>ERZ1740067.1680-NODE-1680-length-14713-cov-6.297585_pt1 | contig 14713 bp, 14 predicted proteins | sample MGYA00581736_ERZ1740067 | MGnify/ENA primary metagenome ERZ1740067 (study PRJEB43018, sample SAMN04849236) | marine metagenome | isolation source: floating plastic debris | place: Pacific Ocean | collected 2008-08-27 | study: EMG produced TPA metagenomics... | reverse complement strand
TATCGTCAGACATTTGGTCAAAAGCCTTCTTGAATTTCCCGGCCAGAATCCGGGATTGAGAGCGGGAGGAGTATGCCGAAAACCGCCTGCAATGTCGATGGGCGTGGCGCAGGCCTGCCGCCTTACGGGCGGTGGCGCAGGCCATTGATCAGCCCGGTCACCACGTCGTCAACATAAGTATCAGGTTCGCCCCAGTCATACTCGGGGATGGTGATGACGTTGAGCGCCGTGCCGGTTATCGCCGACATCACTACATGGCTGATGCGTGCTGCATCTGTCAGCGTCACCTGGTCGGCAGCCACGGCCTCCTCGGCTGCGGACTGAATGCGGTCGATGCCTGACAGGCTGCTGGAGGTTTGGGCGAAGTACACGTCGTCGGGCGATTGCGGTTTGTCTTCAATCAGGAAGATGGCGCGAAAGTCGTCCGGGCGATCAAGCCAGAAGCTGATCATGGTGCGGGCCAGAGCGTCGAGGCGCTGCAGTGGGTCATCATGAGCGGAAGCTGTCTGCTCCATGATCTCTGCTAGGTCGGAGAAAATGTCTTCCCAGACCACGTGGAGGATGGCCCGCCTGTTCGGGAAATAGGCGTAGAGCGCTGCCGGAGCGCATCCCGTGGCAACAGCCAGCTTGCGCATGGACACGCCCTCGTACCCGTCACGGGCAAACAGGTCCCTGGCGGCGCGCACGATGCGGGCACGCATCTCGGCGGTGTCCGACTGGGTGCGGCGGGGGCGCCCGCGGGTGGCAGTTTTCGGGTGGATATCGGTCATGGACAGCTGATAGCACAAAAACCACTTGATTAAAATAAACGCGTTTATTAAATTTTGCGTCATCGGCGGAACAGTGGGCCAATTCAGGCCGTCCGCACCCTTGGGAGGATGTGTTGGTGAGCGAGCAACCCGGATCCATTGATCGGCGTGTTGATGTGGCTGTGGTGGGGGCCGGCATGGCCGGTCTGAAAACGGCACTGGAACTGGAGGCGCGGGGATTGACCGTGTGTCTGCTGGAAGCCCGTGACAGGGTCGGTGGACGTTTGAAGCCGGGCCACATTGCTGGCCACAAGATCGACAATGGTGGCCAGTGGGTCGGCCCGCAGCAAAAGCTGCTGCTGGCGGAGGCTGAAGCCCAGGGCGTTGAGAAGTTTGACCAATACCGTCAGGGCAAGTCGGTGCTGGATTTCAAGGGTAAGCTGTCGCACTCCCGCAGTGACGTGCCCAAGATGCCGTTCGTGTCTCTGCTTGATCTGCAACGGACTGTGTCGAAACTCGATGCGCTGGCCTTCTCCCTTCCGGCGACCGCGCCGTGGAGTGTCAAGAATGCAGAGGGTCTTGATGGTCAGACATTCGAGACCTGGATCCAGGCCAATGTCTGGACCGAACAAACCCGCGAGTTCCTGCGCATGGTGACGCGGTCGCTCTTGTGCTGCGAACCCAAGCATGTCTCCTTCCTGTACTTTCTTGAATATGTGCGCGGCGGCGAGGGGCTGGATGTCCTGCTGGGCGTCAAAGGGGGCGCGCAGGAAGCCAAGTTCCGCGGTGGGGCGCATCAGATCACCGAGAAGATGGCGGCGATGCTCAAGTCACCGGTCCTCTATGAGGCGCCCGCGCGGGCGGTGACTCAGCATGAGACCCATGTGGAGATTGTGACGGACCGCGGCACCGTTACAGCGGACAGGGCGGTCATCGCCATTCCGCCGACACTGGCAAGCCGTATCAATTTTGCCAATGCGCTTCCCGTCAAGCGGGATCATCTGATGCAGCGCATGCCGATGGGCACGGTCATCAAGGTTCATGTGGCTTATGACAGGCCGTTCTGGCGTGACAAGGGCATGTCCGGAATGGCCGTCAGCGACACCTTCCCGTGCAATGTATTTTTTGATCAGTCCCCAGAGGATGCCTCCTGCGGTATCCTTGTCGGGTTCATTGATGCCGATGCGGCCGTGGAATACTCGCCCGCCGGTGACAACTCGCGCCGTCAGGCAGTGATCGATTCCGCCACCCAGTTCTTTGGGGCGGAAGCCAAGAACCCGATCGACTATGTGGACAATGACTGGATGTCCGAAGAATGGAGCAAAGGTTGCTATGTGGCGCATATGGCGCCGGGCGTCATGACTACGTATGGCGAAGCGCTGCGTCAGCCCTGCGGGTGCATTCACTGGGCGGGTACCGAAACGGCCACCCAGTGGCAGGGATACATGGACGGCGCGCTTCAGTCCGGTATCCGTGTTGCGGCTGAGATCGCCGAGCAACGCGGTTTGCGCATGGCGGCTGAGTGAGGAGCAAAACACCATGGCAACTCAAAACTGGACCCGGCGGCAGATGCTGGGCACGGCCGCGGGCGCGTCGGCGCTGATGGCGGCAGGCGTGTCTGCTTCAGCAACGGGCGCGACGGCACAGCAATTGTCCTACGACGTGATTGTTGTCGGCGGCGGGCTCGCCGGTCTGACGGCGGCCCGGCGGGCGAAAGAGCAGGGGCTGTCGGTTCTGCTACTCGAAGCACGCGACCGTGTCGGCGGGCGTGTGCATTCCGTGGCCTTGCCGTCGGGTACGCGTATCGATCTCGGCGCCCAGTTCATCAGTGACTACCAGCTGAATGTGACGGCGCTGGGCAAGGAAGCCAGCATCACTACCCATCCGGTGGAGTTGCCGGGCGACTACCTGTTCGTGACAAGTAGCGGTGATGTCACACGCTATGACGGCGACGCGGACCCCCTGTCCTTCACCGGACAGATGCGGGCGCTTTGGAGCTACTTCCGCCTTGGCAGCGCCATGGATGGCTTTAGCGCGACCGACATGGCGGCACTCGACACCATCAATGCGGCGGACTTCATGCGGTCGAAAGTCTGGGGTGAGGACTTGGACCGCCTGTTCGGAGGCAGCTATGCCGATGGGCTTTGCATGCGGCTTGAGCAGATTTCCGCCTATGAGCTGATGGCGCAGAGCGAAACCATGGGCGGGCTTGAAGGCGCCGACAATGCCGAGCAATGGTTCATCCACGGCGGTGCGGGTGTGCTGGCGGACTATCAGGCGTCGCATCTTGAGGGTGCTATTCTGATGGGCGCACCGGTCTCGGCCATTGTTCAGGATACGGAGGGTGTCACTGTCACGAGTACTGGCGGGACGTTCCGGGGGCGCCGCGTCGTGATCGCTGTGCCGCCTCAGCTCTATCCGGACCTGGGTCTGACGCCGGAGTTGCCGGCGGAGCGGCAGGCCGCGCTGGCGACGTTCCAGCTTGGTCGCGTCTACAAGACGCTCGCCGAGTTCGAGACACCGTGGTGGCGCGAGGGTGGCCTGTCGGGAGCGATCGTCAATCCCGGCGGCATGTTCCACGGCATTTCCGACGCAACACCCGCAGGGGCGTCGACCCATTTGCTCGTGGCCTTCACGTCCGGGCCGAGCGCGGATGCACTGGGCGCCGAGGCGCCGGACGAAGACGCGCGCATTGCCGCCTTCACCCGTTTCCTGTCCAAGACCTATGGCCGTGATGTGCCGGACGCGATTGGCGGGCGCTCGTATGACTGGAACACGGACGGATTCAGCCTTGGTGGCTATTCCAGTCGTCGCGGTATCGGTGGATGGTCGGCAACGCCGGATCTGTTCGCACCCTATCAACACATACATTTCGCCGGCACGGAAACGGCGGATGAATGGCGCTCATACATGGATGGCGCCATTCAGTCCGGCGAGCGGGCGGCCAGGGCGATCTCTGCCGAGCTGGCCGCCTGATATCAGCCTGCGTTAAGTCGTTGCCGCGCGATCTTGGTGGCGGTCACCATGTTGGCCAGGGACGCTTCCACTTCCGGCCAGCCCCGAGTTTTCAGACCGCAATCCGGATTGACCCACAGATGCGCCGGGTCGATCACCTCTGCCGCCTTGGAGATGAGCCGCTGGATCTCAGGGGCTTCGGGCACGCGCGGGGCGTGGATGTCCCAGATGCCCGGGCCGATACTGTTGGGATAGTGGAATTCGCTGAAGGCCGACAGCAGCTCCATGTCAGAGCGCGACGTCTCGATGGAAATCACATCTGCGTCCAGTGAGGCGATGGCGTGCATGATGTCGTTGAATTCCGAATAGCACATATGGGTGTGGATCTGAGTTGCGTCTTCCACAGGCGAGGCGGACAATCGGAAGCAGCCAGCGGCCCAATCCAGATAGGCCGTTTGCTCTGCCTGCCGCAATGGCAGGCCCTCGCGGAAGGCAGGCTCGTCAATCTGGATGATGCGGATGCCGGCTTTTTCGAGGTCGGCCACTTCATCGCGGATGGCGAGGCCGATCTGGCGGCAGGTGTCTTCGCGGCTCTGGTCATCGCGCACGAAGGACCATTGCAGGATGGTGACGGGGCCGGTGAGCATGCCTTTGACCGGACGGTCCGTCAGGCTTTGGGCATATGTCGTCCAGTCGACGGTCATCGGGCCCGAGCGGGAGACATCGCCGAAGATTACCGGCGGGCGGACACAGCGGGAACCGTAGCTTTGCACCCAGCCGTTGGACGTGAACGCGAAGCCGTCGAGCTGCTCGCCGAAATATTCGACCATGTCGGTGCGCTCGAACTCTCCATGTACCAGAACGTCAATGTTGAGCTCTTCCTGTTTGCGGATGGTGGCTTCTGTCTCCTTTTCGAGGAAGGCCTGATAGTCGGCATCGCTCAGATCACCCCGCCGGTTGGCTGCCCGGGCCTTGCGGACCTCACTGGTCTGCGGGAACGAGCCGATAGTGGTGGTGGGGAGCGACGGCAGATTGAGATTTGTCTGCGCCTGTTGCCGCTCGGCAAACGGGCTCTTGCGCTGGGTTGCGGATGCATCAAGGGACCCTACGCGGCCGCGCACGAGTGGGTTGTAGGTGTGCTTTGAGTTGGTGCGGGTTGTTGCCGCTTCCGTGCTGGCGCGCAGGGTGGCAGCGACGGTTTCCTCTCCGTTCCACAGGCCACGGGCGAGGCAGGAAATTTCGTCCAGCTTCTGGGTGGCGAAGGCGAGCCAGCTCTTGAGCTCCAGGTCGAGTTTGGTTTCAAGGCTGACATCCACAGGCGTGTGCAGGAGGGAGCAGCTTGAGGCGATCTCGATGTCGCCCGCGTGATGGACGGACAACTCCTTTGCCCGCGTAAGGGTGTCGGCAAGGTTGGTGCGCCAGATGTTGCGGCCATCCACGAGACCCAGCGACAGGGTCTGCTCCTCTGACAGGTTTGCTGAGACTGCTTCGATGTCATCTGTCCCGCGCAGGCAGTCCAGGTGTAGTCCGGCAACGGGGAGGCTCGTGGCCAGCGCCTGATTGTCGCCGAGGCTGCCGAAATAGGTGGTCAGCATGATCTTTGGTGCGACTGGTGCAAGCGTTTCATAGGCCTGCTTGAAGGCGTCGGCGGCGCCTTCGGGCAGATCGGTGACGAGCACCGGTTCGTCGATCTGCACCCAGTCGACACCGGCTTTCTTCAGCAGGCTGAGGAGTTCAGCATAGACCTCGAGCAGCTGCGGCAGCAGGCTCAAGGGCTCGAGCCCATCCGACTTGGATTTTCCCAGCAGCAGGAAGGTGAGCGGGCCGATGAGGACCGGGCGGGTGGTGATGTCGAGCGCGCGGGCTTCCTGCCACGCATCCAGCGGCGTGGTGCGGGCAAGCGAGAAGCGGGTGTCCTCGTCAAACTCGGGCACGATGTAGTGGTAGTTGGTGTCAAACCACTTGGTCATCTCCATGGCCGGTGCGGTGTCGGTGCCGCGGGCGCAGGCGAAGTACGTCGTGTGGTCGATGGGCGTGCCCGGCTGCCAGCCGTAGCGCTGGGGGATGGCGCCCAAGAGCGCAATCATGTCGAGCATCTGGTCATAGAGCGAAAAGTCATTGGAGGGGATGACATCGATGCCGCGCTCGCGCTGGGCCCGCCAGTGGCGGGTGCGCAATTGGGCGGCGGCGTCATCGAGGGTCTCCGCGTCACTGTCGCCGCGCCAGAAAGCTTCGGTGGCGAATTTCAGTTCGCGACGGGCGCCGATGCGCGGAAAGCCGAGCACGGCGGAGCGGACTGAAGCGTGGGTGTCAGATGTCGGCGTGGTCTTTGAGGTGGTGGTCATGGCGGCAAAGTCCCCAGCAGGGCCCCGCGCGCAGGATCAGCCGGTCAACAGGTGGCACCAACGGGTGGTCACCAACAGGCTTGGCGGGGCGGTTTGCACTGCCGCGCAGCCTAAAGTGACTCGAATAATAATATCAAGATATCTTTATATCTATAATCCGTTTTTGTGATCTATCTATGAGTCTTGTTGGTTTCCCTGAGGTTTTTCAGACGTTTCGATCTCAATTCTGCTGGCGGGGACGCATATAGAGGCCCGCACGGCCCATCTGGCGTGCCAGTGTCAGGGCTGAATCGACAGCCAGTCGGGCGGTCGCCGGGGGCAGCCAGGATTCAAGTGCCTGCTCGCCGCCGATGACCGCATCGTCCTGAAAAGCGGCCAAGACACGAAGCAGTGCGAGCTCGTCTGTACCCAGATTTCGGGGATGGGTGGCAAAATCGAGGTGGCGGCAGGCGCCGTGCAGCGCCATCAGCATCAGCTCGTCAAACGCGGCGTCGGCTCCCTGGCTACGGGCGAGGGTGAAGGCCTGGGCAATCATCTGGCGGCTGCCGGTTTCATCCCCACGATCCTGCCACCACAGGCGGGCTGCCCAGATGATGAGGCGCGGCGCAAAGGGCAGGGTGTCGAGGGTTGTCGGCTCAAGTCTCTCTGCCGTCGGGCAGGTGGCTGGCGTGCTGGAAGTGGGTTGGTCGGGGAACTGGCGCATGGCGACTCGCAGGATGGGTTTATGAAGGTCGGCCCCCTTCATATCCGTTATTGCAAATCATTCGCAAGTAAGATTTGTGGTTATTTGGCGTTTCTTGGCCCGGATGCCTTGATATGGTCTGCAGCTGCCGCATCGTATGGTCGATTTCGGTTTCTGCTTTTCGGGAATTCGATGGGGAAAATTGATGCGGGCTGACGTTGCGCCGTCTACCACAGGCCAATCTGCTGGCGGACTGCCGGTGACCACGCGGGCTGGTTATGGGGTCGGCGACTTCGCCGTGAACCTGTTCTTCCAGTCGGCGCTTTTGTTCCTGCTGTTTTTCTATACGGATGTTGCCGGGATAAGCGCGGGCACCGCGGCCTCGATCTTTCTCGTGGCGCGCATCGTGGATGCGGTGACGGACCCGGTGATGGGCGTCATCGCCGACCGGACGCGGACGCGGTGGGGACGCTTTCGTCCTTACGTCATTGCCGGTGGCCCGTTCCTGGCGCTCATGGGCGTGGCGACATTCACGTCGCCGGACCTCAGCCCTGAAGGCAAGGTCATCTACGCCTATGCCACCTACATCCTGTTCGGCATTGCCTACACGGTAGTGAGTATTCCTTATTCCTCGCTCACCTCCGCGCTGACGGAGGAGGCCCATGAACGCACGGTGCTGTCGACCTACCGCATGGCGTTCGCGATGCTGGGCGGGTTGCTCGTGGCGGCCATGACAACACCACTGGTGGCGCAGTTCGGCGGCGGGGCCGCAGGCTTTCAGATGACAATGGCGGTTTATGGTGTGATTGCGTGTGTGTTGCTGGCAATGACATTCTTCACCACCAAGGAGCGCAAATTCGCGCATGAGGATGTGCCGGGTCTGGCGCAGATCGTCCGTGCCCTGAAGGCCGGTGGCTGGCCGCTGGCGCTGCTCATCTTCGCGTTCTGGATGGGGATGATGGCGTTCACCGTGCGCTCTGCGGCGATTATCTATTACTTCATCTACAACGTAGGCCGCGAGGACCTGGTGCCGGTGTTCATGGTTAGCGTGGCGGTGTTCAACTTCATTGGCATTGTGATCGTTCCGTTCTTTGCGATGCGTCTGGGCAAGCGGGCGACCTATCTGCTGGGGGCGTTTCTTGGGTGCCTGTCCGGCGTGGCGCTGTATCTGACACCGACGGATCAGATCGAGATGATCTTTGTGATCTCCTGCATCGGCGCCATCATGTTTGCCGGGCCGACGGTGATGGCGTGGTCGATGCTGCCGGATGCGGTGGACTACGCGGAGCTGCGCTCCGGCGTGCGGGCGGACGGCGCCATTTATGCCGCCACCAGCTTCTTCCAGAAGATGGCCATGGCTGTGGGCGGCGCCGGGGCGGCGCTGGTCCTGTCGTTCACCGGCTACGTGCCGAACGTGGCGCAGTCAGCAGATGCGCTTGGCGGCATTCTCTTCATGGTGGCGCTGGGCCCTGTCGTGCTGTTCGTGCTTGGGGCGATTGCGATGCTGTTCTACTCGCTGACGGACGAAAAATTCAGCGAAGTGTCGCTGGCGCTGGCGGAACAACGGGCTGCGCGACTGGATGTCTGATCTGCTCTTGCTGCCGCGCACGCCGTTTTACTATCTGCGCCACGGCCAGACCGACTGGAACATCGAAGGCCGCTGCCAGGGGCAGACGGATATTCCGATGAATGCTGCCGGTGAAGCAGAGGTTGCTGCCAGTGTGGCGCGCCTGCCGCTTGATGAGATCACGTACATTGTCAGCAGCCCGCTGGCGCGCGCGCATCAGTCTGCCCAACTTGCGGCAGACCGGCTGGGCCTGCCAGTCGTCATTGATGACGGGCTGAAGGAAGCCTTCTGGGGGGAGGCGGAAGGCCATACGGACAGAAGCTGGCTGCCCGCTTGGCGTGAAGGTGAGTCTCCCGGCGGCGCTGAATCGTTTGAGCAATTCTCCCAACGCGTTGTGGATACGGTCATACGCATCCTTTCGCTACCGGTGACCCCGCTGATTGTTGCCCATGGCGGCGTCTATTGGGCCATTGAGCGGGCGTTGGGGCGGGATGGCTTCAGCCATCTGCCCAACGGCACCCTGCTTAAGCACATGCCGCGCGAAGACGATGCGGCACTGTGGCGCGTTACATTCGTCTGAACCAGTTATTGATAATCATTCGCAATTATGAAAGGCTCTTCCAACATTCGAGGGGAGGGGCTCCATGGTGGATGCTGTTCAGGATGGTGAGACGGTGGACAGGAGCGGTGGCGGGTCAGGCCACCGGCTCTCCTATGTGATCCTCATCAGCGGCCTGATGGCATACTCCATGGGGCAGACGGTTCTGTTTGCGGTGCTCGGTCCGATTGCGCGCGAGATCGGCCTGCGGGAAACCCATGTGGGGCTGATCATTACAGCGTCCGCGCTCGCGGTTGTTGTGTCGGCGCCGCTTTGGGGCAAGCTGGCGGACCGGTGGGGCAGGCGGCCCGTTTTTGTGCTCGGGCTTGCGGGCTATGCGCTGTCGACCTTTGCGTTCGCGGGCGTGCTGTATGCGGGCCTTGAAGCCATGATGCTGCCGATGGTGGCGCTTGGCGCGCTGGTTGCCACACGCACCGTATACGGACTTGTCGCCAGCGCTGTGCAGCCGGCCTCGTCGGCCTATGTGGCGGACATCACGACAGACGAAACACGGTCGGCAGGCATGGCAGCGCTGGGGGCAGCCTTCGGCATCGGATCAATCCTCGGGCCGGCGCTCGGGGCTGCGCTTGCGGGATTTGGTCTGGTGGTGCCGATCGTGAGCGCGGCCATGCTTGCCTTCATTCTGGCGATAGTGGCCTGGTTCTTCCTTCCTGAGCCTCGGCGGCAAAGCGACGGTGATATGCCAACGCTTAAAATGACTGACAAGCGTATACTCAGTGTGATCCTCCTCACATTGGCGATCTTCGTCAGCTTTGCCGTCGTTCAGCAAACAACAGCCTTTTACATTCAGGACAAGTTCTCCCTGACGGCGCAGGAGACGGCCTCGACTGTTGGGATGATGATTGCCGGACTGGCCTTTGCCATGGTGCTGGCACAGGCGATCATTGTGCAGATTTTCAAACCCTCTCCGGGGGTCATGGTTCGGGCGGGTCTGGCCGTCAGCATACTGGGCGCAGGAGCGGTCCTGGCGGCGCCCGACATTCTGTGGAGCATGGGGGCCTTCGCCTTTTTCGGGCTCGGCTTCGGGTTGCTGTTTCCCGGCGTTAATGCTGCAGGCTCGGTGCGTGTTGGCCCGCAGGAACAAGGAGCGGCGCTTGGACTTGTCTCGGCGGCCATGGCGGGCGGGTTCGTGATCGGCCCGCTGCTGGGCACGTGGCTTTATGAGCAGGCCGCGTGGTCTCCGCTGGTGCTGGTCGCTGCACTCTCTGCGGCGTGCCTGGTCGCAAGCCTTGCCATGCGGCTCGGGCCGAAGCCTGATGCTGCCTAATGCTTCCGAGTTGTATTCCCGTATGCCTCCGGCTTGACCGGAGGGCCCACTCACATCTGCTGCGGCCTTCTTGAGGGCTCATCTGCAAACCTCTTTATTAGTCAGGATACGCTTTGCCTTATCTGTAGACCGGTCTTCGAGGGTGACCTTCGTGGCTAGAGTGGGGTGATACAGAACCTCCAGCGCGCATGTAACGAGGCGGCTCAAGTGAACTTCACCTTGTCGATTTTCCTCGATGAGATCTCCGTCGGCCAACCTTCGCAGGCCACGAAGCCCGACTACAGACAGGAATGATCGAAGGAAGCAGATATGCATTGGGCCGGGACTCAACTGCATTCCCCCCTGACCGAATGCAGACATTGCCCAGTTGTTTGCGCCCGCGGTGAATCTACCCACAAACCGACAGTTTGGATGTCCATCTTGCATGTGCGATTCCAGCGGTTTTTGGTGATCCTTTGACGCACCTGAGCGCGGCTGAATCATTGAGGCTGCGAAACTGCTTTCAAACTGACTAAATGGGTTGGTGCCGCGGCGTGAACTGACTAATTCGTGGAGCTCCGACACCGATGCTTGCCACTGGTTGAATTCGCCTGCATCTCGATAACTCGCTGCAAACAATGCGACATCGGCCTGGGTCACATGCTCAACGCCAATCTCATTAAAGCCAATGCCAGTAATAAAGCTGATCTCCCCAATCAGCTTCAGCAATTGTTGGTCTGCGATCGAATCCGAGTGCCTAGAAGATATGGAGTAATCAAGGGAATCAGCTTGAACCTGCCAGCGGGCTTCAGTGCCCCCACGGCCAAACATGAGCTTCAGCACGACGTCATCTGAGAAAGCTCTACGCTCGCATAGATCAGTTAAACAGACTGCGCCCAGAACTATGGCAGCCAAGAGCATGGAACCGGCCAACGCCAAAAGAGTCAGGTTTCTAGCGACCAAGAAGACTATCCCTATTCAGGCGCGCGGTTCACGATAGTCTGATGCTCGACGTGAACACCGGCATTCCGGAGTATGGTTGGGCCTAAATCGTACGAATTTGGGTCCATGCGAGTAGGCTCCGGATCAAGTCCGGAGATACGGGTGTATAGCGCCTTTATGCCCCTTGTCGGTGACGTCGATGCTGCCGCGGTCGGCGGAGAGCCTGTCGCCGTTATTGATGTCGTGTCCTTCGAATGTGACGGGGATGTCGTATGTGCCGTTAAAGAGGACGCAACGCTCCGAGCAGTCGCCATCCATCACCAGTGCCCGGCTCTGCTGCGTTGCGAATATGTCCTGTGTCATCTGCAGACCTCATGATCGGCAAGAATGCGTCTTGCCTTATCTATCGACCCACTTTCGAGAGTCCTTCTTGTCTCCATTATGGGGTGGTACAGGACCTCTAGCGCACACCTCGCTAGGCTGCTCAAGTGAACTTCATCCCCTCGATTTTCCTCAATGAGATCTTCAGTTGCGAATCTTCGCACTCCACGAAGTCCTACTGCAGAAAGGAATGCACGAAGGAAGCAGTGCTGCTTCGCAGGCTGATCAAATGGCATGTCCATCTGTCCAAATGCGCTAACAGCGTGGTTTTCGGCACCTGCGAAAAAACGGAAGGCAGACCAACAAAATGGTTCTCCTTCGTGCAAGTGCGGCTTGAACGAGCCAGGTTCATCTCCAGAGACGATCGATTGAGCCATGGCAACAGAGGTTGCTAGGCCGTTCCGAAGGTCCATAAATCGATCCATATCGTGATTTGGGCCGGTCAGATTGTAGAGTTCAGATACCGTCGTCTGCCACAGCTCAAATTCGTGCGCGTCTCGATAGTATTCTGCAAAAAGCACGACATTGGCTTGAGGTGCCTGCTCGAGTGCAAGCTCATCAAAGGCGATTCCCGTAATTGAACTAATGTCCGAGACCAGTTCCAAAACCTGTGCATCTTCAGCCGGTTCAATATGTCTGGAAGTCATCACATAGCTGAGTGAATTGGACCGAACCTGCCAGCGTCCTTCAGTCTTGCTGTCGTCGAATACGAGTCTCAGCACAGCGTCATCTGAGAACGGCCTTTGGTCCGCAAGTTTGGGAAAATTGACCACGCTTACTAGCACGGTAACGGAAAGCATGACGCCAGCTAGAGCCCAAGAAGTTCGACTTCGCATCACCAGAAACTACCTGTTCGATCGCACGGTTTCCGCCAAATCTACCTTGTCGCCCTAAAGTTGCTTGTCGGACAGGACGATGCCGTCGCGGTCGGCGTAGAGCCAGTCGCCTGGATTGATGGTGTGGCCGGCGAATGTGACGGGGACGTCGTATGTGCCGCCGTCGGCCTTGACGGATTTTTTCGGATGCAGGGCGAGCGCCTTCATGCCGATGTCGAAGGTTTCGATTTCCGCAATGTCGCGGATGCAGCCATAGACGACGACGCCGGACCAGCCGTTCTTCTCGGCGAGTTCGGCGAGGTTGCCTCCGAAGAGGGCGCAGCGCTCGGAGCCGCCGCCATCCACCACCAGCACCTGGCCATTGCCGGGACCCTCAACCGCCTCGCGCACCTTGGCGTTGTCCTCAAAGCATTTGAGGGTTTTGACCGGCCCATGGAAGGCGTCGCGGCTGCCGAAATCCGCAAAAATCGGGTCGAGCACGCGGACGGCATCGCCGTGATCGTCGGACAGGTCGGTGGTGGCGGGGCTCTTGGCCATGGAAATGCTCCGGTGCGTGGTTGGTTTGGCCCTTGGTAGCACGGGCGGGGTGCAATTCCGAAGGCCAACAGCAGAGTTGCACAAGAGACTATGCGTATCCAAAATCCGCGTTATTCTAACTCCTGAAAACATATGGGACTTTCGCGATGACTGGCGGCCCGCCAAATGAGGCCACCATTCAAGTCAGGGGCATCGCGAAGAGGAAACAAACGGGAGACACTCATGGCGGCAGTTCATGATCTGGCGGCGTATCGCGATACGGCAGGCGCGGGTGCCGAGCCTATGCGGGTGGCGATCATCGGTGCGGGGGTGGCGGGCATCTGCCAGGCCATCAAGCTGCAGGAAGCTGGCATCGAGTTCACCATCTACGAGAAAGCCGGGGACATCGGCGGCACGTGGCGGGACAATACCTATCCCGGCTGCTCGTGCGATGTGCCGCTGCATCTGTATCAATATTCCTTCGAGATGAGCGCGGACTGGCGCAACAAGTTTGCGGACCATGCGCAGATCAAGGCGTATCTGGATCGTGTGGTCGACAAATACGGGCTGCGGCCGTTCATCAAGCTCAACTGTGCCATTGATGCTGCGGTGTTTGATGACGCCACCGGCACATGGGCGCTGACGACGGAGCAGGGTGAGAAGGTGGATGCCAATATTCTTGTGGCGGGCACCGGCCAGCTCAACCGTCCGCAGCTGCCGAATATTCCGGGGACGGAGGATTTCAAGGGGGACGCATGGCATTCAGCACGCTGGAACCATGATGTGGACCTGAAAGGCAAACGCATTGCAGTAATCGGCAATGGGGCGAGTGCCATTCAGTTCGTGCCGGAGATCGCCAAGGAAGCCGGCAATGTCACGATCTTCCAGCGCTCGGCAAGCTGGGTGCTGCCGCGGCCGGAACGGGTGTTCAGCGAGTGGGAAAAGACCCTCTATCGCCGGTTCCCGTGGCTGATGTGGATCCAGCGCACGCGCATGTGGCTGAACGGGGAACAATTGCTGCTCAGTTTCCGGCATATGGGCTGGGCGCTGAAGAAGGCGCATGTGAAGGAGTCAGAAGAATATGTGCCGGACCCGGAGAAGCGGGCGAAGCTGCTGCCGGACTATGACCCCGGCTGCAAGCGGGTGCTGTTTTCCAACGACTGGTGGCCTGCCATGGGGCGCGCCAATGTGGAGATTGAAACCACCGGCATTGACCGCATCACGGAGACCGGCATCCGGACGCGGGACGGCGAGACCCACGAGTTTGATGCCATCGTCTACGGCACGGGCTTCGACACCAACCATTTCCTTGGACCGGTGGATGTCAAAGGGCTTGGCGGGCGTGACCTGCGGGCGGAATGGAAAGACGGGGCGGATGCGCATCTGGGCATCGGGGTCTCGGGCTTTCCGAATTTCTATCTGCTGTATGGGCCGAACACGAACCTGGGGCACAATTCCATCATCTACATGATCGAGTGCCAGACGGCCTATGTGACTCAGATAGCCCGCAAGTTGCGCGATGAAAACATTGCCTATGCGGACGTGCGTGCGACGGCGCAGGCCGAGTGGGACAAGGGCGTGCAGGAAGACAACGCCAAGAGCGTTTTCGCGTCGGGCTGCACCAGTTGGTACAAGACGGCCGATGGCCGCATTACCAACAACTGGCCGAACTCGACGTTGACCTATTACCGGATGACCAAGCGGGTGAAGTGGGATGACTACGCCGTAGTTGCGCGCGGGGCCGAGCAGGCACAGGCGGCGGCTGAGTGAGGTGTGTAGGCCTCGGCGGTGTTGGTTTGCTGGTCTGCGAGTAGGCCCCGGATCAAGTCCGGGGCTACGGAGTTTTTGCTAGGACCGTCTGCACCTTAAGTCCGC
>ERZ1740067.1679-NODE-1679-length-14713-cov-8.389889_pt1 | contig 14713 bp, 10 predicted proteins | sample MGYA00581736_ERZ1740067 | MGnify/ENA primary metagenome ERZ1740067 (study PRJEB43018, sample SAMN04849236) | marine metagenome | isolation source: floating plastic debris | place: Pacific Ocean | collected 2008-08-27 | study: EMG produced TPA metagenomics... | reverse complement strand
TCATCGTGAGGTTCCACGATCTTTCAGATCCATTACCCCGCAAGGGGACGGAAACGTCATCGTTTGACTAGAAGCACCAATCCAACGTCCGATCTTTCAGATCCATTACCCCGCAAGGGGACGGAAACCCCTTTGGTAGCGCACGACAGTCATCAAATGCTCAAAAGCTTTCAGATCCATTACCCCGCAAGGGGACGAAAACTTCATCTAGCTGCGCTTGAGCTTGGTAAGCAACCTCACTTTCACTTTCAGATCTATTACCCCGCAAGGGGACGAAAACAGCACACAAAGGTGCTTGTTTTGGACACTCGATGGCTTTCTTTCAGATCCATTACCCCGCAAGGGGACGGAAACTTAAGTTCAGCGACTAAAAAGCTAGCTTAGCTTGCCTTTCAGATCCATTACCCCGCAAGGGGACGGAAACCCGTCATAGGAAGACAGGTCATATATAGGAAGACAGGTCATATAACTGCCCAAAGCTTTCAGATCCATTACCCCGCAAGGGGACGGAAACGAAGAGAGGGATGAAGTCAGAAAGCGGAAGGATGGAAGAGAAGGTGGAAGGCAAAAGGATGAAGGATGAGTTTAAAGCGGCAAGATCCCTGCCCCCTTCCTACTGTCCCCCTTGTTTCCCTATTCATTCTTCATCCTTCTCTTGCCTCCCCATTCATCCCTCATCTTTCCTAATTCATCCTTCTCTTTCATCCTTCATCCTTTTGATAAAACCTCATCTCTCTATTCACTTCTGCCGCCACCTGCCGCCGCAAATCCCATGGCAGCAACACCTCCACATGCGGTCTCCAAGCCCTCAACCGCTGACGCACATTAGGATCACTATGGCGATACGTCGCCTGATAGTAAGCATCCTCACTAGACCGCGAAGCCAACTCCCGCAGTAAATGCTGCTGCCTAGCACCCGTCAACTCTGCCCTAATTAGCTTTTGCGCTTGCTCAAAAGCCACCGGCTGAAACGTCGGATGCCGCAAAGAATTTTGAATATACCGCTGGTCCCAAAGCGTATCAAACCGAATTAGCAGCTGACGCGGCGGCTGATAATAGTCAAACCCCCACACCTCAGACATTCGTAGCTCTATCTCTTCAGGCGTAGGCAATGCCTGCGTATCGTACGCCTGCCGCAACCGCTCAGGCACAGCCTCATCTTCCCAATTCACCACCGCAACATCTTGAATACGGTCCAGCCGATAGTTTCGCCAATCCACCAGCTGAACATTCTGCCCAGGCACCTGACCATAGCCACACAAATACGGCCCCCGCCGATAATAATAAATGCACACCGGATACACCACGAGAGTACACAGCTTCAACAGCGTTGCACTCCAGTAATGCAGCTTCACTACCGGATTAGGTTTCTTTTGCCATAGCTCCCGCAGCTGATCTTGCCAATCTTCCACCAGGTCATGCCGATCTGGCGGCACCACATAGTCCACATGTACAAAAAATCGGCGCTGCCCACGAATCGTTTTCGCCAGGTTGGCGGCAATACCCGCCAAATCAGGCTGCACCAAAAAGTCTGCAACCGGAATATCCTCTCGCCCTGAACTTCCCGGCATCTTTGGCAGTTGCTCCACTCTCTCATAGCCGCCCGTCACAGAGCGCAACCACCCCTGCTCTGCTAACGTTTCTAGATCATTCGCCAGCGTTCGCCTAGTCACGCCAAATAAACGCGCCTTCAAAAATCTCTGAAAATTCTTTGGCAAGGCATTATGGAGCGTTAATTCCTGCTGGAACGCTTGACTCTTTTCTTGCAGCTGTGCTTGATAGTGAGGCGACATCCATAGCGAGTCACACACTGGCTGCGTATAGCGTAAAGAAGGTGAAAATAGCCAGCTTTCAGTTGTTTTACAGCACAGACAGTCTGGGTCGTGAAGAGAGGGCTTAGCATCTTGCGTCGGGTGAGAAGCCGTAAACAGCACATCTCGACAATGTGCATAGCTAAAGAGCCTCGGCAACGTTAGCCGAGTCGCTTCATCACCATATATCAGCTGTATCCATACCCATAGCCTCACCGCCTGAGCTAGGTTTTGCTTCAGTGGCCCACCCAACCATTGCAGCCTTGCAACATCAACCCCCTCAGCCCAAACTTCGACCATAATTCTTTATCGCACCGAAAAACAAACTGTCATGACAAACCGAGAAAGGCCATAGCAAAGCGCGGATGCATTCGCACTTTGCTATGGCACTTTGCGTTGCAGTACAAGGGCCATAGCCTTTCGTGGTGTAGTAAGCCAAGTGCGAAAAGCTATAGTTCTTAAAGTTGCTTTTCATTATGACGCTGTGTTGGAAACGGGTATTTCCAGCTTAGAGTAAAGTTCAAGATGGGGGACGCTAAGAAAACCGTGCCGACCATGCTCAACTATCTCTGAAGGAGCTTGCAAAAATGTCCACCATTCAGCTAACCAGCAAACCGCATTGCCAAACAGAATCTGGTCTACTGTACCAGCACATCCATATCAAAATTACCGCACCCAACGGCATTATTTCTCCCTCAGATTTGAAAGCGATCGCACTGCCAAAAGATCCCATTTGGAGCCAGGGCGTCGTACTAGAAGGCAGGGCACCCGTTTGGCTATACGGTTATCTGGTCCATGCCTGCCATCCTGCTACCTGGATCGGCTGCTTCGATCCTAGAATGGGCTCAGATGCGGCACATGCTGGTGGCGCAGTTGTTGTAATGACCCACATTCATCATGTCACCGTGGGTGATGTATTGCCAGTCACCATTCCAGAGGAGTGTCTTGAATAGTCCCATGCCCCTATACCAACAGACCCCACCAAGCCCTTCTGTTGAGCTGGAAGTCACGCATCTAAAACTATCATCGCCTGCTGAGTTAGCACCTAAAGAGTCTTCTACAACGCCGCCCGCCTGGACCATATGCCAAACACTAGACATTAAGCTGACCAAGCCTCAAACCCTCATCACACCATCTGTTTTGGAGTGCCTGTCACTACCCGCCGAGTTAGACTTCGCTCAATCAATCGTTCTTTTTGGACAGGCCCCCATCTGGCTATATAGTCACCTAATATCCCAGTGTCTGGAAACCTCTGCGCATATCCCCTGGATTGGAACCTACGACGCCAGAGGGCAGCAAGTCGTCATTGTTGCTAGCGCTACTGAGGGCATCGCAGTCGGTGATACTTTTTCGGTCTTTCTCAATCGTGAGCCTTGTTCTGCAATCTTAATCGGCGGACCACCGGATAGTGGTAAAAGTGTTTTCTCTAATGCGCTGCGACTGGCGCTGCGGCAACGCTTTCCGCACAAGACGACTTACTTACATAGAGCCAGCTGGGATGGCGAAGGTAACTGGGCCTACGAAGCCGGAGACTCCGACACCGGAAAACCAGAGCTAATCAAACGCCTGATTACACTCAACGAGTTTCGCATTCACGAAGATCCTGAAACTGCCAAACTCATTCCAGGATATTTTCAATATCACGCTAGAACAGTTGAAAACCTGCGACAGCTTACCGACTATCTGATAATTGATGTGGGTGGCCTACCCCAAGTAGAAAAGCAACCACTCGTTGAAAAATGTACTCACTACATTGTCATCAGTCGCTTAGCAGATGCTGTAGAGGCTTGGCATCAGCTGTGTGGGCATACACTCAGTCCGCTGGCCATTATCCATAGTGTGCTGCGATCGCAACAAGACATCATCCAAACAGATCCCTTAGAAATGGTGGCAGGGCCATGGGTAACCCCTCAAAACGCCATTATCCCTCCGGCCTTGCTACAGCACATAGACACACTCTAGCGGTCTACCGGCTTCAGCTTATAAGATACTTTCACCTCCATCAGCGAAGGGGGAGAATCTTGCTTAATATATTCTAGTCTGCGCTCTGGCGACGTACAGGCCAAGAAAGCACCCACCCCAAGCGGCTTTGTTCCCCCTGTGAAGTCCACAATCACATCAGACTCACCCAGTCCCTTGCCACGGGCATCTTCATAGATAGCGTTCACCACCGCGAGGATGCTTTCTGGCTCCTGGGCAGCTTGGTCATTTACAGTGAGCGATCGCACCTTCCCATCCCCGTCCACTACGCTGTAATTCCCATAGTGAAAAGACACCGGCCCACCGACCCCTTCAGCAATTAGCCGCTGATGCATTGTCTCCGCATAGTCCAGCGCCTTTGCTGTACAGATTATCCAACAGTGCCGCAAGCCTTTCTGCTGGCCTGCACCTTCTCCACCGTTCCAATGGTGCCGAATAGCCACCTCAGCCGGTGAGTCATCTCTAGGGCTCATGATTACCACCAGTCCTGGACAGGTTTCTGCAAGGGGGACCACCGTCGCCTGGTTCGGAATCACCGCATCCAATATTTTTAGCTTGGCGAGCAGTCCGCGTACCCCGTTAGAAATATTGCTGGCATAGATAAACAACAACAGCCCGACAAACAAAAACAGCGACACCACTGCCTTCAGCTCCGATTGGGCGGTAATACCCAGCTGAGCCTGAAGCCACTTGCCAAAGCTATCCCAAAACAAAGCTGAGATACCATCGCCAAGGATGTTGAAAAGCAGCGTACCGACTAAGAAAAATGCCAGAAAGTTCTTAGTTGGGTTGGTAATCGCATCAATTACCGCATTCGATCGATTGGCCATGTTTTCAACCTTCTATGATACTGAGCTAAAGTTACCGATTATTTCTCTTCTCTAAAATAGGCAGCTCCGTGCTGTCAGCAGTGAGTAGAGGCAAAGAATATCTGTTGTCCCGATTGGTTACTCTATCTTTACTCTCATTGGCGACAAACCAATCAAATCCATCTCCCTCTAAAGCCGTTGTGCGCGGGTAGCATACAGGTGACTCTGTCTTGAATCCTCTAGCCATGACCAAAAAGGCTTTGATAAAGGCGATATTGTTGAACTTTTCTATGTCGAAAGTATCCTGTGCAGCGATTGCTTGCCCAGCAGCAAGAAGGGCTTGAGCCATTGGGTTGTTGTATACTTCAGCTTCTTCAGCGGCGACTGCATCGTCAGTATCTACAACTGCTTTTTGAAAAGATTCAATAACTGTGTCAAACTCGCAGCGAGGACTAGGAATAGAAGATAGACTGCTGTAAAACTGTTGCCACTGTGTGCCAGTACGTAAATCAGTACTCTCTTCATCTAGTGACAAAGCTACGCTGCCAAAACCTAAAGGCTTACCACTACCTACTCGATGGTAGTGCTCATCAGGAAGTTTTAAGAGCCATAGCAATGCGCCTAATTCCACTTCAGACAAGTTAGTCACATCAATATTGAAAGTAAAAGTGACACCAGGTTTGACCCAACCTTCTATCGAACGGTTTTGATTGGTGCGATTACGTTCCACGTATTCACGGTTTGTTCCGTTGGGTGCCTCCCAGTGAGCTGCTGTCACATGACGATGATGAGGATAAACCTTCCTCCCTCGCAACGCCTGACTTTCTGCATATCCCTCACTCTTTTCTATTTTTGACATAGGTAGGCTTGGTTTTTGCTGGCTATCTTGCAGATAGAATCGAAACTGCTGTGGGTTCGGTTGTCCTAGGATTGCTAAGGTTAAAGGGTTATCTCTAAAGGGTTTAATCCCGTGAGTAGGACCATCTGCATGACAGGTTACGCCGCCTACCCTCAAATTTCCTTTGTATGCGCCTTTTCCCTGCTGATTTACCCACCCAAATACTCGATCTGCCGGAGATAGCTCACCCATATTAGAGGCAGGCAGCAGCGTTGTAGAAACCAGATCTCTCGGAGACTTTTCATAAAGCCCCCGAGAGATCGTGACAGGATATAAATCAGTGATTGTGTAGTTCCTTTGCCTGCCCGAAACTAGGGCATAGCAAAGAGTTCCGTCACCGAGCGACTTGGCGCTTGCGCCCACAGTGACATGGCGCGACCATGCGACACCCTCTGCGGGGCCGCGCTTACCTGCGTCAAGGTCCACTTCATGGGTTGTCTGATAGTTGGTAATAAGCGTTTCCCATCTTTTCTTAACATCATTATTCAACGCAACTCTTCTAGGAGCTTGATTACAGAAAAAGACTCTCTCGTCGTGCTTTCGTTCAATGTTGTTATTACTAATGTACACATAGCCATTCACCGGGCCCATCAGTTGGCCGGTAGGTTGGTGTGAACCTGTAGCACCTTCTGTTGATAGCTCAGCGCCTAACTGTTGAGTAGCTGATGATGTGATTTTAGCAATTCTCTTTACTTTCCAATAAGAAAAAATAACCTCGCCATTCCTTTTACATTTGTTATAAAGCTCCAAGTACATGGTGACATGATCGCCATGTTGTGGAAGCGCTTCATTGGCGTACTTTAAGGCACCTGCACTTCCATATCTGGGTAGCCAAGCCGCGTACATTGCGCCTTGTGGCCTGCCACCGTTGCCAATGGTGGCAGTTCCTGTGTACAAGCAGGCTTCACCTTGTTCGATTCTGACAGGGACCATTAGTACCCCTTGTCTAGCCGAACGGCGATAAGCTAGGCGCTTATCATGCGCTTCAAATACCCCAAAACGTGAGTTTGTCACTGCTTCATAAGCAGTACGTAACATTCCTTTTACAGAGGTGGGCGCTAGATAGGGCTTTCCCTCTTTATCTACACGTACAGGGAAGATTTTGTGCTTTTGTTCTCTACCGTCTACATTGACATCGATAACGTTCACCTTGGCGGCATCTGGAATGAGAAGTGGCGTTTTTGTCGTTAGACTGACGGCCAGTCGCCCACTCCATAAATTAGCATGGTAAAGTCCGTGCCCCTTTGGATGATGATCGCCTAAGTCTACGTGTTTAGATTTACGAGGTAGTGCTGGAATAAAGTTGTATGGATTGTGAAAGCCAGTGGGTATTTCACTATTGTGTTGAACGGGAGCACGGTTAGGTCTCGTCGGGGGGCTGTTGTTGGGTCTGTTATTTCTAGCTCGATTGTTTCGGAGTACAGGGCGCTGGTTCATAGGAAAGGAAGAATTTGTAAATACTGGGGCAAAAAGAGAGAGCGAAACGTCAGCTGTTGACTACTCAGGTCGTCTTATTCGGTGAGGTCACAGCGCTCAGCGACATCAGCCGCTCTTCTACGACGGCAACGTTACCAAAATCTGAGGCTGCTAAATATTCGCGCGACTGCAGGCAAGCGCCCTGACCTATGCCAATACCTTCTTCCGGCACTGAAAGTCGCCCAATTCTAGCTGTGGTTAACGTACTCCAGCCGTCAGCAGCACCTTGTTCTATACCCTCTCCCCAGAGCATGTACTGCTGCGGCACCGTTGCGATCGCAGATAAGCCATCAATTTCGCTTTCCAAATAGCCGTCGCCAATCGCATCCTCCGAGAGCAACACTGCTCGGCCCAGTCCACCATCATCATTTAGCCAGCGCAGCTCATGGGTGGGTGTAAATAACCGTGCCTCAAACACGCTCTCGTAATTTACAGACTGCGGATTAGCCTCATAGCAGTGACCGTCTTTTGAAAGCACTGCCAAATAGCACCGAGAGGGTGTGTATAGGAGTACGATCGCGTCTTCTAACAATGGCTGACACTGTTGAATTGCGACAGCTAGCTGCACAGACTCGCTAGCCCGCCCGTATAGAATCGTAGGTGATGTCATGCGGCATTCCTCCCGGTGCTCTGGTTTTGGTGTTTGCTTAGCCATGCCTGCCATTGTTGGTTCAGCTGCTGTAACAATAGTGAATCTTGTAAAGCCATATCACTATCAAAAAGCGAGGTATTCTCTAGCGCGGCTAAGTCTGTTGGCAGCGATCGCCCTTGAATTGTGACTGACTGGAGGGCGATCGCGCCCATTCCGCGATTGGTCCCATACCCTAGAGGGATACGCCCCCTAGCCAAGTCACGCAGCAACAGCACAAGCAATGCAATTCCGACTTGAGCACTGTCAGTTTGTTCTTCTTCTATCTGTTCTTTTTCTGCTTGCTCTTCTTCCGTTTTCTCAGCAGCCTGTAATCGAGCTAAGTCCACCGTGAGGCAAATCGGTGCCCAGTTCACATCCATCAGCTCCAGTGTGCTGTAAAGCTGGCTATCGGCTGCACCGCCCGTCCATCGGTCAATACCCACATGGAAGGCCTGCTGGACGTGAGAGAGGTTGGCCGCTTGTAATGCGGTTTGCAAGGCCTGCTCACTGGTTGCCGTTTCAACTGCTGCCCACTCAGGCGCAGCGAGCTTCTGCGTGGCATAGCAATCATCTACAGCTAAAGCACCTTGTTGTTTTGCACCCTGTCCAAATAACTGATCTACAACGGGGATGCCGTTGAGCTGGTCTATAAATCGCTGTTTGGGGTCTTTTGTTTGGGGAATGTCTTGGCTGAGAAGGGTGCGCATGATGCGTTCGGCTTGCGATCGCAATGCACCCTTCACCGCGCTTCCAGGAATCACAAAGCAGGGTTGCCCTTCATCCTGGCTCACCAATGGCAGCATATCGACCGCAATCCCCTCTGCTTCGGCTTTCACCATCACTGGGCCTACAGGCTTCCAGCCGACAGTGATTTCTATTTGCTGAGGCAGTTGCCAGCGGTAGCCCTCAGGCACCAGTGCTGCAAGTCCAATCGTGTTGCTCTCATCGGCAGACAGCGTGTTGAACATACCGTCAAAGCTGCTTAAATCTTGCTCCACAATTTTGAGATCTTGTAGTTCTATCTTGCCAAGTCCCCTAGTTTTGGCTGCACCCAGGCGAATAGCCCCTGACTGTAGAGCGTGGAGCGTATCGGCAAACAAGCATCTGGCCTCTGCCCAAGCTTCGTCATCACCGCCTTGCTCTAAGGTAAGTGCCAACGGAATTCGGACGCCCTTCGGTAAAATGGCGCGATTGAATTTGACGGTTTCCGCAGCACTCCCGGAGAAGCGATCAATTCCTACACCATCGCGAATTTCTGTAACGACTGTTTCTCCTGCGCCACCACGAGTAGCGTCTTCAATAGGTGCATCTTCTACCACGACAAAGCTCGCATGCCCCTCATCTTTACCGTTGCTAGATTTTTGATAGCCCCATAGCGCATCAATTCTAGAAGATTCTTCTTTCAGCCAGCCCCGGAGTGCACCTGCTAAGCTCGTGCCCGGAATGTAGTATGCACCTGTTCCATTCACTGCCAAGGTTAGGTCCACATCTGCCATGGCACTGAGCCCACCGACATGAATAGGGCTTTTGGCCAGTAAGGTACCAGAAATTTTTAGTCGTTTTTTAAGCCGCCGTGCCATGAGAGGTGCCTCCTACGTTTGCCCTGTTGTTGTCATCGTCTGCTGAGTTGTTTTCAAGCGATCGCTTATGTGCCCGAATACCCGTTGCCATTACGGTCTGCACGGCTTCTACCCACAGCTCAGTTCTGAGCCAGGTTTCATCGTTATTTACTAGCCGGAGCTGAGTAAACTCAGGCAATGCTGCTGATTGAATACCTTCATCGAGGAGCTGCCACACCTTATTATCCTCATCGAATAGGGGCTTAAGCTTAGCGAGGCTACCGGGTGGCCACTTGTCTGCTCGCTTTTCACTGACCCGGTTTAGCCAGGCGGTGAAAGTTTGCTGCCGAGGGTTCTTTAGCCTAGCGAGTACAGAGCGTAAGCTCCCCAGCTGGCTCATATCTGGTTTAGCGCTAGAAAACCCTAGATGCTGCTCACGCCCAGCCGATTCTACGAACAGGGCTTCGGCTGCTTTTTGGATAACCTCTCGCCAGGCTGCTTTTTCGATGCAGCGAGCATAGTCAATTTCCGGCGTTGCACTGCCGACTGGAGGGGAGAGTAAAACAGGCGGAGAAACAGATGAGGCGTCAGAAGATATCTCGGCAGCAGAGCGCTTTGAAGTGGGTTGTGTGAGCAATGGAGAATTGAAAGAGACTTGCCCAAAGCCTTCAGCACAGCGGTTACCGACGCCCTGTATAGCTAACGCCGTTAGCTTAGCTGGATCAAGCTGTTCGCCTGCTTCAAGCGTAAAGACAAAGCAGCTACCGGCTGCAAACCCAGCCAGAGAAGGACGAGGTAGTCCCCAGCGAACCTGCCAGGACTCAAGTCGGTGACTTCTGGCGACGAGAGAGATCTTCGATGGTGATTCTGTTGATTCAGCCTTCCATGGTTGCTGATAGGTGAGCTTGCACCCTAGGCGATCGCCCAAGACCTTCGCAAATACTTCCACAGAGGTACTAGGCCGCAGTCGTTCATCACGCAGAAGCAAATCACTCAGGAGCCAAACGGTGAGGCGCTGGTTTTCTGTTCCCGCTATCTCTGTGGCTGAGCTAGCTGTTTCAGGTGCGGCAGCTGTTAGCGTAACTTGGCCATAGCTGTCTTTTTTAGATTGGCCCAGTCTGGCTTCGCCTGTTAGCGTCTTCCACCAGTCAGCTTGCACTTTGGCAAGCTGAGTAACCAAATAATCCGGTAGCCTTAGTTCTGCCCGAAAAGTTGTTTTAGGAACGATCGCTTGATAGCTATAAACCCCGCCTACAGACTGCGTAGGACGCTGCACAGCATCGTCAACTGTGTTGTGCGTGAGGACTGCCTTGCCTACCGTTGAGAAAGGGGGAAGATGTTCCAGTTCTCCTGGAATGAGGTATCCGGCTTGTTCTTTCTTGAGCTGAATTTGCTGAGGTGCGGTTTCAGCCAGAAGATTGTAAACAGTACCGCCTTCCTTAAGACCTCCGCCTAGCTTGGTTCCAGAAAGGGCCAGGGGAATGGGCAGGCCTCTTTGGTTTTGAATTTCTAGGGTGGCATTGGTAACGAGGAGTTCCTTATGTGCGATCGCCTGTCCAAGGTCTATATCCGATCCTTTCAGCAGGGGCCTTAGTCGCTGCATAATCGGCCTCAGCAGATGACTGCCTGGAATATAGTCGAGTGTTTCAACTACGTTCCCCAGGGTTCGGCAAGCTATTACGAGGGGAGAGTGAGTCGTTATCTGCAAGGGCACGGTTTGCCATGCTTGCGATTGTTCAGACAATTGATCGCTGTTCTGATCTTTTTTCCACTGCGGATTAACCTCTTCTGAATCGACGACCGAAGGGGGTGGTGAAGGATTTGGATTCTCTTTCAACCAGTCCAGCCATGGCTTGATATGGTCTTCTATTGTCAGCTCACAGCTGCCTGCACCGCGCCGCCTTTTACCCCCTAGGCGGGTCATTAGCCGGGTAGAAACTGCTAGTAAGCAGTAGGCTGCTTTTTGTTGTTCTTCACTGAGATCTGCGAGAGAGAGTTCGCAGCTAGCTTGCAACGTAGCGCCAGCGCGCGCCATTTCTTCAAACCGAAGAAAGTTTTCTTTTGCGCAGCCGGTTTTTCCATCAATGCCAATCCCTGGTTTGATGAATGTCATCGCAGCTAGCAAAGGTTGGTTGCCAACAATGGCTTGCTTGAACCCGTCAGAAAAGCTGGCATCGCGAATGGAGAGGGCGGCAGCACGGGGCGGATGCTGTTGGGCTCTTACCTGGGTGGGGGTTGCGATCGCAGGCTGCTCTCCAAATAAATAAATCACCCAGGCGCTCCATACGCCTGTCTCACCGTTGTCAAGCCCTAGGGCTACGGTTTCACAGGCATCTCGCCACATGCCCGTAAGCGTTTTAGCCGGGATAAACGGTAACCCTGCGGTGTCTCGTTGAATCAAACGATCAATTTCTCCAGGGCGGCCAGCGCCTAGCCCAACGTGCCAGTCGCTGGTCAGCTTGAGCGTAGCTTCAAACTGCGATCGAGGCGTTAAAGCAGTGTTCATGAGTAGTTCTGGTAAAAAGAGCGTAAAAAAATTAAAGAGCGGTTAAGCCAAAACGGCAGACTCTGTTGCAGTGGGTTGATCCGTTTGAGGACGTCTCATAAATTCTGAAGCGTCTAGTGCATCAATTAAGGCCGTCATGGGGATGTTTGTACCTGGTTCAGACTGGAAGAGAGACAGGTCATCTCCAGCGAGCGTGGTTAGGCCTTGTTTTGGGTAGCGATCGCGAATCAACCGGTAGCGGGCATCCGCAACAGCTTTTCCCTGATACAGTGCCACTCGTAAGTCGTGAACTTGGCTATTCGGCAAGACTTTGCGGCCTTCCTCATCAATAGCTGTTAACACTTTCACTTGGCTCAGTAGGTTCTGCCAGTTGTGAAACGCTGCCCATGCTACACCGGTCGTCTCAGCCAATTTCTCCATGGGCGTAACGACATAGGGCCGCTTATACAACAGTGCAGGAGGCGCTTCAGTCCCTTTCTCTTCTGATTTTTCAGAGGTTGAGGTTGTGAGCTTACTGCGAATACGATCAAAAGAAACATCGCTAGCATCGTAAACAATGTGAAAATCCAGTGCTGAGCAGGGATAGGGCTTGTCATTCACGGGATTCGTAATCATGGTGCTAATCTTCCGCTTAGCCGATTTTATGAGCGCACTGGCCAACTCATACGCGACCGAGAACGGAAAGTGAAGTTTGACGATAGAAATGCCTGCACAAGCCGATAGTCGATTTACACCTAGTGCTGCCTGCGCAACCTCAGCAACGATATTGCCTACCCCTTCATGGCTCACAGCGGTTTCTTGTTCAAAGGCTGCCAAAAACTTAGTAATAAAGGGAAGCGCACTCCGCCCATCGCAGACAACGGTGAGATCGTCCCCACCCAGAATCAGTGGTGTTAGCGGGATTAGCTGCTTATCTGGATCTGTTGTAGGGCTTGCAGGGAGTTGATCTAGCGCTGACAGGAACGCTTTCTCAGTGCAAATGTCCAATCCAATGGAGAACTGTCGCAGCTGATTGATATAGTCTCGGTTGTCAGCAGCCGTAGTCGCTTCAATATGCTCATGAAAATTCAAGAAGATTTGGCCGAGCCCGTTGCCATCTGCGTGGACAATGGCCAGCCAGTCTAGATCCTTAATTTTTTCGAGATCATTGGTATCTCCTGCAAAACCGCAGTTAGGGAGGCTTTTTTTCAGCAGCTTTTCGACTCGTTCTTTTCCACCGTCGCTGGCAGATTGCTTTGCTACGCTCATTTGAGAAAGTGTCTGAGGTGAGCCACCATCGGGATTTGCCCGTAGCATCGCTGCCGGTAAGCTACTGTTCTGGCAGTCTGCGGCAATAGGCACTCTCAAAAATCGGAGGTCAGCGCTTGGCCGAGTGGCTCGAACGGCTTCATACCTTTGGTGTAGCTCTCGGTTCTTTTCTCCGAGTGCATCGCGCTCCCACTCAAAGGGTAAATATACTCCTAATACTTCTAGGCCAGGTGCTTCAATGAGTGCCTTATGAGTTACAGCTTGAATCAAGCGCGTAGCCTGCTCTTCTGTTCTTGTAAGCACTAGTGCTTTGCCAGAGGCCGCCACGATAACCTCTATGTGATTTTGTTCTGAAGCTTCGATGGGTGGATTTTTCTCTGGGCTTAGCAGCGTTTGGCGCAGTCTCTGACTGTCCTGCCAAACGGTAAGTGGTTGATTGTTAGAAATATTACCAATTGCTTCTAATAACCACTTAGTACTCGCCTGATAGGTTAGCTCTGAAGCCCCTATATTTTCTTTAAGCTTGTTTGTAGAAAAAATGTATTTTTGATTACCAGCGGTCTCAATTAGAACAAAATACATGTAGTCATGCTCGGTCAAGTTGGATTCATTGTGCACTATGCTCGGAAACACCCATTTCCAATTCACCTTGTTCTAGGTGAGTGGCTAGTTGCTGTAATATTTCGTATTACAGCAACTAGCTTTATGTGCTCATAAAATCTTAAGGTGTGGGCTGAGAATCTATCCTTAGGGCTTCATTAAGATCACTCAAGTTTGAACCTGTTGGAACAGATTAAGTCAGCCGAGACCAACCCTCAAAGTAAAGTGATGCGTTTTCGATGTTGAGCCTAATTGCCGATATTGCCGGTATTGCCGCCGCTGTATTCTCGTTGTTTGCCTGGATTAAGGCGAGACAGATACAAAAAGAGCTGGAGATGGAAAGGACTCGGCTGAAGCAGAAGGTACAGATTGTGCTACGCCATGGTGGACAATCTATACCGCTATCAAACATTCTGCTTACAAGAGCAGAGTTAACGCGTTCTGAGATTATGGGGTATTTGGGTATGCTCCCTACGAAGGAGGGCAGGCGTTTTAATCTCTCTCATACGAGCACACGCGAATTTTTGGAGCAGATTGAAGGCATCAAAGAAGGCACTAAAGAGGGTACGCTGGTGATTCCCTGTACGCAAGCAGAATTGAAACAGTTTGATTTTGCCAGTGTGGGTAATATCTGAATAGGATAAGAGAATCCATATACATCAAGCGTCGTTTTTTTGAAGGGCTCGAATGAACCATTCGCTGACGCAGGTAGTGTTTGCACTGAAGTCGTCCGGGGCGCTGCAAGGGAAGGTTGCTGAACTTTCGAGGGAAGAGCGGTGTTGTGAGGGAAATTTTGCGGCTAGTGACGCGACACAACTAGGTAAGGGCTCTCTATCCTAATAGTAGAAGACGTTTGGCATAATAGCGGCTGGTGTCAGTTTCGATATGGGCCGCCATTTTTTGTCAAAAAAGATGAAGAAGTGGCGTTATCTATCGACATCCTTTAGTATAAGTGGTGTTGTTAGTGATAGCTCCTGAATCTACAGGGGTTTGTCGAACCTTGAAAGCCTGATTCTTTCGTCAACCCTAGAAGATCGGTTACTGATTAAGGCTTTCAGCCTCTTTTCGAGGCTCCTTAAAGGGACTGGTTCTCATTTGCGAGGGGGTCTTTTGGACCCTAGCAGATTTCGGGTTCTGGATGCTGCCTTCCGTAAGGCTTCCAGAGGCCAAGGGTTCAAATTCCATTACCCCGCAA
>ERZ1740067.1678-NODE-1678-length-14729-cov-6.269797_pt1 | contig 14729 bp, 14 predicted proteins | sample MGYA00581736_ERZ1740067 | MGnify/ENA primary metagenome ERZ1740067 (study PRJEB43018, sample SAMN04849236) | marine metagenome | isolation source: floating plastic debris | place: Pacific Ocean | collected 2008-08-27 | study: EMG produced TPA metagenomics... | reverse complement strand
CCCCTAAGGCCGATAATTGACTGTAAGGAGGGTTGCCAACCACAAAATTGGCAAATCCTTGAACCGCCAACGTATGTGGTAAATCACTAAAAAGTTGAAAGTACTTACGAATGTCTAACTGAAGAGTGGTGAACTCATATTCGCCAATGGCTCCCTTGTTGAATCTATAACTCGATAACTCAGCATAAAACCCATGAAGCGGGTTCAATATATTTTTTCGGTTATCATATCAAATAGCCGCTCCTATACCCGAAACTACCGAACCATCATAACCTGCCACCTGGCTCGTTTCTAAAAGCCCTCCCGATATTCGTTCAATGCTGCTCAGGTGTATGTATTGGTATTGCAGGCCCAAAAACAGGTTATTGTCCAACCGACGAAAAACTCTGGTTCCCAAAATTACGACTTGATTCTTTGCGTTTTCTTTGTTCGATTTAGGCAAATCGTTACCAATGCCATAATAGGCCGCATTTCCAATATTATAAATCAATTGCCCCTGAAACAAATAACGATCGTTGCCAGAAAACACTCGATAAAATGTTCCTAAAGCAATTTGTCCAGTAAAGGATACCGAAGCAAAAGGCATGACATTAGACAATTGATGGTTTTGATCACGTTTACCAGTTTTAAAATTCAAAACACCTAAGGCAGCCACCGTGAAACCAGTTTCGGGCGATACTCCTATTACAGGCACCATTGCAAAACTGTATCGAGATGAATCTTGAGGATTTTTTTTTACTTTATCGTGCTGCGCAATGGTTTGCTTTGTCAAGCTGATCAACAACAGACAAGCCGCTAATCGGAGAACAAGTATCATATTTATTCTAAGGGTTTATTTAGAAAATGGTGGTTTATTGGTAAGTAAAGAAACCCCCTCCGAATACCAGAGGGGCTTTACTCCTCATTTATTAATCAAACTAAACTCTACGTGCTTAATATTAAGTTTTCTTCCTCCTCAGAAGTAGAGGTTCCCTTCAAGCTTTCAGGTGATGTATCAGGCTTTTTTCGTTTAAGTTTAGCCAATACCAAATCTACCATATAGTATACCACAGGCACCAGCACCAAGGTAAAAATCATAGAACTGGTTAAACCACCCATCAAAGCCCAGGCAAGCCCGTTTTTCCATTCTGCTCCGGCTCCCTTGGCCAACGCAATGGGTAGCAAGCCAATCACCATCGCGATGGTAGTCATCAGGATAGGGCGCAATCGCATTTTACCTGCCATGATCAAGGCATCATAGGTTTTCTTCCCTTCTTCTTTGAGTTGATTGGTAAAATCTACCAACAGGATGGCGTTTTTGGCTACCAAACCAATGAGCATAATAATTCCTAAGATGGAGAAAATATTGAGTGAACTTTGGGTAAGGGCCAAGGCCAATAAGGCTCCAATCAAAGCCACCGGAATAGAGAACAATACCACAAAAGGGTAAATGTAAGAATCATACAGCGCCACCATAATGAGGTATACCAATACAATAGAAGCCATCAAAGCCAAGCCAAGACTTCCAAAAGCATCGGCCTGGTTTTTCATATTTCCATCATATGCAATGTCCAGGTCAGTAGGTAAGTTCATACTGGCAATGGTCTTCTTGATGTCGTTGCCTACTTCTCCTTCCGAACGCCCAATCACTTTGGCAGTGAGGGTAATCGCTGGTATTCTTTCGGCTCTTTTCAACTCAGTGGCTCCGGTGGACGTAGTTACCTGGGCAAACTGTTTCAATTCAATGCTTTTGCCTTGATTGTTGATAAAATTGAGATGCAATACATCGTCTATGCTTCGGCGGTTAAATGCATCCATCATTACATTGATATCATATTCGTATTCTCCGTCTTTGTATTTGCTGTCCTGGTTGCCATTGAAGGCATTTTGCAGGGTGGCTCCTACTACCTCCAGCGAAAGCCCCAGTTCGGCCATTCTTGCCTTATCTATTTGTACCTTGAGCTCAGGGCTTCCTTCTTCATAAGACAATTTGGAATCGGTAATCCCAGGAATCTTTGCCACCTTTGCTTCAATTTGTTGGGCTTTTTGAAGTAATAAATCAGTTTCTGTACTACTAATGATTACCTGAATGGGAGCATCATTGGAGCCACCAGTAATGCTGGATTCACTAGCCGTTACTTTTACACCTGGTATTTGTTCGGTGAGTTCTCGCTTGATTTGATTGGCATACAAGTTGGCCGAAATGTTTCGTTTAGACTGGTCTACCATCTTCACATTGACTTCGGTTTGGTAATTGGTATTTCGGCTACCCGCTCTACTGCTAGCGTACCCTACCGTGGTAAACAAACTGACAACTTCTGGTTTTTGGGCAAGATAGGCTTCTACTTTTTGGGTAGTGTGGTTGTTTTGTTCCAGCGTAGCATCTTTGGGATACTCCAATACTACAATGAACTCTCCTTTGTCTCCAGCACTTACAAACTCTGACCCAATGTAACCTTTGGTAACCAATAAGAAAGAACTGAAGAAACACGCTCCAATCACGACTAGAGTAATGGTTTTGTGTTTCAATGTCCATCGCAATACATTGGCATAAAAATTTGCCAAACCATCTATTTGTTTCTCAATCCATAAGATAATTCGGTGGGTAAATTTCTTTTTATCCAAATGGGTAATTTTGCTAAATCGCGAGGCCAATAAGGGGGTAAGAGTAAAGGAAACAAACAAGCTTAATAAAGTAGATACTACCACTACCAGCGAAAACTGACGCAACAAGTCGGCTACCAAGCCATCTACCAAAGCAATAGGCAAAAACACGACTACGTCTACCAAAGTAATAGACAAAGCAGTAAAACCAATCTCATTTCTACCTTCCAATGCGGCTATTCTGCGTTTTTTACCCATTTCCATGTGGCGGTAAATGTTTTCCAGTACCACAATGGAGTCGTCTACCAAAATACCTACCACCAGTGAAAGCGCCAGCAAGGTCATAAGATTGAGGGTAAATCCTAAAACAGACATCGCAATGAAGGTTGAAATCAATGAAGCTGGAATGGCCAACATCACAATAAAGGCATTACGAATACTATGTAGGAAAACCAGCATCACGATGGCCACCAAAATGATGGCATAGAATAAATCATGCATCACGGCATCGGCTGCTTCCATTGTAAAAACAGTGGTATCCTGGGCTACCTCAAATTTAAGTTGGTTGGTCGCAAACATTTTTTCTAAACCACCTAGTGCCTTTACGGTTTGCTCTTTTACTGCTACTGCGTTGGCATCTGATTGTTTCTGAATAATGAGACCAATGGAGGTATTCCCATTTACCCGATACATGGTTTCAGCCTCTTTCTGGGTATCTTGTACTTCTGCTACATCTTTTACCTTAATGGGTGCCCCACTACGATCTACGGTAATGGTCAACGCTTCTATGTCTGATAATTTTTGAAACTTACCTGCCAGACGAATCAAGTTTTGACTGTTACTTTGTTTTACTTTTCCAGTCGGAAAATCAAGGTTGGCGTTGGCAATGGCCCGATTTAACTGTAAAATAGACAGGTTGTAAAACTTCAGTTTTTCCTGATTTACATTTATTTTAATTTCACGTTCTTCACCTCCAAATATATTTACCTGCCCCACTCCTGCTATTTTTGATAAGGTAGGCACAATTCGTTGTTTCACCACATCATATAACGCGATTCCATCCATTTGAGCGCTCACCCCAATATTCATAATAGGCGCTTCGTCAAAAGCAATCTTAGAAATGACCGGGTCTTTGGCATCATCAGGCAGGTTATTTTTGGTAGCATTGATCAAGCGTTGGGCATCTTGAGTACTTTGATCGGTATTGGTGCCCTGTTTGAAGGTAACCACAATGCTAGAGAAGCTTTCCAAAGAGGTAGATTTGATGCTTTCGATGGCTTCCAACGATGAAATAGCATCTTCTATTTTTTTGGTCACCGAAGTTTCTACCTCCGCAGGGGCTGCTCCTGGGTAGATGGTAGAAATGGTAATCACCGGAGGCGAAAACTTTGGCAATAGCTCATAATTGAGTGATTGATAGCTAATCACTCCTCCTAAACCCAAAATGGTGAAGATGACCACAATGAGCGAGGGGCGTTTGATGGCGATTTCAGTAATTGACATGTTTTAAGATTTGTAAAGAGTCCACCGTTCACAGTCAATCGTCCACCGTTTTCTGGATTTGGACTGACAACTGTTAACCGTTGACTTATGATGTTTTAAGATTTATCTGTTTGCTATAAACTGTCGTCTGTTGACAGTGGACTAATGTCTATCGGCTATTTGCTAAGTACCCTTACCAGAGTACCATTCTGTAAATTGATTTGGCCTGAGGTAATCACCTGATTAGTAGTGGCAAGCCCTTTGGTGACTTGTACCAAGTTCTGATGCGTAACTCCAACCTCAACAGCGATGAGTTTGGCCTTGTTGTCAGCGGTTACTACATATACCTTGGCATCTTGTAAGCTTCCTACAATGGCTTTCCGAGGACTCATGAGCATTTTGCTGGTTTTATCAAATCTAAAGCTGGCTGTTCCCTGCATTCCGGCCCGAATCAACGCTTTACGATCACTGTTGTTGATATCAATCTCTACATCATATTTTTTAGAAGCATCGGCTTTTACGGCAATGGTACTTACCCTTCCCTGATGTACTTTTTTGGGGTATACTTGAGCCTTTACGATTACCTTTTGCCCCTCAGTGACTTGTACTGCTTCATTTTCTGCTAGCTTTACGACCATTTTTAACCGGGCAATATCAGTAATCTCTACCAAAGGATTGCCAGGAGCAATAAAACTTCCTTGTTCTACCATTTTTTTGGTAATTACCCCCGAAATAGGTGCTTTGATCCACATTTTATCAATTCTGGCCTGTATATTTTCAATTTGTATTTCAGCTTGGCGAAACTTTAGCCGGATTTGCTCTAGTTGTTGAGCAGTCACTCCATCGCCCGCTTTCAATGCCGTAAATCGTTCCAAATCTCGCTTGGTTTGCTGGTAGTTTATCTTGGCCAATTTCAAGTCACGCTGTAAGTCTTGATCATCTAGTTTTACCAATACTTGCCCTTTATAGACTTGTTGCCCTTTTTCTACCAATACCTGTTGGGCTTTGCCTTGTACATCGGCACTAAAGCGCATTTCCCGAATAGGATTAAATGTTCCTGATATTTCAAAATCTTTTCCCAAATGTACCGCCTTTACTTTGCTTACTGCTACCGGAATACGCTTCGCAGTAATCTGAGAAAGCTTGGCTTCTTTCTCCATTTTATGCTTGTTGTTGGCCAGGGTCACCCCAATTCCAGCGGTGATTCCTCCCGTGATTAATACAATCACAACTACTCTGATTATCTTTTTCATGCGTATGTTACTTTTTCTTGATTAATATATGGAGGGCAATGAGGGTTATAATGAGTTTGTCAAACCTATTCATGGCCAGAGGGTTATAATGATTTTTGATGATTGATTGTTAATTATTCCGCTTTGCGCTACTGTGGACTATGGACCATCGACTGTGGACTAAAAACTACGAACTCCCAACTAAAGAATCTCTCTAATTTTTCCGTTGGCTTTTACAAACTCTAGTTCAGCTACTTTTAGCTCTACCAGGGCCTTGAGATAACCATTTTGAGCAGTCTTGAGCGAGTTTTCAGTATTGAGCAGGTCAGTCAAATTCGTAATGCCTTGTTTGTACTGGTTCTCTATGCTCTCATACACTTCTTTTGCCAGGTTCACATTCGTTTTTTGCTTTCGCAAAATGTCTTGTTGTTTTTGCAGCTTCACCAATGAATTTTGATACTGAGTAGCCATCATTGTCTTGGTATCTTTGATGCGCAAATTGGCCTGAGCCATGGCAATCTTCTTTTGTTGCAAGCGATGCCTTTTGTTGAAACCATCAAACAAAGGAATGTTCAGCCGCAGACCCAATACTGCAGTTTCGTTCCAATTGGCTTTGTCTCCACTAAAGGCCAACTCATTGGTTTGATTCATCTGCGAATAGCGCAAAAAACCAGTGAGGGTAGGTAAGTACCCCGCCTTGATTTGTTTGATACTTTCTTGATTGAGCTCTTGTTGTTGGTATAAAAGCTGAACCTCGGTACGCTTGTCAAACGAAGGAGTATAATCGGTCAATACGCTGGTGGAAACATTCTCTTCTATCGTGATGGTTTCATTCTCAGGAGTACCAATGTAGTATTTCAGCAGGTTGATTTGTTGCGCATAAGTAGTCTCTACTTGATCTAAATCAGTGCTTAGGTTTACCTTATTTACCTTCAACCGGGTAATGTCTACTTTTTTGGCTACCCCATTTTTGTATTGCAGTTCGGTGGTGTTGATGAGGGTATTGATTTGGCCAAGATTATCCAGCAAAATTTGTTTTTGCTTGAGCAATACTTGGATACCATAGTACAAGCTTGCCACTTTATATAAAACCTCTTCTTCTGCCTGACGAATTTGCAGTTCGCTCAAGGCTTGAGCTTTTTTGGCCGCTTTTACTCCAGCCACAAATGATTGACTAAATAGTAACTGTTGTAGCTCTACCCCAGCAGTGGTATTGTAACGGGTACCAAATTGCACTGGTACCAATCCTCCTGGTTGGCCGGCAAGTTCGCCCGGTAAAAACTGAGTAGGCAAAATCATGTTGTTGTCAAAAGAACCAAAAGCGGAAACTTGAGGCAATCCTTGGCTAATGACTTCCTTTACCTGATAATCGGTGGCTTTACGACCTAGTTTTTGAGCCTGTACTTCGCGGCTATTTGCAAGGGCTTTTTGCAAGCTTGCCTTAAGCGACAGCCTTTGAGTGGATTGGGCTGAGGCCTGATAAGTGACCCCTATCAGCCACAATAAGCTCCATACATATCTTAAGTTTGTTTGCATTTTCATCTTTATTTCTGTTTGGAAGAGCGGTTTTAAATGTACCTTAGATGATCGGTATTTTGCTTTTTCTGACGCAAAGGTGAAGGGTGAGTTTTGTTCTTTAAAGTATATTCAACCAAGTGCCCCATAAACTCAGTAAAAAGGGAAAAATGAACATTCAACGCCTCAATAGCACGTTCACTGAGTAAAAGAGGCGTTTACTGAGAAAAATTGTTGGTTTACTGAAAAAGCTTTTAGTTAGAGGAAGAAATGGTGAAATTCGACAATGTGTGGTATGTATATCACAATATCGCGAACAATGATGAGCAATCAACAAATGTCACTTTTGAGGGCAAATAACTGGATATCTATAGTTCAATACTCCATAGTGATTTTAGTCAAAGTTGGTTGTTTATGATCACTCGCTTATGAATTTAAAAACTATTTAACTGGACGTTTAAGCGTACAACTCAAACCTTTTTAAAAATAAAGGGAGTACACAATTTTGATATACACTACTGATTTCCAGTGATTAACTTGTCGTACATACACTCGAATCGGCTATGGGCTATGAAATGAATGCTGTGGACTATTGTAGTTTGCAAACTAAAATTATTAATCAATGTTATTCAATCGGCACTCGATTCAGGTTCGTGTTACGCTTACTAGTCAATTGAACAGTATACTTGGATGGATTTTATAAGAAAATACAGTATCACTATTTCGCATATTGGTTTTTGGGCAGGTTATTATCTACTCATGACTTTGGTGATTTTCAACAATGAAGAAAGCACCTACCATCCTTTGCGGGTATGGTTGGTGACTTTGTCTCATGCCTCTATCACTTATATGAATATGTGGTGGCTGATGCCTCAATTCTATTTTCGTCGTCGCTATTTCATTTACCTTATATTGGTCGTTGGTCTTGACTGGATTTGGGTAGAAGGTACTTATCAGTTAGACATCCTCATTCCGAACCACCCTGATTTCGACTATACCCGTCAACAGTTCGAGAAGGCAATCCATGGGGCCTATATTTTGCTCATCATCGCACTTAGTGCAGGGCATCGTTTACTGCAAATTAGCCGAGAACAGGAGCGAGAAGCAGAACTCCTCAGGCAAAAGAAACTAAGACAAGAACAAGAAGCCAGTATATTGAAAAGTGAGCACTTGGAGACCGAACTCAAATTTTTAAAATCTCAAATCAACCCTCATTTTTTGTTCAATGCCCTGAATAATATTTATACCTTGGCCTATATCAAAGCAGCTGAAGCCCCTGACATGATTTTGAAGTTGTCGGACATGCTACGCTATATTTTGTATGATTGTACTACCGAGGAGGTCCCTATTACCAAAGAAATCAATTATTTAAAAAACTACATAGAACTGCAACAGCTCAAGGCTGATGACATCGATATTCAAATAACGATTGATGATTTTACTCCTCAAGTTCACATCGCCCCTATGTTACTCATTCCATTTATTGAGAATAGTTTTAAACACAGCAAAATAGAGGATACCGAGGCAGGATGGATTAAGGTGGAACTATTATATCAAAATCAGCAAATTTGCTTCAAGGTAGGCAATAGTAAACCCCCACAAAGCTTTACTAAAGACAAAGTAGGGGGCATTGGGCTACAAAATGTAAAACGTCGGCTTGAACTACTTTACCCTCAACAGCATGACTTAAATATCGCAGAAGCAGACCATAGTTTTGAGGCCATTCTGTTTTTGAGCGAAAAAAGAAGCCAAAGTCTAGCCTACAATTAAGTATGAATTTTATACAAAAAAACCGAAATATTGTTTCTCATATTGGCTTTTGGGTCGGCTATTATCTACTTATGATATTGGCCTTGCTTTCTTATGAAGATACGCTAAGTATGCTGCATTACCTCAGAACGTTCTTGTTCATCGCAGTGCAGGCAGGTTTGGCCTATATCAACATGTACTTCTTTGTTCCAGTCTTCTTTTTTCGTCGCCGCTACTTACTATATGTGCCTTTGATCGTATCTTTCGGCATACTGCTGTCTCAAGGACATGATTACCTCATCAAAAACTTTTTGCCCAGTGTAAAACCGGAAAGAATTCCTCGACAAGAAATCAGGGATGCCATCCGAGGAATTTTCTTGATTATGGTAACTGCCCTCAGTACTGCCCACCAAGTGTTGAGGGTAAGCCAACGTAAAAAACAAGAAGTGGACTTATTGAAACGCCAGCAACTTGAGCAAGAACGAGAAGCCCGTACCCTTAAAAACGAAAATTTAGAAACCGAACTTAAGTTTTTAAAGTCACAAATCAACCCTCACTTTTTGTTCAATGCGCTGAACAATATCTACACCCTTACTTATTTAGAAGATGAGGCGGCTCCTGATATGATTCTGAAACTGTCGGACATGTTGCGTTATATTTTATATGATTGTACCTCAGAAGCTGTATCCATAGAAAAAGAAATCAATTACCTCAAAAACTACGTAGAGCTCCAGCGACTCAAGGTGGACGATTTGCTCATCCAGATGGCTATAGATGATTTTGACCCACAGGTATCTATTGCTCCAATGTTGCTGATTCCCTTTATTGAAAATAGTTTTAAACACAGCAAAGTAGAAGATACTCAACATGGCTGGATCAAGCTCAGGTTGTGGTCTGAGAAACAACAAATCCATTTTCGAATTGCAAATAGCAAACCCCAACAACCGTTTGCCAAGGACAAGGTAGGAGGCATTGGGCTACAAAACGTAAGAAGGCGTTTGGAGTTGTTGTACCCAGGCAAACATCACTTGACAATTCACAATACGGATCAAAGTTTTGAGGTACGCTTGCTTCTTCACATTGCTTAGTGGTTTCTTTAGTTGGGAGTCAGTAGCAATTAAATGAAAAATGTAAAACGTAAAGTGAAAAGTGATACGTCGCTTTGCGCAACCCGAAGTCCTGAGCAAAGCCGAAGAAACTAGCCATAGAACCATAAGCGAAGCGTTAACCATAAAACAATTTAACAACCAGCGAAACTTACAAATACAATTAAAATATGGCCTTCATCACCCATTTAGGAGATGGGTATCGGCTTTTTTTGACAGGGTGTAATAAATCACCGCTTTTTGAATATTTTTCTTCTATTAGTTGTATTAAATTTGTGACCTATTCACTGGCTTACCTGATATCATTGACCAACCTACCACATCATCCATTCTTAATTCCAACGCCTGTAGGCCTTCTATTGCTATATCAATTGAAACATTTAAAACATAAGATAAATACATGATGGAAAAGAAGGTGTTTGAAAATAAATTCATTCAATTTGTTTTCGACGAAGAAAAACGATTAATGACTTATACTTGGGAGAATACTTTAGGCTTGTTTGAATCTGAATTCAAGGAAATCATGGAGGCGCAAACCGAACATTTGTTACGCTTTAAGCCTCAATATTTGCTCATAGACAATGCTAACTTTGGATTTCCGATTGATCCTGAATTACAAGAATGGGTCAACGAAAATTGTTTGACCAAGTGGAGAACAGCCAGCCCCCGAAAAATTGCGCTTACCAGTACCAAGGAGATCATTGCTCAGCTTTCGCTTGAACAAATCTGGGAGGAACCCGTCGGTCGCTTGTTCAATGTGCAGTTTTTTGACAATGCCGAAGAAGTAAAGTGGTGGTTAAGAGATTAATCATACCTTTGTATCTATGAACGGACAAGACAGAAAAAATATTCAGATTGGCCAAAAAGTAGCCGTGGTTAAAAAACAGGACCAACCCACTGGGAAACTCACTGAGGGCGTAGTAAAGCGGATTTTAACTAAATCTACACATCACCCTCACGGCATCAAGGTGATGCTGGAAACCGGAGAAGTAGGACGAGTAAAAGAAGTGTTGGATTAGGCCAGTTGGCTCACTACATTGGCCAAAAATTATGGTTAATATTCTTGGGGCAAGGTTTCGCCTCAAGATATTCTTTCAATTTTTATAACGATACCGCAACTTAGAAACGACCCATTGCGCTTGCTTCACTCTTTTATTTGATCAGCTCTTGATAGTTGTGTTGAAAATACCAGCTCAAGCCCCCCACTCACCAAATAATAGCCTACAGAAACACCCTCAGTCTATTTTTTATTCAATTTTATCTCCAAAAAACCAAACTTTTTACACATAATACAGTTCGATAAAAAATAACCGGAGATTTAAATTAGGTACAACAGGGACGATTCTTTTAACCGCTATTGAATCAGATCATCACTTGTAAGCGCGTTACCTCCCTTTGACTATCAATAATTAAACTCATAAAAGATGCACCAAAGAATAGAATTGCATAGAACCAAATATGCTTCCCATCACTATGATGAACAACTAGATACCCTTTTCTCTGACTGGTTTCCCGAAACCGCCGAAATGATAGAAGATGATTTTACTTTTGAAATGAACCAGTGGATAGAGGTGTCCAAAAAAGTAAGACCTTCCAAAATTTATGACTATTGCGTCAACTTTATTTACCCCATCAGTCCAGAACAACAAACCTGGATGGCCCATCTGCTGAATCCCGGCTGGGTACGTCTAGGAGTCAAACAATACTCCCATGTGGTTCCTGAAGAATACATTTCTAACTTATCGGTTTACCAGATGTTTCAAGAGTTTCTTGATATGAAGTTAGAAAATCAATTTGAGATCGAGCACTTTTCGGATGAACAAACTGCTATTCAATGGTTGGGTCTTACGAGCATTCATCTGCCCAAACGATTGGCCAGCTAAATACAGGCAAAATAAAACCAAGGCCTTGAATGACACTTTGGCCTACTTCCTTTGTTTAGTAAATCAGCCAACACTTGAGCAAAAAAATATAAGCTAAAGCAGACACCAATATCTATACGTAATTATGAATTCAAGAACAGCACTTTACAGGTCTAAATACGCATCGCACCACTATGATCAACAACTGGATGCGCTCTTTTCTGACTGGTTTCCTGAAACTTCTGAGATGGATGACCAGGATTTTGAGTTTGAAATGAAAAAATGGATGAAGGTCTCACAGGAATGTAAACCTACGGTAGTTTATACCCGTTGTGTCAACTTTGACTACCCCATCAATCCTGAACAACAAACCTGGATGGCTCAGTTACTCAATCGTTGTTGGGTGGATTTGGGCGTCAAACAATACCTCCATATAGTTCCAGAGGGGTTTGTCACCAAACTATCTGCTTGTCAAATGTTTCAGGAGTTTATTGACATGAAATTAGAAAATCAGTTTGAGATTCACCACTTTCCAAACGAGGCAGAAGCAATTCAATGGCTAGGAGTTTCGGATACCCCACTCACTAAATGCGCGCCTATGATTAATTGTGCCCAAAAACCTTGAAGTACTCATTGCCATGCTTTGACAACAAATAGCACTTAGGCTTTCGTATCGCATCAAGATAGGCTTCAATGGTTTTGCATCGGTAAAACCATTGAAGCCATTGTCATACAAAACTTGAAGGCGGTTTCCAGTAAATTGAAGAATCACCCAACCCAAGCTATCAAAACCTGGTTGCTTTACTTGGGCTTTTGGTATGCTCAGATCAGCGTCGGTTCTGATCAATGAAATCACAGATTTTTTTCAAGGCCTCTTTGGCTTCCCGCATGACAGGTAAAAAAGGCCAAATGTGAATCATTCGGGTTTCGTCCACGACCTCTAGTGGTACCCCCGCCTTTTTCATTTCATAAGCCGCCACTTTGGCATCAGGATACAAAATATCTTGCCCTGCCAAGAACATCAACGTTTTGGGAAACTGCTCAAAACTTCCATTGATGGGCGACATCATAGGATCGGCCAAGTCTACCCCACCAGAAGACATATGGGCGGCCGACAACACCCCTGCTTTGCTCAGCAATGGATCACGTTTGTCTAGTAAATCAATGGTTTCGTTGGTAAAAGTGACGTCTACTGCCGGGGTGATGGGAATCAACGCCTTGGGAGGTGTTTCTCCGTTTTTGATCAAGCGTTGGGTCAAAGTCAATATCAAGTTGCCTCCCGCCGAATCGCCCATCAAAATGATTTGCGAAGGTTCGTAGGTTTTGCGGGCCTCGGCATAGGCCTTGTCCATATTTTGACTGATCTGGGTAATTTTGTGCTCAGGTGCCTTAGGGTAATCCACGAGCCAAAATTTCACCTGGGTTTTCTTGACCATGTACTGTATACTGTCCCAATGATGCTGGCCAGGCCCACCAATCATGGCCCCTCCGGGTACTAGCAAGACTACAAAATCGTCTTTACCCGCTGCCTTGGGTGCTATCTCAGTCACTTTAGTTTCGGCTACTTTAAAATCCCGCACTCGAAAGGATTTCACCAACTTCTTGGGAACATCAAACACATCGTCTTTTCGAAATTTTTCGTACCACACGGGGTTATGGCTGAATATTTTTTTGTAGCCCTTTAGACGAATGTATAACACAGTAAGATGGAAAAGTATGGCTTTCATGGGGTGTTTGTTTGGTTTAATACTATTACTTATTTGCTCAAACCTCAACTTGGGTCTTTACTATAACAATTTTTCCGGTAATATATGAATGTGCCCAAGTAGCAAAGAAAAAATGGAATTCCTCTAGTTTATGATCATAGTTTGCCTTGAAGAGCAAATTGTTCAACGCTAACTTTTCTTTCCACAAGAAAACAAGGTCATTTATCAAATATTGAGGACACAATGAACTTCCTTCAACTGTGAGCATTTGTCTTTTATTATCTAAATCCTTTTTAAGCTTTATGTCTTTCAACCAAAGCTAGCGCACGCGTCCTCGCGTGTGTTGGTCTGAAAAACGCCGAATTCGTAAGAAAATGAAATCCATCAAATGGAACAGAAATAATCAATTGTACTACAGAAAATGGATTCGATATTGTTTGAGAGTACAGGTCACGTGAGGACACACACAAGGTCATCATCTCACGGATAAAACATTGAATATCAGAGTATAAATCACATAAAATCAAGTGGAATTAAACCAATCCCACCGGCATAATCAATTGCACTACTATATTTCCAATCTTCTGGATTACTTACAAAGCCTGCGGTTACCGGGTTTTCATGAATATAATTCAGCTTTTCATCTATTACATCTGAACTCCAAAGTTCAATTGGCTTGTTATGATGTTGCCAAAACTGCCTGTTCTTTACATTACTACTCTTGTTAGCCACCCTTTCCATCATCCATAATAGCCATTCTTTGCGACTTTCCTGTGGGTTTTGATTAATTGCTTCAATCAATTTACGGTTAGTATAAGATTTAAAATGTCCTAAAACTTTTTCTGGATAACTATCCTTTGTTCGGTATATTAAATGAAGATGATTAGGCATTATACACCAAGCATATAACTCTAACCCTTTATTTTGACGACAATACTTTAGATTTTCCACAAGAATAGCTGAATACTCTTCTCTTATGAACACACTCAGCCAATAGACTGTCGCAAAACTGACAAAATATAAACCTTCAGGATTGTGAAATTTGTATTTACGACTCATATAATTGAGGCTAAAGAATGGATTAGACATTGATTAAAAGTACAGACAACACACGCGAGGACGCGTGCGCTAGCAAAGGGGATAACCTGTATGTACTGGCGTAGAATGTCCTCGTTCTTCAGAAGTAAGGTAGTAGATTTCAGCTTCTAATTCAGGATTTAATAATTTATAACTTCGCTCTTTTGACATCACACATTATTTCAGGTTGGCTTAATATATAAAATAATTTCATCAGGAATATCAAACTCATTGCATTTCCCCCCACAATTTCCTTATTTCCATGTCCCGAGTGTTACCAAGTAACAGTTGCGCAATAATTGTCGTTTTTCACTTTAATTTTGCTCGTCATGCTTCTTAAAAAAAGAGCCGAATTAACTTTTTTGAGCTCGTCACAGCATAGCTGTAGACTCGGTTGCCCTGCTATTAGCCGATTTT
>ERZ1740067.1677-NODE-1677-length-14741-cov-7.934019_pt1 | contig 14741 bp, 15 predicted proteins | sample MGYA00581736_ERZ1740067 | MGnify/ENA primary metagenome ERZ1740067 (study PRJEB43018, sample SAMN04849236) | marine metagenome | isolation source: floating plastic debris | place: Pacific Ocean | collected 2008-08-27 | study: EMG produced TPA metagenomics... | reverse complement strand
TCGCCGCGCGGGTATGACGGTCGAAACCTACCTGCTTTATCTCGCTGCCGTCGCCGTTATCTTTGCAACCCCACCCGATACCAGCCAGCTGCTGATCGTCTCCAACGCGATGAAACATGGGCTGCGCCGTAGCCTGTGGGTGATCGCAGGGGATCTGAGCGCCAATGTGCTGCAAATGACCGCCGCCGCCTTTGGCCTTGCCGCCATCATCGCCACCTCCGCGGTGGCATTTAGCTGGATCAAATGGATGGGCGTCGCCTACCTCGTCTGGATCGGTGTGCAGATGATGCGCAGCTGCAGCAAACCCGGCGGTACAGCCGCACCTCGGGCCGGACTTGTCCGCCTCTTTCGCATGGGCTTTGTCACGTCGATGACCAACCCGTTTGCCGTTGTGTTTTTTGCGGCGCTCTTTCCGCAATTCATCACGCCCGAGGCCGCCATCCTGCCGCAACTGCTGATCCTCGGCGCCACCTACCTGCTCGTCGACGGCCTGACCCTCGTCGCATGGGGCTGGGCCGGGGACCGCGTTGCCGCGCGGCTCGCCCGCGTCTCGATCAAGGCGATCAACCGTCTCTGCGGCGGGCTGATGATCGGCGCGGCGATCCTACTGGGCCTCAAGGACATGTCGCCGCAACGTTACCGCTAACTTGAAGCACTGCGTGGTTCGTCCTACACCTTGCCCCCGTATCCACACGGAGGACACGCACGTGTCGGACGACCAAGTTTTTGATCTGTTCATTATCGGCGGTGGCATCAACGGCACCGGTATCGCGCGCGACGCCTCGGGCCGCGGCCTCAAGGTCGGCCTGGCCGAAGCGGGCGATCTGGGCGGTGCCACCTCGTCTGCCTCGACCAAGCTGTTTCATGGCGGGCTGCGCTATCTCGAATTCTTTGAATTTGGCCTTGTGAAATCCGCGCTAAAAGAGCGCGAGGTGCTGCTCAAGGCGATGCCGCATATCAGCTGGCCCATGCGCTTTGTGCTGCCATACGCCCCTGACATGCGGTTTGACAGCGACACGCCGACCTCGCGGTTGTTGCGCATGACCATGCCCTGGATCGAGAAGGGGCGCCGCCCGGCATGGCTCGTGCGGCTGGGCCTGTTTCTTTACGACAACCTTGGCGGTCGTGAGATCCTGCCAGGTACCAAGACGCTGGATCTGACCCGGGCGCCCGAGGGCACACCGCTCAAGGACCGGTTCAAGATGGCCTATGAATACAGCGATGCCTGGGTCGAGGATTCGCGGCTGGTGATGCTCAACGCCCGCGACGCCGAAGCGCGGGGTGCCACGATCCTCACCCGCTGCCGGGTGACCGAGGCCGCCCGCGACGGTGATACCTGGCGGATCGAGACAGAGCGCGGGACCTTTCGGGCCAAAGCACTGGTGAACGCGGGCGGCCCATGGGTCGCCGACATCCTCACCGGCGTGATGCGCCAGAATTCGCAACACAGCATTCGGCTCGTGCGCGGCTCGCACATCGTGACCAAGCGGCTTTATGATCACGACAAGTGCTACTTCTTCCAGGGCACCGACGGGCGGATCATCTTTGCCATTCCCTACGAGCAGGACTTTACCCTGATCGGTACGACCGACGCCGAACATACGGGCGCGGACGTCACGCCAACCATCACGGATGCCGAGCGTGATTACCTATGCGCCTTTGCCACCGAGTATTTCGCAAAGCCGGTCACACCCGACGACGTGGTCTGGACCTATTCCGGCGTGCGGCCTCTTTATGAGGACGGTGCGTCCTCGGCCACGGCCGCCACGCGCGACTACGTGCTGGCGCTGGATGAAAACGGCCCGCCGGTGCTCAGCGTCTTTGGCGGCAAGATCACCACATATCGCAAGCTGGCCGAGCACGCCCTGGCCAAGATGGCGCTGGGCGAGGCCTGGACCGCAGGCGTGCCGCTGCCCGGTGGCGACTTTGCCGTCAGGGATGTGGGTAAGCTGACCGACCAACTGACGCAGGATTACCCGTTCCTCGATGCGGCGTGGGCCGGTCGCCTGATCCGGGCCTACGGCACCGAAGCGTGGGATGTGCTGGGCGCGGCCAAGGCGCCGGGTGATCTGGGTGCGCCCTTTGGCGCCACGTTGACCGAAGCGGAGCTGCGGTGGATGATGACCCGCGAATACGCGACCGAAGGGTCCGACGCCCTCTGGCGACGGACCAAGCTGGGGCTGCGCCTGAACGAAGAAGAGCGCACCGCGGTCGACACGTGGATGAAGGAGCAGGCGGCATGAGCACCCACATTCTAGCCATCGATCAGGGCACGACCTCGTCCCGCGCCATCGTCTTTGACGGTGCGATGCAGCCCATCGCCTCCGCGCAGGAAGAGTTCACACAGCATTTCCCCGCCAGCGGCTGGGTCGAACACGAGGTCGAAGACCTGTGGACGACGGTCGGCGCGACGGTGAAGGCTGCACTCGCAAAGGCGCACCTAAGCGCAAACGACATCGCAGCAATCGGCATCACCACCCAGCGCGAAACAACGGTGATCTGGGACGCGGAGACAGGCATGCCCCTGCAACGCGCCATCGTCTGGCAAGACAGACGAACGGCTGAGATGTGCGAGACCCTGCGCGCCGCCGGCCACGGCGATCAGGTGACAGAGATCACGGGTCTGCTGCTGGATCCCTACTTTTCGGCGACCAAAGTCAAATGGATCCTCGACCAATACGAAGGATCCCGCGACCGGGCACGCGCTGGCAAGCTCTTGTTCGGCACGGTCGACAGCTATCTGATTTGGCGCATGACAGGCGGCAAGCGCCATGTGACGGACGCCACCAACGCTGCACGCACGATGCTTTACGACATCCACAAGGGACAATGGAGCGCCGAGATGTGCGCCATGCTCGACGTTCCGACAGAGATGCTGCCCGAGGTGCACGACTGTGCCGCAGACTTTGGCGTGACGGATCTGCTGGACGGCGAGACACCGATCTACGGCGTGGCAGGCGACCAACAGGCGGCGACCATCGGGCAGGCCTGCTTTGCCCCCGGTATGCTGAAATCCACATATGGCACCGGCTGCTTTGCCCTGTTGAACACCGGCGACGCGCCGGTGCGTTCGCAAAACCGACTGCTGACCACGATTGCCTACCAGCTTGACGGTAAACCGACATATGCGCTCGAAGGGTCGATATTTGTCGCGGGTGCCGTGGTGCAATGGCTGCGCGATGGGCTGGGTATCATCGGCTCCGCCCCGGAGACCGAGGCGCTCGCGCCTACGGGCAAACCGGGCGTGACGCTGGTGCCCGCTTTCACCGGCCTGGGTGCGCCCTACTGGAACCCCGATTGCCGGGGCGCCGTCTTTGGGCTGCCCCGGGACACCGGCCCGGCCGACATGGCGCGCGCAGCCCTCGAAAGTATCGGCTTTCAGACCCGCGATCTGTGGGAGGCGATGCGCGCCGACTGGCCCGATGGCGGCGACGCCGTGCTACGCGTGGATGGCGGGCTCAGCGCAAATGACTGGGCGATGCAGTTTCTCGCAGACACGCTTGGCGCACCCGTGGACCGGCCAGCAGGGGTCGAGACAACGGCGCTCGGGGCTGCGTGGCTCGCGGGGATGCGAGCGGGTATTTATCCGAATCTGCAGGGCTTTGCCGATACATGGGCGCGCGACGTGCAGTTTGCGCCAAGCATGTCAGCGGCGGACCGCGCGGCTGGCTACACGCGCTGGCAAAAGGCCGTTGCCGCAACGCTCACCGTCTGAGCGGGGCAGAGTTTTGAAAACTCTGCCAAGAGCATTTTTTGCAAAAACTGCCCGCCCGGGCGTTACGCGCGCGCTCCGATCTTGACGTTGATCTGACCGACGCCATCGACACCGCCGGTCATGATGTCTCCAACCGTGACGGCCCCCACACCGGCCGGGGTACCTGTCATCACCAAATCGCCGGGCGCGAGCGCCATCGCGCGGGACAACTCGGCCACGTGATCTGCCACGGACCAAATCATGTCCGCGATATCCGCATCCTGTCGCAGGTCGCCATTCACGGCCAACCAGATGCGCCCCGATGTCAGGTCCAAACCCTCCGACACAGGCACCACAGCGCTCATGGGCGCCGAAAAGTCGAACGCTTTGCCCCAATCCCAGGGCCGCCCCATCTTTTTGGCCTCTGCCTGCAGGTCGCGGCGGGTCAGATCGATCCCGACCGCCGCACCCCAGATGTGACCCATGACGTCTTTGGCCGCGATATCAGCGCCACCCTTGCCAATGGCCACCACAAGTTCGATCTCATGTTGCAGATCGGATGTCAGCGGCGGATATGGCACCGAACAGGGCGCATCCACAACGGCATCCGCGGGTTTGGTGAAGAAGAAGGGCGGTTCGCGATCCGGGTCCTTGCCCATCTCGCGCGCATGGGCCGCATAATTGCGCCCCACGCAAAACACCCGCCGGATCGGAAACCGATCCCCGGACCCTGCCACCGCCACCGAGGCCTGCGGCGGCGGGTCGATCACATAGCCCACGTGGCTTACTCGGTCGGGCCAAGGGCGTTCAGCCCCTTGAGGATGTCGATGGCGTAGGCCAGTTGATAATCCTCTTCGCGCAGCGCTGCGGCCGCTTCGGCCTTGGCTCGGTCCGCCTCAATCTGGCGCACCTCGTCGTCGCTCAGCGAATCGTTGTCGAGGCTGCCGCGCAGGTCCGACTCGGACCGTTGGCCGACAGCACTCCGGGGCTCATCCTCGTCCTCGGTCTCGGGCGCGCGGCGGGGTTGCTCCACCACGATATCGGGGCTGACGCCCAGCGCTTGGATCGACCGACCCGACGGCGTGTAGTAGCGCGCCGTTGTCAGGCGCATGGCCGAGGCGCCGCGCAGCGGCATCACCGTCTGCACCGACCCTTTACCAAAGCTCTTGGTGCCCACGACAATCGCCCGGCGGTGATCCTGCAGCGCACCGGCCACAATCTCGGAGGCCGAGGCAGACCCGCCATTGATCAGCACTACGATGGGCTTGCCTTGCGCCAAATCGCCTGGCGTCGCGTTGAACCGATCACCATCGGCGGGGTCGCGCCCCCGGGTCGACACGATCTCACCCTCCTCGAGGAAGGCATCCGATACGCGGATCGCCTGCGTGAGCAGGCCGCCGGGGTTGTTGCGCAGATCAAGCACGAAGCCATCCACATTTTCCATGCCGCCCAGTGTCTCGACCTCTTCTTCCAGCTTGGAGACGAGGTTGGGCGTTGTCTTGTCGTTGAAGGTGGTCACACGCAGCACAACCGTCTCGCCTTGGGTGCGGGTCCGCACCGCTTGCAGCTCAATCGTGTCGCGGATGATGGACACATCGAACGGTTCGGTTTCGCCCTCACGCACCACTGTGATGATGATCTCGGACCCGACCGGTCCGCGCATGCGGTCCACCGCCTCGTCCAGCGTCATGCCCAGCACGCTTTCGCTGTCCACATGGGTGATGAAATCACCGGCCTCGATCCCCGCTTCGGCAGCTGGTGTGCTGTCGATGGGCGACACCACCTTGATAAAGCCTTCTTCCTGCGTGACCTCGATGCCGAGCCCACCAAATTCACCCCGCGTCTGCACTTGCATCTGCGCCGCGTCATCCGGAGAAAGGTAGCTGGAATGCGGGTCCAGAGATGTCAGCATGCCGTCAATCGCCGCCTCGATCAACTCACCGGGCTCGACCTCTTCGACATATTGGTTGCGGATCCGCTCAAAGATGTCACCGAACAGGTCCAGCTGCTCATAGACGCTGGAGCTTGCCGCGGATTCCTGCGCCAGCAAAGGGCCCGCAATCTGTGTGGTTGCGATGGCACCCGCAACCGTACCGCCCAATGCGGCCATGATGAAACGTTTCATTCTTGCCTATCCATCCTTGTCGATGCTGAACCAGCGTGCTGGATCCTCAGTCGTGTTTTCTTGTCTGACTTCTATATAGAGCGTTTCCGACCGGGTTCCGCCAGCCCCTTCACCACCTGTTGAGGACGTGATGCCAGCCTGTGCACCGGGCAGCCCCCCCATGAGGCCAAGTGGCGTGCCTTCGGCGATGATATCGCCAGCCTGCCCATAAGTGATGCCAAGCCCGGCAAGGACAAACAGCGTGCCGGGCCGCGGCTCCAGCATCACCACTTTGCCAAAGTCGAGCAGCGGGCCGACATAGCGCAGCGTGGCTTCGGTCGGCGCGGTCACCAGCGCACCGGGCCGGGTGGCGAGCAGGATGCCGGGCCGGGCAATGCCTGCCGCATCTGCCTCGCCCGCGGCGCGCAGCAAAACGCCGCGCGCGGGCATCGGCAGGGCGCCAATGCGATCTTCGAGGCGCGGCGGGGTCCAGGCCGCCTCATCCACGGTGATCTCTGCCAGACCGCTGGAAAACGCATCCAGCGTCTCGGCGGACGCCAGCAGCACAGCCGTGCGCAAGGGATCGGCGGTAAAGCGGCGGGGCAGGTCCGTGCGTTCGGCCATGGCGTGGTTCAGAGCGGTCCGGGCTGTCTGAACTTCGGTCAGGCCCCGTCGCAGTCGGGCGGCGGCATCCTCCTGCAGGAGGCGCAGGGTTTCCACGTCTTCCAGATCGCGGCGCAGGTTGGCTGCGCGCTGGTTCAGCGCTGGTGTCAGTTCGGCCAGCAACATGCCGGCGCGCGCGGTGCCTTCCGGTCCCTGCGGGTGCAGGAATGCCGTCGGGGCGGCGTCGGGCGACATGGTTTGCAGCACGCCGAGCAGCCGCGCAATTTCGGCATCCCGTGCGCGCAGTTGGCGGCGCAGCTGATCCTCGCGGATTGCTGCCTGCCGCAAACCACCGCGCATGGCCGACAGGCCCGCCTCGTAGGCCTGGATTGTCCGGGTCAGGGCCCGCACCCGATCCCGGGCCGTTTCCGCCGCATCCAACTGCTCGGACGCATCCGACAAGGCCACGGCAGCCTGTTGCGCCAACGCGCCGGGATCATCCTGCGCCGCAGCCATCGAGGCCCAAAGGGCGACGATGATGGCAACACACCGCCTCATGAGATCAGGCTGACCCCCGTCATCTCTTGTGGCTGCTCCAGCCCCATCAGCTGCAACACTGTTGGCGCCAGATCGGCAAGGCGCCCGTCGTTCAATGTCCCTTCCGCCCCGATGAGCGCGACTGGCACCACGTTGGTGGTATGCGCCGTGTGCGGATCGCCCGTCTCGGGGTCGATCATCGTCTCGCAATTCCCATGATCCGCCGTCAGGATCATCGCGCCGCCTGCCGCCTCCAGCGCGGGCAGCACGCGGGCAAGGCCCGCATCCACCGCCTCACAGGCGGCAATCGCGGCCTGCAGTTCACCGGTATGTCCAACCATGTCGGGATTGGCGTAGTTCACGACGATCAGGTCGTAGCCCGCCCCGATCGCAGCCACCAACCGGTCAGTGACCTCGACCGACGACATCTGCGGTTGCTGATCATAGGTGGCCACGTCAGGCGATCTGGGCATCGCCCGCTCTTCGCCCGGTGCAGGCGTCTCTTCCCCACCGTTCAGGAAAAACGTCACGTGCGGATACTTCTCCGTCTCGGCCAGCCGGAATTGGCGCAGACCCGCCTGTGCGACCCATGCGCCCAACGTGTTGACGATTTCCGGCTTGGGATAGGCGGTCGTCATGTAAGCCTTGTGGTCTTGGGAATAGTCGGCCATGCCCATCAGCCCCGACCACGCAGGCCGACCTGCGACGTCGAAGGCATCAAATCCGGGATCGCCCAACGCTGCCATGATCTCGCGCGCGCGATCCGCCCGAAAGTTCAGGCAAAACAGGCCATCGCCATCCTTGGCCCCCTTGTACCCGTCGATGACGGTCGCCGGGATGAACTCATCTGTCTGGTCATTCGCATACGCCCGCGCGATCGCGGCCGCAGGCCCCTCGGCCACCGGCCCATCGGCGCGCACAATGGCGGCATAGGCCGTTTCGACCCGGTCCCAACGGTTGTCCCGGTCCATCGCAAAATAGCGCCCCGTCAGCGTCACGATCCGCGCGCCCTGCGGCAAATCATCATGCAGCACCTCCAAGAAGGTTTCGGCCGATTTCTGGGCCACATCCCGCCCGTCCGTGATGGCATGCACCAACACGTCGAGGCCTGCGTCTACGCATGCCTTCGCCGCCGCGACCAGATGCGAGATATGTCCGTGCACACCGCCATCCGACATCACGCCCATCAGATGGGCGCGTCCGCCTGCCTCTTTTATGCCCGAGATCCAGTCCTGCAACGCCGCATTGTGGAAAAAGCTGCCATCCTCGATGGCCAGATCAATCTGCCCCAGATCCATGGCCACGACGCGGCCCGCCCCGATGTTGGTGTGCCCGACCTCAGAATTGCCCATCTGGCCCGAGGGCAGGCCCACATCCGGCCCGTGCGTGACCAGCGTCGCATGCGCGCATGTCTCCATGATCCGGTCATAGGTCGGCGTGTCTGCCAGCTTGGGCGCGTTGCCGTGATCGTCCGCGCGCAGACCCCAACCATCGAGGATGCACAGGACGACGGGTTTGGGGCTGGACATATTTGCGCCTTCGGGACTGCTGCGTTGCCCCGCGTTCTAACGCGCGCCGCGAGGCATGGGAAGAACGGGATAGATCCAGTACAAGATACCGGCGCGACATGGGGTAATGAGATGAGCGATTACATGCTGGTGCACTTGAACGTCGTGCGCCCCCTGGGGGCGTTCACCGCCAGCCACCCGAACGCGGTCTATTTCTTTTCCCAACTGCCCGCGATTTTTGTGAGGGCCAAGGCGGATGACGGCATGCTCTGGCACGCCCACGCCGCCCGGACGCCCGCAGGCGCATATGCGGATATGGACGGGCTTCTGGCGCTGCGGACGAAACGGACCGAGGACAATTTTCACATCCTCACCATGGCCGCCTGGCAGGATGCCGCTGCCCTCCACCGGTTTGCCTACCGCGACCCGTTGCACCGCGAGGGGATGAAGGCGCTGCGCGACTGGGTCGACCGCTCCGACGGGCCAACCATGGTGCTGTGGTGGGAACGGCGCGGCACGCGCGTCGCGCTCGAGGAGGCTTGGACCAGGTTGCAGCATTTGCGCGCTCATGGCCCCACCCGCCACGCGTTCACCCTGCAATCCCGCTTCGTCCGGCCCGCTTAAACGCGCCAGGACCCTTCCGACGGCTACGTTGCGCGCAGCCCGTTTAACTGTTCGATGAGCTGAGATGTCAGATCCGCTGCCGCTACGGGTGCGCCATGGCACGGCAACAGGATCGTAGGAGCCGCCGCCGTCAGCATCTCGGAGGCCCAGGCGGTGTAGATCGCAACATCCGACACCCCATAGCGCGGGAATGTGCCAAGCATCGTGACACGATCATTCATTTCACCCTGCGGTCGCACAACGGCGGCAAAGGCATCCGTCACAATCAGTGCCCGCGCGTCTGACCCGTTGAGCTGCACCCACACCTCTCCGGTCTTCAGCCCGTGGGGTTCGTGAAAAACCTGTCCGGCCCCCAGCGCCGCCTGCAATCCCTCCATGGGTCTGAATTCCAGCCCCGTGATCTGTGACAGTCGGGGCGTTGCGGCGGTCGACGCGTAAAGCGCTGCGTTTGGAAACGCTTCGACATGCGCCTTCAGGCCCTTGTTGTGATAGTGGTTGGGCGCGAGGATCGCAGTCACCGGCCCGAGGTCCCGCTGTTGCGCGAGCAGGGATTTTTCCAGCCCCGCGACCGGGCTGTAGACACACAAACCACCATCAGCGAGGCGCAGCAGCGTGCAGCTCAGTTTGCGCAATTGCCCGGTGAATACGCCATTCAGTCCCGGCACCGGTACGAAACAGGGCGTCATGACGGCCGCCGCAGATCGGAAAGCATCGCACACAACAACTCGACCAGGCCGCGCCCCGCCGTTTGGTCTCCGTATGTCCGGTTTTGCGCATGAATTCCCATGACCGCCGGCACCAAGGCCTGCGCAACTTCTCTGGCGGAAAAGGCAGGCCCAGGCTCCGCTTTGCGCAGTTCATTTTCCAGGGCGCGTTGAAAATGCGCGTCCAGCGCGGCCCAATAGCCGGCGACAGCCTTCGCCAGCCGCGGGCTTTGGACCCGCGCATTCTCCACTCCGGTGTTGACGATCAGACAACCGAATGCGCTCGACGTCATCGCGCCTGGCGTGACCAGCCCGCGCAAGAAGGCGACAATGTCCGTGATGTCGCCCTGCATCATCGGGGCCATTTCCTGAGTGATCGCCGCGTCGCTGTAATAGTCCAGCGCCTCAAGATAGAGCCCTTCTTTGCCGCCAAACTCCGAGCGTATGGCGAATTGGTTGATCCCGGTCAGCTGTTCGAGTTCGCGCACGCCCAAAGCCTGAAAGCCATGCTCCCAGAACGCCGCGCAGGCTTTGGCAATGGCATCTTGGCGATTATAGGATTTGGGTCGTGGCATGGTTCGGTCCGTTGACTGAGTTTTCTATACAGTTGCATAGGAACGATATCAATGCAAGCGCATGGAAATATCAAAGCTCTGCGCACAACTTGACGGGCGCTGCCCCGCCTTCTTAGCTGGCAGTTGAATGCTGCTTAAGGAACAAGCTTCGCCATTTTTGTGACGCGTTTTTGCAAAGGTCCCTCTGTCGTTCATGCCCAGTGATATCACCGAGGTCGAGGTAAAATCACGTGCAGCTTTGCGCGCATGGCTGGCGGCGCACCATGCCACCGCCACCTCGGTCTGGCTCGTGGTCTACAAGAAACCATCACCCCATTACCTGCCCTGGGGCGACGCCGTCGAAGAACTGTTATGCTGGGGTTGGGTCGACAGCGTCACGCGCCGGGTGGACGATGCGCGCGCGTCCTATCGCATCTCACCGCGCAGCCCGAAATCAGCCTGGTCAGCTGTGAACAAGGCCAAGGTGGACGCCGCCCGCGCCTCTGGCGCGATGACACCAGCGGGCGAGGCGTTGATCGACGCCGCCAAGGCCAATGGCATGTGGTCCTTTCTGGACGACGTGGAACGGCTGGAGGTGCCCGCAGATCTGGCCACGGCCTTGGGGGACGCGTTACGGCCGGTGTGGGACGATTATCCCCGCTCCGTCAAGCGCGGTACGCTGGAGTGGATCAAGACGGCCAAGACCGCGCCCACACGCGCCAAGCGGATCGATGACGTTGCACGCTCAGCAAAGGCGGGCGCGCGTCCGTCGCCGTTCCGGCGCTGAGGATACCACGCCTGAACAAAGGCCAAGACCTGCTGCCCTATCGTGGTTGGCGCACGCCCTCGGCGTCATGGTCGCTGGTGCCTAATCCGGCGCCGTCATCGCCGCCACCAACCGCCGGGCCAGTGGCGCGACCACCAGAACGATAGGAAAGGCCACCGCCCAGCTGGGCAGCCAACCCCCGATCCATTCCCACATGAACCCCGGCACCAGACCCACCGCCAGAAAGGTCGAAATGCCCGAGACCAGGAACGACATCATCCCGCTCAGCAGGAAGCCAAAGGCAACATGTGCGTATCTTTTGGGGATCATTTCACGGCCCTTTCATGTCCCGCCGGGCAGGCTGTCCGCCAGTCCAGCGTCGTCTCGGTCCGGTCGCCCGCCACATATTCCGCACTGATCCAGCCCGCATACCCGCTGGCATCCACAGCGGCAAAAAGGCCGGGAAAGTCGATCTCGCCCGTACCCGGCACGGACCGGTGCGGCGCGTCGCCGATCTGAATATGGCGGATCAAGGGTGTATGTGCCTGAAAACACGCCAACGCGTCCCCGGTGATCAGATGTGCGTGATAGCTGTCGAACTGCAGGCCGAGGTTTGCCGCGCCCACGGCGTCGATAATCTCGACCGCTTGATCAAAGCTGCGCAGAAACCCGTCGGGCTTGTCCCGGGTGTTGATCGGCTCCAGCGCCAGGGTCAGCCCGCCGGGCAGGCTGGCGCAAGCGCGCTTGAGGTTCGCGATCAGCGTGTCCCGCGCCGCCGCACCGTCCGCATCCCCACACTGCACGTGGATCAACCCAGCGCCCAACGCTTCTGCATATCGGACAGCCCGGCGCATATCATAGTCAAACCGTTTCTCACCGCCCGGAATGGCAGCAAATCCCCGCGCGCCGCCGGCGTAGTTCGGACCCGGCGCATTCAGCAGCACAAACCGCAGCCCATTGCGCCGCAAGGCCGCTTGGGTCTCCGGCACGGGAACGTCATAGGGCTGCAAGATCTCCACCGCCTCGAACCCCGCCTCGGCGGCGGCATCAAACCGGTCGAGGTAGGGCAGCTCGGCCCAAAGGTAGCTCAGATTGGCAGCGAAACGTGGCATGGCGCAACCCTAGCGAGCGGTGCTGGCAGAGACCAGCGGGCTCAGAATCGTTCGACCCATGGACGCAAGGCAATCTCGTTTGACCAGGTTGACCGGTGTTGGTCCATGAGGCCCAGATAGGCATCGGCGATGGCGTCGGGGTCGAGCATCTTGTCGGTGCCATCGTCGGTCCTTTCGGCCCGCGCCGTGTTGGAAATGCCGCCGTCGATGTTGACCCAGGCGACGTGGATGCCCTGCGGATGCAGTTCGCGCGCCATGGATTCCGCCAGTCCCCGTTGCGCAAACTTGCCCATGGCAAAGCTGGCCGATTGCGGGAACCCTTTGACACCCGCAGACGCCCCGGTGAACAGGATCGTGCCCCGCGCGCCCTCGACAGTCTCTTGCGACAGCATCCGACCGGCTGCGGCGCGACCCAACAGGAACGAGCCAAAGGCGGTGACCTCGATGGCGCGCCGAACCTCTTCGGGGTCCAGCTCGGCCACCGGCCCGCGTGACCGGGCCGACGGGTTGTAGATGGCAACGTCGATGCGCCCGTCGATCCCGGCAAAAAATGCGTCCATCGCGGCCGGATCACTCCCCTCGACCGCGACCGTGCGTGCGCCGGTCTCTGCCACCAGATCATCCAGCTTGGATGGGTTGCGCGCGCCTAGAACAACCGCATGTCCTCGCGCCGCCAGCTTGCGCGCAAGGGATGCAGACAGCCCGCTGCCTGCGCCGATAATCGCTGCCGTGCCACGTGCCATGTGCCTGCCCTCACCTGTTGGAACCTTGCGCCATGATGACGCCGCGACGGATCAGACCAAAGCGCAAAGGGCGCACAGCGCATGTGCGTCAGGTCGGCAACTCGTCGGATGGGATGATGCCAAAGAACTGGCCATCCGACCAAACACCAAACCACCCCTCGTGATGCACGCCGAGATCCACAAGGCGATAGAAGCTCTTGCGGTCGATCAGGGCCTCGAGGTCTGCGCGGATCAGGATGTAGGGCGACGGCTCGCCCGTCTCGGGGTCGCGCTCGACGCGGATCGGATGCGCGGATCCAGCTTTGGCCATGTCATCTACATGGGTGACAAAGCGCAGAATCTGCTGCGGCCCCTCGCCCTGCGCGTCGAAGTCGATGGCGACAAAGGGCGCGTCGTCGACGGTAATCCCGACCTTTTCGACCGGCGTGACAAGGAAGTATTTTCCCCCTTCCCGCTTGAGAATCGATGAAAAGAGTTTGACCAATCCGGGCCGTCCGATGGGGGTCCCTTGATAAAACCACGTCCCGTCGCGGGCGATGCGCATGTCGAGATCACCGCAAAACGGCGGATTCCAGAGATGCACGGGCGGCAATCCGCGTGTTTTTGCGGCAGTGATCGACGCCACAAGCCCTTCGGCATCCGGTGTCACGGTTTTTTGTGCACTCATATCTTTTGCCATTCCTCATGGGCGTCATAGGTTGGTAGCGTGACCATATACCCCGGAAGAAAGAGAAGTCATGGCTGACGCAGAGGATCTTGTCGCTGATATCGAAGCACTGGGCGCCAAACTGGCGAACGCCAAAGGGTCGATCACCAATCGGTTTATCGGGCAGGAGCGCGTGGTCGAACTGACGTTGACCGCGCTGCTGTGCGGCGGGCACGGGCTGCTGATCGGTCTGCCCGGTCTGGGCAAGACCCGACTGGTCGAGACGCTGAGCACAGTGATGGGGCTGCACGGCAACCGTATCCAGTTCACGCCGGACCTGATGCCGGCGGATATACTTGGGTCCGAGGTGTTGGACACGGCTGAGGATGGCACACGGGCGTTCCGCTTTGTCCCCGGCCCGATCTTTTGTCAGCTGCTGATGGCCGATGAAATCAACCGCGCCTCGCCGCGGACCCAGTCCGCGGTGCTGCAGGCGATGCAGGAAAAGACGGTGACCGTCGCGGGCCTTTACCGCCAGTTGGGCGTGCCGTTTCACGTGTTGGCCACGCAGAACCCGATTGAGCAAGAGGGCACCTATCCGCTGCCCGAAGCGCAGCTGGACCGGTTCTTGGTGCAGATCGACGTGCTGTATCCCGATCGCGCGACGGAGCGTGACATTCTGCTGGCCACGACGGGCACAGAGGATGCGCAGTCGACCCAGGTCTTTGACACCGACGCGCTGCTGGCGGCGCAGACCTTGCTGCGCCGGATGCCGGTGGGTGACAGCGTCGTCGAAATGATCTTGGACCTCGTGCGCGCCTTCCGCCCGGGCGAGGTGGATGCATCCGACAAGGTGCGCGAGACCGTCGCCTGGGGCCCAGGCCCCCGTGCGGCGCAAGCGTTGATGCTGGCGGTGCGCGCCCGCGCGCTCTTGCAAGGGCGCCTGGCCCCCTCGGCAGAGGATGTGATCAACATGGCGCGCCCGGTGCTCAGCCACCGGATGGCCCTGAACTTTGCCGCGCGGGCACGCGGTGACAGCCTCGCCGACCTGATCGACGAAACAGCCGAGGGTCTGAGCCGGAAGGCCGCCGCGGCGTGATCACACCCACCACCCTCCGGGCCGACGCCGAAACCCAAGCCGCCAGC
>ERZ1740067.1674-NODE-1674-length-14758-cov-5.130926_pt1 | contig 14758 bp, 10 predicted proteins | sample MGYA00581736_ERZ1740067 | MGnify/ENA primary metagenome ERZ1740067 (study PRJEB43018, sample SAMN04849236) | marine metagenome | isolation source: floating plastic debris | place: Pacific Ocean | collected 2008-08-27 | study: EMG produced TPA metagenomics... | reverse complement strand
GCGCTGGCCTCGCTTTACACCGGAGGGACGGTGACGCTCGAGGCGGACTTTGACCCATCGCGTCTCGTGCATATGCTGGGCGATAAAGCGATCACGGGACTGTTTTGTGTGCCCACCCACTTTCAGCGCATTTTTGAACTGCCAGAATCTGACTTGGCTGCGTTAAAGCAGCATAAGCTTAAGGCCCTGATCTCAAATGCAGCCCCGCTGCTTCAGGCCGATAAAGAGAAGGTCATCGACCTGTTTGGCGAGGGCATTTTGTTTGAATGTTATGGCGCGACCGAAAGCGGGATCGTGACCAACCTGCGCCCGCATCAGCACCTAGCGAAAGCTGACTGTGTCGGCTCTCCCTTCGTTGCAACCCAGGTTAAGCTGCTCAATGAAGATGGGTCACCAACGCCGGTTGGCGAGGTCGGCGAACTCTTTAGCCGTTCGCCCTATTTGTTCTCCGGCTATTGGCAGCGCGATGAAGATACCAAAGAGGCCTGGCGCGAGGACTGGGTCTCAGTAGGCGATTTGGCCCGATGCGATGAGGATGGCTGTTATTACATCTTAGGCCGAAAGAACGACATGATCCTCAGCGGCGGCATCAATGTCTATCCCAAGATGATAGAAGACATCTTGCTTACCCTAGACGGGGTTGAGGAGGTTGCAGTTGTGGGACTGCCTGACCCAAAATGGGGCCAGATTGTTCATGCTGAAATCGTCATGCGCGGCGATACCAGCCCGACATCAGAAGAAGTCATTGCCTTCTGCCGGAATGACCTATCGGCCTATGCAGTGCCTAAATCGGTTTCCTTCGCAAATCACTTGCCGCGAAACTCTGGTGGCAAGGTGCTGAAACGCGCAATTCGCGAGGAAGCACTCTCAAAACGGGGCTAGAGCGGAAGTTGCGTCAAACAGCCATGAACCGGCCACCATTCACATGGAGGGTTTGGCCGGTCATATAGGCGGCCGCGTCCGACAATAAAAACAGGATGGGGCCGGATATGTCTGTCGCTTTTGCAATCCGCTTGAGAGGGGTTTGCTGCTCATAAGCAGCCACGTCGAAGCGCAGCGGTTCATCGTCTGTCGCTTTCCCAGTGCCGCCGCGCAGAAACGCCGTATCCACCGCTGTTGAAGAAACGCAATTGACCCGAATGTCTGGCGCAAGCTCAATGGCGAGCTGGCGCGTGAGCATGCTGATGCCGGCCTTTGAGACAGCGTAGGGGCCATATCCAGGCCGCGGTACTAGACCCAAATCAGAGCCCATTTGGACGATGCTTCCGCCGGGTTTTATGAGCGGCGCGAGGGCCTCAGTGCTGAAAAAGGCGGCATTCAAGTTCACGTCTAAAATGGCCCGCCAAGAGGTTTCATCCCTGCCCACCAAGTCGGCGTCCTCGTCTGCGAAACCGCATAGATTTACAAAGCCGTCGATTATGCCGTGGCTTGCTTTAATGCTATCGGCGGCGCGCTTTAAACTGGTGTGGCTGGTGGCATCCACGTCTAGGCAATGGACTGCGCTGTCCAAGGCCTGGCGTTTGAAAGAGGCAGGCAAATCGAGTGCAATGACGTCATAGCCTTGCGCTAGACTGTCGTTGACAAGCGCCTGGCCAATGCCGCCGCAAGCCCCAAGGATAGCGAGAGTGCGCTTCGCCATATGTGATTCCTGATGATTGTTTAACACTGCGCGCGGTAGCGTATTTCAGTGGTCAATTCCAGGCGAAACAGCGTGCTGTACCTCAAAGCGTGGTAGCAAAAACGTCAACAGCGCGGCGGTGCTCGCAATCGCTGCCAGCAGGAGAAGGGCAAAGGCGTAATCGCCATTGCGGTCATAGAGCAGCCCGAGCATGAGCGGGCCGTTTGCAGCGCCGACGGTGAAGGCCGAGAAGAGCAGGCCATAGGTGGCGCCGTATGCTTCCTTTGGGAAGTACCGGCTGGTTAGATAGGCGATGATGTCAATCTCCGCGCCTTGGGCAAGGCCAAAGGCAAGCGCAGCAAAGAAAAAGGCAGCCTCGCTTGAGCCTGCGCGCAAAATGAGGAAAGCGGCGACAGGCCCTAAAAACAGAAAAAAGACCACGCGCGGGGCAAAGAGCCGGTCGAGCAGAAAGCCAACGCCAATGCGGCCGACGATCACCGATATGCCGATAACAGAGGCAAAGAGCGCCGCCCTGTCTGGGGTAACGCCGCGGTCTTGCAGGATGGAAACGAAATGGATGATCGACCCGATCAAAAACATGCCCGATAAGATGGAAAAGACCACGAGGACCCAAAAGGCGCGATTGAGGACCAGGCCGCTTGATTTTGCCGCCGCCTTGGCATTTGGCCTCGTCCTTAACAGCACGAAAGAGCGCGGCAGGCTGATAAACCCGACGCCGGCCGCCAAGACCAGAACCGCTGTGCGCCAATCATAAGCCGAGATAATCGCTTGAAGGATGGGCGGCAGGATTGCAGCGCCAACCCCGGTTCCCACCAGCGTCAGGCCTAGCGCCAGCCCGCGCTGGCGGTCAAACCAAGAGATGATGAAGCGGCTGTAGCTCACTGGCAGGGTGCCGCCGCCAGCAAAAGCCATGAGCGCAAATAGGGCGTAGAAGAGCGCTTTGCTTTCCGTGGCGAGAGATAGGCTCCCATAAGCGAGCGCAAACAAAAGTGTGGAGGCCAGCACCACCACGCGGGGCCCATGCCGGTCGATGAGGAAGCCGAAGATGATGCCCGCGACGATGATCGAATAGTTGAAGACCGTGAGCGCGAAAGACAGTTCGCCCCGGCTCCAGCCGAATTCTTTGGCCAATTCCGGGGCGAACAGGCCGAAGGAATAGATCACCAAGGTACCAACGGAAAAGAAGGTGCCGACAAAGCCGCCCAACGCGGCGGGCCAGCCTTGCTTGAATTCATTCAGCGCCTGATCAGGCAAGGGCGACAGCCTCAATCTCGCCCTTTGCACCGATCGGCAGTGTGCCGGGCTCGTAGGTGGTGCGGGCAGGCGGGTCTGCCGGAAAATAGGTTTTATAGACTGCGTTCATGGCCTCAAAATCATCCAGAGAGTCCAAGTAGACAGTGGCTTTGACGACTTTGGCCATGCTGCTGCCTGCCTCTTCTAAAATGATCTTCATAGTTTCAAGCACGCGCTCGGTTTGCGCCGCCACGTCGCCGTCGATGAGGGCGCCTGTGATGGGATCGGTTGGGATGAGACCTGCCGTGAAGACAAAGCCATTGGCGATCACAGCGTGAGAATAAGGGCCAACCGGGGCCGGTGCCTTTTGGCTAATAATACTTTTCTTGTTCACATTGCCCCCTAAAGGTAGGTCATGATTGCCCCCATGGGCGCACCCATGTTGAGCAGGTTGACTTGCTTGGACTTGATTTTGATGGCGTCACCCTCGCGGACAAAGCTGTGCCGATAGGTGCCGGCATACCAGTGCAGGCTTTGATAGAAGATGCTTGCCATGAACGGTGTCTCGGTAATGCAGCCTGCGCCAGTATCCTCAACAATCTGACAATCGGATATCATCCGTAAGGACCGGATCGGATACTCCATGGAAGGCGAATCCGGATGGCCGAAATTCTCCAGCCGGATGCGCATCAGCGGCTTATTATCATACATGATCATGTCATAGAGCTCAGGGTCCGCCTGGGCTTCATCCAACGGCATGAAATAGACGCCGTCGTCGGTGAAAAGCTCAATCCAGGGCGCAAAATCATGGGCGTTGAGGAGGCGTAGCTCGGCCCGGATGAACGCCTCTAACACGCCTTGATCCCAGCTCACGGATTTGCGTTTTCCGTCATATACCCAAGCCAAGCTTGGTATTGGTTGCGGAACACCAAATCGCTGGTGCCAACCCCTGTTTTCTTATGGCCTGCATCTTGGTCGTCGTGGGCAAAGCGGCTGAAATCTACCCAGTCATTCAGGTCAGACATCAGGCCGCGCTGCATGCGGTAATAGCAGTCCAGATCGTCCGGCCCTACCATGGAGCCGGGAGCGTTTATCAGCCGGGAATAAAGCAGCGTCCGGTCAAGTAGCGCCTTGGGCGCGCCGACCAGCCGAAACACCCAGGTTTCGATGATTGTTTCGTCTACGGCGACAGGCCGGACCACGCGAATGGACTGGACGCCATCGCGCACGGCCAAAGATGGATAAACGGTGGTATTATGGCGGTTGAAGGAGAGAATATCGTGCATCCGCTCCTCGCCATAGGCCTCTCGCATGGCGTCCACATAGTCGTCCGGCAGGCCATAATGGCTGAAGATGCTTTTCTCCCCGCCCATATAGTTGTGGCCGAGGGGCAGCGCGGTTTGGCCCATGGTGTCAAAGAAATCGTATGAGCCGCCAAAGGGGTGGATGACTTCCGCCTCGGGCGGTTTGGATGCGTCTTCGCCTAGGGTATCCACATAGGCCGCCGTGGCTTTACCAGTGGCGCCATGGGCGACCATGGGGTGCATGGCATCCACGAGGTTCTCGACGAAGTTTTTCCAATTGGAGGGTTGGACGAAGCGATTGCTGACTTTTCCGACCACTTCAATACGCCCTTCCGGCGAGCGATCTGTCAGATTGTCAATGGTCGCTTTGGTGTCGCCTAAAAATGCTTCAAGCGGTGGTCCATCTTCAGCCAGGCTTGCGAAATAAAACCCGCGATAACTATCGACCCGGGGGATTTGTTTGATTTGATAGCAGGGCTCGGCCCGCATCGCATTGGGGCTGTCATAGCCTTTTGGATGCGGCACGCCTGCCAGCGCGCCGTTGGTCCGGTAGCTCCAGCCATGATAGGGGCAGCGAAACCCGCGCGTGGTACCGTGGCTTCGCTGGGCCAGCTTGACGCCGCGATGGCCGCATCGGTTCGCAAGCACGTGGACCTCGCCGCTCGCTGTGTCGCGCACCATGATGACGGGCTGTTTGCCAATCGTCGTCGTGATGAAATCGCCAGGGCCTGGCACCATGCTGTCATGGCCGACGAAAATCCAAGCCGTGCCCCAGATGCGCGCCATTTCAAGGTCGAAGATGTCTGGGTCGTTATAAACCCGGCGGTGCACGCGGGTCTCCCCGACCAACTGCGCTAGCGCCTCATCCGTCAGCATCGTCTTCATTCCCCACCGGTCGTAACCGGAATTCCTCGAATAGAGAGTAGGGGAGGCAGGTCAGGCCTGGCAAGGGCCCATAGCCGGCTGCCGCTCGATTGTCGGTGAAAATCTAAGCTGTCGCGGCGTTTTCCAGGCGTGCATTGATGCGTTCGCGGCTTTGCCTATAGGCGCCCATGCCCGAGACCAAGAGGCCAACCCCAAGCACGCCGAAGCTGCAACCAACGAGGGCCATGGAATAACCGACTTTCACTTGGTCCTGGAAAACCGCCTCGGTCACATAGCCAATCAGCCACATGCCAAGCCCAAGCGCCAAGAGAGATATCACGAACAACGACAGGGCGCCCACCTGTCCGCGCATCTGGTTCGGTGCTAGAATTTGCCCTTGGGCCGTGGACGCAGCCACCACAAAGGCGCTGAAAAAGGCAGCAATCGAAAACACAGCGGCGGCCAGTGGCAGAGACGGCACAAACGGCAGAATACCAAGGGGGATGATACAGCCCAGAGCGCCGATAAGCCCGGCACGCACGGGCGCATCCAAATGTCCCTGAGCGGCAAAGCGGTCGCAGAGGAGGCCAGACACCAGTGAGCCTGCGGAATTCACAATGAGAAAGATAAGGCCGAGCAAAAGGCCGACGCTGGCGGTATCCATTTGGAACACGCGGATGAAATAAGCCGGGCTCCACAGCCAGACAGTAAAGGCTGATAGCCCGGCACATGCGTTGCCAAAGAAGAAAACAAAGAAGGTGCGCGGATGCTCCTTGGTTATGAATTTAAGGGTCGCGCCAATCGAGGCTTTTGCCACTGTGCCGTCACCGCCGGCCAGCATACCTTTGCGCTCTGGGTCGCGGATGGTGAGGAAAATGAGGAGGGCGACTAAAATGCCTGGCACCCCCACCACGATGAAGGTGAGCTGCCATGGCTTGACCAATCCAACCAGCGGCAGAGCAACGGGCCCGGCGGAATCCGCAAATTTAGCCACTGCGCCGCCCACAATCATGGCGAGGCCAAGGCCAATCATCGAGCCTGACGAATAGACTCCATAAGCGCGGCCCAGCTGCTCTTCCGGGAAGCTGTCGGCAATCATTGAATAGCCCGTAGGTGCCAGCGAGCCTTCCCCGGCGCCAACACCCATGCGCGCTAAAAACATTTGCCAGAAGCTGCTAGCAAAGCCGCAGGCGGCCGTACACGCCGACCATACGGCAATCCCAAGCGTTAGGATTAGCGGCCGGTTCGCGCTATCAGCCAGCCGCGCAACCGGGATGCCCATGGTGGCGTAGAACAGGGAGAAAGCGGCCCCCAACAGTAGGCCAAATTGCGCGTCATCAATCTGTAAATCCGCCGAAATTGGCTCAACCAGCAAAGAAAGGATTTGTCGGTCGATGAAGGAGAAAATATAGGCGACCATGAAAACGCCAACCATGTACCAGCGGTAGGTGGGCGATGGCGTTTTCGGCTGTGGCATAAAGCTGGTTTCCTTGGCTGTTAGAGATACTGCTGCGCTGTCATGGCCAGGCAGGTGTCATCGGTGGCTTTGCATAAGCCCAACATGGGTGGAACTTTGACCAGTTCATAGCGGTAGAAATACCGCATGGTTTGGAGTTTCCCGCTCAGGAAGGGCGTTTCTTCTCCGCCGGTTTGGCGCTTCAGTGCGGCAAGCCCCTGGCGCAGCCATAGCCAGCCCACGGTGATATGGCCGAAAGCGTCTAGATAAAGGGTGGCATTGGCCAACTCCCGTTCGCCCTGGCCGGGGTCTGCGAGCGTCTGGGTGGTATCAATAAGGGTATCGCGCAGAGCTGATAGCTGGGCGCATTCTGCTGCCAGCTCTGTATGGCTTTGTGCTTCGTCCAGGGTTTCACTGACCAGCTCAATAAACGTCTGAAACGCAGCCCCGCCCGCCACACGCACCTTGCGTCCTAATAGGTCAATGCCATGAATGGCGTGCGCGCCCTCATGAATGGGATTGAGCCGGTTATCGCGGTAGAAGCGCTCAACGGGATAATCGCGCGTATAGCCATAGCCGCCAAGGATTTGAATGGCGTGCTTGTTTGCTTCCAGACAGTATTCAGACGGCCAGGATTTGGCCATGGGGGTAAGGAGGTCCAGCAGCAATTCTACGCGCTGCGCCTCTTCCTTCGATGGCGCGATGGCGATTTCATCGACCAGTTGCGCGCAATAGAAGATCAGCGCCATAGCGCCTTCGGTAAAGGCTTTCTGTGCCAACAATAAGCGCCGCACATCGGCATGTTCAATGAGAGGGATTTGGGGGCTGTCTGGGTCTTTCTCGCTGGGCCGGCGCCCCTGTGGCCGCTCCTTGGCGTATTGCAGGGAATAGAGATAGCCAGCAAGGCCCAGCATACTCGCCCCATGCCCGACGGCAATGCGCGCTTCGTTCATCATCTGGAACATATAGGCGAGGCCATGATGCTCCTGGCCCACCAGCCAGCCGATACAGTCGCCCTTTTCCCCAAAGTTGAGCAGGGTGTTGGTCGTGGCGCGGTTGCCAAGTTTATGATTGAGGCCCGCTAAGGTGATGTTGTTGGGGTCGCCTAAGCTGCCGTCGTCATGCACCCGCATTTTGGGTGTGATGAAGAGGGAAATGCCTTTTACACCTGGCGGTCCGCCCGGCACCTTGGCAAGCACCATGTTGACGATGTTCTCAGAGATGTCTTGCTCGCCGCCGGATATCCACATCTTGGTGCCGGTTATCTTATAGCGGCCATCCCCAATGGGTTCCGCCCGGGTGCGAATGTCAGCGAGCGAGGAACCCGCTTGCGGCTCAGATAAACACATCGTGCCCAGCCAGCGCCCTTCCAGCATGGGCGGTAGGAACAGCGATTTTTGCTGCTCCGTCCCAAAAGTGTTGATGAGGTTCGCCGCGCCTTGGGTCAACATGGCATAGCTTTGAATGGACGTATTCGCGCAGGAGAACATGCCATCGATAGCCGTCTTCAGCATACTGGGCGCGCCCATGCCGCCAAAGCTTTCATCGAAACCGGCGGCGAGAAAACCGGCCTCGCAATATTCCTTCAGCGCAGGGCCCACTTTTGGATGTGTTATGGCCTTGCCATCGACAAACTCTGGCTCCTGCGCATCAACCTCCGCTGCGCAAGGCAGATAGACGTCTTCCGCGATCTTTTGAGCCGTATCTAAGATGGCTGTAGCGGTATCGCGGTCAAACGCACTAAAGCGTTCGCTTTGTTGCAGCGCCTGCATCGACAGCACGTCGAAGAGCAAGAAATCAAGGCTAGCGCGGTCAGTAATCAAAGACATTGCAAGGCTTCTCACCATGAAACTCAAAGGCAAGCGTGGCCTACATCACCGGGCCATGGCAAGCCCGGTGTCACTGTATGCGCTGAGAAGTTCAGCCTAGAAGCGGACCTCAGCCGTGATGGAGTATGTCCGCGGCCGACCAAACACGCCTTCAATATAGGAGGCGGCGGTCTCAAACGCAGAGTTACCGGTGATGAGGTATTCGGAGTCCGTCAGGTTTTGTACCGCGCCAATTAGGCTGTAGCGCTCATCAGGGGAGTCCCAAGCCAGCGCGGCATTAACAAGGTGGAAAGGGTCTTGCCGCAGCTGCGGCGTATTGATGGCGTTGTTAAACTGCGAGCCGCGATAGGACCAATCGATGCGCGGCGTCACCGTCCCCCAAGGCGTTTCGCCTTCATAAGCAACCGATAAGTTTGTCTGCCAAGGCGATGGGTTGACCAGCTCATTATCGAGTGTAATGCCGGCAACGGAGTCGTCAATACGCGTATAATCGCCATCGATGTAGGCGACGCTGCCAATCACGGTCCAGCCGTCGGCAGGGATGATTGTCGCTTCCATCTCAAAGCCGAGAATTTCCGCATCACCGCCATTAAAGGTGATGGGGTTGAACGTTTCGCGGACGATAAGTTGCAGGTCTTTGTATTCGGAAAAGAACGCCGCAAGGTTGAGGCGCATGCGGTTATCAAACAGATCACCTTTAAAGCCGATTTCATAAGTGGTCAGTTCTTCCGGCTCAAAACCAGAGATGGGGTTGTTAAAGATATTATCGTCTGCACCCACTTCCGGCTCCGGCTGGGTGCCGGCATAACGCTGGTCAAAGCCACCTGACTTATAGCCTTGGGAGAAGGAGAAGTAGGTCTGGATCTCTGGCGTCCATTGGTAAGAGGCGACTGCGCGCACAGAGATGTCATCGAAAGAGGCTTCAGCGGTGCTGCCGTCCACAAATTGCGTTCCAATCGGGATCGCGATGCCGCCCGGGGCAGCGTAGGCCGGTGGCAGGAAGACGCCAACGAGGGATGGCAGGCCTGCGCTCGTGGCAATGGACAGCGGCGTAAACTCTTTATCATCTTCAGAGTAGCGAATGCCAAAGGTCAGAGCGAACTTGTCTGTCACATCATAGGTCGCTTCGGTAAACGCTGCATAAGCCGTGTTCTTAAAGTCGCCACCAGACAGGATTGAGCCAACAGGAAGGTCAACCGGGTTTTCGTTTGTGCCATCTTCGGTAAAGTAATAGAGGCCAACAACCCAGTTTAGTCGATCATCGAATGCAGTGATGTTGGCAATCAGCTCTTGGCTGAACTGCTCTTGGTCAAACACATCCTGCGTTTGGAAGATGAGGAAGGGTGTGTTGTCTGCATCACGCGATGAGAACATGTCGAAGGTCCGGTAGGAGGTGATGGATTTCAGGGAAATCATCTCACTGATGTCCCAGACGACTTCGCCGGACACGCCCCAGGTCTCTAGCTCGGAAACCACATCAAATGTGCCGCCTGACGTGAACGGCCCAAGGAAAGAGGTCTCGTTGGCGCAATTTGGATTGCCCATGGTGTCGCGATTGGGTGGCGCGGGATTTGGAACCGGGCACAAGGGTGCATCGATATTGGCGAATGTCGCAAAGGTTTGCTCGTCATTCACACCGATGTTGGCCGTGGGCGCGCCGTTCTCGTCTTCGTTGGAATAGTCAGCGACCAAGTAAACGCTAACGTCTTCACTGGGCTCCCAAAGAAGAGAGCCGCGGAAGCCGAAAGTGTCATCGTCGCCAGTGCGGATACCGTCAAATACGCGCTCCACATATCCGTCACGGCTGCGCCGGTTTGCGGTAAAGCGTGTTGCCAGCGTGTCTGTGATCGGCACATTCACATGGCCGGTGATGAAGAACTGGTCATAAGAGCCGTAAGTCACTTGGACCTCACCCTCAAACTCTTCCATATTCGGCCGCGCCGATTGGATCAGAATGGCGCCGCCGATGGTGTTGCGGCCAAACAACGTCCCCTGCGGGCCGCGCAGCACTTCAACTTTCTCAATATCGACGAAATCGAGTACGGACCCGATGGAGCGTGCCATGTAGACGCCGTCAACATAGACGCCGACGCCAGGATCGGTCACGCCGGTAAAGTCCGTTTGACCAACGCCGCGAATAAAGATTTGTCCGGCTGAGTTGCTGCCTGAAGACGGGGCAACAGAATCAAAGGTGAGGCTGGGCGTGATATTCGCCAAGTCGTCACTGGACAGGACTTGTCTATCCTGCAGCGCTTCGCCAGAAAAAGCCGACACTGCAATCGGCGTTTCTTGCAGGCTTTCAACAACCCGCCGCGCTTCAACAAAGATTTCTTCTATTTGCGCGGCAGCTGGCGCGCTTATTGAAAATGCCCCAACGCAGCTCGCAACGCCGCCCATGAACGCATTGCGTAAAGTCAGTTTCTTGATTTGAACAGCCATGACGTTCCCCCTTGTCAAGATTTCCAGTAAGAACTTTAAGCTTGAAGTATTCCAAGACGCAAGGGCGTCTGATCAGATATTAGGAACCGTTGAATAAAAGCCACACTTCCTGTGTTGCCGCCATTTTTTTGGCGTGTTGCCACGCTTTCGCGATGGTCATCTTATGCTCCCGGTCATTTAGTTTAAGCTTGAATTTTTTAACCATCGATCATTTCATGGCCTCAGGCGTTAACGCATGGGGAGACAGCAGATGGACGTAGCAGTCATTAGTGGAGGTCATGGCGGTTATGCGGCGGCTGCGGAATTGTCGGAGAACGGCCACCAGGTACGGTTTTGGCGACGAGACGCTGAGGCCTTTGCGCCAATGCTGGACGGCAAACAGATACATGTGAAGGACTATCGCGGCAGTCGCACCGTGCCCATCGCAATGCCCACGACTGATTTAGCGCAAGCGATTGACGGTGCGCAGGTGGTCATCCTGCCTTTGCCAGCCACGACCCATCCAGACATGGCGGCGATGTGTGCGTCTCTGTGGGAGGATGGCCAAGTGGTTTTCCTGCCACCAGGGACTTTCGGCAGCTTTCTATTTCTAAAGGCAGCCCGCGCGGCGGGCAATGAAGCCGATGTTACTTTTGCGGAAACCGGCACGTTGCCTTATTTGGCGCGCAAACATGGGCCCACTGAGATTGTGATTTCAGGCTTTGGCGCACGCCTCCCAACGGGCTGCTTACCAGCCAAAAACAGCGACAAAGCGCTGGCCTTGTTGGCGCAGGTCTATCCCGCCATAGAGCCCATTGACGATGCCTTGTCCGGCGCACTGATGAACGCCGGTCCCATCATCCACCCGCCGCTCATCATCATGAACGCCGGTCCGCTCGAGCATTTCCCCGCTTGGGATATTCACAATGAAGGCACGCAGCCATCCGTGCGCGCTGTTACCGATGCATTGGACCAAGAACGCATTGCGGTGCGTGAAGCGTGCGGCTATGGCGCGCCGCACTTCCCACTGGCCGACCACTATGCGACCGACGGTGATGAATGGATGTATGGCCGCAACGCCCATGAGCGCCTTACCGATTCCGGCGATTGGCGCGAGAAGATCGATCTAAATGGCCACCGCTATATGATGGAGGATGTGAAGTTGGGCTTATCGCTGATTGCGTCTGTAGGCCGGTGGGCTGGCGTAGAGACACCTCTAACCAATGGTCTGCTTGCCATGGGCAGCGCCATTAATAATGAAGATTTCTATGCAACGGGGCGTACACTGGAAGGTTTGGGCTTGGAGGGTTTGTCCAAAGCAGAGATGACCGCGCTAATGCGTGAGGGACCCTCTGCATGAGCAAAATTGTTATTTTAGGCGCTGGCCGCATGGGGCGCGGCATTGCGCAGGCCTATGCCGCAGCAGGAGAGGTCATCACCTTATGTGACGTCAAAGACCGGCCCCCTGGGGACAGTGCGCGCGTGCTTGCCGAAGCAAAAGCGGAAATTAAAAATGATCTTACGTTCTTAGCCAGTATTGGCCTTGGGAGCGAAGTCGCCGTCGGCGCTGCCCTTGAGCGCATCTCTTTCCTTTCGCGCTCTGAAGCCCCCGCGGCTCTGGCTGACGCTGACATCATCTTCGAAGGCGTGCCGGAAACGCAAGCGGCAAAGCGGGCCTTGTTTCAATGGGCCTGTCAACTGGCGCGCGGCAATGCCGTCATGTCGTCCACGTCTTCCACAATGTCGGTGAGCGATTTGGCCAAGATGGGGACCCATCCAGAGCGCTTTGTCAGCGGCCATTGGCTCAATCCCGCCATGCTGATGCCGCTCGTCGAGGTCGCCCGCTCAAGCAGCACCGATCAAACGGCGGTAGACACACTCACCACCTCGCTTGAACACATTGGCAAGCACCCCGTCGTCATGAAAGACACGCCCGGTTATATCGTGCCCCGCCTGCAAGCGATGGCGCTCAATGCAGCGGCGCGCATGGCAGAGGAAGGCGTCGCCGCACCTGCAGCCATTGATAAAGCCGTGCGCATGGGGTTTGGGGTTCGCTATGCCATCTTAGGCTTGCTGGAATTCATCGACTTTGGCGGTAATGACATTTTGTATTATGCGACGGATTATCTGTCGAAAAACCTCGATGCCAATCGCTTTTCATCACCGCCGATCGTCGCCGAAAATATGAAGGCCGGACGCAATGGTATTCGCGATGGCAAAGGTATTTTAGACTGGGAGGGCGTTGACATTCCTGCTTACCGCGCCCAGCGCCTTGAAGCATTCGTAAACCTGTTGTCCTTTTTAAAGCTCGGGCCCAAAATGCAGCGCTAACGGCTGTATCGGATGTCGGATAGGCTTGCAGGCTGGTTCCCAAGCCGTCCAATGTCCATCAAGAACCAACACCGGGCACAGAGTCTCGCCTAGATGTATCAAGGACATACAGTATTTCGAAGGAGCGCTGCGATGCGATCACTGCGCATAACGCAAATTTTGGGGCAAGGCGGGCTTGGTTATTTGGGCCTTGTGTGTCTTTTAACGAGCATTAGCTGCGCACAAACGCAGCAGCGGACACAGACATCTGGAGATGTGGAGATGAGTTGGTCAGAAGACATGGAAGCGACAGCTGCAGCGGTACGCGGCGATGCGCGCGGCGCTCGCAACTCTGGCAAACCATGGGCCACGCGCTCTCCAGTCCTCGCCATGAATGGCATTGCGGCGACCAGCCAGCCACTGGCGACACAAATCGCGCTCGACATCTTGAAGGCTGGCGGAAATGCCGTGGATGCCGCGATTGCAGCGAACGCCGCTCTGGGTTTGATGGAGCCGACGGGCAATGGCATCGGCGGCGATTTGTTCGCCATTATATGGGACCCGAAATCGGAAAAGCTCTATGGCCTCAATGCCAGCGGCCGTGCCCCGCTTGGCCAGACACTGAACCAATTGCTTGCCAGGCTTGATGGCAAAAGCGAGATCCCTGAATATGGTAGCCTGCCAATCACTGTCCCTGGTACGGTTGATGGCTGGTTTGAACTCCATGGCCGCTTTGGCACCTTGCCGATGGGTGACGTCTTAGCGCCAACGATCCGGTACGCGCGTGAAGGCTTTCCAGTTAGCCAGTATATCGGGGATAGCCTCGTTGGCTCCCATCGCGTCTTTGAGCGCGTCTTCAAAGAAGGTCGCATTGAGGAAATAGACAACTACAGAGGCACTTACCTGGTAGATGGCAAGCCAGTGGGTGAAGGCGACATATTCAAAAACCCCAACCTCGCAAACACCTTGCAAATCATTGCCGATGACGGCCGGGATAGTTTCTATAAAGGCGAACTTGCCGACGTTATGGACGCCTATTTTAAACGGATTGGTGGGCCGCTAAGAAAGGCGGATTTTGAAGCCCATTCGTCGACTTGGGTTGAGCCTGTTAGCATCAATTATCGTGGTTGGGACGTCTATGAACTGCCGCCCAATGGGCAAGGCATAGCTGCGCTTCAGATGCTGACCATTCTGAAGCAATTTGACCTCGCAGCCATGGGCCCACTGTCGGCGGATGCGCTGCACGTGATGCCCGAAGCGAAGAAACTCGCCTTTGCTGACCGGGCCAGATACTATGCTGACCCAGACTTTTACGATCCGCCCGTCGCCAAACTGCTCTCAGATGAGTATGCGGCCGAGCGTGCCAAGTTGATTGATATGGACCGTGCCATGGACAAGGTCGACCATGGACCGGAGGAACTCCTGCGTGGGGATACGATCTACCTGACCGTAGCTGATAGCAGTGGCATGATGGTTTCGCTTATTCAGTCGAATTATCTGGGCATGGGCTCCGGTCTTGTGCCCGATGGCCTGGGCTTCATGTTCCAAGACCGCGGCGCCCAATTCGCTTTAGACCCGGCCCACCCAAACGTCTATGCGCCAGGCAAGCGCCCATTTCACACCATCATTCCAGCGTTCGTCATGAAAGATGGCGTCCCGCTGATGAGCTTTGGGTTGATGGGCGGCGCCATGCAGCCGCAAGGAC
>ERZ1740067.1673-NODE-1673-length-14760-cov-5.202584_pt1 | contig 14760 bp, 15 predicted proteins | sample MGYA00581736_ERZ1740067 | MGnify/ENA primary metagenome ERZ1740067 (study PRJEB43018, sample SAMN04849236) | marine metagenome | isolation source: floating plastic debris | place: Pacific Ocean | collected 2008-08-27 | study: EMG produced TPA metagenomics... | reverse complement strand
GACGCACCCAAAATGCCTCTCTGGGCCACCGCTTTGGCGGCGCGCAAAAAATGAAGTCTGGACTGCGTTGCTTAGTTATGGCTGTTTTGGGCCGAGATTTCATATTGCCGATGTCAACGAGCTTGGGTGCACAAGCCTACTTAAAATCTATTCGCAGCGCTCCCCCCACAAAACCCCTAAGCAGCAGCCGCAAAGCGTCTTGGGGCATAGCGGCTGGATGTGATGCCGAGTGTCTCGAAGGATGGCGGAAGCTCTGTCTGTAACACCAAGGCCGCTGCCAATTGGCCGGCTGCGGGGGCAGTTTGAATGCCGAAACCGCCCTGCCCTGCGCACCAGAAAAAGCCTTCGACGATAGGGTCAACGCCATAGACCGGGGCGCGGTCCGGGGCGAAGGTGCGCAGGCCTGCCCAGCGTGCTGGGCACTTTGTTAGCTGGTAGTGTGTTCTGCCTTCAACACGGTGGGCTGCAAGGGCGATCTCCTCCATGGCAGGCTGCGCATCACAGGGCGGCGAGGGTATTTCATCCGCCGGGGAGACCAAGAGGTGGCCGGACTGCTCCTTAAAATAAAAGCGCTCGTCCAGATCTAAAGTGAGGGGTAGGTCAGGGCTGATTGCCATCCCTTTCACATCAAACAGCCCAATGGTGCGCCGCAGCGGCGATAGACCTAAGGGCGGAGCGCCGGCGAGATGCCCAATCTCATCCGCCCAAGCGCCTGCTGCATTGACTAGGAGCGCGGCAGACACCGTGTCGCCACGGCTAGAGGTGATGTGCCACAGACCGTTTCGTCTCTCCAGCGCGCTGACCTGGAAATCACAGACGCGACTATGGCCGTTGGTCTTTGCAAGGCCCAAGAAAGTACGGTGGACGGCTGCGACATCTATATCACAGGAATCCGGGTCCCAAACGCCGCCAACCAAACCCTCTCGGTTCAGCGCCGCGCACTTTTCTAAGCAGGCGTCGGCATCAATGATATCTATATTGGGGCATAAAGTTCGCAGCGGCGCCGCGAAAGAGGAGAGCGCGCTTTCGGGCACTTCCCAGCCTACATGGAGCGCGCCCTGGCGGGTGACCATCAGCGCGTTACTCTCGCCTGGGGCGAGCGTTGAAAAAAACCAGTCTTTTGAGGCCGTGGTGAGCGGCTGTACTTCCGGCCCGCCATAGGTTTCTGAATAGAAGGCCGCTGAGCGCCCAGTGGTGTGATAGCCGGGCTGGGCCTCGGCCTCTAATATGATCGTGCGCACGCTCTCTGGCAGATACGCCGCCAGGCTCGCGCCGGCGATTCCAGCGCCAATGATTGCAACATCAACTTGCATAACCCTATAAGCCAAGGTGCGCTCCACAGCGTCAATGATTTTCGAGGATTTGCGCCATGCGGCAAAATGACGAACCGCGCATCACCGCCGAGGCAGATACCGACCTTGCCATCCGCCTATGCCGCAAAGGCGGCGCTACAGCCCTGGCGCATTTCCGGCGATCCGATGCGCAAAACAAGGCAGAAGACGGCGCCTATGATCCCGTAACGCTTGGCGATCAAGAGGCAGAAACAGCAATCAGAAATATGCTGGAGAGCGAGCGCCCGCGCGATAACATTCTTGGCGAAGAATTCGGCCTCAAAGATGTAGCCAGCGACCGGTGCTGGACCATTGACCCCATCGATGGGACACGCGCGTTCGTCTCCGGCATCCCCTCTTGGGGCACGCTGGTGGGCTTGCGAGAAAAAGACGCCTTTTCGATTGGAGCGGCTTACCAGCCCGTCACTGGAGATTTGTTCGCCGGAGATGGTGAGACTGCATGGCTTGGCAGCAACACCATCACCACCCGCAAGGCTGTCGCTATCAAAGACCTGCGGCTGTCCACAACAGACGTCGATTTGATTGATGAGGTCTATCGTCCCGCCTTCGCGCAGCTGAAAGCCGAGGTCGCTATCACGAGACTGGGCCTAGACTGGTATGCATATGGGCTGCTGGCAGCTGGACATCTCGATGTGGTGATCGAGTGCGGTCTGCAGGTTTATGACATCGCTGCCCTGGTGCCCATCGTGCGCGGCGCTGGCGGAGTAGTCACAGATCTTAAGGGCGGCGATGATATCGGCCCGACGGTTATCGCAGCCTCTTGCCCACAGGTTCATGACGCGGTCCTCGCCCGGTTCATGGCGTAGGTGTTCTCAGAAAACGAATAATCCGGCCAAGGACTTGGCGGCGAATCTCATCTGTTTCCTGGAACAGTTCATGGCGCGCGCCGTCGATTTGGCACCAATCAAGCACAGGCAGCCGCTCGGCGAAGGCCGTAATCAAGTGATTGTCGACCAGCATTTCATCTTCAGCGAGAAGAACATAGGCCGGGTAGCGCCGCTTGTTGTCTGCAGCAGCCTCAAGAAGCTGGTCGCAGGACTGAAAAACCGCATTCATCCAGGCAAAACTCACGCCGCCGAGATGCAGATCGGGATTGGCATCCAGCACCTCAAAGGTCTCGCGCATGCGGTGTTTATTGTTGGTCAAACGAATGCCCATGCGTTCGCGCTCAGCCACGTTGCGCACTGCCTTTTGGGTGAGCATATAGCGCTGGCCGAAGCCACACTTTACGGCAGTCCGTGCTAGCCACCGTAAGAACCACTGCGGGATAGGGCCTGGCGCAAGGCCCATCATGGGGGCGAGCGCAATATACTTCTCAAAGGCCCCGCGATGGCGCAGCATATGCCGCAGCATCAGATGGCCGCCCATAGAATGGCCGATGATGTAGTGCGGCGGCTTTAGCTTCGCCTCAAACTGGCGCTGGCGAATAAACTCCAAATCGTCAATGCGGGCGCCGAAATCTTCTAAGTGGTCAACGTCGCGGCCATGCGGACCCCGGTCAGACAGGCCTTGGCCGCGCCAATCAAAGGTGAGAACCGAATAGCCTCGATCCAAGAAGTCGTTGATTGTTTCAAAGTACTTCTCAAGGAACTCAGCGCGGCCCTGCAGAAGCATGATGGCACCGCGATAACTGCGTGATGCGGTGTCCCATCGACCAACGCGCAGCTTGGTGCCATCGGCCATTTGCGCAAAAAAAACCTTGCCGCCTGGCGGCAAGGTTGTGCGTCTGGCTATTTCTCTGGACTGACCTGCCATGGGGCCAGACTATGCGCTCCATGGCAGGGGTCCAAAGAAATTTTCGCGAAAGCCTTACTTAGCGAGCCGAAGTGTGGAGAGGTTGTTCGCCACAGCCCGGAAGGACGCTTTCAAGTCGTCGCTGGAAGGGGCGTAGTTGTAGAATGGAGCATCCGGCTTGGTTGCTGTATTCTTCATCAAGCTGGCCAAGCTGCCGCTCCCGTTCGCGAACTGAACGGTATAGATCAAGATATCTTCATCCTTGATCTTACCGGCGACTTCGAGCAGCCGCTCATTACGCTCATATTGCTCGTTCATACCGCGGTTGTAGGCGTCACCAGCGCGTGTCGTGTTGGCGCCATCGGTGAGCAACACAAGCGCCCGGTCACGCTCATAGCCGCTGTACTTGGCTGACACAGAAGAGCCCTCGGTAAACGGCTCGGCATCGGAAAGAACACGCCATGCCCAGGTCAACCCTTGCGGAATGTTGGTGTAGACGGAGCCAATAGCCTCCAGACCCTGCACCACCGATACCGCATCGGCCTTGGATGTACTCAGGCGGTGAATACCGCTATCGAGACAAGGCGTGCACTCATGGCCCAACTCCGTAAGGCGGGATAGGTCGCACCGATTGTTACCGGCCTGAGGCTCACCCTCTTCACCCATCGGCATCCAACCAACCCAATCCAGGTTCTTAGGCCCATAGTTCATGACAATGCCGTCTTCGACATCGGCCGCATTGGACTGGTCTACGTTCAGGTCGTAAGGACGCGCGGCGCCTTCATCCCATTCAAAGGGCTTTGCTGTAGATGCCCAGCGGGCATAGACACAGCCTTTCCAATCTTGCGGTGGCGGCGCCAAAAGCGGCACGGCCGAATTGTGCGCATAATAGACCTTAGAGATTGTGTCCTGATGCTCATCGCGCAGGACAAACCGGTCTTTTGCATCCGGGTTATCGGCGTTGACAGGATCATCGTCCACACCCACTTGCGGCGCGTTATTACCACCGGGAATGTAGCTGTAGGTATAGTTGTCCCGCTCATATGGGTTGGCAACAGACATGCCTAAGTTGACGGCCCGGTAGCGGTCATTGATCGTACCATTTCCAACAGGCTCCGACAGCGGATTGCCCGAAGCATCATACCCGTGGTCTGTGCCAAAGTCTGAAACATTGACTTAACCGCCCCAAGGCACGATGCCTACGCCGACAAGGGCTGACGGCTGATCACCATAAATGATGTTGATCAGCTCCTCAGCAGCGTCCTTTGCGGCATCGATACGATCTTTGCTTTCGCCGGGAACATCGCTCAACATCGAGCCAGAGAGGTCAAGCGCAAGCACAACGTCCAGCAGCGCGGTTTGACGCGCCACCACGGACTCAGAGCTGATCGTAATGTCGTCGACGCCAACTAGACGCATGAGGCCCGTAGGCATGGTCGCTGAGGCCCAAACACGCAATGTACCTTTGTCGTCGTTCTCTTCGGAATAAGGACCATCAAAGGTAGCGCCGAAATCGCTGCCTTTTAGATTGGCGTTGAAATAGGCTTCAATATCGTCTGCTCGGTCTGTCGAGAAATATACCCGGCCACCGGCCAGAGCGGCAGCATCCACCGCAGCGGTTAAATTGCTGCGCAACATCATGAGTTGCGTGATGTCAACGGCCGTTCCAATCGCCGCGATTGTCGGAACAATCGCAACAGCAAAGAATGCCAACGACGCTCCCTTTTGATCTCTTTTTAGTTTTCCACTCCACCGTAAAAACTGAGATTTAAAGTGCGAAAACCGTGTTCTTTGCTTCACCATCGCTCAATATCCATGCTTCTAGCGTAGCCTATAAAATAATCGCCTTGAATTTCTTTTACATCAACAAGGCTTTTTTGTTTTATTTTTCATTTGTATAAAATTTAAAGAGGATTTTATAAAGTATAACTCTAGTCTTTTACATATTAGACAAGAACAGTCGCCATACGTGCTGCATCTAATAAGGATGTATGTGTGACCCTGTTTTTTGCCTTTGCAGCCGGCCTTTCTATTGCCGTGTTTGTTGCAGCCCTGCTCTACGCCGCCATAACGGACGTCCGCGCTATGCGGATCAGCAACAAGACCTGCTTGGTGGTTGTTTGCACCTACTGCCTGTATGCAGTTGCAAGCAGCGCTGCTGGAAAGGGCCCTGATATAATGGCCTCTGGCGCAATCGCGGCCTGCGTTTTCGCCATCACAGCCACGCTGTTTGCCTTTGGCTTCTTCGGCGGCGGCGATGTGAAGCTTTTGAGCGCCGTTGCTCTCTGGACCACACCTACCTCCATACTGGATGTCTTGGTGGTTATCACAGCGGTTGGTGGCTTAATCGCAGTCGTCATCCTGGCGCAGCAAAGCCTGATCGGCAAACTCCGCCTGAACTCTGAAGGCGCCGCAGCTATTGATCAACGTCCAATCCCTTACGGTCCCGCAATTACTTTGGGCGGTTTGTACCAAGTCAGCGAACTTATTCTTAACGGTTTCTACTGATACTGGCGTTCGGTTTGTTTGAGAGGTTAGTTGCATGAACCCCCGCAGTTTAGTGCTCATTATTGTAGCCGTCGCCATTGCTGGCCTCGCGGCATATGTGGCGCGTTCGCTCATGCAAGAGCAACCGGCACAAGCCGAAATCGTCGAAGTTACGCGCGAAACAACCACAACCGAAATTTTGGTAGCCGCTGCGGACCTCCCAATTGGGACGATCGTCAATCAAGACCATTTCCGCTGGCAGCCTTGGCCCGAAGATGCGATCGACGAGCGGTATCTGGTTGATGGTAACATCAATCTGACCGAAGGCGTCTATGGCCGCGTTATGCGGGCCTCTCTGCTGGAAGGCGAGCCGGTTACTGCAGGCAAATTGGTTGGTCCAGGCGAGCGCGGCTTTCTTGCTGCTATTCTGAGCCCAGGCCACCGCGCGATTACTGTACCGATCACGCAAACCTCTGGATTGGCCGGCTTCATCTTCCCTGGTGACCGGGTCGACATGATCCTGACCCACTCTGTTCTCGACGCGCGGCAGCAAAGCCAGCAAGTGTCTGAAACAGTGCTGTATAATCTGCGCGTCCTGGCGATCGACCAGCGCACGAATAACCAGCAAAATGAACCGCTTCCTGGCAGCACGGTAACTTTCGAAGTGAAGCCGAAGATCGCCGAAATGGTGGCCTTGGTCATGCAAATCGGCGAGCTTTCGCTGTCCCTGCGCTCCCTGTCGGATCAAGCGCCCGGTGAAGAGCAAGAAGCGTCCATCAATCCAGATTTCATCGCGCCCACCAAGAGCTTTACCTCTGGCGCGGATATCAGCGCGCTGCTGCCAGGCGTTGGCGCACGTGGAAACAATAGTTTTGTCTCGGTAGCCCGGGGCGCGTCGACCAATGCCGTCGACGTAGGAGGACGATAATGACTGCCGCAGCCCTTTTTCGCAGCGCAGCCCTTGCTGCCTGCTTTGCGACCGCAACAGTTGCGCCTGTCGGCCAAGCCGAAGCGGCAAGCATCATTCGTCCGCGCGGTAAAACCATCAATGTTGATGTGAGCAAAGGCACATTGATCCGCCTGGATCGCCCGGCCTCCACCGTCTTTATTGCCGATCCTGAAGTGGCGGACGTGCAAATCAAATCGCCGCAGCTGATCTATGTGTTTGGTGTGGGTGATGGCGAAACCAGCCTCTACGCGGTCGATGCCGAAGATAACATTCTGTATTCGACAACAGTGGCAGTCGCCCAGAATTTAGGTCAGCTAAAAACGCTTATTGGTGCCGTTGCGCCGGATGAGAAAATTTCAATCCGCATCCTGAATGGGATGATCGTGCTGTCAGGTGTCGTTCAAAAGCCAGAAGTCTCTGAGGAAATTGCGCGCTTGGCGCAAGACTTCGTTGGCGAAAACCAAACCGTGATCAACCGCATCAGCGTGACCACGCCGACGCAAGTGAGCTTGCAAGTGAAAATCGCGGAAATCAGCCGCGATGTGGTGAAGGAACTTGGGTCGAACTGGGAGTCCTTCTTCTCTATTGGCAATAACGGCACCATTGGATTTTCCACTGGTTCTGACCTGTTCGAAGTCAATGAAGAGATCGTCGATCTGCTCAATCCGCTGACAGGGGTCCCTTTGATTGGAGCAGGCGGTCTGCCGCTGCAGCAAGTCATTGAAAGGCAGTTGTTCACTTTCCCAGATAGTGGGAATTCAATTCTCGGCGGCTTTACCGGCGATAATGTCAGGTTAGGCGCCGTCATCGAAGCCCTTGAAACCGAAGGTTTTGTGACGGTTCTGGCAGAACCGACCCTGATGGCGCTGAGCGGCGAGACAGCGACATTCCTGGCCGGCGGTGAGTTTCCAATTCCTGTACCAGATCTGAACCAGGTCTTGATCGAATTTAAAGAGTTTGGCGTCGGCCTGTCCTTCACACCGACAGTTCTGGCTAATGACCGCATTTCACTGCGCGTGCGTCCGGAAGTCAGCCAGCTCTCTGCTGAAGCCGCGATCCGCGTGAACGGCATTGCCGTGCCGGGTCTCACAACACGCCGGGCGGAAACGACCGTCGAACTTGGCAGCGGCCAAGCCTTTGCGATTGCGGGTCTTCTGCAACAGAACATCTCTCAAACGGCGACAAAGCTGCCGGGTCTAGGTGACCTGCCGATCTTAGGCGCCCTCTTCCGCTCTGACCGGTTTCGCAACCAAGAGACCGAGCTGGTAATCATTATCACACCGTATTTGGTGAAGCCCACCAATCCAAAGAACCTCTCCACGCCGCTTGATGGGCTGCGTGCGCCGAGCGACATCGCCCGTTACTTCCGCGGGGAAACCTTTGAGGACCAGCCGCGCGGTCTTCGCGAAGCAACGGCAGCCAATAACGCGCCGACCATCGTCGGGCCCGCTGGCTTCAGCTTAGGCAATTAGGGGACAACAGATGAAAACAACACCGTTTCTCGCCCTCGCCATCGTGGCCCCACTCGCACTGACGGCGTGTTTCTCAAAGGAAGGGCAGTATCAGGGCTTGTCGCCCATGCATCGGGCAGAAGTCTCGCTTACGCGCTTTGCCCATGATATGCGCGTTTCCACTGACGGCACAGTTGCCAAGGACGAACAAGAGCGGCTCTTTGCCTTCTTAAACCGGGTTGATGTGCGCTATGGTGATGAAGTTCAGCTAGATCCTGGACAAATCACCGATACGGGCAAAACGCGCGATGCGGTTGATGCAGCGCTCTATGTGTATGGCCTTAAAGTGCAACCTGCCACCATCGCGATTGGCGCCATGCCGGAAAGCGGCGTGGTGCGCGTGGTGGTGACCCGCCATCTAGCGAAAGCACCTGGCTGCCCGGATTACTCACAGCCCAATACGCCAAACTACCAAAATGCAACCTCCAGCAACTTCAGTTGCGCCTCACGCACGAACTTGGCCGCGCAGGTCGCCAATCCGGCTGATTTGGTTGACGGCGTTCCCCATCGCGGACCGGTCTCCGGCGAGCCTGAGCGGGCCATTGATAATTTCCGCACGCGCGAGCTCACGGGAACACAGAGTCTTAAAAGCACCTCCACCGGCGATGCCGTTGGTGGGAATTAAGCGCAGATACGCAACGTAGCTTAGAAGTAGGATCTATGAACGCACCATCGATTTCCATAAAGCCAGCAGGCGAGCCGATCGAATATACCTGCAAGGCCTATGTTTGCGACGATGCGACGCGCGAACTGCTCGCATCGGTTTTAGAAGATGCCAACTGGGTGAATTCCTCGGTTGACGAAGGCGGTATTCAGGAAGCCATTCGGCGTTTGGCTGTGGAATCCTCACCGCAGTTCCTCATCGTTGACCTGACGGACTGCGAAGACCCGCGCACCGAGATTTCCGCTCTTGCCGAGGTATGTGAGCCCGGCATCTGCGTTCTGGCGCTTGGCACGGTGAATGATGTCGGTCTCTATCGCGACCTGCTTGGCTCTGGGATACAGGATTATCTGGTCAAACCAGCAAATGCGAGCATGCTCGGCGAAGCCCTCGCCTTTGCTGAAGCAACCCTGTCGCAAGACGGGGCTGACGATGAGCTGGATGAAGCTGAAAAGCGGTTTTGCACGTTCATTGGAACACGCGGCGGTGTTGGCGCGACGACGCTGGCCACCTCTGTGAGCTACTATTTGTCGACCAATCACAAGCGCAACACCGCTTTCTTGGATCTGGATATCCATTTTGGTGCCGGCGCTTTGACATTTGATTTAGAGCCAGGCCGGGGTCTGTGCGATGCCATTGAAAACCCAGGCCGGGTGGACAGCTTGTTCATCGATCGCGCGACGATCAAACAAAACGAAAAGCTCTCCATCCTTGGTGCGGAAGCACCCATCAATGACCCAGCGCCCGCAGACCCGACAGCATTGACGCACTTGCAGAGCGAGCTATTCGGTGGGTTTGATTGTGTGATCGTGGACATGCCCAAAACAATGCTCTCCAGCCACGGACACCTCACTGCGCAGGCTACAGATATCGTTCTGGTGTCAGACCTTTCCCTCACCAGTGCGCGCGATACAATCCGCATGCTGCAGTATTTCAGCGAACAAGCGCCCAAAGCCAAAGTGCACTTAATCCTCAACAAGGTGGCGACGACGGTCTGCGAGATGACCAAGGCAGACTTCGAACAGTCCGTAGAACGCAAGGTCGATTTGGTGCTGCCTTATGATCCAAAGCCTGCTGTGGACGCCGCCAAAAAGGGCGAAAGCGTCACGCAAGCGGCTGCCACCTGTAAACTCTCAGGCGGCATCAAAAAGCTTAGCAATATGCTGTGCGATAAGCCTGAATCTGCAGAAAAAGAGAGCATTTTGGCAAAGTTGGGCCTGCCAGCATCCCTAAAGCTCAAAAAATCTGACGCCGCGTAGTGATGTTGAGTAGGTATGAAGGGCGGTAACTTCGGAAAAGCGCGTGTCCCGCATCTGCGTCCCGCTGCAGGATTCGGCAAGCCAGGATTTGGCAAGCCGCCTGCACGTTCTGAAGTGGCACGCGAACAGTGGGAAGGCGATTTAGAGGCGTTTGTTGACGAGCTTGAAGAAAGCTTGCCAAATATCCTGCCTGAAACCGAAACCGCCGGTAAAACCCGCGCCGAACTCGCCTTTCTGGTTGATGAGAAAATCCTTGAGCTATCTGCGGAACGCGGTGTGGTGCTGCCCGAAAGCGAGCGCCGCGAGGTTGTCACAGTCCTTTTAAATTCCTTCATTGAGCAGCAGGGCGAGGCGGCAAGCGCTGACCCACTTTCGCTGGAAGATGAAGCAAAGAAAAATCTGGCAACGGCGAGCAAAAACTCCGTTACCGACGCCAAAGATAAAATTCAGCCGCAGCTGTTTGAGCATATTGATCCCTCTGCCGCCATGGAGATGGAACGGCCAGAGCTAGCAGCCGAGATATCCGATATTGTGGGCGAGCTGCTCGCCGACGCCCGCATCAGCCTGAACTCAAAAGAGCAGCGCGACGTTGTCACCCTTCTTTTGAACGACATGCTTGGCCTTGGCCCGCTCGAGCCCTTGCTGGCCGATGAGCAAGTCACCGACATCATGATCAACGGCAAGGATCAGATTTACGTCGAACGCGGCGGCAAACTGACCCTGACCGATGTCCATTTTCGAGATGAACAACACCTCTTAAATATCGCAACACGCATTGTTTCTGCCGTTGGTCGCCGGGTTGATGAAACTCAGCCAATCTGCGACGCGCGCCTTGAAGACGGAAGCCGGGTCAATGTGATCATTCCGCCGCTGGCGATTGATGGCACGTCTATATCAATCCGGAAGTTCTCCAAGCAGAAGATTACCTTGGACAAGATGGTAGAGACCGAAAACATCTCACCGAACATGAACCAAGTTCTTAAGATTGCAGGCCGCTGCCGTTTGAACATGTTGATCAGCGGCGGTACCGGCTCCGGTAAAACCACGATGCTCAACGCCATCAGCCGTATGGTCGATGAAGGCGAGCGCGTCGTGACCATTGAGGACGCGGCCGAACTGCAGCTGCAGCAGCCCCATGTTGTCCGCTTAGAAACACGACCTGCCAACTTGGAAGGCCAAGGCGAGATCACCATGCGGGACTTGGTGAAAAACGCCCTGCGGATGCGGCCAGACCGGATTATTCTGGGGGAAATTCGGGGCGGTGAAGCCATCGACATGCTGCAGGCCATGAACACGGGCCACGACGGCTCGCTCGGTACGGTTCACGCCAACAGGCCTCGCGAAGCCCTCACCCGGATGGAAAACATGGTCAATATGGCGGGGATGCACCTGCCATCCAAAGCCATTCGCACACAGATTGCCGATGCTGTGAACATGATTGTGCAAGTTGCGCGGATGCGCGATGGCAAACGCCGCGTCTGCTACATCACCGAAGTGGTGGGCATGGAAGGCGATGTCATCACCACACAAGACCTCTTTACCTACAAATTCACCGGCGAAGACGCACAAGGCAATTTGACGGGTGAATTTGTTTCGACCGGCGTGCGGCCGGCCTTTTTTGAACGCGCTGAATATTTCGGCCTGGGCCGCGCCCTTATGGAAGCCATGGGATAATCGTCATGAATCAGAACATCATGATATTGCTTGTTTTTGTTCTCGTTCTCATGAGCTTTGGCACGCTTGCCTTCGCTTTTTCCGGCTCATCGGGCCGCCGCGAAAGTAAGAAGCGGCTAGAAAAAGTGCGCGAGCGCTATTCCCAGTCCGCGGCTATCCAAGCAGCGCGCACCCGCAAGCTTCGCCTAAATGATCAAAACAGCTCGCTTGACAAGGCGATGAAGGGCCTCATTCCGCGCCCTGCCGAGCTGCGCAAGCGTCTGGCGTCCACAGGCAAGTCTATCTCCATGGGCAAATATGCGCTGACCAGCATCATCCTCATGGTCGTGCTGACCATCCTCATGATGGTTTTCGGTGGCTTCCCCTTCGTTCTTTCCCTCATTGTTGGGTTTGTTGGCGGCCTCGGCCTGCCGCACATCGTGGTCGGCAAGATGATCGAGAAGCGGCTGACAAACTTCACGAAACTGTTTCCGGACGCCATTGACTTGATGGTCCGTGGCCTGCGCTCTGGCTTGCCTGTCAGCCAATCCATCAATGCTGTGGCGGAGGAGTTTGAAGAGCCGATCGGGTCTGAATTCCACACCATCGCTGATAAGGTGCGCTTTGGTAAAACGTTGGAGGTCGCCCTGTGGGAAACCGCTGACCGCATCCCAACGCCGGACTTTAAGTTCTTTGTCATCACCTTGGCGATCCAGCGCGAAACGGGCGGTAACTTGGCGGAAACGCTTGGCAACCTGTCAGACATTTTGCGCAAACGCCAGCAGCTGAAACTCAAGATTAAAGCCATGTCGTCTGAAGGGAAGGCCAGCGCCTATATCGTCGGCGCCCTGCCCTTCTTGATGTTCGGCGTGCTGCTTTTCCTAAATTACGAATACGCCTCGGTGCTGTTCACCGACCCACGCGCCATTGCGGTGTCCATCGGCGCCCTCTTATGGATGGGCCTCGGCGGTTTCATCATGGCCCGTATGATCAACTTTGAGATCTAAGAGACGCAACGATGCCGATTGAGCTCCCCTTTGGTCTAACTGCCGTTGATGCCGCCACAATTGCCTCGGCTGTGGCAGCCTTCATGCTGTGCGTGGCCTTTTGGAATGCCTTTACCGTCCGCGACCCCATGCGCGGCCGGGTCAAAGGCTTGCAAGCGCGGCGTAATGAGCTGCGCGCTGGCCTTTTGCAGACTGATAACCGCTCTCGCCTGCGCCGGAAAAGCAAAGTCGATTTACTGCGCCGTATTGGGGCGAAGTTCAGCATTTTGCAGGCTGAGCAAACCAAGAAGATTGAGACCAAAATGCTGCAAGCGGGCTGGCGCTCTAAGGATGCGCCGGTCATCTTTGCCTTTGCAAAGCTTGGCATGCCGCTCATCCTGGGTAGCTTCGCACTGATTTTCGTGTCTTGGCTGAACGTCTTCAATTTTGAGCCAGGCATGAAGTTCTTGGTGACGGTGGGGTCCTTTGTGAGCAGCTTCATGGGCCCAGATATTGTCGTTAAAAACGCCATTCAAAAACGCGTTGATGCCATTCGCTAAGGCTTGCCCGATGCCTTGGACTTGATGGTGATTTGTGCCGAAGCTGGCCTTACCCTGGACGGCTCTCTAGGGCGCGTGTCCCGCGAACTGGGCGGTGCCTATCCAGAGCTGTGTGATGAATTCACGCTAACCTCCATCGAACTCGGGTTTTTGACTGAGCGCAGACAAGCCTTGGAAAACCTATCGGGCCGGGTTGATTTGCCTGGCATTCGCTCCGTGGTGACAACCCTGATTCAGACGGAAAAATACGGCACGCCCCTAGCTGCGTCTCTACGGGTCCTGTCTGGCGAGTTTAGAAATGAGCGGATGATGAAGGCCGAAGAAAAGGCCGCGCGCCTGCCTGCGATCATGACCGTTCCGCATAATTTATTTATCCTGCCAAGCCTGTGTGTGGTGCTTGTGGAACCAGCCACCTGAAATATTTCGGACGAGTTTGTAAATCGTTAGGTAAGAATTGGTAGGTTTGGCGCATGAAAACGTTAAACCGATTCGGCTTGGCCGGTAGGCGCTCTGGCATGCTTGCGCGTGATGAGCGCGGTGTTGCCTCAATTGAGTTTGTCTTCGCGTTTCCCGTGACGCTGATGCTCATCATGGGGGCGATTGAGTTCGGCTATGTGATGTATGCCAACTCGATTTTGGAGGGTGCGGTGCGCGAAGCGTCCCGCCGCGGGTCCACAGGCTATGCGCCCTGTGATATAACGCGCGAAGAATATATCGCAGCACTCGTGAACTCAGAAATGAGAGAGTATGCCGATGAAGACCGCAGCACCATCACGCAGACTGTTTACAACAGCTTTAGCGACATCGAAGGTGAGCCTTTCACAGATGAAAACGGCAATGGCTACTGGGATACGTCAGAGCCGTTTTCCGACGTGAATGGCAACGCCGAATATGATTCAAACCTCGGGTCCGCGGGCCTTGGGGATGCGGGCGCGATTGTTGTGTACGAGATTGAATACACGCTCGACACCATGTTTGACTGGCTCACCAGCAAAATAGGCGTCGGTGACGGGTGGACCATTAGCGCCCGCGCCACCGTCCGCAATGAGCCAGCGGCCATGGACGGTAGCTTTGGGGCTGATGTCGAAGACTGCGATTTGGTGGAAGAATGACCTTATTTCGTGACCAGCGTGGCAGTGTTCTGCTTGAATTAGCGTTCGCGATGCCTGTGATGATCATGGTGGTATTTGGCGGGGTAGAGCTGACCCGCTTCCTGATCAACGCGCAAAAAATCAACCGGGTGGCGATGTCCACCGCCGACTTGGTGTCCCAATCACGGGAAATCACCGAAGCTGATGTAAACAATATGTTTGTGGCAAGCCAAGCCGTGATGGGCAACTCTACCTTGACCGACCAAGGCAATGTCATCATCTCTTCTGTGACACGAACTGGCGATGACCCGCCTAAAGTCAAGTGGCAACGCGATGCTAGTGGCAACCATTCTGGGCAATCCGATATCGGTACGCCGAACGGGAACGCAAACCTGCCGACAGATGTCGTGCTAGACGCCGGCGATGGGGTCAGCGTGGTTGAAGTATTCTATAATCACCAACCACTCTTGTTCGACAAAGTGGTCGGCAACCAAGACATCTACCAAATCGCCTTCTA
>ERZ1740067.1672-NODE-1672-length-14763-cov-4.906921_pt1 | contig 14763 bp, 9 predicted proteins | sample MGYA00581736_ERZ1740067 | MGnify/ENA primary metagenome ERZ1740067 (study PRJEB43018, sample SAMN04849236) | marine metagenome | isolation source: floating plastic debris | place: Pacific Ocean | collected 2008-08-27 | study: EMG produced TPA metagenomics... | reverse complement strand
ACGGCAACGCGTATATTGGGCGGATTGGCGCCGGATCGTATGAACGCGAAGGAATCGTGAGAATGAGTGGGCAGCGCATTCTCTTCATCCAGACGCAGGCGGAAAATGCCGGTGCTCAGGAAGTTTCCCGTCTGCTTGGGGAACACCTGACAAACCGTGGTCACACAGTCCGGCACCTTTTCTTCTACAAGAAGTCGGAAGATTTTTCGGCGCCACCGGACACTGTTATTGTGCGTCAAACCCGACCGTCGAAGTGGCGTTTCTTTTCATTTATAGGTGAGCTCTACAAAGGCATCCGGGACTTCAAACCAGACTGCGTCTTTTGCTTTCAACATTTTGGAAATGTGATCGGGGCACCGGTCGCCAGGCTTGCGGGCTGTCCGGTTATTGTTGCCAATCAGGTAACGGCACCCAGCTTGATCAATCCAGTGGTCGCCCTTCTCGACAAGGGTCTCGGGATCGTTGGGATTTATGATCGCGTCACTGTGAACTCCAACTTCCTGCTCGATACCTATGGCCGCTACCCAAACCGCTATGTGTCGCGATTGGATTTGATACCGCAGGGATTTGAAACCAAAGACTGGGTGATGGACAAAGCCTCGGCCCGTGAGGAACTTGGCTTGCCTAACGATGTGCCGCTTCTTGGTGTTTCCGCACGGCTCAACCCGGCCAAGCAAATCGACAAGGTTCTAGCCCTCCTCGCTAAGCGGCCGGAATGGCATTTCGCAATCGCAGGTCAGGGGTCGGATTTTGCGCGTTTGCAAAACGAAGCCGTCAAACTCGGGATCACGAACCGTGTTCATTTCCTGGGCGAGTTTGCTCCCTGCCAGATCGGCAAATTTCTCGCTTGTCTGGATGTATTTACATTTCCGTCCGCTGCGGAGAGTTTCGGGCTTGCTGCCATTGAAGCAGCACAGGCGGGTGTTCCTGTTGTTGCCAACGACTTGCCGGTCTTGCGGGAAGTGCTGCAGGCCAATGGCAGACCATGTGCAATGTTCATTGACGTTATGGATCCCGAGGCATTTGAGAATGCCATCGCCACGATGTTGAATGACCCGAAACTGGCGCAGACATATCGTGATCGAAGCGGTGAATTGAATGAGCGGTATTCGTTGAAAGCGATGGTGGATGCATATGAAGCCCTTGCCACTGGCAAAGACATCTCCGCGGACAAGCATCAGGTTATGGCAATCTGATGAAGGTCGGGATCCTTGTCGAACAGGACAGGTGCCGACGTTGGTTTCTGCATCTAACCGAGTTTTTGAAAACGCCTCAGTCACAGGAAGTGGCGTATCATTTGATAAAGCCATCGCCTCCAGTATCTATGGAACTGAAAACAGCCCTTCAGCTTGAGGAACGCATTCTTGGCGCAGATTCGTTCTCTGGTATCGGCAAATTGGACCCTTCGGAACTGCCTCAGACCAGCGGGAAAGACACTGATCTTGCCTTCGATCTCACAACTGGTGGGAGTGAATACGGAAGTTCCAAGACTTTTGAGGTCAGATACAACGGAGTTTGCGGTGAGGAAGCCCTGTTCTCTGCATTGATGAGCAAAGGGACGCCGCTCATTGAAGTTATCGATCGGCAAGCTGGCACCGTTGCGGCCTGCGGAACCGCCTCGCTCGAAGCCGCAAGAGGACTTGGCGGTGCAATGGACGCCGTCTATTCGAGAGTTGCAGTTCTGATCAAGAAGGTCGTTGAAGGGTCTCACGCGCACGGCACGCCAATGAAGGCAGAGGCACTTCAAGCGGTCACGCAGAAACAGGTGCTGATCCGGACATTGCGGGAAACGGCGGTCACTCTGATCCGAGCTGTCTACAGAGCATTTTTCTACACGTCTCATTGGCGGGTGGGTTGGAGATTTGTTGACGGCGAGGGCGTTGCGGGCACCCGTGACCTGAGCGGAGAGCCTTGGCACGTTCTCAAAAGCCCGCATGACACGTTCTTCGCTGATCCTTTTCCAATCGAAACGGATGGCCGATATTATCTGTTTTTCGAAGCCCTGCCGCAGGAAACCCAAAAGGGTGTCATCTCAATGGTGGAGATGACAAAAGACGGTCCGGTCGGCGAAGCATCAACGGTGCTGGAAGAACCGTGGCATCTTTCTTATCCCTTTGTTTTTGAAAAGGATGGAGAATTCTGGATGATCCCGGAAAGCTCCACGAACATGGAAGTTATGCTTTACCGGGCAGCAAGGTTTCCTGACCAGTGGGAACGGCACACCGTCCTGTTGTCCGGTGTGGAGGCAGCAGATGCGACCATCATTGAGTATGAGGGCCGGTTCTGGATGTTTGCCGTTACGCGAAACGGTGTTGGCGGGTATTCCGACTGTCTGAGCCTCTATTATGCAGATGACATGTTCGGCCCTTGGCATGCCCACCAGACAAATCCCGTCCTCGTTGATGACCGCGCCACACGGCCGGCAGGACGGTTCTTTTTGCAGGGCGGAGAATTGTGGCGCCCGGTTCAGGATTGCCGGCACGGCTATGGTGCAGCACTTGCCTTTGCCCGCGTCGATGAATTAAGCCCGACAACGTATCAGCAGTCGGTTCATGAATCGGTGACACCGGGACCGTTGTGGCCTGGACGCAAATTGCATACTCTGAACAAGGCGGGTGATCTGGAGGTTATTGACGGGTGCACTTACCATCCAAAATCAGAACTCGCAGCGAAAATAAAAGCGTTTTTCGGTAGATAGAGTCCTGACACAAAAGCTTGAGCTGTCGGCTCAACGCAGTTGACGGGTCGACTGTCGTCGAGTTTCAATTAGGTCGGGTACTGCAGGTGCCTACAATTGACGTTACGGTCTTTCTCATATCAAATTATCGGAACATATCCGTCAACGGAGGCGTGAGATGGCCCTGACATTGCCGGGAAATCTTTTCAAAAACACCATATTTCTGGCGTTTGTGCTTGTTCTGACCTTGTGCGGTTCTGCAGTTGGAAGTGAGCGGCACGCCTTAGTCATTGGTAATGCCGATTATGACAGTAAGACACTGACTGCGTTGAAAAACCCGGCGAATGATGCCGCGCTGGTTGCGGACAGTCTCAGATCCGCTGGCTTTACCGTCGAGCTCGTGTTGAATGCCAACTTGCGCACCATGAAACGCTCGGTGCGGGATTTTTCTGACAAGCTGAAAGCAGCGCCGAAGGGCTCCCTGTCGGCATTTTATTATTCTGGGCACGGGTTTGAAGCGGGTGGAAAGAACTATCTAGCGCCGCTTGAAGCGGATTTGCGGGATGAAGTTGATGCTGAGTTCGAGGCTCTTTCAGTCGACTGGGTGCTCACCGCAGTTGAGAGCTCACATGAAGGCGCAAACATCGTCATCCTGGATGCGTGCCGCAACACAGCTCTGACACGCTCTGCGGGCGGGACCGCCGGTGGTTTTTCCCTTCTGACCAGCACACCGCGCGGAAGCTTCATTTCCTTTGCGACAGCCCCTGGCAGCACCGCAACAGACGGAGCTGGATTGAACAGCCCTTACACCGCTGCAATTGCCCGTGAAATGCTTGTTCCTGGCGCGTCGATTGAAACGGTCTTCAAGCGCGTTCGCCAGCAAGTGGTCGAGGTAACTGGCGGCGAACAGGTGCCCTGGGACCATTCCTCTTTGACACAGGATATTGTTCTACTGCCTGGCGGAGCAACGCAAGTCACCGGGACACAATCGGCAGCGCCGCTCAGTGCCGATGCTATTCAAGTCGAACTGCAGTTCTGGAACGATGTCAAAGACTCCGATGATCGCCAGCAGATCCAGGCCTATCTGGACCGGTTCCCCCAAGGGGCATTCTCTGAACTTGCAAAGGCAAGGCTTGCCCAAATCGGCTCAGGAGCATCTGGAGACATCGAGCAGCTGTTTGCCAAGATTCAGAGCCGGTCGTTGCTGGTCGAAAATCCGCAGCGTCCGCATGAGTTTTATGCCAATGCGCGTCTGCGGGAGATCAAAGGCGATTATCCCAAAGCTCGCCAAGATTACCTGAAGTATTTTGCGTTCGGCGAACCGCAAGTCGATCCGCATGTCCGGTTCCAATCAGTGTTGAAAATTCAGGAGGGGCGGGCAGGCGCGCGCGAAGTCTATAATGCCTTTTCGCAAGGTCGGCGTGACCCGACAACACTCTTTGCCGAAATCTTGCTGGAAGAGCGTGAGGAACGCGTTCGTCTGCTCGCCACATTCATTGATGCATATCCGGATTTCACACCTGCCTACTACGCTCTGAGCCAGGATTTTTCTGCGGCGCGGGTTGGTCAGCAATCGCTCGCCGACAAGACGCAGGAACTGAAGCTGTTGCAGAAATTTCAGGAACGCGTCGATGAAGGACGGTTCCTGAGGTACTTCATCGACCAGCAGATGGCTGCCCAATGGCAGGAAGATGCCAAGACACGGCTTGCCGCCTTGTCGGTCATGAACACTGCAGCCCTTCGCAATCCGGTCAAAATCAACGCCATGCGCAGCAATCAGGGATGGATGATCAATCTGGCGATTGCCGACCGCACGCAAGAGATCTTCGTGAAACTGCCGGATCAGGAATTCAAATCGACCGGCTTTATGGCGAATTCCATGGATCCAACGACCGGGCGGCCGATCGCTTATCCAATGATCGAGCTGCCGGGCAATGCTGGCGAAATGGATATTGCGGTCAAATACACCGACATTCGCGGCGAAGAACAGGGACCGTTCCAGATCAAGTTCAGTCCGAGCCTGGCCCTCATCGCAGGGCAAAAAGATATCTTGCAACGGATGCCGAATGGTTGGCTCAGCTACCGGGACTATGATGGCAAGCGGCTGGTTTATTTCACCCATTTGATCAGTTACCGGTGCGCCATTGATGAAGTGCGTTATGGATTGGATACGGATGCGCCGGATCAGACGTTTGAGATCGGGGACTGCGATCCCGACAATCCGCATGCAATCCCTTCCAGCGGACCAGGGTCGACCGTTCATGCGACGATTCCGAAGCCGACGCAGTTCATTTCTGTGCAATTGACCTATGCCGATGGCACGCAATCAGAAGTCCAACGATTTGATGCACCGAACTAAGGTGTTCACAGCTGTCGACTGGCAAAACACATTTGGCAGCCCGCGATGACAACCTCGTCGCCGCCCGGCAGACCTGAAACCAGTTTTCTGGGGCGCTGGGGCAGTGCAGTTTGCGCAGCGCTGCTTGCAGTGCTGGTTGCGATACCGGTTGCCAGCCGACTTGACCTGATCGTTGGCGACCTTGCCGTCTTGGAGTTCATGCCCAGCGAGCAAGTCTCCAACACGGATATTGTGATTGTTACGATCACAGAAGATACGTTGGCCTCTTTCCCTTACCGCTCGCCGATTGACCGCGGGTTTTTGGCTGAATTTTTGGTCACACTCGACGCGGCCAAACCGGCAGGGATCGGTGTTGATGTATTGCTGGACAGTCCGAGTGAACCTGAAAAAGACGCCCGGCTGTTTCAGGTTCTCGATGATTTGGCGACCCCTGTCGTACTGGCGACCGTCCCCGCCAGTCTTCTGACAGAAAAACAAGCTGCTTATCTGTCATCTGTGGTGGCACGCCGGCAACCGGGATCTGTGATTTTGCAGATAGCCGCTGCAGCTGGCATTCTGCGGCATCTGCCGGTCAACGATGGTGAGACACCGCTATTCACCGAAGCGCTTGCAAATCAGCGTTTTGAAAAGACGTCTTTTGACAGCCGGATCCTGTACCCCGCGCTTTCGGCTGATGAGGCGGGGCCGTTCCCGCGCTACCCGGCCCACACAGTTGCTTTTCTTCCTCAAGACTGGTTTTCCGGCAAATATGTTCTGATTGGAACGGATCTTCCGGGCACGGACCGCCATGCGACGCCTTTGGCCTCCCTTCAGGGCGTCCAGGCTGGAGATCTGCCAGGCATTGAGATCCATGCTCATGTGCTGGCGCAGTTGTTGTCCGGACGCGCGCTTGCGGTTCCAACCTTTGCGCAGTCAATAGGATTGCTTGTTCTTTTCGCCGGCGTTTCGGCTCTTGTTTTTACAATCTTCCGGCAGCCAAAGGTGTTTTTCACAGGTTTCGTGATTTGCCTCAGTATTTACGGGGTGGTGGCTTGGGGATTGATGCAGGCGGGGACCGCTTTGCTCCCGGTTCTCGGCCCTGTGACCGCTGCATCGGCAAGTGTGTTTCTGCTGGCTCTTGTGCGATGGCGGCAGGACCGGTTGGAGCGTGCGTTCGTGGTGTCGGCTTTTGAGAAATACGTTAGTCCGGAAGTCGTCAGACGGTTGGCGACGGGTGAAGTTGAACTTGCGCTGGGCGGTGAGAAGCGCTTGGTCACGTATGTTTTTACCGACCTGGCTGGGTTCACGACCCTTTCTGAGGAGTTGCCGCCGGATCGCGTCGCAGAAATCCTGAATGGATATCTGGATGAAGTCTGTGACGTGGTTTTCCGCCACGGTGCAACGCTCGACAAGCTCATTGGTGACGCGGTTGTCTGCTTCCTGGGCGCACCCGAAGACGATCCTTCGCAAGCAAAAAACGCCGTTGCCCTTGCTGTCGAGCTTGATCAGACGGCGGAACAGTACCGGAAATCCTTGTTGGAGCAGGGGGTGTCGCTGGGCGTGACCCGCATCGGGGCGCATTGCGGCGATGCGGTGATCGGGAATTTCGGTGGTCACCGTTTCTTCGATTACACGGGGATTGGAGATACGGTGAACACAGCGGCACGATTGGAAGGCGCCAACAAATATCTTGGCTCTCGTATCTGCGTTAGTCAGACTGTTCTGGAGCGGCTTGAAGGGAACACTGATTTTGTCTTCCGGCCCCTCGGCGAAGTTGTCCTGAAGGGGCGGCAGCAGACCCTTGGCTGTTTCGAACCAAGTCCAAAAAGCGTCTCCGAGGAAACCTGGTTTCAGGATTACATCGCTGCTTACGATCAGCTGAACGAAGATTCAAAGGTTGCAAAAACACTTTTTGAACGGGTTTTGGCTATCAAGTCAGATGACGGGCCGTCCCGGTTTCATTTGGCCCGACTGGAAAAAGGGCTGTCCGGCACGAAGGTTGTCTTATCGGAGAAGTGACGCTTCACCAGCGCCTGAGGAGTGAAGATGGCGAAAAGACTTTGGATTTGCCTGGCAGCATTGGCGATGATGTTATTGCCAACGCATGCGGAGATCGTTGTTGTCGCGGTGAGCGGTACAGACGATATCGCGCCGGGAACGAGATTGGCATCCGGGCAGTCGATCAACTTGCCGGAGGGTGCCAAGCTCACGCTTCTCTCCCAGGGCGGAGAAATGCAAGTCCTCGAGGGGCCGTACTCTGGTGAACCGGCGGCTAATAATGAGGCCTCAACTCAAAAAACTGACGCTGCGGGTTGGTCGGCGGTCCTTGCACTTGTCGGTGATCCGGACGCGCGATCCGATGTCATGGGCGCATCTAGGGTCACTGATGGTGCGTTCATGGTGCCGCCGAGCATCTGGCATGTCAGCGTCGACAGTTCCGGTCCACGGTGCACCTTGCCGGATACTGTGGCCTTATGGCGCCGGGATGCCGGACAGGGCACAGATATCTCTATTCGCAGCAGCGCGGGCCGCCTGACGGATGTCGTTTGGCCGGCGAAGGAGCACGTGTTCTCGCTGCCGAACGAATTCGCGGCGGATGGAAGATTGATGGTTTCGATCGACGGTGAACTCCGGGACTTGGCTTTGATCGTTGCGCCGGAAGACCTGCGGCAAGCCGGGCCTGGTGCCGTTTTCACATGGCTGATGGAGCACAAATGCCAACGCCAGGCCTTGGCGTTGATCGAACGGGTCCATGCGGGATTGAACCTGACGGATTGATCGAGTGGGGCATTAGGGAGCATGCGGATGGACAGGGACGGACTGCTCGAAAGCGTACTCTCCAGCATGATCCAGGGCGTTGCTGTGTTCGACGAGGAGCTGAAGCTTCTCGCCTGGAACCAGAAGTTCCGCGACATGCGCCATTACCCCGATGAGCTGGTCTTCGAAGGCCAAAGCGTCGAAGCCCTCATTCGTTTTGACGCCGAGCACGGTGAGTTCGGGCCTGGAGATGTGGACGAGATCGTCCAGGGCTTGATGCAGAAAGTGCGGTGTTTCGAAGAACACGCCTTTGAACGCGCCCGCCCGGACGGCACCTACATGGAGGTCAAAGGCGGGCCGTTGCCGGGTGGCGGGTTCGTCAGCACCTATTCCGACATTACCGAACGGGTTGCGGCGCGTCATCAACTCCTTCGGCAAATGGAAGAGCTGAAAGAGGCGCGTCAGGCCACATTGGACATGATGGAAAAGGCCGAGGCGAACCGTAAGCGTGCCGAAGAGCTACGAGAAAAGGCCGAAAGCGCCACCAAGGCCAAGGACATGTTTCTGGCTGCTATGAGCCATGAAATCCGCACGCCCATGAATGGTGTTGTCGGTATGATCGACCTGTTGACCCACACCGATCTCGACGACGAACAGATGCAAATGGCTTCGACTGTCCGGGACTCTGCCTTTGCGCTTCTGACCATCATTAATGACATCCTTGATTTCTCCAAGATCGAGGCCGGCAAGATGGATCTGGAGATGATCCCGATGTCCATTCTTGATGTCGTGGAGGGCGTCGGTGAAACCATGGGGCCGAACGCCTGTGCCAAAGGCCTCGATTTCATCGCCTATTGCGATCCGAGGATCCCGACCGAAGTTGCAGGAGACCAAGTACGGCTGCGCCAGATCTTGTTCAATCTCCTCGGCAATGCAGTGAAGTTTACCGAGGCTGGCCAGGTCACACTGCTGGTCGATCTGCATGAAGTTTCAGAACGCCAAGCTACCGTCCGGTATCAAGTGCAAGATCACGGGATCGGTATGACCCCGGAGCAGACAGCAAACCTCTTCCAACCATTTCAGCAGGCCGATGTGTCCACCACCCGCCGGTTTGGTGGCACGGGCCTTGGGCTCACCATTGTGCGGCGTTTGGTTGACATGATGGGTGGAACAATCGACGTGGAAAGTATTCCAGGTGGCGGCAGTACATTTACAGTTACGTTGACACATAAGATCGTTGAAGAGGCTGGCGTCGAAACCGGCCATGATCTGGCTGGTATGAGGGTTCTGGCACTTGTGCCTGATAACCCAATACGGCGGACCCTCGTTGAGACCTACCTCGGTTGCTCAGGTATTTCCGTCGACATTGTGAGTGAGCCGGAGCATCTTTTTCGCAGGGCAATTGAGGCGCATGACAAGTCGGCTCCATATGACACGGTGCTACTAGGTCTCGGGTATGAGGAAACGGCAAGAGCGGATCTCCGAGTGCGTTTTCGCGCCGATGAGCATCTTCAGAAAACACGATTTGTCATCGAACGCCGAATGGCCGATCTTGGAACGCCTCTTGAGTTGCCGGACACGACAGTGGTGCCAGCCACACCGCTTACCCTACGTAACTTGCTGAATAGTCTGTGTGTTGCGGTGGGACGAGCGTCACCCAGCTCCATCAGACATGCTCCCTCTGTTGAGGCGGGCGGATGCGTCGCGCCAAGCGCAGACGAAGCTATGGCAAACGGTGAACTGGTTCTGGTGATTGAGGATAACAAGACAAACCAGGATGTCATCCAACGGCAGATACGTCTTTTAGGGTATCAATGCGAGATCGCGGAAGACGGCGAAGCCGGGCTGGCAGCGATGCGATCCGGCCGTTTTGGCATTGTCTTATCGGATGTGCACATGCCGAAGCTCGACGGATTGGAAATGACACGGCAATTCCGTGCGCACGAGACCAACGGTTCACCCCGTGTTCCAATTATCGCGATCACCGCCAATGCGCTTCAAGGAGAAGCCGACCGGTGTCTTAAAGCCGGCATGGATGATTTTCTCCCGAAACCCCTTGAGATGAAAAAACTCAAGGACATGCTGAAGCGCTGGCTGCCGCACGCAGCGGTCAATCGTGTTGATGTGGTTGCAGAAAATTGCTGCCAGGACGGTGAGGATGCCGCTGGCGTTTCACCAATGAACGCCGCCGAATATGCGCCGATTGATCTGTCGCCCCTGGAAGAGATCTTTGGCGATGACCGTGAGACCATCTATGAGGTTCTGACTGATTTTGTTGATCCTGCCTGGCATGTTGTTGGAGAAATTGCAGACGCCGTTGAAGCACAAGATGCGGCGGCAGTTGGCGCGGCGGGGCATAAACTCAAGTCCTCTGCGCGGGCCGTCGGCGCCAATGAGCTCGCTGATCTCAGTTTGAGCCTAGAGAAGGCCGGAAAATCCGACGATTGGGCCACCATTAACGTGGAGTTTCCAAAGCTTCGGCCAATAATGCAGCAGATTGCGGCCCACATTGCCGACCTTTGACGAGAACTGGACCCCTGATATGGGCATGGCCAAGGTTTTGATCGTCGATGATGACCCGTTCATCACGACCTTAACGAGCAAGATACTAACCAGAATTGGATATGATACGGTCCTGTCGGCGGAGGACGGTGCCAAGGGCCTGGACGCTGTGGAGGCCCATGCGCCCGATGTCATTCTCTGCGACCTGAACATGCCCGGCATGGACGGTCTAGAGTTTCTGCGCCACCTTGCCGAACGGGATGCGCCCTGCGCGATTATCCTGGTGAGCGGCGAGGACAAGCGGATCCTTCAGACAGCAACGCAGCTTGCCGAGGCGCATCGCCTCAAGGTTCTTGGGGCCATTCAAAAGCCGATCAAACCCGATCCGCTTAAGGCTTTGCTCGACAAGCACGTTGCTCAACAAACAGCTGCGAGACGCGGACCGATTGAAAGTCTTCCGCTTGAGACGATCAAAGCTGGGTTGGAGAGCGGAGCGATAGATGTCTTTTTCCAGCCGAAGGTCGCAGTACCGGACCGGAAACTGATCGGTGTTGAAGCATTGGTCCGATGGCGCGAACAAGATGGAAAGATGATGCCACCGATTGCGTTTGTTCCGGTGATTGAGGAACATGGTCTCATTGACGAAATGACGCGTCAGGTGTTTGAGAAGTCCATGGCTGCCTCAGCTGCCTGGCAAAAAGAGGGGCTCGACATTAAGGTGGCGGTGAATTTTTCCGTCGACTCCTTGACGCGTTATGAGGTGTTCGATCTGGTCATCGCGGCGATCGCAAAAGAAGGCATCGATCCGCATTCCGTCATCATCGAGGTGACCGAAAGCCGGATCATGGAGGATGTTGCAGCGCCGCTCGAGATCCTTACGCGTTTGCGGATGAAGGGTGTTGGACTTGCCATTGACGACTACGGTACCGGCGCTTCTTCAATGCAGCAGTTAAAACGCATCCCGTTCACAGAGCTGAAGATCGACCGGGCATTTGTTGATGGCGCCCCCCAAGATGAAGAAGCCCGCGCAATGCTCGAATCCAGCGTGTCATTGGCGCAGAAGCTGGGCCTTTCCACGGTCGCTGAAGGTGTCGAAACACAGACGGAGTGGGACCTCATCGCTGAGTTGGGTGTCGACGTCGTTCAGGGCTATTTCATCGCGAAGCCAATGCCATCTGACGAGCTCTTGGAATGGGCACGCCAGAAGGGCGATCTCGCCAGCTGACGAAGACCGCTCCGCTTAAGCTTGGCGCATGCCGTTCGCATCAAAGTAGCGGGCTTTTTCTTGCGCAAACCCGAGTGCAACCTCCTGGCCTGCGGGTAAGTCATGCTGTCCAAAGAACCGCGCAGTGATCTGTTTGTCGCCAGTCATGGCGATAACGTTGGTGTCTCCGCCGAGATGCTCGACGTGCTGAACCGTCGCCTGGATCGGTCCTTCTGCGGACAGAACCAGATCTTCCGGCCGTATCCCGAGCGTCCGGGTATCACCGGGTGTCACGGTTTCTGCGGGCAGGAAGTTCATTGAAGGAGACCCAAGGAAACCGGCCACGAACTGGTTTACCGGGTTGTTGTAGAGCTCCATCGGGCTGCCGATCTGTTCAACGCGTCCGGCTCGGAGAACGACGATCTTGTCGGCCAGTGTCATCGCTTCGGTCTGGTCATGTGTCACATAGACAATGGAGGTTCCGAGCTGCTGGTGGAGATTGGCGATCTCCAGCCGCGTGTTCATCCGAAGCGCAGCATCAAGATTCGAGAGTGGTTCATCAAACAGGAACAGCTTCGGCTGCCGGACAATCGCCCGGCCGATCGCCACCCGTTGACGCTGGCCGCCGGAAAGTTCCGACGGATACCGGTCGAGATAGTCTTCCAGATTGAGCATCCGGCTGGCTTCCGTAATGCGGCTTGCGATCTTTGCCTTGCTATGGCCTTCCTGCTTCAAGGCAAGAGACATGTTTCCGCGCACGTTCAGGTGCGGATAAAGCGCATAACTCTGGAACACCATGGCGATCCCGCGCTTCGATGGCGGGGTTGTGTTGACGACAATCCCGCCGATGTTCACCTCGCCGGAAGTGGCGTCTTCCAATCCGGCGATAATCCGGAGCAACGTGGATTTGCCGCAACCGGACGGGCCGACAAAAACAACAAACTCGCCTTCCTCGACCTCAATGTTGATGTCCTTGAGGACCTCAACAGCGCCAAAGGACTTGTAGACATTTTTGAGAGAAAGAACGGTCATTGCGCTGTTCCTAAAGTAATCGGTTGGCCCGTGCGGATGCTTTCGTCTGCCGCTAGGCAAATGGCGAGGGATTGAACAGCGTCCTGCATGTGACGTGTCAGGTCGGTGTTTTCTGTAATGGCACGCACCATGTAGGCTTGCTCTGCATCGCAAAGCTCTTGGTGGCCGGGTTCATCAGGCATATCGATGGACACATCCCCATCTGGCCGGTGCACCAGAATGCTGCCGACCTTGGTGTGTCCGTCAATATCTGCGGAAGCGCCCTTGTTGCCGTCAGTTATTGAGACCGAGCCATTCGGTGAGACGATGTCTTTCACAAAGAAGGCGGTTTCGGACATCATTGGTCCCCAGCCAGCTTCATACCAGCCAACGGATCCGTCGTCGAAAACCACCTGAAACTGCCCGTAATTATACATGTCCTCGGCGATTTCATTGGAGAGCCTTACGCCCATGCCATGGACACGAAGCGGTTTGCCGTCGGTGATCTGGCACATGACATCGACATAATGCACACCGCAATCCACGATCGGACTTGTGGTCTGCATTAAGGCCTTGTGGGTTTCCCATTCAGCGCCGGAGGATTGCTGATTGAGATTGAGGCGGAAGACAAAGGGACCGCCGAGGCCGCGGGCTTCCTCAATCAGCCGGATCCAGGACGGATGGTGACGCAGGATATAACCGACCACCAGTTTGCGGCCTGACTCTTTTGCCTTGGCAACAACCCGCTCGGCATCGGACACCGTCGTGGCCAAAGGTTTTTCGACGAACACATGCGCTCCGGCTTCCATGGCCGCACAGGCATAGTCTGCGTGACTGTCGGAGTAGGTGGCGATCACGACGAGATCCGGCTTCAGTTCCAATCCGTCTGAGAAGCTTTTCAGGCGCGAGTAGGTCTGCAGTTCCTTAGGAAGCTCGACTGGGGAGCGATTGATGAGGCCAATGATTTCCACGCCAGGCAGGTTGTGAAGAGCGAGAGCGTGGGAAAGGCCCATGTTGCCGAGGCCCGCAATGACAGCACGGATCATTTGACTGCTCCTGAGGTTAGGCCGCGGATCAACTGGCGGGAGAAGATGACATAGAGGAGCAGTACCGGAAGGATTGCCATGGAAAGAGCGGAGAGCACCGCGTTCCAGTCGGTCACGAACTGCCCAATGAACACCTGGCTGCCGAGTGTCAGCGTCTTGGTCTCTTCCGCAGGTGCCAAGATCAATGGGAACCAGAGATCATTCCAGATCGGGATCATGTTGAAGACCGCGACCGTTGCCAAGGCCGGCCGGACCAGCGGCAGCACCAGCCGGAAGAAGATCGTATATTCGCTGAGACCATCCACACGAGCAGCATTTTTCAGGTCATCCGACACCTGGCGCATGAACTCTGTCAGGATGAAGACCGCGAGCGGGAGACCTTGGGCCGTGTAAACAAGGATCAGCGCCCAGAGGGTGTTGACCAACCCGGTTGAAACCATCATTTCAAGGATGGCAACAGTCCCGATCCGGATCGGAACCATGATGCCGAGTGCCAAATAGAGGCCAAGGATCATGTTGCCGCGGAAGCGGTACTCGCTAAGAGCAAAGGCGGCCATCGCCCCGAAGAGCAGAATGAAAAACAGCGATGCTACGGTGACGATCATCGAGTTCTGGAAGTAGAGAAAGAAATCTCCCTGTTTCATAACCGTCTGGTAGCCGATCAGTGAAAAGCTCTCGGCGTTTGGCAGGGCCAGTGGCTCCCGGAAGATGAATTTCCGGCTTTTGAAACTGTTGATCAGGATGATGAACACGGGAAACAGCGCGATCAGCGTGTAGAGGATCAACGCGCCGTGCATGGCTGCAGAATTGAAGGGATTTGTGCGGGCCTGGCTCATGGTCTTGACCTCACAACTGATACCGGCGGAGCCGTGTTTGAATACCGAAGAGGTAGACACAAACGCCGACGAGAATGATGGCGAACATTGCACTCGCAACGGCTGCACCCATATGCGGATCACCGAGCTGAAGCTGGAAGCCGAAGAATGTCCGGTAGAAGAAAGTGCCGAGGATATCGGTCGAGAAGTCCGGGCCGGCGAGGGCACCTTGCGAGGCGTAGATCAGGTCGAAAGCGTTGAAGTTGCCGACAAACGTGAGGATCGAGATGATCCCGATCGATGGCAGGATGAGCGGCAGCTTGATCTTCCAAAAGGCGTTCATGCCCGTGATGCCGTCAATCTCACCGGCCTCCAAAATCTCTTCGGGAATGGTTAGAAGCGCTGCGTAGATG
>ERZ1740067.1671-NODE-1671-length-14764-cov-6.566660_pt1 | contig 14764 bp, 14 predicted proteins | sample MGYA00581736_ERZ1740067 | MGnify/ENA primary metagenome ERZ1740067 (study PRJEB43018, sample SAMN04849236) | marine metagenome | isolation source: floating plastic debris | place: Pacific Ocean | collected 2008-08-27 | study: EMG produced TPA metagenomics... | reverse complement strand
ATGTATAGTTCCTGGGCGACGCGTTTGCCGCCTGCGCCATGTACAGCGCTGTGATGGTGGCCATCCCAGAAGACCGCAAACGCATGACCTTGCTTGGCGCGCCCTTGTGGGCGCGGGCCTGCACGGTGGCCGCGGGGCCTGTCTTCAACTTCATCCTGTCCTTTCTCATTTTCGGCGCGATCCTCTTTTTCCGGGGCCAGCCGACCGACCCGCTGACGATCGATACACTTGTGGATCTGCCCCCAGCCTACGAAGTCGCACTTCAGCCGGGTGATGAAATTCTTGCGATCAACGGCACGCCGGCGCCCGAACTGGAAGACTTCGATGCGTTTGTGCGCGATCTGCCGACTGAACAGGTGCTTGACTACCGCGTCTTGCGCGATGGGGTCGAGGTGACGGTCGAAGGACCTTATCCGTATCCACCGCATATCTTGGGCCTCTCGCCGCGCTCGGCTGCGATGGACGTCAATTTGCGGGTGGGCGACGTTATCACGGCTGTCGACAATGCGCCTATCCACACATTTGACGCGTTACGCACGGCTGTTGCCGATGCCGATGGCAAGCCGCTGCAACTGGACGTCTGGCGCAACGGGACCGAGATGGAGTTTGTTCTGGCCCCAAAACGCGTAGACCTGCCGCAGCCCGATGGCAGCTTTGAAACCCGCTGGCTTATAGGGATCTCGGGCGGGCTTTTCTTTGACGCCGCTACCGAACGCGGCGGGGTGGGGCAATCGCTGGTTTACGGGGTTGAACAGACGTATTTCATCGTAAGGTCCAGCCTGTCGGGACTTTATAATATGATTACCGGGGCGATCAGCTCGTGCAATCTGTCCGGCCCGATTGGCATTGCGCAGACATCAAGTGCGATGGCCAGCCAAGGGGCGCAGTCGTTCATCTATTTTATTGCAGTGCTCAGCACAGCTGTGGGGCTGCTGAACCTCTTTCCGATCCCGGTTCTGGATGTTTGGCATCTTGTGTTTCATGCGTATGAAGCTGTCACTGGCAAGCCGCCTAGCGACCGCGCATTGCGCGTTTTGATGGGCGTCGGGCTGACCCTGTTGCTTTCGCTGATGGTCTTTGCGTTGGGGAACGATCTTTTCTGTCCTTAAGACGCCTGGAACAAGGTCTCTAAGCGCAGATCTTGGGAAACGCCCCAAAACCTGCCCGATTGTGCCCCATTCCCGCCACATTTGACCGCGATTTTAGGTCAAAGCTTTTGAGCAGGAGTGTTCTTTTATGCAAGCCGTCCAATCTGGATTTCGCAGTCTGAGCCTGTTGGTGGATATCAACTGGGATCGCCTCCTTATGCCATCTGCTATTGTCGGCGGTCTTATCATCGGCGCTGAAATTGGTGGCTTCATTCTGAATGTTGCGCAATAGGCTTGCCGCTACGGCACCCTAATGTGCGCACCCCCGTATCGAGACGCCCCGCCACTATATGTGGTTGGGGCGTTTGTCGTTTTGACAAGGCGGATCAATGCCGATACTCAGTTCATGAACGCTGGGATGTTAAACGGAGTCGTCGGATGACCGCCAAAGAGGTGAGCAGCGCGACCGTAGCTGCAATGATAATGCACACGGGACGCAATTGGGTCAGGGCATATATCAAAACAGGGCTTATAGCCCTTGTTTCATTGGCCATAACCGCTGGAATTGCAGCCGCGCAAGACTTCCGGTTTTCGCAGGTGCAGATCGAAGGCAATCAGCGCGTCGAAGCGGCGACAATCCTGTCATACGCTAACATCGCGCGCGGCGAAGCCGTCAGCGCCGGTGATTTGAACGACGCTTTTCAAAATATCCAAGAATCAGGCCTCTTCGAAGAGGTCGAACTGATCCCTTCTGGCAACACTCTGGTGATCCGGGTTCAGGAATTTCCCACGATCAACCGCATCAGCATCGAAGGCAATCGCCGCATTGATGACGAAGACCTGTTGCCGCTTTTGCGCTCGCAGCCCCGCCGGGTGTATAGCCCCACGCAGGCCGAACAGGACGCTGCCACCTTGACCGAGGCATACACGACCCAAGGTCGCTTGGCTGCGTCGGTGTCTCCTTCGATCATTCGTCGATCCGATAACCGTGTGGATCTGGTGTTCGAAGTCGTCGAAGGCCGCACGGTAGAGGTCGAGCGCCTAAGCTTTACAGGAAACCGTCAATATTCAGACCGCCGACTGCGCCGCGTCCTTGAAACGAAGCAAGCCGGTATTTTCCGCGCGCTTATCCGATCCGACACATTCCTTGCTGATCGGATCGAGTTCGACAAACAGGTTCTTGAGGATTTCTACCGCTCCCGCGGCTATGTCGATTTCGAAACGCTCAGCGTTAACTCGGAACTGACGCGCGAACGTGATGGCTACCTTGTGACGTTTAACGTTCAGGAAGGTCAGCAATTCCGGTTCGGAGAGATCACGACATCCAGTGACCTCGAGGACGTCAATGCGGATGATTACCTTGGCGCAATCAAGGTCCGCCCGGGCGTGATCTATAACCCGGCGCTGGTGGAAAACACGATCGCCCGGATGGAGCGTCTTGCATTGCAGCAAGGCCTCAACTTTATCCGGGTCGAACCACGCATCGCCCGCAATGACCGCGATCTGACGTTGGACGTTGAGTTTGCCATCACCCGCGGGCCGCGTGTCTTCGTCGAACGGATCGATATCGAAGGCAACACAACCACGCTTGACCGGGTTGTCCGCCGCCAGTTCCGCATCGTGGAAGGCGATCCCTTCAATCCACGCGAAATTCGCGCATCGGCCGAACGGATCCGCGCACTTGGCTTCTTCTCGAATGCCGAAGTGAACGCGCGCGAAGGCTCTGGCCCGGACCGCGTCGTGATCGATGTGGACGTTGAAGAGCAGCCCACAGGCTCGTTGAACTTTGGGGGTAGCTTTTCAAACTCGAACGGGTTTGGCGCTGCAATCAGCTTTACCGAGCGGAATTTCCTTGGACGTGGGCAAACGCTTGGTTTCGGTGTGAACACGACCGCCTCGACACGGTCCTATAACTTCAACTTCATTGAACCGGCCTTCCTGGGGCGCGATCTGCGAGCCGGCATCCTGCTGAGCTATCGTACGACCGAACGCAGCAATGCCGATTTCAACTCGCGCGTCGCGATTTTCCAGCCATCCCTGCGCTTCCCGGTCGGGGAGAACAGCTTCCTGACAGTGCGTGGTGGCTACAAATCCGGTGAGATTTTCGATGTCGACGAAGACAGCTCGATCTTGCTGCAACGCGAAGAAGACGAAGGAGAGCGTGCTGCTGGCTTCATCGGGTACTCCTATAGCTATGACAGCCGCCGTACGGGTTTGAACCCTAACGCGGGGATCATCTTCCGCTTTAGCCAGGACTTTGTCGGGCTGGGTGGCGATAACAGCTATATCGAAACCACCGCCCTTGTGGGCGCAGAGACCCGCGTTTTGAACGAAGAGGTGACGTTGCGCGCCACGTTTGAAGGTGGCGCGCTGAACATGCTCTCGGGCGACTCGCTGGTTCTGGATCGCTTCCGCGTTGGCCCAAGCCGTCTGCGTGGCTTTGAATCCAACGGGATTGGCCCCCGTGACCTCGATGCTGAAAACGAGGATGCGCTTGGCGGAAACTTCTTCGCGGTGGCCCGCCTTGAGGCCGAATTCCCGCTGGGCCTGCCCGAGGAATATGGCGTCAGCGGCGGCGTATTTTACGACACAGGTTCGCTTTGGGGCCTCGATGACACCGATGATGGCCGGATCGATGATGATTTCCGCCTGCGATCGGCTGTTGGTGTCTCGCTCTTCTGGGATACCGGCATTGGCCCGCTGCGCTTCAACTTTGCCGAAGCGCTCCAGCAAGAGGATTATGACGAAGATCAGTTCTTCGATCTGACGATCTCAACCAACTTCTGATGCGTCTGCTTCTGACGGCGCTGTCTTTTGGGCTGGCGATGTTGTCGACATCGCCAGCCTTTGCACAAGCGGGGTTGTCTCCGCCACAATCTCCGATCCTCGTGATTGAAAGCGAACGGCTCTTCATCGAGACAGAGTTTGGCCAAGCCAGCTTGCGGGCCATTGACGATCAGGCCCGTCGTCTGGCGGCAGAAAGCCGCGAGATTGACGCACAGCTGATCGCCGAAGAACGGGCGCTGACCGAAGCCCGCCCCACTTTGTCTCCCGAAGAATTTCGCACGCGTGCCGATGCTTTTGACGACCGGGTCCTGCGCCTGCGCCGGGAACGCGATGAGGCTGGCGCGCAGCTGAGCGCGGCCCGCGAAGAGGCAGAAGCCATCCTGCGCAATGCCGCTTTGCCTATTTTGGCGCAGATCGTTCTAGATCGCGGCGCGGTTGCTGTCTTTGAACGACGCGATGTTTTCATCATGGACGATTCCATCGACATCACCGACGAAGCCGTCGCGCGGATCAATGAACAGCTTGGCGCCGATGATGTACAGACCGGCCCCATCGAGACGCCAGCGCCAACCGATGCCACACCGGAACAAACCGACACAGAAAGTGATCCGTAGCCGCGTTGTGCGAGGCAGGGTCACTTGCTAGTCAAATACCATAAAAAGAAGGACAGGCCATGAGCGACCCTTTGATGAGCGCCGACATTCAACGTATCCAGCGACTGATCCCGCACCGTTATCCGTTTTTGCTGGTCGACCGGGTCGAGGACATCGACGGCACCAAGTCCGCGCGCGGCATCAAGAATGTCACCTTCAACGAGCCGCATTTCCAAGGCCATTTCCCCGGCACGCCGATTATGCCCGGCGTCACGATCATCGAGGCGATGGCGCAGACCGCTGCTGTGATGGTGGGTGCTGCGATGGGGATGGAAGACAAGGAGCTGCTTGTTTACTTCATGGCCATCGATAAGTGTAAATTCCGCCGCAAGGTCGGCCCCGGCGACGTGCTTGAGCTTTACATTGAGACCAAACGCGGTGGCTCGAAGATCTGGAAGTTCTCCGGTGTGGCCAAGGTCGGTGATGAAATGGCCGCTGAGGCGGAGTTCACCGCCATGATGGACTTGCCCGAGTAAGCCGCCGCGATGATTGATCCTTCCGCCCAAATCCACCCCTCTGCCGTGATCGAGGACGGTGCCGTGATCGGCCCGGACTGCGTGATCGGCGCGTTCAGCTATATCGGGCCCGAGGTGCGCCTTGGCGCGCGGGTCGAGCTGCGCACGCATGTGGTTGTGACCGGGCAAACCAGCATTGGCGACGACACAGTCATTTTCTCGTTCGCGGTGATCGGAGAGATCCCGCAGGACAAGAAGTTCGACGGCGAGAAAACCCGGTTAGAGATTGGCGCGCGCAACCGTATTCGCGAGCACGTAACGATGAACACTGGGACCAAGGGGGGCGGTGGCCTGACCAAGGTCGGCGATGATGGCCTGTTCATGGCGGGCTGTCACATCGCCCATGACGTCATGATCGGCAACAACGTGATTGTCGTGAACTCCGCGGCGTTGGCCGGGCACTGCATCATCGAGGATGATGTCATCATCGGCGGGCTGTCGGGCATTCATCAATTTGTGCGTATCGGCAAAGGGGCCATTATTGGCGCTGTGTCGATGGTGACAAACGATGTGATCCCGCATGGTTTGGTGCAAGGGCCGCGTGGGCAGCTTGACGGGCTGAACCTTGTCGGTTTGAAACGCAAAGGTGTTGCGCGGGCTGATATAACAGCCCTCCGCGCAGCCTTTCAGATGCTCGCTCAAGGGGATGGCGCGTTTCAGGACCGCGCCCGGCGGTTGTCGGATGAAACCGATAGTCCTTACGTGCGCGAGGTCGTCGATTTTGTCCTCGGTGCGTCCGATCGTTCTTACCTGACGCCGCGCTGATGCTGGCTCTGATCGCAGGGCGCGGCGGTCTGCCCAAACTTCTGATGCAGCGCTTGAAAGAGCGCCCGATGATCTGTGCACTGGAAGGCTATGCGCCGGATTTGTCTGGGGTCGAAACCTTTCGGATCGAAACGCTCGGCAGTTTTATCACGATGCTGAAAGAGCGGGGCGTGACCCAAGTTTGCTTTGCGGGTCAGGTTCAGCGACCTGCGCTCGATCCGTCCCTGATTGATCCCGCAACCATGCCGCTGGTGCCGCGCATGATGGCGGCTTTGCAGCAAGGCGACGATGCGGCGTTGCGCGTCGTGTTGACGTTTTTCGAAGAGGCCGGGATCGTGATTGTTGCGGCGCATGATCTGGTGCCAGAGCTGTTGCCGTCCGAAGGGGTTTTGACGGCGGTGCAGCCGACCGAGACGGACAAGCAAGATGCGGCGCGTGGTGTTGAGGTGCTCTCATTGCTCAGCCCGGCTGATATCGGGCAAAGCTGTGTGATCGCGCGCGGACAGGCGCTGGCTGTAGAGGCGCAACCGGGTACGGATTTCATGCTGTCCTCGCTGGCGCATTTGGAGCGGACGCGCGGCGGTGTTTTCGTCAAAGCGCCCAAGGATGGGCAGGACCGGCGCGTTGATTTGCCGACGGTGGGCCCCGACACGGTGCGTCTAGCAGCAGAGGCGGGGCTGAGCGGCCTTGTTCTGGTCGTAGGTGGCGTGCAGATGCTGGAGCCACAGCTGTGCATCGCGTCGGCCAATGATGCGGGGCTTTTCATCTGGGTGCGCGCTTGAAGGTCTTTGTGATCGCCGGGGAAGCCTCGGGCGACAAGCTGGGCGGGGCGGCCTTGGCTGGGCTGAAATCGCTGGTTCCGGATCTGGAGATTTACGGCGTTGGTGGGCCGCTGATGCAGGCCCAAGGGCTGGAGAGCCTTTTCCCCATGGATGAGTTGAGCGTCATGGGGATTGCGGAGGTTTTGCCGAAATACCGCCATCTCAAGCGCCGGATTGCCCAGACGGCAGAGGCGGTTTTGGATCTCAAGCCGGATGTTTTGCTGACCATCGATAGCCCCGATTTTTCTTTACGCGTGGCGCGTCGCGTGAAAGCGGCCAGCGCTATTCGGACGGTGCATTATGTCGCGCCGACGGTCTGGGCGTGGCGACCGGGTCGCGCCAAAAAGATGGTGGGCGTGGTGGATCAGGTGCTCGCCCTGTTTCCGTTTGAGCCGCCTTACATGGAGGCCGTGGGCATTCGCTGCGATTTCGTCGGACATCCGGTTGTCGCAGAGCCTGTGGCCACTGAGGCAGAGGTTACGGCTTTTCGGGCGCAGCATAGTTTGGGCGAAGCACCCGTTTTGCTGGCGTTACCCGGATCGCGGAGGGGCGAAATTGGGCGCTTGGCCGGAACGTTCGGGGTCGCGCTTGGACCGGTTCTGGCGGCACATCCGGACATGCGTGTTGTTGTGCCAGCGGCCCCCGGCGTGACCGATCTGGTGCGCGACGCGGTCCGCGCTTGGCCGGGGGCGCCTTTGGTGGTCGACAGTGCCGCGGAAAAGCGCGCGGCGTTTAAGGCAGCGAATGCCGCGCTGGCGGCCTCTGGCACAGTGTCGCTGGAATTGGCGGCCTCTGGAACGCCGATGGTGATCGCCTATGACATGAACTGGCTGAGCCGTCAGATCATCAAACGGATGCTCAAGGTGGATACCGTGACATTGGTTAATCTGGTATCGGACACCCGCGTCGTGCCGGAGTTTCTGGGCGAGGCGTGTCGCCCTGATGCGATTGCTGGCGGTTTGCTGGATGTGATCGCCGCACCTGACGCGCAGCTTGAGGCGATGTCGATAACGATGCAGCGACTGGGGCAGGGTGCGGAAGCGCCCGGTCTGCGCGCGGCGCGGGCTATTTTAGACGGCCAAAACTCTTCTTAAGACTTTTGCGCGCTTAATATCCGCGCCAGATCCATCCGCCACCCAAGATGCGCGTGCCACCGGTTTCATAAAAGACGCAAGCCTGACCGGGGGAGACGCCTTCTTCGGGCGTCAGCAATTCCACTTCGGCTCGCGTCGCGCTGATCGGGCGGATGATCGCTTCGCGCGGCGGGCGGGTGGAGCGCACTTTGACCGAAACAAGCCGCTCTTGCTGGTCTGCGAAATGATTATCGCCAAGCCAGTTGATCTCGCGCACGGGGATGGTGCGGGTGGCCAGCATGTCTTTTGGGCCGACAATCACGCGGCGGGTGTCCACGTCGAGTTTGACGACATAGAGCGGCGTGTCCAGCCCGCCGATGCCCAAGCCCCGCCGCTGCCCGATCGTGTAGTGGATCACGCCTTCATGCTGGGCCAGCACGTTGCCGTCGACATCGATGATTTCACCGGGTTCTGCCGCACCGGGGCGCAGTTTTTCAATCACGCTGGCGTAGTTGCCGTTGGGCACAAAGCAGATGTCCTGGCTGTCGGGCTTATCGGCCACAGCCAAGCCATAACGCGCGGCAAGCGCACGGGTATCATCTTTGGAGGGCAGGTGGCCAAGCGGGAAGCGCAGGTAGTCGAGCTGCTCTGGCGTGGTCGAGAACAGGAAATAGCTTTGATCGCGGTTCGCATCTGCTGCACAGTGCAATTCGGCCCCTGCCGCGCCCATTTTGCGTTGGATATAGTGGCCGGTCGCCATGCAATCGGCATCCAGATCGCGGGCGGTTTCCAACAGGTCTTTGAACTTCACACGCTCGTTGCAACGGATGCACGGTACAGGCGTCGCGCCAGCCAGATAGCTGTCGGCGAACTCATCGATTACCGCTTCCTTGAAGGTATTTTCATAGTCGAGCACGTAGTGGGGAAAGCCCATTTCCTCTGCCACGCGGCGGGCATCGTGGATGTCGAGGCCTGCGCAGCACGCGCCTTTCTTGGCCAGCGCAGCCCCGTGGTCATAAAGCTGCAGCGTCACGCCCACCACGTCATAGCCTTCCTCGGCCAGTTGTGCGGCCACGACCGAGCTGTCCACGCCGCCCGACATCGCCACGACAACGCGTGTCTCAGCAGGGGGCTTGGCAAAGCCGAGCGAATTCAAAGGGTGGTCATCCAGCGCCATGACAGATCCTTAATGGAGATGTCGCGAGATATAGTAAAATGCGAGACACTAACAAGGGGGCGTTTCACCCCTCTTTAAGGGCTCTGCCTCAGGGTGTCCCCACGTAATTGAGGGATTTCCGATGTATCTGAAGAAAATCGACGCGCCGCGATCGGTGACACTACCCGATGGGCGCACCATGACACAGGCCGATCTGCCACCCAAAGAAACGATGCGATGGGTGTCATCGCGCAAAGCCGCCGTCGTAAAAGGGGTCGCCTTCGGGTTGATCTCGATGGAGCAAGCGATGGAGCGGTGGTCGCTCTCCGAAGAAGAACTGCGCGAATGGACGGAGGCGTTAACCCTTCATGGAGAGGGCGCTTTGAAGACAACAGCCTTGCAGCATTACCGAAAAGACTCGACAACTTAAAGTTGCAGCGTTTACGTTTTCATAATTGGTAACGGGACATTAACCAATCCACGTCACGTTGGCAGCAATACTGACCCACCTTGCGGAGAATCCCTAATGCGTGTCCTGTTGATTGAAGACGATCCCACTACCTCGAAAAGTATCGAACTGATGCTGACCCATGCCAACCTGAACGTGTATTGCACGGATATGGGGGAGGAGGGTATCGATCTCGCCAAACTTTATGATTACGATTTGATCCTTTTGGATCTGAACCTGCCCGATATGAGCGGTCAGGACGTGCTGCGCCAGTTGCGACTGGCTCGGATCGAGACACCGATTTTGATCCTGACAGGTTCCGATGATACCGAAAGCAAGCTTAAGAGCTTTGGCTTCGGTGCGGATGACTACCTGACCAAGCCCTTCCACCGCGAAGAACTGGTGGCGCGCATCCACGCGATCATCCGCCGCTCTAAGGGGCATTCACAGTCGGTCATCAATACCGGCAAGATTTGCGTGAACCTTGATGCCAAGACTGTCGAAGTGGGCGGCAAGACCGTGCATCTGACGGGCAAGGAATACCAGATGCTTGAGCTGTTGAGCCTGCGCAAAGGCACGACGCTCACGAAAGAGATGTTTCTGAACCACCTCTATGGCGGCATGGACGAGCCTGAGTTGAAGATCATCGACGTGTTCATCTGCAAGCTGCGCAAGAAGCTGGCCAATGCCACTGATGGTGAAAACTACATCGAAACCGTTTGGGGCCGTGGCTATGTGCTGCGCGATCCGGATCCGGCTGCGATGGCGCCCGAACGCATCGCCATCGGTGCCTAAGGCGAGGGTTTTCGCGCGCCCCCTCTGGACCAACGGCATGGTGCCACCTAAACCTTAAACAGGTGAGGGAGTGGGCGATGTCGGAACTGCAGAGTAGCAAAGATATTGAGGCGTTAACGCCTCAGGAAGCCGAGGCCGAACTGGCCCGGCTTTCCACCGTTCTGGAGGCTGCCAATACCGCCTATCACCGCGATGATGCGCCCGAGATTTCGGATGCTGACTATGATGCCTTCAAGCGGCGCAATGCCGCGATAGAGGCGCGGTTCCCCCAGTTGAAACGCAGCGACAGCCCCAGCGATCAAGTGGGTGGCGCTTTGGCCGAAGGCTTCTCCAAAGTCGCGCATGAGGTACGGATGCTCTCGCTCGGCAACGCTTTTGACGACGCGGATGTTGCCGAATTTGACGAACGGGTGTGTAAATATCTGGGGTTGGACCCCGGCGCGGTCGCCTACACTGCTGAACCCAAGATCGACGGTCTGTCGCTCGCCTTGCGCTATGAAGACGGCAAGCTGGTGCAAGCCGCGACCCGCGGCGATGGTGAGGTCGGCGAGAATGTCACCGCTAATGCGCGCACCATCGAAGACATCCCGCACAGCATCACAGGGGCCCCCGACGTGCTCGAAGTGCGCGGTGAGGTCTATATGAGCCACGCTGACTTCGAAGCGCTCAACATTCGCCAGGCAGAAACTAATGGCAAAACCTTCGCCAATCCGCGCAACGCGGCGGCCGGATCGCTCCGCCAGCTCGACGCAAGCATCACCAAGGCTCGTCCGCTCAGATTTTTCGCCTATGCATGGGGCGCGCTCTCTGGGCCGCTGTCTGAGAGCCAATTCGGAGCAATTGAACGACTTAAAGAGCTAGGCTTTCAGACCAACCCGCTGACCCGTCTGTGCGACAGCACCGACGCGCTGATTGCCCATTACCGCTCCATTGAAGAGGCGCGCGCGACGCTGGGCTATGACATCGATGGGGTCGTCTACAAGGTTAATGATCTCGCGTTGCAACAGCGCCTCGGTTTCCGTTCCACCACTCCAAGATGGGCGATTGCCCACAAATTCCCGGCTGAACTCGCCTGGACCACCCTCGAAGGGATCGACATTCAGGTGGGCCGCACAGGCGCGCTATCGCCTGTCGCGCGGCTCACGCCGGTCAATGTAGGCGGTGTCATGGTGTCCAACGCCACGCTCCATAACGAAGATTATATCGCGGGTCGTGACGCCAAAGGGCAGCCGATCCGCGAAGGGCGCGATATTCGTGTGGGCGACCGCGTGCAGGTGTACCGCGCGGGCGACGTGATCCCCAAGATCGCGGATGTGGATCTGTCCAAACGCCCCGAAGACGCGCAGCCATTCGTTTTTCCGACGGTCTGCCCGGAATGCGGTTCAGACGCGGTGCGCGAGGAGGGCGATGCAGTGCGCCGCTGCACGGGCGGCATTATCTGCCCCGCGCAAGCCGTCGAAAAGCTGAAACACTTCGTCAGCCGCGCAGCGTTTGATATCGAAGGGCTGGGCGCCAAGCAGGTCGAACAGTTCTATGCCGACGGCTGGATCAAGGAGCCCGCCGATATTTTTACCCTGCGCGACCGCTTCGGCAGCGGCGTACGGCAACTCAAGAACCGTGAGGGGTGGGGCGAGAAATCCGCCAACAACCTTTTTGATGCTATTGACGAGAAACGCAAAATCCCCCTCGCGCGACTGCTTTTCGGATTGGGCATCCGCCATCTGGGCGAAGCGGGCTCCGCTCTTTTGGCCAATCACTACGGCACGTGGGATGCGTTTGAGGCGGCGATGACGCACGCGCAGATCGGTGAAGGCGACGAATGGGATGCGCTGAACGACATCGACGGGGTAGGTGCTGTCATGGCCGCTTCTGTCGTCAACACGTTCCACCAAGACGCCGAGCGCCGCGCCATCGACGCGCTGGTCGCCCAATTAGACGTGCAAGAGGCTGTGCGCCGCGTGGTCGAGGGCAGCCCTGTCGCAGGCAAAACCGTCGTTTTCACCGGGACGCTTGAAAAGATGACCCGCGCCGAGGCCAAGGCCCGGGCAGAGGCATTGGGGGCTAAGGTTTCCGGCTCCGTCTCGGCCAAGACCGATCTGCTGGTGGCCGGACCGGGTGCGGGATCCAAGGCCAAGAAAGCCGCCGATCTGGGCGTGGACACCATCGATGAGGATGGCTGGCTGGACCTGATCGGCGCCTTATGAGCAGCCGTCCCGAAATCCTGTTTCCGCTTTTTGCCGGGCTGGAAACACTCGACGGGATCGGCCCAAAAACCGCACAAAATATGGCCGGGCTGGGTGTCGAGAAGCCCCGCGATCTGCTGTTTACGTTGCCCCATAGCGGGATCAACCGCGAGGTGCGCACCTCCATCCGCGAGGTCGAGGCCCCGATCACCATCACCGTCGAGGTCGAGATTGGCGAACACCAGCCCGCCGCTCGCAAAGGCGGGCCGTACCGTGTGTTCGTGCGCGATGCGCAGACCAGTTTTCAGCTGATTTTCTTTCACGCGCGTGGGGACTACCTCAAGAAAATTCTACCAACAGGTCAGAAACGCCTTGTCTCGGGCCGGATCGAGATTTTCGATGGTGTTGGCCAGATGGTTCATCCCGATCACATCCTCCGCGCCGATGAGGCTGCCGATCTGCCCGCGTTTGAGCCGGTTTACCCGCTGACGGCTGGCATCACTCAAAAGGTGATGGTCAAGGCGTCGGCCGCTGTTCTCAAGCGCGCGCCAAAGTTGGCAGAATGGATCGATCCGCCTTTGAAAGCGCGCGAAAAGTGGCCCGACTGGGCTGAGGCGGTGCAGGCCGTGCATCGTCCTGCCTCGATTGCAGAGCTTAGTCCAGAACATCCAACGCGGGTTCGGCTGGCCTATGATGAGCTGCTGGCGCACCAGTTGACCCTAGCCCTGGCGCGCGCATCCCAGCGCAAGCAGCGTGGGGTGGCAACCGTCGGCACCGGTGCGTTGCAAGAAAAGGTGCTGGCCGCGCTGCCTTATGCGCCGACTGGTGCGCAAACCCGTGCCATTGCCGAGATTTGCGCCGATCTGGCTGCCCCGCAACGCATGAACCGGTTGCTGCAGGGCGATGTTGGCTCGGGCAAAACGCTGGTCGCGTTTATGGCGTTGCTCATGGCGGTCGAAGCGGGCGGGCAGGGCGTGATGATGGCGCCCACCGAAATCCTTGCGCGGCAGCATCTCGAAGGGCTGCAACCGTTGGCTGCTGATGCGGGTGTTACGCTGGAATTGCTGACCGGGCGCGACAAGGGCCGTGATCGTGCAGCCAAGCTGGAGCGCCTTGCGAACGGCGACATCCAGATCCTTGTCGGCACCCATGCCGTCTTTCAGGACGATGTGCATTTCCACGACCTGCGCCTGTCCATCATCGATGAACAACACCGCTTTGGCGTCCGCCAGCGTTTGCAACTGGGCGCGAAGGGCAAGGCGGTCGATGTGCTTGTGATGACGGCGACGCCGATTCCGCGGTCACTCGCGCTGGCGCAATACGGCGATATGGATGTCTCCATCCTTGATGAAAAGCCGCCCGGTCGGCAGCCAGTGAAAACCGCCCTGATCTCGAACGCGCGCATGGACGAGGTGATCGCCCATCTGCGCCGCGCTGTCGCCGAAGGGCGGCAGGCGTATTGGGTCTGCCCGCTGGTCGAGGAAAGCGAGGTCGTTGACATGACCGCGGCCGAAGAGCGTTTCAAGATCCTGCGTGCGGCTTTGGGCGAAGGCGTTGTTGGGCTGGTTCATGGCCAGATGCCGCCTGCGCAAAAAGACGAGGCGATGGCCCAATTCGTTACTGGGCAGACCAGTGTTTTGGTTGCGACCACGGTCATCGAAGTGGGGGTGAATGTGCCGAACGCAACGATCATGGTGATTGAACGGGCCGAAAGCTTTGGTCTGGCGCAGCTTCATCAACTCCGGGGTCGGGTTGGGCGCGGCACAGGGGCCTCGACGTGCCTGTTGGTCTATCAACCGCCGCTATCTGAAAGCGCGACCCGTCGCTTGAAAGTGCTCCGGGACAGCGAAGATGGCTTCAAGATCGCCGAAGAAGACCTTGCCCTGCGGGGCGCGGGCGATCTGATCGGCACGGCACAGTCCGGCCTGCCGCGCTTCCGCGTCGCCGATATCGAACGTCAAACCGGGCTCATGGCACTGGCGCAGACCGATGCGCGCAAGCTGCTCCATGATGATCCGGCGTTAACCTCTGATCGGGGGCAGGCCGCGCGTGTTCTGCTTTGGCTGATGGAGCAAGACAAAGCGATCCGTTTAATATCAGTGGGTTAAGAGTTTATGTTCCCATTTGTTCACAAATGTTCTTAAAAAGTTCTTTACAAACGGTTTCCGAAATGAGAACAAAGGGTCAACAAAGTTAACGCGGCCCCAACGATGGCCCCCACAGAACAAGGAACCGCCCCCCATGTTCACCGAGTTGAAAACAGTCCTGCGTCGGTCTTCCGACACGATCCTTCAAGACGCCATTGGCGCTGCATCGCTTGTTGTGATGCTGCTTGTTGGCCTGCATGTGCCCGGACTGATCTGAATTTGCCTGCCTGTTACGCCTGAACCGTTCCGCATCCTGTCCCAACTGATGCGACCCTGACATTGCCTGTCATTTGCACAATGAACGATCTGCCTCTCGTTCATACCGGTTTCGGG
>ERZ1740067.1670-NODE-1670-length-14765-cov-5.341808_pt1 | contig 14765 bp, 7 predicted proteins | sample MGYA00581736_ERZ1740067 | MGnify/ENA primary metagenome ERZ1740067 (study PRJEB43018, sample SAMN04849236) | marine metagenome | isolation source: floating plastic debris | place: Pacific Ocean | collected 2008-08-27 | study: EMG produced TPA metagenomics... | reverse complement strand
GATTCGTTGCACCAGAGAGTGCAGGCGTATTTCACCAAAAAAATGGATGCCCGTTTACATTACAACGAAATGTTGGCAATTGTAAAGCAAACTGCCGAAGAGTTCGGTTACCAGTACCAAAACCTCAATGTTTTTGGGATTTTTGACAGTTATTTTAATACTCAGACAAAGCCTCTTAGTAATACAACCCCCAGTAATACAACCAAGGAAGTAAATTCTAATCCAAGCATTCGGGCTTTTGATCGGAAAAAAGTAGTGTAACATTCAGGCTACAAATGGAAAATGATCAAACCCAAAAAAGATCAAACCAGGGGAATAAGTGATTTAAATCTAAAAAAGATCAAACCCAAAAAAGATCAAACCCAAAAAAGATCAAACCCAAAAAAGATCAAACTAGGAAAAATGATCAGACTCAGGACAATAAGTAATTTAAACCCAAAAAAGATCAAACCAGGATAAAAGGATCAGACTAGGAAAAATGATCAAACCAGGACAATAAGTGATCAACATTACCCTTAAATATCAAAGTCACATGAAAAAATTCACCAAGGGACAGGTTCCCAAAATAAGTGGTCAAACATTTTTACAGCGTACCACGCCATTGTATATGATTTTGTTACTGTTGGCGATAGGGCATACTGCCATAGCCAAGGCCCCTTGCCAAGACAAATCACAAGTAGAAACAGGTATAAAACCACCCAAAAGGAAAGCAAAGCACAAAAAAATACAGAAAGCCAGAAAAGCCCATCGTATTCGAGAGCGCTTGAAACGACAACAACGTCGCCGAGTAAAAAGAGCCATTAGGAAGTACTCGCGTAAAACCAAGCCCCGTCATCGTAAAATTAGAAATCGAAGTGCGGTGAATAGAACATCGGCCAAGAAAAGGATAAGAAAACAAACCGGAAAGCCGTTTTTTGTTTTCCGCTTTGCCAAGTGGTCTGCCCAGAAAACCGGGCAATTACTTCACGCCACAGCAGCGTTTGTGATTGTACCCATTGCCTTGTTATCAAAACTGGACTAGGAATGGTGAAGAAAGTAAGATTATATTTTGCTACTATATTTATAAACGAATACCTGTTCTTTATTTGAGGGCAGGTATTTTTTAGGACTCGAAGCAATCCCATAAAAAAAACTGCTTGCCTCCACAGAAACAAACAGCTTGAAAATTCAGATATAAAATAGGTAAGTAACCCTACCACAATAACCTCCGCATTTTAACTGTGACCTTTACCATCATACTTCGTTAAAAAATAGCCGAATAGCCCTGCTATTAGTCAATTTTTTGCCTCGCCTGACGAAAAAGGACTTAGTTAAATTTGAGGACTTTATTTTGATAGCGTTACTAAGCGATTTGGAATAATTGCTAGATGAAGTTTTTAAAAAAAGCTGCTTACCCCTAAGTACAGAGGTAAGAAGCTTGGGGAAAAACTCAATTATAGTTATGGAACGTTAAAATTTGTAGGTAAAGTTGGCCAGCAAAGTGCGCAATTGTTGAGGGTTGATGGTAGTCCAACCTTTGTAGTAAAACTTGTTGCCCATATTGTTCAACTTAAGACCCACTCTAAACTTGTTGCCTTGGTAGTATACCGAGCTATTGTAAATGGTGTAAGCAGGTAAAATAAATTGCCCTATGTTTGGAGTATCTACCATGAGATCTTGCTCACTGGCTCCGTTGAATCCAAATCCAAATCCGAATCCTTTCAGCGCACCAGTAGGAATTTGGTAGTTTGCCCAAAGATTATATAATGTTTCAGGACCTGCTCCTCCAAATCGTACACTTTCCAATTCAGGTGCTGAAGGAGAATTGGTATAACGAGCGTCATTATTACTAAATCCACCTCGGATGTTGAATCCATTGAATGGATTGGCATTGATTTCTACTTCAAACCCAGTACTTCTTACTGTACCGTTTTGTACTTTAGTAGGGCCAAAACCAACTACTTTGTTGTCTACTGTAATGTCATAATAACTTACCGTTAGTTCCAGACGATTGCTAAACAAGTTGGTCTTGATTCCAGCCTCCATTTGGTTGGCTTGTTCCAAGTCAAAGCTACGCAATACCAAAGGCGAAGTAGGATTGTTGGGGTCAGAGGGAACCAATTCTGGGCTCACATTACTAAATCCATTCTGGTAATTGGCAAATACCGATAATTTGTTCAAGATAGGCTGATACACGATACCAAATTTAGGCGAAAATGTAGTTTGAACATATTCAGTTTCATCATCTGAAGTAGTGTTCAAATCACCCTCATACTCAAATCTATCCCAACGCAATCCTGCCATTATCGACAAAGTAGGAGTAATGTTGATGACATCCGAAATATAACCGCTGAATACATTTTGGCGGACTTGTGTGTTTACGGGAGCCGAACCACTTAGCAATCGATCAACCGAAGCCGCAGTAAGATATGTTGGAGTTGTTTCGATGTCCGCAGTAGTAGTAGGATTGAAATCATCGGTGTAAGGATTGTCATAATTGACCACGTTGCCGCGAGGATCAACATTATGTACAATTGCAAAAGCAGTGTTACCGCTGCGGTTAGTCGTGCTGAAGTAATCCAGCCCAATCACCATTCGGTTACGAAGGCTTCCTAGTTTAAAATCACCTATAAAATTCTGTTGAACATCGTAAGTAGTTGTGGTAGCATTTTCCCGGCGCACATTTAAGCTAAAAGTACGACTGTTGCCATTGCTAAAAGCACCTGCTCCTGGAGTGCCCAGGTCTACCAGTGCGGCATAAGCGTCATTCCACAGGTAAGAGTAATACCCTTGCGATTGAGTTCTACTACCTGATACCACGGTTTGAGAGCGCCATTGTTTAGAGATTTCGTAATTGGCTTCCAGACGGTAGTTAGAAGTAGGGGTGCGAAGCGATAAATCATTGCTAGTGAGTGATTTGTTATAGTCATAATTCAACTCATCCAAGTTGTTCCATTCCAAAGGTACCGAGCGGTTTAAGAACAAAAAAGTAGGGTTGGTTTGTTCAGCTTGTGAAATCTCACTATACAACGAGAATGAAAGCTTGCTGTTGACTTTGTAGCTAATAGAAGGAGCTACAAACAAAGAGCGACGGAATCCGGCATCCTGGAAACTGTTCTCAGTATGGTAAGCCGTGTTGATGCGGAAGAAAATCTTATCTTCTTTATCCAGCGGGGTATTTACATCCAATACCAAGCGATTCAATCCAAAAGAACCAGTCGTGTATGATACTTCACCACCAAAGCTAGAGTAAGGCTTTTTAGTCACCACATTGATCAATCCTCCATAAGAAGTAATTGTACTTCCAAACAAAGTAGCCGAAGGCCCTTTGACTACCTCAATACGTTCAATGTTAGAAGTATTGATAATTCCGTTGGTAATACCAGGCAAGCCATTTACCAGTTGAGGTTGTACCGAAAATCCACGGATGGTATAAAATCCGGCTCCGTCATTGGCTCTACCAGTAGAAGCCCACAATTGATCTACCCCTACCGCATTTTTCAAGGCATCATCAAAGTTGGTGATTGTTTGTGATACCAGGAGCTCGTTAGGAATGGTACTGTATACTTGAGAATTTTCTATATTTCTTAAAGGTAGTTTTGATACATAAGCGCTTTTTTTTCTGGAAAACATGTTTTTGCGTTCTCCTTTTACTACAATTTCCTGTAAAATTTCATTTCCTTCATATAGTATATCACCAGGAACCGATGTAGTGGTATTTCCTGATACCGACACGGCTACTTCCTGAGTTTTATAACCTATATAAGAAAATACTAATATATGATTACCTGCTGAAACCTGGTTGATGGCAAAGTTACCATTTTCATCAGTTTGGGTACCCTTTTGGGTGCTTTTCAATTGAACCGTTACTCCTACCAATGGTTGGTTGTTTTGGTCTTGTACTGTTCCCCGAAGCGCTTGGCTTTGTACCTGAAAAGCGATCAAGGTTAGCAGGCTTATAATACATAAGACTGTCTTTTTCATCTTATTTTTATTTAGATTAATTATAAATAACCAATTTCGCGCAAAACTATAGTCCGGAAAATGAATGAAAAAATATTCGCAAATAAAATTTGGTGGGCAAGCAAATAAAATTTAGTTTTTTGTACTTAATCTGGTTACTCTATCACTTATCAAGGATATGTTTTTGATTAATTAATCATTGTTAAGTGTCTTATAATCAGTGATTTATGTGATGGTTAAGGCAATACAAACCCGCTCGTGTAAAAATGGGTATTACACTATTGTTTGCCCAGTTACCGCAACAATGATGGGTAACTGAGCCTCGGAAAAACTGAAAAATATGTTAGGATGAGACGATCGTTTGAGCTTTTTTCTTGACCTCGGTAGTAGGCTGCCTACGATTTAGTTTCTGTTTTTTACGCTTACCCCACCAAATCAAAAAACCAGTGACCGGCAACGATGCCGTAAGGAGGCTGGCCAAAAAGGCAATGATTTTTCCCGCGATTCCTCCAATGGCTCCTACGTGGATGTCATAGTTCATCCGAATGACCTTATCGGCAAACGTGGCTTGTTCATACTTACCATAAATACTGGGCGTTTCTAACTCTTTGAGGGTGTACTGATCAAAAAAACGATAATCTACATTGTAGTATATTTCGTTTTGTTGGAAAATTTCCACATAAATACTCGCAGAGTCTGAAGTAGGGTAGTGGAGCTCATAAGCCGTGGCATTGGGAACGCTCTTACGAAGCATTGGAACCAATTGGTCAATGGGCTTGACTGGATTATTGGCGGCTAACGAAGGTTTTTTAGCACTATTGGGAATGATGAATTGAGGTGCTTTGGTACCGCCAGTAGCTTTGAACGCAATGAAATAAAACCAATTGAAAGCCATCACACAACCAGTAAAGGCAAATACCCAAGCAAACAAAGAAATATAAAAACCAGTGACGGTGTGCAAATCAAAGTTTTTTCGTTTCCATTTGGTGGTAGGTTTCCACATAAACCGTAACCTTTGTTTACGCCCTTTTTTGTTTTTGGGCCACCACAAGATCAGCCCCGTAACAATGATGGTAAAAAACAAAAAGGTAGCAATGGCCACTACCTGGGCCCCAATTGCTTTGGGCAACCACAAGTACTGATGACCCCGAAGCACAAAAGCAAAAAAGCCAGATAATTGGTCCTCGGCCTTGATGACTTTACCAGAGTAGGGGTTGATGTATACTTTTTGATAAAATTCTGGCTGGGCTTGATAAAAAATAACCTCGATGGCCTCATCAGGCTGACCAAACGATACTCCGTGAATTGCTTTTTGAGGGAAAACCTTTTGGGCAATTGTTTTGGCTTGAGTAGCAGTAATAAAAGGTTTGTTTTCTGCTTTCACCGTTTTGAAATCACTGGCCAAACCTCGTAATTCTTTTTGGAACACCCAGCAGCATCCAGTAATGGCCAGGATAAATACTACCAGACCAGTACTTAGCCCAAGCCAGAGGTGGATTTTGCGAGCCGTTTTTTTCAGGCTTTTGGTTGGTTTGCGGTTGTTTTTCATGAAATATGATTAATTGAGCAATAATGGTTGTTTTTGCCGATTGGTATAAATTAACGGCCGCAAATATATTACTAAAGACTTACAGTTAAAATATTTATTTTAATTTAGTCTAAATAATAATGCATATTTATTTACTTCGCGCTCGGTTAGATTTTAAAGCCAAATAAATGTCATTATTCAGCCACTTGACAACTTGGTAAAATAAGATTTTTCAAAATCAGGAAATTCTCAATAATGAGAGTTTTGATGAATGTAAAAATGAAATATTTTACCATTAGAAAGATAAAACACTTCGATATACAGTCTCATCAGGAATAAACTAAGACACACATTATAATCATTCTAAGGTGATTGCTAATCACTTCAAAAAGTTAAAGATTAAATAAGTTAAATACAATTTTTTATAAATGACTGATAGTCAGTTAATTGTTTTTAATTTGGCTTGATTCGTTTCAATTTTTTGTAAATGAGTTGTTTATCATTTATCCGGTACATACCTTTGTGTTGTTATTCTTATTTAGACTTAATAAAAATAGCATATTTGATTTTAATATCCAGCATATTTGATATGACTAACCAAATAAATGATTTTTTCAATGAATCTTCTCAGGAAATTTTTGCTAAAAGCATCCAAAAAGCCCTAGAGGAGATTGCTCCAGTAATGGAGCGAGATAAGTTTTATAGCGGGGCTTCAGTGCAGGAACTAAAGCAGAAAATGCAAACAATCATGCACAATGGAGCTGAAGGTCTTAGCCTCGATGAGGCTTTAAAAGAGATCAAAGATTTATACCTGGATCATGCCATTACTTTTCATCATCCAACTTATATAGCCCACCTCAATTGTCCAATTCTGATCCCTGCTTTAGTAGGGGAGTTCATGGCTTCTACGCTAAACACTGCAGTAGAAACCTGGGATCAAAGTACATCGGCTACTTTGATAGAGCAAGAAATGATCAACTGGGCGTGCAACCTGTTTCAATTGCCTAAAACTTCTGATGGAGTGTTTACCAGTGGAGGTACCCAATCAAACTTTATGGGGTTACTGATGGCAAGAGACCACTACGCGTACACTCAATTTGGGGCCAATTTCAAACAAGATGGTGCGACGCCCGAAATGAGTAGGTTTAGAGTTTTTTGTTCCGACAAAGCGCATTTCAGCGTCAAGAAAAATGCGGCACTTTTAGGAATGGGATACAACTCAGTCATTGCAGTACCTACCGACGATAAAATGAAAATGCAACCTAAAGCATTGGAAGAAGCTGTCCGTCGGGAAAAGCAAAAGGGGAACTTGCCTATTGCGGTGTTTGCTACTGCTGGTACAACCGATTTTGGAAGCTTTGATCCTTTGGTAGAAATTTGTGCCATTGCCAGGGCTCATGAAATGTGGTTTCACGTAGATGGTGCTTATGGAGGTTGTTTTGCGATGACCAATACCCACGGTCATTTATTTGAAGGCACTCGGTATGCCGATTCTATCACCGTAGACTTTCACAAATCTTTGTTTCAACCCGTGTGTTCCAGCGTATTTTTAGCAGGCAATCAACAGCACTTCCGCTATGTTGCGCATTACGCCGATTATTTAAACCCGATAGAAACCAAAGAGGCCGAGTTTCAAAACCTTATTACCAAATCTATTCAAACTACCCGACGGTTCGACGCGCTCAAGTTGTGGTTTACCCTTAGAATGGTGGATGAAGCATCTTTGATTTATTACTTAGAGCGTTTGCCCACGTTGGCCCGAGAGGCCTACGAATTGTTGCAACAACAAAGCTGCTTCGAGATGGCCCATTACCCTGAGTTGAGCACGGTAGTATTCCGTTATCGATTGCTCAATACCGAAGACGGCGAACTACAAGACGAAGTGAACCTGTTTATCAAAAATACTTTGTTTAGTAGTGGACAGGCTTCAATAGCCAGTACTCGCCTGAATGGAAGAATTTACCTCAAATTTACTTTGCTAAACCCAAATTCTAGCCAAAAGCATATTCAGCATATCATTGATTTGATGGTAGAACAGGGTGAAAAATACCAGGCTGAAAAGCAATTGGTGACCGCATAAGTACATTGGTTTGGCAATGCATCACGAGCTGAAATTCATACTGTAAAATCCAAAATAGTGCATTTTACAAGGTTAATAGAAAAATTGAAAACAAGATTTCAATACAAATTGCATCACCAGTTTTACTTAAGAATCACAAATAGAAAAAATGCAAACGAAGATATATGATTTTATAGCCATTGGTTTGGGCCCTTTCAATTTGAGTTTGGCTTGTTTGACCGAGCCCATCGAGGAATTGGATGGTTTGTTTCTGGAAAAGAAAGCCAGTTTTGATTGGCATCCAGGAATGTTGATGCCCACCACAACGCTCCAGGTTCCGTTTATGGCCGATTTGGTGACTTTGGCGGACCCTACCAGCCCTTACAGTTTCTTAAATTATATCAAAAAACAGGGCAGAATCTATTCTTTTTACATTCGGGAAAATTTCTTACTACTCCGTAACGAGTACAACCAATATTGTCAATGGGTGACGCAGCAATTGTCTAACGTACAGTTTGGGCAAGCAGTAGAAGAAATCCATTATCAGGATGCCGAAGGGTGCTATTATCTTACCGTAACCAATCAGGTAGACCAAACTACTAAAGTATACCGAACCAAAAAACTGGTATTGGGTACCGGTACCAACCCTACGCTCCCTGCTTGTTGTGATGCGGTAAGCGAAGATTTGGTGCATTCTTCTAATTACTTGTTTAAAAAACGGGCATTGCAACAGCAAAAAAGTATTACTGTTGTAGGTAGTGGGCAAAGCGCTGCCGAGATTTACTATGATTTGTTACAAGAGATCGATCGAGGGTATGAGTTACACTGGATCACCCGTTCTCCGCGATTCTTCCCATTAGAATATAGCAAATTGACCCTGGAAATGACTTCGCCAGAATACGTAGATTATTTCTACAACTTGCCTTCCCAAAAACGAGATCATATCATTGGCAAACAAAAGCACCTTTACAAAGGCATCAATAGTGACTTGATCAATGAAATTTATGATCTATTGTACACACATCAGGTATCTGGGGTACCTATGCAAACCACTTTGCGTACGCACTCGGCACTGACCGCAGTACAAAAAGAAGGCAATGAGTTTCAGTTGACCTTGCACCAGCAAGAAGAAGACAAACATTACAGCCACGCAACCGAAGGCTTGGTAATGGCAACTGGCTATGGATACAAACAACCTGCGTTTATTGATGCTATTCAAGGGCGAATTCAATGGGATGACAAAGGACGATACGATGTACAACGTAACTATAGTATCGACCGCAATGGCAATGAGATTTTTGTCCAAAATGCGGAATTGCACACCCACGGTTTTGTAACCCCTGATTTGGGAATGGGATGTTATCGCAACGCCTACATTATCAAAGAAATGACGGGCGTAGAGCACTATCCGATTGAGCGAAAAATTGCTTTCCAACAGTTTGGAGTACACCAGGAAGAAGCACTGACGTTGAATTATCAATAATCGCGGAGGCAATGAAAAGTTTACGCGCTTTTTTAATTGGGATGACCATGGTGGCAGTAGTAAGCGATTACCTACTGCACCCTTTTTATCCCCAGTTTTTCGAAGCCAGATTTGGTGTGACCAATCCCAAGGTGGTAGGCTATTATTTTGCTGCCATTTGCTTTATGGTCATGTTGGCTTTTCCGTTTTGGGCTTATGTATCGAGAAAAGTAGCCGAACTAAAAATTCTGGTATATACCCAACTAGTGGCCGGAATACTGGCATTGTACTGCTTTTGGACTACCTCATATGATCATTTTTGGGTGGCCTCTCTCACGATGATTTGTTTCAAGGGGAGTTATTTGTTGGTATATCCATATATCCTCAAAATCATTCGTCCTGACCAACACACCAGAACCATCGGCGTGTTATCGGTGGTAGTACATTTGGGAGGAATACTAGGAGCTGTTATTGGAGGGTTGGTGGTGGATCTTATCAATCCGGCCTACATCTTTTTAGTAATGGCGGCGGGTGATTTCATCCAAATGTTGATGAGTATTTATTTATTGAGAAGCAAACGATTTGATACTACTAGGCAAGAGGTAGCCGATGAGGTAGTTACTGAAAAACCCCCTTTGATTCCAAATGGGTTTGTGCTTAAGATTGGGCTCATCACCTTGGTACTTTATTTCAGTGATTTCTTGATTCGCCCCTTTTTCTCCCGCTACTGGGAGGCCATCTCAGCCTATGACAGTAAACTAGTATCTGGATTTGTGTATGCCATTCCAGGTTTTGTGGCCGTCGTAGCCTTGTGGCTGAGCTGGAAACATACCTCAAACAATGACCAAAAATATCGTGGGATTTCCATAGCGCTTTTGCTGGGCATGGAGGGGCTGTTTTTACAAGCGTCTTCGCTCGAGGCAGTCGTTTTGTTGGGAAGGGTAGTATATGGCTGGGCAATCTTTCAGGGAATGGTACGGTTCGATGCCCTGCTTTTTCAGTTTAGCACGCCCGAATCTTATGCTATAGATTACAGCAAAATCCACTTCTTTCAAAACCTTGGAGTGTTGTTGGCTTCTTTCTCGGTAGGTTTTGTGGTAGATGCACAAGGGTTACAAATGCCGTTTTGGGTGGCCTTACTGGGCTTTGGGGTATCTTTTGGCGCTTATTATGGGCTATTTCGGTCTCAAATGAAACAAGACCAATCTGGTGAAGCAAATCACTCAGATGATGGACTTCATTCCGATGCAAATGGAGCAATGCCAGACCGTGGGGTAGCAATAAACTCCCAAGAAAGCGCACCGGATAAAGCGGCACCACAGCACGTGGATTTGTAGTATGGATGATGCTACCCAAGGACCAAAAACTTGATGATTGAATGAAGAACAACGAAACAGCGCAAGCTGATATCATATATACAAAGTCTTATCCATCGTTTGGAACCATTGCTTTCCGAAGGTTAGATATAGCACAAGACATTCCCATGCTTCATGCTTGGGTAAATAAAGAGTATGCCGTTTTTTGGGGTTTACAAGATACCACCCTTGCTCAGGTAAAAGAAGAGTACGAAAATCTGATTGCGAGAGAAAATTATGAAGTGTTGGTGGGGCTTTACAATGGTAATCCAGCTTTTTTGCTAGAGCGTTACCACCCTCAAAACGACCCTATTGGTAAATATTACCACGCCCGGGAAGACGATTGTGGGATTCACGTATTGGTGGCCCCCGCTGAACGTCCCGTAGCCGATTTTACCTGGTATATATTCAGAACCATTACCGATTTGGTATTTGATGATCCCAAAGTACAACGGGTTTTGGTGGAGCCTGATATTAGAAACAAAAAAATGTTTGCTATCTGTGAACGCATTGGCTTTACCCTGGATGCGATCGTAAGTCTTCCTCACAAAACCGCGCAACTGGCTTTTTACACTCGAGCCCAGTATCAAAAAAATCAACACCTCAAACATGTTATTAAACGAAGTGCCATGAATAGCATTAACAATACTGTATCACCTCAGCAGGCGGTAGCCCATGTTACTCCTGAATTGTGGCAAAAAGCCACCATATTATTGATAAAGAAGGCCATTTGTGAATTTTCGCACGAGCGGTTGATTACCCCAAAAATCATTGAAACCAACGTAGAGAATCAACTGGGATGGAATTTATATTCCTTGGCCAGTGATTCTGATAAAATATATTATACTTTCAAAGCACAACTTTTGGCGTTGAATCACTTCAATATTGAAGAAGCTTCTATACAAAAGTATGTAGATGACCAACCTACTGCACTAGATGCACTTTGGTTCATCAAAGAGTTTAGAGATCAATTGGGCATCACCAAAGCGCAAATGCCTAGTTATTTGGAAGAAATTACCAGTACCTTATATGGCAGTGCGTACAAATTGATCAAGGGAAATCCAGTGGCGGCGGAGTTGGCAACGGCTGATTTTCAGGAAATTGAACAAGCAATGACCGAAGGGCACCCTGGATTTGTAGCCAATAACGGACGCATTGGATTTGACAGTGGTGACTACCGGGCTTATGCACCCGAAGCGGGTAATTCGTTTGCTTTACTTTGGTTGGCAGGACACAAAGACCGCACGGTGTATGCAGGCACGGAAGATTTACCTTATGCTACCTTGATTGCCCAAGAACTAGATGCGCATACCCGAAGTAATTTTGAACAACAAATTACTCAAAAAGGATTGAATCCTGCCGATTATATTTTTATCCCAATTCATCCTTGGCAATGGTTCAACAAGTTGGCCAACATATTTGCTCCTGAAGTAGCTCAAGGCAAATTGATTTGTTTGGGTTATGGTCCTGATCAATACTTGGCTCAACAATCGGTACGGACCCTGTTCAATATTACCAACCCTCAAAAATTCTACACCAAATCTTCGCTTTCTATTCTCAATATGGGCTTTATGCGAGGTTTGCCATTGTATTATTTAGGAACTGCCCCTGAAATGGCGGTTTGGTTAGACGAACTACTTCTCTCGGATGTGTACATTCAAGAGACTGGTTTTGAAATGTTAGGAGAAATTGCTTCGGTAAGCTACGTAAACCCATACTACGAAGAGTGGGGCCCTCACAACGACTACAACAAGATGTTGGCCTCGCTGTGGCGAGAAAGCCCAGTAAGTAAAATCGATGAAGGCCAAGGTTTGATGACGATGGCGGCTTTGTTGCACATCGACCACGAAGGCAACGCCTTGTTGCCCGAACTGATCAAGGTATCGGGATTGAACACCGACGATTGGTTACGTAGCTATTTGAAATCTTACTTGAGCCCCTTATTGCATTGTTTCTACAAGTATGATTTGGTATTTATGCCTCACGGTGAAAATCTGATTTTGGTAACCGAAAACGGGGTTCCAGTAAAAGCTTTGCTCAAAGACATTACTGAAGAAGCGGTGATTCTGAACCCTGATTTTGAATTACCCGAAAACCTCAAACGCATGTATGCACCAGTAGCCGAAGATGTGAAGTTACTCTCCATCTTTATTGATGTGTTTGATGGCTTTTTCCGGTTCTTGTCACACATTTTGGTGTCTCACCTGAATTATTCAGAGGATCGTTTCTGGGGATTGGTGGCCGAAAATATCTTGACGTACCAGCAAAAATACCCTGAAATGCAGGAGAAGTTTGAACAATACGATTTGTTTGCTCCGGAGTTCAAGTTGTCTTGCTTGAATCGTTTGCAGCTCAACAATCACAAACAAATGATTGATTTGGATGACCCTACTGTATTGTTACAGTTTGTGGGCACTCTTGAGAATCCGGTAGCTCAGTTTAAACCTGCCTTGGCTTCAGTAGCTTCTTTGGCCGACTAACCATTCCTAACTTTATGAATACGAAGAATAACACGGTGGTATTTACTCGAGAGATTCCGGAATTGGGAGCTTTTGAGTTACGACCATTCTCGATAGAAGAAGATGTGGCATTTTTGCATGACTGGGTAAACCAGCCTTATGCCCAGTATTGGGGTATGCTCAATAGTTCGTTAGAGGACGTGCGCAAGGCCTATATAGAATTATTAGAGACGCCTGGTTATGAGGTGTTTACTGCCTTTTGGCAAGGAGAGCCCATTTTTATTACTGAATGCTATGCAGTAGAGCACGACCTGATAGCCCAACACTATGAGGTACAAAGGGGAGACCGAGGAATGCACGTATTGGTAGGTCCTCCCAAGCGCAAAATTTCTGGATTTACCTGGCAGGTATTTACCACTATTATGGAGTTTTTGTTTGCTGATGAAAAAGTAACGCGCGTAGTAGTAGAGCCCGACATTCGTAACGACAAAATCCATGCGCTGAACAAACGAGCCGGATTTGTATACGAAAAGGTGTTACAGTTGCCTCATAAAACCGCGCATCTGGCTTTTTGTACCCGAGCGCAGTTTAGACAAGCGATGCAAAGAGCACAAGGGCAAAGCATTGACCCAGAAGGAGTGGCGGCTCAACTTGAAGCATCGGGTTGGGAACAAGTGAACCGTTGGTTGGTAAGGAAAGCCATCAGTGAATTTGCTCATGAACTTTTGTTTACCCCGCAACCACTTGACGAAGCAGGTTGGTACCGAATTGTGGCCGATGATACGGCAATTGAATATCATTTCAAGGCCGAAAAATTCATCCTGGACCATTGGCATATTGATGCGTCCTCTATCCGGAAACAGAAAGCAGGTAAAGCAGCGAAACTAGATGTATTGAGTTTTATTACTGAGTTTCAGGAACAATTGGTCATTCCTAGTCAGTTTAGAGCCACTTACCTGGAAGAGGTTTCCAGTACCTTGTTGGGATATGCTTACAAATGGCGTAATCAATATTTTACGACCCAACAACTGGTGATGGCTGATTTTCAGGAAATAGAACACGCAATGACGGAGGGGCACCCTTGCTTTGTGGCCAGCAATGGTCGTATGGGTTTCAGTACGGAAGATTATCAGCGTTATGCTCCAGAGGCAAATCGACCTTTTCGGATTATTTGGCTGGCCGGACATCGAGACCACGCTCAATATACTGGAGTGCCATCATTAAGCTACGAGCAATTGCTGGAGCAAGAGCTAGGCAAAATACAAGTAGACCGTTTTCACGAAAAATTGAAAACCTTGGGGTTATCTCCATCCGATTATGTGTTGATACCGGTACACCCTTGGCAGTGGAACAACAAGTTGGTAAACCTGTTTGCGGCCGATATTGCCCAACAAAAGTTGGTATATCTAGGAGAGGGTGAAGATGAATTTTCAGCGCAACAATCTATTCGTACGCTATACAACTTAAGCCACCCCAAAAAACACTACACCAAAACCGCCCTGGGGATTACCAATATGGGTTTTGTGAGAGGACTTTCGCCTCATTACATGAAAAGTACTCCGCCCATTACCGACTGGATATGCAACCTCTTGGATGAGGACCAATATCTCAAGGAATGTGGTTTTGAAATGTTGGATGAGGTAGCTACTGTGGGGTATGCCAATGCCCATTTTGCCGCTTATGGTACCAGTTATCCTCAAAATAAAATGTTGGCGGCTTTGTGGAGAGAAAGCCCCATGCAAAAGGTTCAAAATCATCAGCAAGTGATGACGATGGCAGCTTTTTTACATCAAGACAATGATGGGCAGGCCTTACTTCCTTTATTGATTGAAGCTTCGGGAGTAACTTCCCAGGAGTGGGTAAAAGCCTACCTAAAGTGTTATCTGGCCCCTTTGATCCATTGTTTTTATACCTATGGATTGGGATTTATGCCGCATGGCGAAAACCTCATCATGGTATT
>ERZ1740067.1669-NODE-1669-length-14766-cov-6.717558_pt1 | contig 14766 bp, 7 predicted proteins | sample MGYA00581736_ERZ1740067 | MGnify/ENA primary metagenome ERZ1740067 (study PRJEB43018, sample SAMN04849236) | marine metagenome | isolation source: floating plastic debris | place: Pacific Ocean | collected 2008-08-27 | study: EMG produced TPA metagenomics... | reverse complement strand
CACCGAGGGGCATCGCTGTGCCGATGTTGGTCACATCCACCACGGCACAGCGATGCCCCTCGGTGTGCAGGCGATGCCAACTGTGTACCATCAGCGACGATTTGCCCATTTGGCGAGAGTTAAACACATAACAATAGTTGCCCGCCTTGAGCTGCCTGTATAAGTCTTGATCCGCTTGCCGCTCTACGTAGCTCGGCGCATCTGCAGGCAAGCTGCCACCAATCTGATAGGTGTTATTCTGATAGGCCTCGTATTCGCTCATTCGACTAGCCGCTCCCGAAAATACGCCCGATACACCTCACAAAGGGGCAAAACATCGTTATTGTGCCTGCTAATGAGCCCCATACTATCGAGCTTAAAAGCATCCTGCGACTTTACCCGAACTGGCCCCGCCGCGTCTACTATTTGCTTCATAGCAGCTTTCAGCTCAGGGTGCTGTTCCAAATAACTCAGCCGCTCCAGCAAATGCGCCCGAAAAATTCCGGCTTCTGTCGCTGCGGTGGCCTCAATCTCGGCTAGGGTCATCTCTCCCAACGCCAGCGGCATCAGCGCCAGCCGTACCAACTGGGGATGCCCCCCAGTTAAATTCAAAAGGCAGGTGAGAGCTGGCAAGGCTAACGCCAACCCATACCGAGCAGCCAGTTCTGTCACCTCCTCTGGCGTCCAAGGCCCCAGCTCCACCAAAAAGCCCACATTAAACGGCGACTGGTTAATATCCTTAGGCTCATACGACTCCTGAGAATACACAATAATCAGACGTAACTGCTCCCAGCGCTTGTCTCGCTTGGCTTTTTCGTGCCATCCCCGGAGCAGACCACAAAAGTCCACTTCAATATCGGGATAGTCAAACAGTCGATCAAAATTTTCCAGCGCTAGCGCCAGCGGTTCCCCTGTTAGCAAATACCGCTCAAAGTAATCCGTACAGTTATCATTGGGGCCAAAAATATCATCCCAATACTCATCCGTTTTCACCCGAACGCCTACAGGCTTACCCACCGATGCACAGAACCACTGAGCAAACTTATCTAAGTCCTGAAAGAACCGAGAATTCGTTTGTTTTTAGTCCAAAGTGACCGTACGGTGCGCATAACTTTCACACCGCTTCAATACTCGGATCGTTAGCGATGACTTTCCCATCCCCTGAGGAGACTTAATGCGCAAAAGCGCTCCTGGTTGCTGAATAGCCTCGCAAGCCCGTTCTTCCTTGGGCGATCGCACATAAAAACGAGAGTCTAAATCTACCGCGCCATCTTGTGAATCTTGCAGAATGTCTTCTGGGGTAATGGTAGGCGGCTTAGGCAACGTCGCGAGCCGTTGGTTCTGCCGTTGATGAGCATCTGAGGCCTGACTCACAATGGCCTTACGACTCTCTCCAGAAGAAGGTTGCGGCTCGGTTGCTACGCGGTTCAGCAATTGCTCGTTTGCCCCAGTACGACGAATGAACGTAGGAATTGCCCCGTCAGGTAAGCCATCCATCGAAATACCACTACGACCATATTTGAAGGCAAAGGGGATGGTCTCCCCTTCACCCAACGCTGTGTAAAAGCCAACCGAAAATTGTGTCGCGGCGCGATCACCAATCGCCTGCGTCATGCCTATGGTAAAGGGAATATGCTGTGCGATCGCACTACCCTGCACTTCGGAATAGCAGGCATTGAGCACCACACATTCCACACAGTCAGCAAACAGCTCAAACAGCCCAGACAGCGCCTGTGCCGTGACTGGCTTCGATTGTCCCGATCCATTCTCTAGCAGCAGGCCGTCTTGACCACTACCATGACCAGAAAAATGAACAATCTGGGGCCGCACTCTCAAAATCGCATTCTGCATGGCCTGGGGCGTAGTTGCCCAAATTTGCTCAAAGGCAAAGCAATCACGATAGGTCGATTGTGCCAGCCCTGCCCGAATAGCCGTCACTTCTGCGCCCAACATTAGCCGAGTGGTGTCACTCGGATTAGCCGCTAAAAATAGAATAGTCTTTTTCTCAGTAGACACACACAGACGCTCCGCCAGTTCGCCTAAAACCAGACCAGTCACACCCTTCCGCTCACTTGACGGTTAGATTTCGCCTGCTGCAAGTAGCTTCGATCTGTTCTTTAAAGAGCTTCCATCTACCCTGCTCCAACAATAGCGCAGGGTAATGACTATCCATTCAATACTTGTGTACTTGTGGACAATCACATCCTTGATGGATAACTTCAAGTCATACAAAAGCACCGCAGTCAAACGAACTGCTCTTCAAAAGCATGCTCTTAGTCTATGCTCTAATGCCTGCAAATTTCAACGCCCAGCTCATTCCTCTAGAGCAACAACATCCTCATAAGCGATCGCTCTACACGCTCTGCTGCTAAAAACAATCTTTCGCTGAGACCGGCACTTCAAACAAAATTCGCGATGGCGAAGCCCCTCCGAAGGAGGATCGCAAGCAACAAAAGAGTCACTTAGATGTGCATGTTTCTTGCGATCACAAGAGAATCATCTTCAACCTTAAGTTAGATGGACTCAACGGAGAGATTAATCCCAAATGAGAAGTTGTTGCTCCTCAGATCGCTGATATTGACGTCATTGAGGATGATGCGGGTCCCAGCTATATTCTCAATCGCAACATCACTTCCCAACTGTACGATGTTATTGTCGAGAAATTGTTCAAAGCTGACGAGGGCCAGACTTTTAACGTCAGTGACCGCTGACAAGTCAATGACATCGTTAGCACCGAAGTCAAGAATGGTGTTGGTGTCATTGCCGTCGCTAAAGCGATAGGTATCGCGCCCGCCACCGCCGAGTAGCTCATCATCGCCGCTGCCAGCAACGAGGATATCGTTGCCTCTGCCACCAATCAGCGTATCTTGCCCACTACCGCCATTGAGCAGGTCATTGCCATTGCCGCCATCGAGCTGGTCATTGCCACTGCCGCCGAGTAGCTGATCATTGCCACTGTCACCAGCGAGGATGTCGTTGCCGAGGCTACCAATGAGCTGGTCGTTGCCACTACCACCCGCGAGGGTGTCGTTGCCCAAGCCGCCAAAGAGCTGGTCGTTGCCTCTGCCACCCGAGAGGTCATCATGACTACTGCGACTAAAAATAGCGAGAGCAAGACTATCACGATTCTCAATGATCGCGGCGACGACGTCTGGGGAATCGCCTAGGATGATGTCATTGCCATTGCCGCCATCAATCGTATCGCGGCCATTGCCGCCATCAATCGTATCGCGGCCACCGCCACCATCGATCTGGTCATTGCCGAAGCTACCATTGAGCTCGTCATCACCATTGCCACCATCAATCTGGTCATTGCCGAGGCCGCCATTGATCTCGTCGTTACCATTGCCGCCAGCCAGCATGTCGTTGCCACCATTCCCCAAGATGACATCTTGACTGCTGCCACCTGAAAGATTGTCATCGCCACCTCTGCCCTCAATGGGAGGACGATTGAAAAATACTGACACGGTATCGCTACCAAAGTTAAGTGTCGCTAGGTCCACATCGCCATCGCCATCGAAGTCGCCGATGGCGGCGCTATTGGCTGTATCGCCCACAGCAAAGGTAGATTGAGGGGCAAACGCGCCACGGCCATTGCCCAATAGCACCGAGGCAGTATCGTCCCCGCGGTTAATCGTAACGATATCAGTGTTACCATCGCCATCCACATCACCAATAGCAACTGACTCGGGTACATCGCCTACGGTCAAGGTAGGCCCCGGCGAAAACGTTCCATTCTCATTGCCAAATAGCACTGAGACTTTGTCATCCAAGACGTTAGCTGTCACGATGTCGAGATTGCCATCTGCGTTTAAGTCATCAATGGCGAGTGAACTTAAGCCATTTCCCACGGCAAAGGTAGATTGCTGTGAAAACTCTCCACGACCATTACCCAATAGCACTGAGATAGTGCCAAAGAAGTTTGCTGTCACGAGATCAAGGTTGCCATCGTTATTGAAATCACCGATCTCGAGTTCAGTTTGACTCCTGTCTACCGCAGAGACGCGCTGAGGTGAAAATCCACCATTGCCATTACCCAACAGCGCTGAGACAGTGCTATCAGGGTTTGTTGTCACGACATCAAGATTGCCATCGTTGTTGATATCACCAACAGCTACACTAAGGGGGCCATTGGCGACTGCGACTGCAAGCTGGTCGTCACTAAGTACCGGCTCACCACCCGCTGCAAAAGTTCGCTCTCGGGCAAATCCACCATTGCCATTACCCAATAGCACTGAAACGGTACTGTCGATCTGGTTTCCGGCTACGATGTCAGGATTGCCATCGCCATTGAAGTCACCCAGAGCCACTGAGCTTGGACGAGCGCCAACTGCAAAGGTAGACGCGGGCGAAAAGTCTCCTGTGCGACTGCCTAGAAGCACTGAGACAGTATCATCGTTAGCATTAGCCGTGATCAAGTCGGTGATGCCATCACCATTTACGTCGTCTGCAAGTAAGAATTGTGGATTGCGGCCCGTAGGGAGGGTTACCGCAGTCTCGTTGAATGCTGTCATGATGGTTATTCTCCAAAAATCCCTGAAAAAAACTAAGTTAAAAACACTAAGTTCATTAGAAACCTCAGCAGGCTACGTTCAGGGCCAAGAAGAGATAACTTGGGTCTAACTTGGGGCCAAGTTGGGGCGAGCCTGATTGACTAAAAAGACTTGAGCCTAAAAAACTTGAGCTCGGTTTATTGAGAGCCTTCTAAGGCTCCCAAACTTGGAAGACTTGTAGCGTTCGTCGAGTTAGCTTTTGTCGAGTTGATTAGGACACGTCTAAGGACTACAACCTAGCGCTAGCAAAGCAACTCGACAGATGCAATGGGAGGCAAGAAGTACACTCACAACTGTTCTACGGCGAGACTACACTTCATCAGGAGGGAACCTGTTTGACTAAGTCGTTCCCAGGAATGATCGTTGATGTGAAAATGAACTTTATCCGCTGCTAGCCGCAGAGAATCTTACTTTTTCCACACCTTGAATCATCTGCAAGGCAAATTGAGCGGCTGTGAAATCATTGATTGACTGCCCCTTTTCTTGCAATGTATTCCTAATGCCGCTCGCTAAATTCGTAATGTTTATGACACTTTTCTGATTAATCATTTCCTGATTGATCAGATCTTGATTGCTAATAGAGGGCTGGTTATCTTCTACAGGTAGAAGATGAACTTTCCAATCACTCATTTCTGTGCCGTCTAGCTGTCTTAGCTCGCGCCATAAACTTGCTTCATCGTGATTAAAGCCAAAGTTAAGTCCCTCTGGCTTGAGGGAGATATCCACGGTGCGAACGACTCCGTCGAATAAACAGATTAAGACGTCTTCTGAAAGGTGATCGCACCGTAAAACAGTCAACTTCTGATCTGGGCTGATAGGTTGCTCTCCTGAGATCGCAATTTCAGCGCCCTCAATTTGCAAATCGGGCCAGCCAGCAATCACGTCTGAGCGGATTAAACAACCACTGATATGTTTTGCCTCGCCTGTTAACGGCGTCTGACGGCTATCTTGCGCAGCGTCAGCGTCTTGTACTCGACCAATGCTAAAGGCCCCATCGAGCAGCGATTCTATCCAAAACCAATCTAAACAGAAGAATCGAATTGATTCTGCGGGAAGCATCTGCTCATCAGGAACTAGGTAATTAAAAGGGACGCCGTGCAATAAGCCGAGCCGCTCGAACCAAGTTTGAATCTCTGTGGGGAACTCAAGCGCCGCAGAGGTCTGTTCTGTTTCAGTCCGTTCTGTTTCAGCGAACAGATGTGGGTAGAGCGCCTGCTGACTATCTTTGGCGAGTTTTTGAGCGTTAGTGCGTTTCCAGTTAAATAGGCGAGTAGCGAATTGTTTATCTTGAAGGGCTAACAGCTGCCCCAACTGCCAGGCGCTGGCGTAAGAAATGTCAAACAAACCTGTGTTCGGGTTATAGGCAATTAGCTGATCGACATTGCGAATAGCTAATTGGGAGAGGGCTAGCGATGTTGGGTTTTCTCCGGGTGAGAGAGGGCTATGGTACCAGGAAAATGTTTTGCCGCCCTGCCGAAGATAATGGGGAAAGGCTCGATAGCCTTTGGATAGATAGGGCGCTACGTCAGAACTATCTTGGGCGGTATTATCCTGAGAAGGTAGCTTTAGCGTATCTTTGTTGAGACTTTGAAGAATTCCTGAAAAATTCTGTTCGGGATTAGTGCAGGCAAAGCTCCAGCTTTTTAGCGTCACTAGACGAATGTAGTCGTCATCAGTAGCGTTTTGATCGCTAAACTTGCCATTGGCATATCGATTCTCTAAAGACACTAAATAGGCGGTGCTAAACCCTTTTGATTTAGGCAGTCGATTGCTGATCACCACAGATAAGGGCTCAGCAGACAACGGCTCACTGTTTTCAGTGTCTCCGGTAACCTGACGAACGTGAGCCAAGTATTCTAGGGCTTCGATAGTTGGTAGTATCTGTGCCAACAACTTTTTAGGCACATCAATGACGGCGACAGTATCGTCAACTTGTTGGCCTAGCTCTAAGTCTACGCCGGGCCATTTTATCGGGCCAGTGGAGGGGCGCTGCAATTTACCCAGGGGTATGAGTTTAGTATTTTCAGATTGAGCTAGGATGGCTTCAATTTGTGGCTCTAGTCCGGCAAAATCGCCTTTTAGCTGAGCAGATGTGCGATCGCTCGGCTCAACGATAATAGCGTCATCATCTGCTGGCTTAAGCCAGCCAATTCTGTCCGATAGCAAATGCTGCCATAGCTGCTCTTTTTGCGCTTGGGTTAACTCATTGTCTTGTAATTCATTGTCTTGAACATCGCGTAGTGGAGCTTCTAAAATATGTTCCCTCGGAACCGTACGTAAGAGCTTTTCTCCCTCATGAATCAGAATCAGGGCTAGCCAAGGGGCCTTTTGGGTGTTTGGTTGGGATAATCTTTCCCACGGAAGGGTGCTACTTTTTAGCGCAACGTGTGGCAAGACATGGGAATGATCGCCACGGCTACCAGCTGGCGGGAAAACCGCATGAATCTCTGGCTGGGGAAGTTCAAAGCGACTTCCTTGAATAACAAAGTTAAGCTCTGTGTCGAAGGCATCATCAACATCAGCTAGTTTGACCGTTTGCTCAACTGAAACTTTATATTGACCAGTCTCTAAAGCAGTCTGATGGCTTTGAATAAACTGAATTTGCCCTTGGGCATTGGGGTCGATAACTTTAGTGCTCATGGTTCGAATTGAGTGTAAAGGGCTAAGCGTGAAAGTGATAAGTGTGAGAGGGCATGTAACAGGACTAAACAGTTGTTGTTTCAAGTTGCGGCGCAACAATAAAGGATCGCTCTACGCCTTGGGACGTTTCAAAGTCTGCTAAATCGATATCAGCGATATCGTCATCCGATAGGTCCAACCTTTTTAGCAAGCGAGTTCTAGCCGTTGCGATGGATTCAGAGGTGATGCTGTCACCAATCTTTTGTTCTCTGGCATCTTCATCAGGCTCTTCATTTTTGGCAAACCGCGAACCTGAACGCCATTGATAGGCGTTTTCAACAGATTCAGTGTCGTAGGCCAGGTTCTTACGATCAATCGATTGCGTGACGCCGGGCTGTGGTGGCTTGGCAGGTTTGATGGTGTATCCAGACAACACATTGTTGATCAAGCCTTCCCGAGTGGGGTCAGTGGTATTGGATTCTCCCCACAGGCCAGCCGGAACGTTTTTCGTAATCGGAACACAGTCTAAGCCGCTCTCTTGAGCAATCTCTCTACCGTCTTCTCCAATTTTGGTGAGTGAAATACGATAGTTCGACTCTGTAAAGCCTTGATTGTTGACATCCATCGAAGCGATGCCGAAGGTTGTCGTTTCGGGCGTTTTGCCAGAGGCCGTTTGTGATTGGATAGAAACTCGTTCAGCTTCAGCTGATTTAATCGGAATCACAGAGTTGGCGGTCAACGCAAAGTCTTTGGGATTAACGACAAAGAGTTCTGAGTCGCCTTCGCCTACCTTGCGGAGTAAGCCACTTTCAACCGTAAGAGTGCAAACCTCTTGAGCGGCGGGTAAGAAAGATTGTTTGAATTCTTCCCAGTTGAGCGCAGGTGTTTTTTTCTGAGAGCGATCGCCGAAGCTAACAGTAAAGGAGACAATCCAAAGGCGAATTCTGGCTTTGCCGGAGAATTTTGGTCCCCAAATGTGTAAGTCAGCGCCCACTTGAATTGAAATTTTTCTGGTCCGTCTGAAAATGCGGAAGCTGTAGGAGCCACCCAGATTAACGCCAATGCGCGCATCATAAAAATAGGGTTGCCAAGAAACAATAAAGTGGGCGTAGGCCGTAAACCAGGCTTTAATTCTGCCAGATTTCCAGTTGGCTTCTAGGCGTCCGCCCGCCATGATAGCGGAGGAGGTGAGTGCGAAGTAAAGGCTGCCTTTAACGCTTAACTGCTTGCTAATGCGCCAATTGAGCGCCAGAGGATCGACTCTGGGGTAGTGATCTGGCACCTGGAATCGGGGATGGTAGCCGCCGACGGTGAGAACAAAGTCGCCTTCATAGGGGCCAGAGAACCAAGTGTAGAAAGCGAAGCCACCGCTGAGCCGACAGTCACGGTCAAACAGATAGGAGTCTGGCAGGATTTTACCCTCGACCTGGAGGATGCCTTCGGCTGGGGCGAATCGAGCCAGGATAGCGAAGCGGACTTGGGCGAGCGGTGGCTTGTTGACACCGGGAGGGAGTGGAGGCGAAATGAGTGTGGAGAGACCGGAAAGATCGAGAGTGAATTGATCACCGAAGCTAGCAACGAGCAAAACGAAGGATTCGATAATCTTGAAAGAGCTGAATTTGATACCCACTGCCAGCATGATGCGCCCCACTTTTGGCGGAATGGAAGGACGTAGATCTTGCTGGATCGCGAGTAATGCAGCAGGATCAGCGGTGGTGCGACTCAGCGCGGCGCGAACGAGGGGGAACTGAGGAATTTCGTCGAGGGTGGGTGGGATGAGCTCGCGATTGTAGGCAAAGCCAAGGGCAAGTCCGGTAATGTAGAAGAAGGGCGGACCGCCGAGGGGTTTGTTGAGGACACCGTAGATAAAGAGCGAGGGGTGACCGTTGAAGTTGGTATAGGAACCAAGCGCGGCGATGGTGAAGGTTGTTGTTTTGACGAGGATGGCACCGGAATATTCGTCTCTGCCGTCGATGGTTGTTCTCAGCAAGGCTCCTTGAATGGCCAGGGTTCCTTTGCTCTCGTAACTGACGCTGAGGCCCTGGAGCTGGAATTTGGGCTGGAATTTTGTGATGGGGGAGCCGATGGATAAGCCGTCTAGGGTTAGGTTGAGTCCGGCAGTGGCGATCGCAGCATCTAAGAGGAACCAAAGCACATCGTCTTGGTATTGAACGCCGATTCTCGCCAAGTGAAGCGGCCCCAACTTTTTATTTAGGGAATACCACTGAGCGCTATCTGATGATGCACTCTCAGAGAGAGTGCTATCAAGAGCTGGTTCGACAGAGACGGGTTCGACAGAGACAGGTTCAGGCGCGTCGGCCTCGGATGACTCAGGAACGACGGTGGCAGGCACATCAATAGTAGATGAGCTGTCGGCAGCGATAGGCAGGGTGAGCACTTGCGAGATGTCACCTAGTTGCAGGGTCGCGTTGACAGTTAAGCCTTGTTTGACTGCCGGGGTCGCTTGAGAGGGAGATTGCTCCACGCTGTAGGGAATTGGCGTCATGCCGTCGAGCAGGAGGCTATTGAAAGCATCAACAGTATCAGGCGTCAGATTTTGGGAGGCGACCAGAAATTGTAAGTTATCAATCCCGATGGTTCGATCAGAAGGTAAATCTTTCCCGACCAGGGGCAGCTTCGTGAAGTTGATGGTGGAGCTGAGGTTGAGACCAAAGAATACTTGTGATTGTTTCTGAGTCTTACTCTGGCCTTTATCCTGATCCTTGTTGTAAATGAATAGAGCATCTATAAGAGTGATTTCTAGTGTGCTCGGGACATAGGCAGCGATATCAGCAGACACTGCTTCGACCAAGTTTCTGACTTTAATCGCTTCTCTGTTGGGATTGTTGTAGGCGGCGAGGATCGTTTTGGCCGTCTTGTCTTGACTGAAGAGCAAGTTGAACTGTAGATCCCCAACGGTGATGTAGCCGCCAAACTGTTTAAGAAAAGAATTATCTTCTTGGCGAGTAATTTCGATGGTGACCACAATCTCCACAGCTTGACCGTCAACTAAGAATTGAGATTCAGCAATAAAGGTGAAGTCTTTGGTCTCGCTGTTGAAAGCGATCGCTAGATTTTCAATTGTCAGGTCTTCTATGGCAGCGGGTAAGGGAACCTCACCAAAGATATTGCCAAGATCTTCGGTCAGTGTGGGCTGTTCGCCTTCAGGCGATTGGGCCGCAGGGCCAATGGGGATGGCTTGTCCGGGGCCGGTGCTGCCGTTGAATTTCCAGCCGTCGCCGTCATAGTTGGCATCTAGGTTGAGGGGAATGCCTGCGATCGCAAACTCGGCAGCAATTTCACAATCGTAAGTCTCTTGTCCATAGATCTTGAAACGCAGCGCATTTAGCTCAACATTGTCGATAATCTCCCAGCTTCCAGAAACATCAGCCCGCGTAGCAAATTCCCGACTCTCCAGATTGAACTCAGCACTGAGATCGTTAATGGTGAGGTCGGGGATGCCATCGGACTGTGCGCCCAAATCAGCCACCAAATCAGCAATTTTAAGCGGCGTTTGTGAATCCAGGCCCAAATAGAATTGCTTACTAGGGTAATAGCCGCCACCGAGGAGCGTCACTTGACTGTTTTTGCCTAGGGTTGCTTGAGCATCAATAGACGCTGTGATGATGTTGGCATCCAAGGGCTGCTCAACAGAAAAGTCAAATAGCAGCCCATTCAGGGTCAACACCTCGTCAATCAGGGTCCAATTTTCTAGATCAAGGGTAAAGCTGGCCTGTTCAAGACTTTTTTCACGTTTGGAAAACTGTAGGTCTACGGTGACGCTTCCCTGAGATTGCAGAGAGGGTAAATCGGCGAGATCAGACGCGTCAACAAAAGGAAGAGAGTTGTGTCTGTAGGTTCCGGTTGCGGTGATGAGATCGCGATCGCGCGGAAAATCAATATCAATGTCAATTCCTTGCTGACCATCGTTGAGATCTAGCACGCCAGCCAAGCGAATCTGCGAATCATTTGGTGAGAAATAGAGCGGCGAAGACAGCTCTACAACCGCGTCTTTAAGCGTAGCAGGCCCAAACTCGCAGCCATCTGGGCCCAATACCAACAGCAGAGAGAGCACCGGAAACTCATCTGGAAACGTGACTTTAGATTGAACCAGAAAGTCCGAGAGATCGATCCCAATAAAATCTATCAGGGTCTCTAGTCCGACCAGATCACTTGCGGTAAATCCGCCCCACAGATTGAGTCCACTCTCCACTGGAAATGATGGATTGTTGCGGTCAGACCACTCTTGCCAGAGGTGCAGTTTATCGACCTCTGTTTGTAGGGTTTGTTCATCTAGTGGCTCAGCCGAGTAAATATAGAGCCAGAGCGGATCTTGAAGCGTCAGGAAGCGCAGTAAAAACGTTTCTGCGGAGTTGCCTGTTTCTGATTCTCCAGGCATAAGCGGAAAGCAAGTACCAAAGTTCCAATCTTCGAGTGGCTGAGCGCAGAGAATGAACAAAGATTGATCGGCTGAGCTGAGCACCTCCATCTGACAGGCAACGTTCAGCAGACTGCCTTTGCCCCGATGAATTTGCGGATCGGTTTCATCCTGTTCTGGCTTATCACGCTCGATACTTCGCGTCCAGAAATATTTTTGCAGGTCATCTAGGCAAGCCTCGCTAAGGTTTGCTTGATCGAAAACCATAGATGTTGTTGTGCTTAAGTTCGTTGTCATGGGAGGTGCCTTCCCTTGTTGATGTTTACAGGTCTATTTGAGAGATCTATTGACAAGTTTTAGAGACTTTTAATCGGCTGGTCACATAGGTTGCCGACCCACCCCGTCGCTGCGCGCCACCCCTCCAGAGGCAGGGCTGTTTCATTGTCTTGAGAGAAAAATTGGAAACCATGATTGTTTCGTTTGGAAGTATTTGTCTGTCCTGTCGCTCGCAACGAGCCAAAGGGCCTTCTGGATTTTCTCTGATGAACATGAAACATCCCTGCCTCCAGAGGGGATTCATTCTCGGCTACGAAGCTATCAAGGACCGATCATGCTTTACCTTAATCGCGCTGCCATAAGTAGATCCCCTCTTGGGAGGGGTGGCCGGAGCGCAGCGGAGGTCGGGGTGGGTCGGCAATGAGTAGCGCCAGCGGCTGTCTCCTGCTTATCTAGCGGACCAACAGATCACTCCGGTCATTTAATCTCTAAAGGTGAGATCAGTGCTTTTCGCTCAGCGGAATTGAGCGGTTGTGGATACGTGGGAAACGAGGTGAAATGTTCAACCACGTCTTGAAACGCTTTGGTCAGGTTGGCTGAGGCTGGCAGCGTCCTGGAAAGCAGGAGTTCTTGCAATAGCGATGCGATCGCACCCAAGTCACCAGCAGCCAAACTATCAATCTCGTCTACTAGAGACCCAAAATACCGTCTTACCCTATCTGGAAAAGCGACATTGCCCATCAGCTCAGTCAGCTTGTTCTTACCAGCGGTCAGGCTCATCCAGTGCATAAACCAGCCATCGTGCAGAAAAACGTAAAATCGTCTTCTTAACAGTTGAACGAGCTGAAGAAACTCCACGTGACTCGTTACGACAAAAGCAGTGTTTTGTAGAACATTATGTTGATTTACATCATGCTGCTTTAAGGTATCCCACTGTGATCTGGGCACGAAGCAAGCAATGGGATACTCTATCTCATCTACCCCAGGTCGTCCGCCTTCGTCACTGTGAAAAGCGCGATTGGGAAACTGCCCGCCATCGGGCTGCCCCTGATAGATAGCTTGGACTAACGAATTCAGCGTCTGAGCTGTGATAGACACCAAATCGTTGATGTTGCCTACTTCAGGATCTTCTTTCTCGTCGAGTTCTTGATAGGTTCCAATAAATTCAACAAAAATGTTCCTAGATTTCGTGATCTCCAGCGCATTTTTTTTGGCTTCAACCGGAATAAAGAGATTCTGACTACCCTCAGGCTCTGAGGGTTCGGATTCAAGCTCTGAAATGCGCGTGGTCATCTCGAATGAAGCATTCGGGGTAAAGGGCCAGACTGCAAACAAGTCATAATCGCCAGATACCGCATTTTTATAGCGGTTTACGTCGTCTCTGTATGCCAAGTAAGGACTCTGAACGCCATTAATCGGATAAAACCGAGTGATGGGTTTATCATTGGTCGGAACAATGTCAAGCCTTTGCAGTGCCTGATCGATGCGCGTGACATCAGCGTTAGCTATCGTCTCCGGGTCTATGGATGCTTGAATACTCTGATTGTAAGAAGTGGGGACAGCATCGCTCTGGTCAGCCGCGCCTGCTTGATTAACAGAAAACTTGGTGCCATTGATTTGCAAGTAACTGCTATATCCTGCACCCGGAGTTCTCTTAATGTAGATATTCCGATGATAGAGATTCCACAAGTTACGGTTAGCAGCTTGCCGCCTTATCAAATACTCAATAGCAACGGTTTGATTGGTATCTTCTGCGATGCCGCAGATCAAATCAGGCGTGATAACGCTGTGATTCGGTAGAGTTCCATTGCCCAGCAGCTCTTGCTTGCGAGCGTCTGATATCACAAGGGGAAGATAAAGAGAGTCAGCCACTTTACCCTGTTCTTGTTCTGTTGCCTGAGTCGCGATTAACCAGGCCAAAGAACTCATATGTTCTTTGAGGTTGTAGGCCATTTTACTGGTGCCCGCCTTATTCAAGGCAGGTAATTGACAAACAAACCCCGCCATTGGCACCCAATTGCAAGATTTTCCATGCACATAAAACGGTTTAAGGTTATAGCCTTCGTCGATCAGTGTCGTGCAGGCCCTACCAGGGACTCGGCTCCAGACCACGCAGTTCAGCTTATCTGCGGTTCTTTGAAATGCCTGTGAGACCCTTCTGGGAAAACCCTCTTGGGCTAATCTTGCATCTGGCCGAATAGGTGGAGGCGGAATGACTTGCCGATTTCTCCGATTCCAGGCACCGTTCTCTATTTTTTGTATTTGCCACTTCACATTTGTCATTGTTCTTCCTCTAAAGTTTGGTTACAGTTTCCTGGCCGCTTACCATTTACGAATCAGCCTTGCCATTTCTCGCCGCACAAAAAGAACGGTGATGTAAAAATATTGTTCTGTTGGCGTTTTCCCCTTCGAGTCCTTCATAAATATGTCTATCGCCCACTCGCCATCTACGACCTTTGGCTGAATCGATAGCTGCCCAATCGCAGAAACCTTCCTGTTGAAAGTGTTGAAGCCTCCAACGATTGCAACCCATTCATCGCCGCTGTAACCCGTTGGCAGATTGCGACGCCCATTAAACTTTTCACTTCTAAAGGTAAGAAACTCCATTGGCTTTTTACCTTTAATGTGAAAACCATCGCTGGCATTGAGTGTTTTCGCATTGAGTGTGTTGGAAACAGATAGGTTACCCGTCACCTCTTCTATGGCAATTGAAGACGCTTCTAGGTGACCCTCAATCTTGGTATCTCCCTCAACCTTCAAACCATCTAATCCCGAAGAAGATTTTACATGGAGCTTAGCTTGAGGTTCATCCGTGCCAATTCCCACGCAGCCCACCTTACCTGTAGGGTCTTCCCGGTAAACTAGCGGACCTTTATGAATGGGCACCGTGATGTGCCCATCCCAATACCCTGGAATATTTTCAAAGTGAACATACAGATTGGCATAGCCCGATTTCAAGAT
>ERZ1740067.1668-NODE-1668-length-14772-cov-7.223823_pt1 | contig 14772 bp, 18 predicted proteins | sample MGYA00581736_ERZ1740067 | MGnify/ENA primary metagenome ERZ1740067 (study PRJEB43018, sample SAMN04849236) | marine metagenome | isolation source: floating plastic debris | place: Pacific Ocean | collected 2008-08-27 | study: EMG produced TPA metagenomics... | reverse complement strand
ACTTCCAGCCGCGTGTCTCGGCATAGCGTTGATACATGCGCAGCAGATCGCCTGCGAAAAGCGAGGCCTCATCGCCCCCCGTCCCCGGCCTGATCTCGATCATCGCGGGCTTGGCGTCTGCCTCGTCTTTGGGCAGCAGCGTCAACCGGATCGAATGCTCGGCCGCAGGAAGCCGGGCTTGCAGGGCGGGCAGTTCCTCTTCGGCCAGTTCTTTCATTTCGGGGTCAGCCAGCATCGCTTCGGCCTCGTCGATATCCGACACAAGCTGCATATAGGCCTCGACCTCTTCGACCACGGGCTTGAGATCAGAGTATTCCTTGGCAAGGGCGGCGATATCCTCGGCCGCGGCGCCACCGGCCATCTTGGCTTCCAGAAACTGAAAGCGCTGACGGATTTGTTCAAGTTTTTCGAAAGGAACCATAGGGTTGCTTCTCTTATGCTCGGCGCTTGGTCAAGAGCGCAAACCATGCTAATTTCTGCATATGAAACATTTTGTACCACTCCTGATCCTACTGACCACCCCCGCGATGGCCGATGTCTCGAGCGGTGGGAAAACCGTTGATTGTTATTGCACCGACCAAGGCGGCGCGCGCATCGAGCTGGGCGAACAGATTTGCCTGCAGGTTGATGGACGCCTGTTTACGGCGCAATGTCAGATGTCGTTGAACACGCCGATGTGGCGCGAAGTGCAGAATGGCTGTCTTAGCTCATCTCTGTCCCAAAGCGTCCAGCCAGCGGGTGACGCGGGCGGCGTTGACTCCTAGATCAGACTGACCAAACCGCAATCTCGCATGGATGACCAAAGCTGTGCCGCCCTCTGCCGGGGTTGCTTGCACCGTTGTGTAATCGGGAAATCCGATCACACGCGAGCGGCTGACATACGTGACGCGGCCTTCCTCGGGGCTGCCGGCCAGCCGGTCTGTGCGCGGCTCGGCCATTGCGATTGCATCGAACCGGGTGAGCAGATCAACCGGGCTGTCGGGATAGACATTGCTGGCGATATCACCGCCTTCGGGACGCACAACAAAATGACCGATCTGCGGGGCGGCGGTGCTGGGATCGCGGTGCCATGCCTCGCGGTTACTGGGGGCAAGCCGGACATAAGCGAGCCCGATAATAACAGCCAGTAAGAGCAGTGACAGGATAAGCCTCATCTTCTAACCCTCCGATTTTGCAAGTTTGTTCCAACAGTAAAGGCACATTAATTCGGTTGCGACATGCGCGCCCGCGATGGCGGTGGCGCCTGTTGTATCGAAGGGGGGTGACACTTCTACAACGTCGCCACCCACCATATTGATCCCTTTTAGGCCTTGCAGCATCGCCACCGCCTGCGCACTGCTCAGCCCGCCCCAAACGGGCGTGCCGGTGCCCGGCGCAAAGGCCGGATCGAGCGCATCAATATCGAAGGTCAGATAGGTCGCGTGATCGCCAAGGATCGCCTTGATCTTGGCGATCGTGGCCTCCGGCCCGATGCGGTGCACCTCTGCCGCGTCGATGATGTTGACGCCCAGCGTGTCTTCATTCGTAGTCCGAATGCCCACCTGGACCGAGCGTTCGGGCACGATCAGCCCTTCCTTGACGGCCTTATAGAACATCGTGCCATGGTCAATGCGGGTCATGTCATCGTCGGGCCATGTGTCGGAATGCGCATCGAATTGCAGCAGACTAAGCGGGCCAAATTTTTCAGCATAGGCGCGCAGGATCGGGAAACTGATATAGTGATCGCCCCCCAAAACCAGCGACCCAGCACCTACTTGAAGGATACCCCGAATATGGGCGGTTAGCGTTTCAGGGAACTTCGCGATATGACCGTAATCAAAGGCAACATCGCCATAATCGGCTACATTGAACTCGGTCAAAGGGTTGATATCCCAGCCATAAGGCGGATCGCAGGGTTGCAACGCCGAGGCTTCCCGGATCGCGCGCGGCCCAAACCGTGTACCGGGACGATGGGTGGTCGCCTGATCGAAGGGCACGCCGGTGACTGCCAGATCGACGCCCGTCAGATCCTTGGTATAGGTGCGCCGCATGAAGGACGTCACACCGCCAAACGCATTCTCGAACGACAGCCCCCGATAGCCGTCGCGTGTCAGGGCGTTGTCCACATCGGTGGCACTGTCTTTCAACGCCATGGGTTACTGCTCCAGAGGCTGGGCACGCTCGACCAGCTGGGCAAAGAAAGACGCCCCCACAGGCGCAATCTCGTCGTTGAAATCATAGGATGGGTGATGCAGGCCAGCGCTATCGCCCTGCCCGATGAACAGATACGCGCCCGGGCGTTTTTCGAGCATATAGGCGAAATCCTCTGCGCCCATCTCACGGCCTGCTTCGGGGATGACATTGCCGTCGCCCACGACCTCTTTGGCCACATCCGCAGCAAAAGCGGCCTTGCTGGCATCATTCACCGTCGCCGGGTAGCCGACCTGATAGTCCAGCTCAGCCGAGACGCCATAGGCCGCCGCTTGCCCGTCCACAATCGCGGCCATCCGGTCCATGACCATGTCTTGCACCGCCTTGTCAAAGGTCCGCACGGTGCCGCAGATATAGGCGCCTTCGGGGATGATATTGTCGGCACTGCCGGTGTGGATTTGCGTGACCGAGACAACCAGATCATCCAGCGCATAATGATTGCGGCTGACAATCGTCTGGATCGCCTGCACCATGCCAACCGCGGCCACAATCGGATCGCGGGTCTCATGCGGCATGGCGCCATGCCCGCCTTCGCCTTTGATATGAATTTCAAACGTATCGACCGCTGCCATGATCGGCCCGGGCGTGGTGTAAAACGCGCCTTCCTTGAAGCCCGGCGCGTTGTGCAGCGCATAGACCTGCGCAATGTCGAAGCGGTCCATGACACCCTCTTCGACCATCACGCCAGCACCGCCGCCGCCTTCCTCTGCCGGTTGGAAGATAAGCGCCACGCGGCCGGAAAACTTGCGCGTTTCCGCCAGATAACGCGCGGCCCCCAGCAGCATCGTCGTGTGCCCGTCATGGCCGCAAGCGTGCATTTTTCCCGGCACCGTGCTGGTCCAGTCAGCCCCGGAAGTCTCCTCCATCGGCAGCGCGTCCATATCCGCGCGCAGACCAATCGTCGGCCCATCACCCTGCCCGTTGATGATCGCGCCCAGCCCGCTTTCGGCAATGCCTTCATGCAGCTCATCCACCCCGAATTCGCGCAGCCGCTCGGCCACAAAAGCCGCCGTTTCGTGGCAATCAAACTGCAATTCGGGATGCTGATGCAGGTGCCGCCGCCACGCGGTCATATCCTCGGCATAATCCGCGATGCGGTTGGTGACGGGCATGGGTGGGACTCCTCGCGATGATCGGATACCGTCATAGCAAATCATGCACCGGACCTGCCCGCAATGCCCAATGACCTGATCCACGACGCCAACGGCGGGATGCCTCGCCTTCTGGAGATTATGCGCCGCCTGCGTGATCCCGAAACCGGGTGTCCGTGGGATATCGAACAGGATTTCGCGACCATTGCGCCTTACACGATTGAAGAGGCTTACGAGGTCGCTGACGCCATCGAGCGCGCCGATTGGGCCGAGTTGGAAGGCGAGTTGGGCGATCTGCTCTTGCAGACCGTTTACCATACGCAGATGGCCTCTGAGGCCGGGCATTTCAGCTTTGAGAGCGTCGTGCGCGCGATCTCAAACAAGATGGTCGCGCGGCACCCCCACATGTTTTGCGATGAAAGCCGTGATAAATACGCCGACCAACAAACCGCCGATTGGGAAAAGATCAAAGCCGCCGAACGCGCCGGGAAAGCGCAACGCGGTACACTAGATGGTGTGGCCGTCGGATTGCCTGCGCTGCTGCGCGCTGTGAAGCTGCAAAAACGCGCTGCGCGGGTTGGGTTTGACTGGCCTGAAACCGCCCAAGTGCTTGATAAAATGCAGGAAGAAGCGCGGGAATTGGTAGAGGCGCGTGAGACGCTGACCCAAGCCGAAATTGAAGAAGAGTTTGGCGATTTGCTATTTGTCATGGCCAATTTGGGGCGGCATCTGAAGGTCGATCCGGAAGCTGCGCTCCGCGCGGCGAACGCCAAATTCACCCGCCGGTTTGAAGCGATTGAGGCGGCGCTGGCGGCGAAGGGCAAAACGCCCTCCGACAGCACTCTTGAGGAAATGGACGCCCTTTGGGACGCCGCGAAAGCGCAGGAAAAGCAATGAGCAAACGCCCCATCATCATCGACACTGCCCCTGGACAGGACGACGCCGTCGCGCTCCTGCTGGCGCTTGCTTCGCCAGAAGTTGAGGTGCTGGGCATCACCGCCGTGGCGGGCAATGTGCCCTTGTCACTCACCCAGAAAAACACCCGGATTGTCTGCGAATTGGCCGGGCGCACCGAGTTAAAGGTTTTCGCAGGCTGTGATGCGCCGCTCACGCGCAAACTGATTACGGCAGAGCATGTGCATGGCCAAACAGGCCTTGACGGACCTGCGATGCCCGAGCCGACCATGCCGCTGCAAGACGCGCACGCGGTGGAGTTTATCATCGACACGGTCCGCACCACCGACGGCGTCACGCTTTGCCCGCTTGGCCCGCTGACAAACATCGCGAGCGCGTTGCAAAAAGCGCCCGATATTGCCTCACGCATCCGCGAGATTGTCCTGATGGGCGGGGCCTATTTCGAGGTCGGTAACATCACACCTTCCGCAGAATTCAACATTTACGTCGACTCGGAAGCTGCTGATATCGTGTTCAAATCTGGAATTCCGATCACGGTGATGCCACTGGATGTCACCCATAAAGCGCTGACCACGCAGTCCCGCGTGGATGCCTTTCGCGACATGGGCACACCTGTGGGCGAAGCCGTCGCCGCGTGGACCGATTTCTTCAATCGGTTTGATATGGAGAAATACACCTCCCCCGGTGCGCCGCTGCATGATCCGTGCGTGATTGCGTATCTGATCGACCCGGACCTGTTCACTGGCCGGCATGTGAATGTCTGTATCGAGACGACATCCGATCTGACCCTCGGCATGACCGTTGCCGATTGGTGGGGCGTCACGGATCGTGCGCCCAACGCGATGTTTATGGGCGATATCAATGCGGACGGGTTTTTCGATCTGCTGACCCGTCGGATCGCAACCCTATGACCGCGCTGCACCTTGCCGGGCCAGAGGATGCCGCCCGCATCCTGCCGCTTATGGCGCAGTTTCACGCGCATCATGGGTTGGATTATTCCGACGACCATCGTGCCGCGGCGCTTGATCCGTTGTTGAACGGTTCGCCCTTGGGGGTCGCTTATCTGATCGGTCCGCAAAAGGCGCCCATCGGCTATGTTATCCTGTCTTTTGGCTGGTCTATCGCCTTGGGCGGCATGGACGGGTTCATCGACGAGATCTATATCAGAGAAGGCGTGCGCGGCCGTGGCATCGGCTCGGAAGTGCTTATCGAATTGCCCAAAGCGCTGGCAGGCGTGGGCCTTAAGGCGCTGCATCTGGAAGTGCAAAAGAACAACACGCGCGCACAGGATCTTTATCGCCGTTTGGGGTTTGAACCCCGCGATGGCTATCACCTTATGACACGGACGCTATGATGGATTTCCCTTTCGAGAATAGCTACGCGAACCTGCCCGAACGCTTGTATACCAAGCTGGCGCCGACACCGGTCAAAACGCCGAAACTAATCGCGTATAACACCGCATTGGCTGCGGAGTTGAACATTAAAGGCACGCCAGAAGCCGCTGTTTTTGCTGGAAATATCATACCAGAGATGGCCGATCCTTTGGCGCAGGTCTATGCGGGCCATCAGTTCGGTCACTGGAACCCCCAACTGGGGGATGGCCGCGCGATCTTGCTGGGGGAAGTGGCGGGCCATGACGTCCAACTCAAAGGCTCTGGCCCAACGCCCTATAGCCGGATGGGCGATGGCCGCGCCTGGCTTGGCCCCGTGCTGCGCGAGTATGTGGTGAGCGAGTTCATGCACGCCGCCGGAGTGCCCACCACCCGTGCGCTGGCCGCTGTCACCACCGGCGAGACGGTCCTGCGCGAAACGCCCCTTCCGGGCGCGATCCTGACGCGTGTGGCGGCCAGCCATATCCGGGTTGGCACGTTTCAATACTTTGCCTCGCGCACCGATGCGCCCGCTTTGCAGGCCCTCGTCGATCACTGTATTACGCGGCATTGCCCCGATGCAGACGGCCCGCAAGGCCTGCTGGATGCGGTGGTGCAAGCACAAGCGACCCTCATCGCGAAATGGATGTCGCTGGGCTTCATCCACGGTGTCATGAACACAGACAATTGCGCGATTTCCGGCGAAACCATCGATTACGGCCCCTGCGCCTTCATGGACGCCTATCACCCGGAAACCAAGTTCAGCTCTATCGATCAGTTCGGGCGGTATGCGTATAACAATCAGCCTGATATCGCAGCGTGGAATCTGGCACAATTGGCAACCAGCTTGTTGCAACTGATGCCGGATCGCGACGCGGCGATTGAAAGCTTCACCGAGAGTGTGAACGGCTTTATTCCTGTATTTCAAAAGGCTTATGGTATGATCTTCATGTCAAAGATCGGCATTTCCGAGGTTCAGGAGGGCGATATGGCGTTGGTCACCGACCTGCTGGACCGGATGGCAGCCAATCAGGCGGATTTCACCAACACGTTCCGAGGCCTGTCTGAGGGGGGCGCGCGCGATCAGTTCGTCGATCCGACAGCCTTTGACGGCTGGGCCGAGGGATGGACCACGCGCATCGCCTCGGAGCCTGACCCGCAAGCCGTCATGCGCGCGGCAAATCCCGCCATTATTCCGCGCAACCACCGTATTGAAGAGATGATCCAAGCGGCGGTCGCGGGTGATTATGCCCCATTCGAGCGGCTGAACACCGCCCTTGCCACGCCATACACCTTGGACCAGACGCATCATGATCTGCCCACCCCACCGCCCGAGCAGGAAATCGTGCATCAACCCTTTTGCGGCACCTGAGGGGGTTTTCGGTTGATGAGGATCAGACCAAGCGCGACCAGCGCCAGCGAGGTCAGCACAGATGGCCCCACCTCTTCGCCCAGCAGCGCCCATCCCAGCACAACGCCAAATACCGGCGACAGGAAGCTGAAAGACGCCACCGAGGATGCGGGATACAAGCTGAGAAGCCATAGCCAGAAGATGAAACCGCCGCTGACCACCAAGATGATCTGAAAAGCCAAACCCCATAAGTGGATTGGTGCTAGATCGCGTATCAACGGGCCGAACAAAGGTGCAGCGATCAGCAAAAGCGGCGCCGACACAAGCACCTGCCAGAAAAGCTGCATTTCGGGGCTGTCGTCCTTCAGGCGTGTGGCGCGCACGCCAAGCGCGCTGCCCGCCCACCCCATCGCAGCACCCAGCGCGCATAGATCGCCCACAAGGCTGGCATCGGTGTCATCGGTTCGCGAAAAGATCGCCACGGCGACACCGGCAAAGGCCAGCATCAGCCCAAGGGCCTTGCCGCGCGTGATGCGTTCGCCCAGCAGAAAATGCGCGCCAATCGCCATCCACACGGGCATGGAGTAAAAGATCACTGCGCTGCGTGACACGCTGGTCAGATCCAGCGCCAGAAACAGGCAGACGAACTCGGCCGCGAAGATCGCACCAACCAGCAGGCCCGGCCCCAGCGCGCTGAAATTCAGTTTGATGCCGCGAAAGCGCATCCAGGCATAGATGCAGATGATCGCCCCGAGAGAGCGCAGACCCGCAAAGAATACCGGCTGCAAGCCCCCATTGGTGACCTTGATAACCACCTGATTAAAAGCCAGAAAAATCGCAAAACCAATCAGCGATATCGCCCCGAAGGCGTCCATGTGATCCTTGCGCTCCATGGCGGCCACAAAGGCAGTGTGCCGCAGCGCCGTCAAGCGCGCATTCATGCTAGGGCTGCGCAAAAGACCAAACGGACAGTGCTATGAATTTCCTACAGATCACCTCGCTGCTGATCGTGCTTGCGGGCGCGTTCGGTGCAATCAATTACCTTTACCTCAAGCTGCCTTCGGCGATCGGCATTCTGGTTGTTGCCTTTGCGGCCTCTCTGGGCGTCATGGGGCTTGATCTGATGGTGCCAGCGCTTGGCGTGGCCGATGCGGTCCGCGAAACGGTGACGGGCCTGCATTTTTCTCAGGCACTGCTGGAAGGCATGTTGGGGCTGCTGCTTTTTGCAGGGGCTTTGCATGTCAAACTGCGTGATCTGAAAACCGAATGGGTGCTGGTTTTCCTGATGGCAACCATCGGCGTCGGTTTGTCGACCGCGATCATCGGTACCGGGTTTTCATGGCTTACGGGCATGCCATTCATCGTCGCGCTGGTCTTTGGCGCGATTATCTCCCCCACCGATCCCGTTGCCGTTCTGGGTGTGCTGCGCGAGGCCAACCTCAAGACGTCGCTGGAGACGAAAATTGCAGGCGAAAGCCTGTTCAATGACGGCGTGGCCTATGTTGTGTTCCTTGTTCTGGTGGGCATCGCCTTTCCGGGCGACGATCACCATGGATCAAGCCTTGCCGATGCTGCCATGCTGTTCGTGCAAGAAGCCGTCGGCGGTGCGCTTTTGGGCATCGTGCTGGGCTGGCTGACGTTCCGCGTCATGCGCCTGATCGACGACTATGCGCTTGAGGTTCTTATCACGCTCGGGCTTGCATTTGGCGGCTATGAGCTGGCGATCTGGCTGCATGTGTCTGCGCCCATCATGGCGGTCTGTGCTGGGCTCTTGATCGGCGATATCGGCGCGAAACACGGGATGAGCGCGCAAACACGTGACTACGTAGACGCCTTCTGGAAGTTGATTGATGAAATCCTGAACGCGGTTTTGTTCCTGATGATCGGGTTCGAGGTCTTTGCCATCGTCTTTGATGCGTCTTTCCTGATGGCAGGCGTTCTGGCGATCGGGCTTGCGCTGATTGCGCGGCTGGCCGCTGTTGCCGTGCCTGTGCTGATGCTCAAGCCGTTTCGCGACTTTTCCCAAGGGGTTTTGCCGATCATTACGTGGGGCGGGCTGAAGGGTGGCATTTCGGTCGCGCTGGCGCTGTCGCTGCCCGAAGGCGACTGGAAGCCGCTGATCCTGACGGCGACCTATATCGTCGTGCTCTTCTCGATCATTGTGCAGGGCCTGACGATCGCACCGCTGGCCCGACGGGTGGGCCGCGAGCCCGATTTGATGTAGCGCAGACACCCCTGCGCGGTTTTTCCCCCTGCTCAGAACGGTTTGGCTGTGCAAGGGTGCTTTATCTGGAACCTAAAACAGGGGGATAACCCATGGGATTGATGGGCACATTGGCAAAAGTTGCCATCGGCTATGCAGCAGCCAAAGGCATGGACAAGATGCGCGACAGCGGCGGCTTGCAAAACATGATGCAACAGATGTCGGGCGGCGCACAGGCGGGCGCTGGCGGCCTTCAGGACATGATGGGCCAGATGATGGGCGGCGCGCAAGGCGGCGCGGCCAACCTGCAAGACATGATGGGCAAAATGATGGGCGGCGCCGGTGCAGGCGCAGGCAGCCTGCAAGACATGATGAGCCAAATGATGGGCGGTGGCACGGCGACAAGCGAGCCCGAAAAGGGCGGCTTGCTGTCAAACCTGGGCGGAGCGGGCGGCGCAGGCCTTGCCGGGATCCTTGCCATGGCAGGCGGAGCAGCCGCTATGAGCGGTGACGGCGTCAACGATATGCTGGCCTCGGTCGGGCAGGAAAAAGCCAGTGACGAGATGGAGCGGAATGCAGGCGTCATGCTGCGCGCCATCATTCAGGCCGCCAAGGCCGATGGAGAGATCGACGCCGACGAACAGGCCCGCATTATGGACACCGTGGGCGAGGATGCCGATGCCGAAGACATCGCCTTTGTGCGCGAACAACTGGCCGCACCCGTGAGCGTCGAAGCGCTGGCGGCTGACACGCCCAACGGTGCAGAAGCGCAGGTCTATGCGATGTCGCTGATGTCGATCCGCGTCGATACCCCGGCCGAGGTCGCGTATCTGACCGATCTGGCGGATGCGCTGCGGCTGCCCAAATCGGCGCTGGATATGGTGCACGCGCAAATGGGCGTCCCACCGCTGCCTGCCTAAACCCGGACCAAGGGGGCTGCATTCGTGGTTCCCTCCCCCGCCGGGGCGCGCTACACCTCGAACCCAAGATCACTTCGGGGGGCATGATGACCGACACAATTCTGTCGCGCTGCGACGCCAAGGGCCTGCGTATGACCGAACAACGCCGCACGATTGCGCGCGTTCTGGAAGATGCCCACGACCACCCCGATGTTGAAGAGCTGTATGCCCGTGCCTCGACTGCCGATCCACGGATTTCGATTGCAACGGTCTATCGCACCGTGAAACTTTTTGAAGAAGCCGGGATCCTCGACAAGCATGATTTCGGCGATGGCCGCGCCCGGTACGAGACGACTGATCGTGAACATCACGACCACCTGATCGACATGAACTCGGGCGAGGTGATCGAGTTTGTCGATGCCGAGATCGAAGCGCTTCAGGAAAAGATCGCGCAAAAGCTGGGGTACACGTTGAAGGGCCACAAGCTTGAGCTTTATGGCGTTCCGATCAAGAAATAGCCTTTAGATCGGGGTCGCCTCACCCTCTTTGGCGATGGCCAGCAACAGATCCAGAAGGTCGAATTCATCCTCGGGGATCTTGCTTGGATCACTGTTCCAGGCAATCGACAGCGCGCATTTCACAGCCGCCCATTGCATCAAACGGCGCGATGCCACGTTGAAGGGTGCGCTCCAGTGATCGCGAAGGGCGCGAATGCGGTCAGGGTTGCGGATAAGCGCAGCAGCACCTTTGGGGTTTCGAAATGCGTTGGCCAATTCGTAGGCGCGTTCTCCGATGATGCCCTTCGCATCAAACGCGCAATAGCCGCGATCGCCCAGGCGAATATTGTCGTGATGCAGATCGCCATGCAAAGGGCAGACATCTTGCGGATCGGCCAGAAGGTGGGCTGCCAACGCGCGGGAGTGTTCCAGATTTTGCCGCGCAGCAGGCGGACAACCGCGCGGGATCTGCAAAGTGAGCAATCCGCGAAACCACCTGTCGAGCGTGGGCAGATCGGTTTGCGGCGTGACGCCTTGGCGATGCAATTTCAGAGCAACACCCAACAGCTCCCGGGTTGCCAGATCATCTTGTCCGCCCCGGCTAAGATCCCCCAAAGAAGGGCCAGCAAGCCATTCGGTCAGCGCGATGGACGAGGTGCAGGCATAAACCCGGGCCGCGCCTTGGCCGTTCAACGCCTCAAGATAGGCAAAACCGGCGCCCTCATTGCCCATCGTGGGGCCGTGATAGACCTTGAGCGCGGCCGCCTCACCGGTTTGGCGCATCACCTTCCAGATCGACGCAATCGCCGTCCGTTCTATAAAAACTGCGTCCGAGAGGCCGTGCTCTTGAAGGGCGCGCGCAGGCGGTTGAGGATTTGATGTCATGGCATTTGTATATCGCGGGGACGGACCCTGACCAAGGCGGGCAAGATATCGCGGCCTGCTGGTGCAGTCCCTTCTCAGCGCGCCGCTGGAGTGATAGCCAGCGTCAGGCACATCACGCGGTCTTGCCATGCTCACCACAGATCCCTCCTTTGCACCCGGTCAAACGCGCGCCATGCAACGCGTGATGATTGTCGGCCAACCGGGCGCAGGCAAAAGCACACTGGCGCGGTTGCTGGGCGCGCGCACAGGTTTGCCGGTGTACCACATGGATCATATCCACTGGAAAGCTGGCTGGGTTGAACGCCCGCATGACGAGAAGACCGCGATGACCCGCGCCATTCATCGCAAGCCGCGCTGGATCTTTGAGGGGGGCCATTCCGCGACATATGCCGACCGGATCGCCCATGCGGACACGTATATCTGGATTGATGTCGGGCTTGGCCTGCGCGTCTGGCGCGTTCTCAAACGCAGCTTCGTCTATCGCGGGCGCAACCGTCCTGACCTGCCCGAAGGCTGCCCCGAACAGTTCAATGCCGGAACCCTCGACTTTCTGGCCTTCATCTGGATGAGCCGCCACATCGCCCGCGCGAAGATGAAAGCGCTTTATGACGCCACGCCGCCGCATGTCACGGCCATCCGCCTGACAAACCGAAGGCAAATCAACGACTTCCTTACCAATATTGAGGCTTGACCTTCCCCCTGCTGGAGCCTCTAGAGCGGGCGCATGAGCTTTTTCGCACAGCATCAACGCCTGCTTTTGATATTCGGAACGGTCTACGCGATAGGCCTGATCGTCACCCATGCCACCCTGCCTTCTGCCCATGTCTGGTGGATCGCTGCGGCTTTTTCGATCCTGATGAATGCGCCCTACGTGATCGAGGCCCGCGCACAGCAATCGCATATTGGCCTTGAGACCACACTTGCCGTCACGCTGATCGCGATGTCGCTTGCTGGTCCCCTTGTTGCGCCGCCTTTCGTCATCGCCGCAATCCTGTGCCATGCGCTGTGGGATATCGCCAAACTGCGTGGCGCAGGCGTGCCTTTTGTCAGTTGGTACATGCTGGGCTGCGCGGTGATTGACGTGGCATATGCCAGCGCGCTGACGCTTTACTGGCTTCGCGTTTGAAGACACGGTAGGCTGCCAGCCAAGCTGCAAAAGGCGCTGACATGACCAACCCCATCTTTCAAGAGATCGAAGACGCCGTGAAAGAGATCGCCCGCGACATTGATCCCAATGTTCAAACGCTGACGAAATATGGCGGCACCGTTTTTGCGCCCGACCCCAGCGATCCCAAGAAGATCGTCGGCGGCGTCTTTTCCTACAAAGACCACGTGTCGGTGGAGTTCTCGGAAGGTGCAGGTTTTGCCGATCCGGATGGCCATCTTGAAGGCGGAGGTAAAGCGCGCAGGCACGTCAAATTGCGCAGCCTTGGCGATATCGCAGACAAAACGGTCAAAGCCTTTCTGGAACAGGCGCTGGCGCGCTAGCCGATTGCAGGCGCCGTCGGCGTCCAGGGCCCTTCGACGAACGTGGCCTCGGCATTGCCCGGCCAAGGCGGCATCGTGATGCAGATGAATTTGAGCGGCACATCCCCGTCACAGCGGTACTGAAACGCGACGCCCACGGGAATGTCGATGGACACAACGGGCAGCAGATCAACAACCCGCTCACCGGTCTCATCGCGACGCCAGATCCGCCCGGCACCTTCCAGCACGTGCCAGAACTCGGACACAGTTTCATGAAGCGTGGCGCGGTTCACCTGCCCGGGCGGCACCGTGCTGTGGATCATGTTGCCTGTGGGGCCATCCATGATGAAGCGAATTTCGGCCCCCGCCGGCGAGCGTGCATCCGGCTTTGCCTTGAGTGTCGTTTCCTTCATCACAAACCTCTCCTTAGAGCCTTTCAAAGAAACCCATTCCGCTTACCCTGCAAACCCCCTAAAGCAACCTTATGGAAAACGTCCGCGCCATATTGCTGATGATCGCCGCGATGGCGGGGTTTGCCCTTGAAGACATGTTCATCAAGTCGGTGGCAGAACGCCTGCCCGCGGGGCAAATCCTTATCATCCTTGGCGTGGGGGGCGGCGCGATCTTTGCGCTTTGGGCGCGCGCGCAAGACCATTCAGTGTTCACGCGCACGTTCGTTGCGCCGACCGTCCTGCTGCGCAATGCAGGTGAAGCCATCGGCACCATGGGCTTTGTGCTGGCCATCACGCTGACCCCGCTCGCCGAAGCCTCTGCCATTTTGCAGGCCACACCCCTCGCCGTCACGCTCGGCGCAGCGCTGATTTTGGGAGAGGCCGTCGGCTGGCGACGCTGGGGCGCGATCCTTGTGGGCTTTTGCGGTGTTTTGCTTATCATCCGCCCCGGTCTGGACGGTTTCCAGCCAGCTTCCCTCTTCGCCGTTCAAGGCGTCATCGGTCTGGCCATCCGCGATATCGCAACTCGGGTCGTGCCCAAAGATATCCCGACGACACAGCTGTCCGCCTACGGCTTCTTTATGGTCGTTCCGGTGGGTTTCCTGATGCTCGCCTTCCAACAACCGCCCGCGATGCCCAACGCATGGGAAAGCACGCAGCTTGGCCTTGGCCTTATCATCGGCGTCGTGGCCTATTACGCCATCACAGCCGCCATGCGCATCGGGGACGTGGCCGTGGTCACCCCCTTTCGCTACACGCGGCTAATCTTTGCGCTCATCATCGGGTATTTTGTCTTTGCTGAAACACCCGATCAAACGACGCTGATCGGCGCTGCAATCATCATCGCCTCGGGCCTTTACACGCTTTACCGCGAACGTAAGGCCGCGCTGGCCCGCAGGCGCACCCTTTCCACCATGGGGCCCCCGGTGTAGGAAACCCGCAACTCAGATTCACTTGACGTAAGGACGCCCTTCATGAGCACGATCATCGACATCCACGCCCGCGAAATCCTCGACAGCCGGGGCAACCCAACGGTCGAGGTCGATGTGATCCTTGAGGATGGCACAATGGGCCGCGCAGCTGTGCCCTCTGGCGCCTCAACCGGTGCGTATGAGGCGGTCGAAAAGCGTGACGGCGACAAAGCGCGCTACATGGGCAAAGGCGTGCTGGAGGCTTGTTCGGCTGTGAATGGCGAGATTGCCGAAGCGCTGGTGGGCGTGGACGCGACCGAACAGGTCTCGATTGATGAGGCGATGATCGAACTCGATGGCACCGAGAACAAAGCCCGTCTGGGCGCCAATGCGATCCTCGGTGTCTCCATGGCGGTCGCGAAGGCCGCCGCTGATTTCACCACCCAGCCGCTTTATCGCTATATTGGCGGCACCTCTGCGCGCATTCTTCCTGTGCCGATGATGAACATCATCAATGGTGGGGAGCATGCCGATAACCCTA
>ERZ1740067.1665-NODE-1665-length-14779-cov-6.198452_pt1 | contig 14779 bp, 9 predicted proteins | sample MGYA00581736_ERZ1740067 | MGnify/ENA primary metagenome ERZ1740067 (study PRJEB43018, sample SAMN04849236) | marine metagenome | isolation source: floating plastic debris | place: Pacific Ocean | collected 2008-08-27 | study: EMG produced TPA metagenomics... | reverse complement strand
CTTGCAAGTATACGTAGACGAGTGGAAAGCGATTGGCTTTGTGCCCAAGAAGGACAAAAAGAGCATTCAAAAACAATTTGAAGCTTCTATATACGCAGTGATTGGTCGTATGCCAGATCTTGCCGAAGGTAAAAAGGAAGCTTATACCAATGCATTGGATCTCATGATGGCCAGGCTAAGCCCCAATGCGTCCAAAAAGTTGAATATGAAGGAGTCTGGCATTAGAAAGAAAATCGGAAAGCTCGAAAATGACATTGACACCCTTCGCAACAACCTGGGATTCTTTGCCAACTCTCAAAAAGCCAACAAGCTCAAAGAAGATTTTGAAAAGCAAATAGAAGCTGCAGAACGTGAATTGGTGAGCTTGCGAAAGCAATTGAAGGCCTTCAAAAAAAATCAATAAAAAAAACATGAAAAAATAGGTGCAAAGTTTGGAGTGAATAACTTTATCTCCTACATTTGCACCTCATTAAGGAAAACAGTAGCCTCCTTAGCTCAGTTGGTAGAGCAACTGATTTGTAATCAGTTGGTCGCTGGTTCGAGTCCGGCAGGAGGCTCTTTTTAAGTCTAATTTTGACAAAGTCTGTTATTCACCAAAACAGACTTTTTTTGATTTAAGCTACCTACTTATTCCTAAATATTATGAGCAAAAAAGCAACACTTGTTTTCATTTTTATTTCCTCTCTTTTTTTTGCTACGAGTTGTATTCCCCCCCGATGCAAAGTTTCACAATGCCGGGTATTGATTGATCACAGTCATCCTACCCGAGGAGCCATTACTGCCAAAACCAAAGCTGGAAAGGCTTTTACCGTAAGTGGAATGCGTAAAAGTAGGGTGGTAAGGGGAGTGCCTTGGTATAAGTACATTTTTAGAAAATCATACAGAGCAAAATCTGCCAAAGGTAGATATCGTAAAATTGACACCAGAGAAGCATACGATTAAATCTCGTGTGTGCAAAACTATATATATCAATGCACATCTAAAACGGTGGATTGATTGGATTAAGATAACATAAAATTAGTTTGATAATATGCTGGAATCTTCAAGTAATATAATCCCCATTAATATTGAGGATGAAATGAAGAGTGCCTACATAGATTATGCTATGTCGGTGATTATTTCGCGGGCGTTACCTGATGTACGCGATGGCCTGAAACCTGTACATAGAAGAGTATTGTACGGGATGTCTGATTTGGGTTTGATGTTCAATAAACCTTTCAAAAAGTCAGCCCGTATCGTAGGAGAAGTATTGGGTAAATATCACCCGCATGGAGATACATCGGTGTATGATACCATGGTACGAATGGCACAAGAGTGGTCGCTTCGCTATCCTTTAGTAGATGGACAAGGTAACTTTGGCTCTATCGATGGAGATTCACCTGCCGCCATGCGTTACACCGAGGCACGTCTGAAACGTATTTCTGATGAATTGCTCTCAGATTTAAATAAAGATACGATTGATTTCCAGCCAAACTTTGATGAGTCTCTCAAGGAGCCTACTGTTTTACCTTGTAAGATTCCTCATTTGTTGGTGAATGGTACTTCGGGTATTGCAGTAGGAATGGCTACCAACATGCCTCCTCATAACCTGAGCGAAGTAGTAGATGGTATCTTTGCTTACTTGGATAACAATGAGATCACGGTAGAAGAACTAATTCAGTACATTCCAGCCCCTGATTTCCCTACTGGAGGAATCATTTATGGGTATCAAGGAGTGAAAAAAGCCATGCTTACCGGGAGAGGCCGGGTAGTAGTGCGTGGTGTAGCTGAAATAGAGACCACTAAAACGGGGAGGGAGCGCATCATTGTGACCGAAATTCCTTATTTAGTGAACAAAGCCAGCCTGATTGAAAAAACGGCTCATTTGGTTCAAGAAAAGAGAGTTGAAGGAATTTCTGATATTCGTGATGAGTCGGATCGTACTGGAATGCGCATCGTCTATGAATTGAAGCGAGACGCAGTACCGATGGTTGTTTTGAACCAGCTTTATAAATATACCGCATTACAATCTTCTTTTGGAGTAAATAATGTAGCGTTGGTAAAAGGTCGCCCTCAGATTTTAAACCTTCGCGATTTGATCTATCACTTTGTGGAGCACCGCCATGAAGTCATTTATCGCCGAACTCAGTTTGAGCTCAAAGAAGCCAAAGCACGTCAGCATATTTTAGAAGGATTGTTGGTTGCCTTGGATAACCTGGATGAAGTAATTGCGTTGATCAGGGCTTCAAAAGATGGTGAAGCGGCCAAGAATGGACTGATGGAGACATTCGAGTTGTCCGAAGTTCAATCCAAAGCAATTCTGGACATTCGTTTGCAGCGTTTAACTGCAATGGAACGCGATAAAATTGTTGCTGAACACAAAGAAATTTCTGCTTTGATCGAAAAGTTAGAAGCTATTTTGGCAGACAAAGGCTTGCGGGTAAACATCATCAAAGAAGAATTAATGGAGATGAAGGATCGCTACGGCGATGCCCGAAGGACCGATATTGAGCATTTCGCGGATGACTTGACCGATGAGGATATGATTCCAGAAGAAGAAATGGTGATTACGATTTCTCACGCTGGATACATGAAGCGTACTTCTCTAGACGAGTACCGTATTCAAAACCGAGGCGGAGTTGGTTCACGAGGTTCTTCTAAGAAAGACGACGACTTTACCGAACACCTATTTGTAGCATCTACCCACGACTATTTGTTGTTCTTTACCAATTCAGGAAAAGTGTTTTGGTTGAAGGGATACAACATTCCAGAGGGTTCTAAAACTGCCAAAGGAAGAGCGATGCAAAATCTATTACAAATGGAAAGCGGAGACTCTATCCGGGCAGTCATCAATGTAAAACGCCTACAAGACCCTGATTATAATCAAAATCACTATTTGGTCATGTGTACCGAAAAGGGAGTGAAAAAGAAAACTCGATTAGAAGCTTTCTCTCGTCCACGTCAAAATGGTATTCACGCTATTTCGATCAATGAAGATGATCAACTGTTGGATGTAAAGCTTACAAACGGAGACAATAACATTATTTTGGCGGTACGTAGCGGTAGAGCCATTCACTTCCACGAAGACCAAGTAAGAAGCATGGGACGTACAGCCACGGGAGTGAGAGGGGTGACACTATCGGACGAAAATGATCGAGTGGTAGGAATGGTGTGTGTGGCCAGAGACGATGCCAGTTTGTTGGTGGTTTCAGAAAATGGTTACGGAAAACGTTCTTCCATTGAAGATTACCGTATTACCAACCGAGGTGGAAAAGGAGTCATTACCTTGCAAGTGACTGATAAAACCGGGTTGTTAGTATCTATCAAAGAAGCCGTAGATACCGATGACTTAATCTTGATTACCAAGGTAGGATTGGTGATCAGAATGTCTATGTCGGATATGAGGGTGATGGGAAGAGCAACTCAAGGAGTAAGACTTATCAAATTGCACGAGGAAGACAGCATTGCTTCGGTAGCCAAAGTAGATACTACTACACTATTGAAAGAGGATGAAAACTCGGAAGGTGAAACTGCCGAAGGGACGGAGAGTACCCCTCAAAATGAAACACCCACTGAGGCCTCAGAAAACGGTGAAAAGACCTCAGAGAAAAACGATGAAGAGTCAGAAGGTTAATTAAAAGTATACTTAAACTGGAAATAATCGTTATCTTTGCGCGTCTTATTGGAAAATATTGAAGAATAAATTTGTATAAGCATATGAAAAGAGTAGTTTACTTGATCTTATTTTCTTTTTTGGCGGTAGTCCCTATACAAGCTCAAATGGGTGCGGCCATTTCACACTACAATAACAAAAAGTACGACAAAGCTAAAGAAAAAATTGATGACTGTTTGAACAGTGAAAAACTGAAGAAAAAGTCAAAAATGTGGTACTATCGTGGTATGATTTATATTGGAGTTGCTCAAAACCCTACCTCTATTTATGGGGCATTGAAAGAAGCAAATCCTGATGCGATGTTTGTAGCTCATGATGCATTTAAAAAAGCAATGGAACTTGAGCCCAAAAAACGTGGCTACTACAAGGACTCTAGAAAAGCCATGGATGCTTATTTGTACCCATTGGCGGTAAACGAAGGAGTAGGTTTATATCAAAGCAAGCAAAAGGAAAGAGCATTGAAAGCTTTTGAATTGGGCCAGACTTTGAAGCCTAAAGAATTGGTTTCATTCATCTATGGAGGTGACGTAGCGCGTGAGCTTAAAATGAATGATAAGTACGAGGCTGCTTTGAAAGCAATTTCTAAATTTGAACCTAAAGCGTTTAGCATTCTTGCCAAGAAAGATTTAGACAAGCTCACTGATCCTGCTGCCAAAGAAGCACGCTTGAAGAAAGAAAAAGCAAGGTACGTAGGTGCTTTGGTATTCCTTTATCGTGATACCAAACAATACGAAAAAGGAGTAGCTGCAGTAGATGAAGGTTTGAAGGAGTTTCCAAACGATGAAAAATTGAGAGCTTTGCAAGTAGAGTTGTATGTAAAAACTGACAAGCTTGACCAAGCAATCAAAAACTTGGAAGCTGCGATTGAAAAGGATCCTAAGAATGTTCAAAACTATGTAAACTTGGGAATTATCTACGAAAAGTCAGGGAATGCAGAGAAAGCGGAAGAAACTTACAAAAGATGTTTGAAAGTAGACCCCGATAATTACAACGCAAATTATAATATGGCTGTTTTGCCTTACAATCAGGCAGCAAGCATCATCAAAGAAATCAATGATTTGACTTTGCCTCAGTACAACAAGAAGGGTAAAAAGATGGAAGCCGCCGCCGCTGCCAACTTTAAAAAATCATTGCCATATTTTGAGAAACTTGAAAAGCAAAAGCCAAAAGATGGATCCATCTTAAGACCTTTGGGTCAGATTTATAATTTCTTGGCCAAGCACGCAAAAGAGAACAAACAAGAGTACGCTACAAAATACAAAGCAATTGAGAAAAAGATTAGCGGAGAGTAGTCGCTAAGCACGCTATAAATTAAGACATTTTGTTTTTGATGGACCTGCCTAATACTGATTAGGCAGGTTTTTTATTGGAGCAAATTTGATTTTAATGCTGATTACAGGTTTTTTGAATCATTTTTGCGTAGACATAAATATATAACTGTATGTCTAGTAATATTCTTGCTGTTGTTTGAGTTGTTTGTGAAGACATTATAGCCGCCAGGCTAACCATCATGAAGGCGAATTTTCTTCCACATTCATTACTCCCCGCCTCGGTTCGGTGTCTCCACGAACCGATGAGGTCCCCAAATTCAGGCATCGATCAGCCTGTGGGGACACGGTCTGAGGCAACAATGGTAATGATCAAGATAAAAAAACTTTAGCCTGAGGGCTATGGTGAAGGCACAAACAATGGCTTCATCGCCTCGGGTTGTGTCTGTAGAACCTGAGCTAAAACAGTAAAAAACTTATGTTACAGCGTACTTTACTAGGTTATAGACAAATAGGAGAGGCCTTATAAATTGAAGAAAATATTGTGTATGCAAATGAAAAAGACAATTTACTTATGCGCGCTTTGCGTACTGTTGACAATTCCTTTGAAGGCCCAATTGAGCCTTGCAGTGTCTAATTACAGTGGTAAACAATACGATAAGTCCAAGGAGTATATTGATGCTTGTTTAGAAAGCGACGAGTTTTCTGCCGATCCTCGGATGTGGTTTTTCCGAGGTCAGATTTATACCGCCATTGCTCAAAACGATACCAAACGATTTGGGGCCCTGAAAGAGGCCAATCCTGATGCGATATATGTTGCTTACGAAGCATACCGCAAGGCTATGGAATTGGAACCCCAAAAAACAGGTTATTACTTTCCCGCGCTACGTGGACAACAAAGAAACCTGCACCCAGTGGCCATCAACGAAGGAGTAGAGCTATACAAGGCAGGAAAAGTGGAAAGTTCATTGAAAGCGTTTGAATTGGCTCAACAAACCAATCGTCGCTCTTTGCTGCCCTTTATTTATGGAGGAGATGTCGCGCGAGAACTTAAGTTGGATAACAAATACGAGTCTTCATTGGTGGCCATTCAGAAAATTTCGGTGGGTGCTTTTGAAATTTTGTTGACCAATGAAGAGCTAGAAAAACTACAAAATTCGGAGGAAAAGAAAATTCGCCTGAATCGGGAAAAAGCCAAATATGCGGTATCCTTGATGTTTTTGTACCGCAGAACAAAGCAGTATGAAAAAGGGGTAAAGGCAGTAGACAAAGCATTGAATGAGTTTCCGGAAGATACTACCCTGAGAGCAATGCAGGTAGAGTTTTATGTAGCTACCGATAAATTGGACGAGGCCATCGTGAAAATGGAAGAAGCTACCCAAAAACGCCCCCTGGTAGTGGGCAATTACATTAATTTAGGGATTATATATGAAAAAGCAGGCAAACCAGAAAAGGCGAAAGAAGCTTATGAAAAGTGTTTGTTTATAGAACCAAGAAATTTCGACGCCAATTATAATCTAGGCGTGTTGGCTTACAACCAAGCTACACTGATTACCACTGAGGTAGATAAACAGACCCTGCCGGACTACATTAAAAATGGTAAGAAAAAGGAGAAAAAAGCAGTAGAAGCATTCGAGAATGCTTTGCCTTACTTCGAGAAACTCAATCAACAAAGGCCAAATGATCAAAAAATATTAAAACCTTTGAGCAATATTTATAAATTTCTGTCTAGCCAGGCCAAATCTGGGAACAAGGCCTACAAAGAAAAATACAAAACCATTCAAAAGATATTAGGGGGGAGGTAGCGTAATCAGAGTACTTAGTAAGATTTACCCGGTAGTTGAACGCCCAAGATCAAAATATCGTCTACCTGATCTAAATCTCCCTGCCATTGAGCTAGAGTGGTTTCCAGCCTAAGTTTTTGTTCCTCAATAGGGAGTTTATGAACATCTAATAAAAGCTGTCTAAATCGTTTTGCCATAAATTTTCGGGTTCCATTTCCACCAAATTGATCTTGATACCCATCTGAGAAAATATAGAAAGTGGTAGGTAGCTCGAGGGCAATCACGTGGTTATCAAATTGATCGGGTACAATCTTGAAGTTGCGATATCCCCCTACCGAAATGCGGCTGCCTTTGATACGGTTCATTTCATTGTTTTGTATATAAATCAATGGATTACCTGCACCAGCAAACTGAAGCTTAGGCACGTATTGTTGATTAGGAAAGCTATCAGGAACCAGGTCTATAGTGCAAATCGCAATATCCATCCCATCCTGATTCTTAGTGTCTTTTTGTTGAAGTACGGTTCGTACCCCTTGTTGTAGTTCTTCTAAAATCTTGGATGGTTTGGTAATTCCTCGGATCATAATGATTTCGTTGAGGAGTTCGTTACCAATAAGGCTCATAAATGCCCCCGGCACACCATGTCCGGTGCAATCTACTGCCGCAATGACTGCTTTATCGACCTCAGGGCTGACCGTAGCAAACGTATTACTTTCAGAACCCGCGTCATCTGCCAATGGCGGCGCAATGCTTTTGGTTTGTTGACTGTAAATTTTTCGGCTGACGTGCGATTCTATTTTGGCAAACCAGTAAAAATCACCACTGACAATATCTCGTGGCTTGAACAGGATAAAATGATCTGGCAGTACACTTCTGATGTTATTTTCAAGCGGTAACATCGCCTGCTGAATCCGCTGGGCGTAGTTCATACTGGCAATGATGTCTTTGTTCTTGCGAGTAATCTCGGTATTGGCCTTTTCAAGGGCCGAACTTTTTTGGTCAAGCGCGTTCCTTTGTTCTTCTAATGTTTTATTTTTTTCGGTAATTTGTATTTGCTGGGTTGCCAGCTCGGTATTGCGTTTTGATAGGAGCAAATTGAGTTTATTTTTTTGTCGATTGTTGATGTATTGACCCAATACCAAGAGAGATAACAGCACCAAACCGCCTACAAAAGAATAAATGATAATCGTTTTTCGTTTACTTTCTTCCTCGTGAATTTTTTTCTCCAAACGCAGCTGGGTTTCTCTTTTTTCAGATTCATATTTGGATTGCAACCGGGCTATTTTTCTGGTGTTCCCTTCACTAAAGAGAGCGTCTTTGACCTCGATGTAGCGTATGTGATATTGGTAAGCTTGTTCAAAATTACCTTGTTGTTTATGGATTTCAGACAAATTGAGCAAAGCCTTGCGGACATCATTGAGCAATCCCAGCGTAGAAGCAATCTTAAGACTGCTTTCGGCATAACCCTTGGCCCGATCCAGTTCATTGGTAGCTTTGTAAATATTGGCAATGTTGTTTAAACTATAGACCAATGCTCCTTGGTTATTGACTTTTTCGGCATCGCTCACGGCAATCGAGAAGTATTCCAATGCTTTCTGATAGTTTTTTTCTAAACGATATACTTCAGCCAAATCTACTTCTGAGGTCAATATTCCTGAGGCATCTTTGAGTTCTTTGCGAATGCTCAAGGCTTTGGTATAATACTGACGCGCTTCCTTGTATTTTTTTTGACTACGAAAAGCCCGGCCAAGGTTTACGTAACAGTAGGCAATCATTCCTTTGTTGCCTAAACTCTGAGCGGTTTTCAAAGCTTTATTAAAATAATCGATGGCTTCCTGGTAATTGGTTTGGTATACATATACATTTCCAATATTGATAGAAGAATAACCAATTTGCTCTTTATTGTTTGCTTTTTCAGCAGCTTTCAGGGCATCGAAATAATATTTGGATGCTTTGGAATAGTTGCCCTTGTTGCGGTAGGCAACTCCTATGAAATTGAGGCTTTTGATTTGACCATTAGCGAACTGAATCTTTTTAGAGAGGTCAAGGGCTTGTTGAGCGTACAGAATGGTAGAGTCGGGTTGGGCATTGCGATAGCTCCAGCTTATTTTTTGCAAGAGATCCACCTTAGCAGTATCTGAAGCATTGCCAATGAGTTGATTTAAACTATCCGTATATTTTTTTAGTTTAGGAGAGATTTGACCCTTTACTTGAAGTGTAACAAAGAAAAATAAATAGTATAGATAAAGAAATACTTTTTTAGTCAATTTCATAAATGCTCCTAAATGCCCAATCAATCTATTAATGTCTGAATAAAAAACATCTTGTCAAACTAAATTGCCAGATAATTTACGCCAGATGGCAATATTAAACCATTGATGATTGAATAAAAATACAAAAAAGTGGTAATTTTGCACTTTGTAACTTATTAATTATCAAATATTTAATCAATGGAGACTTTTGATCCCAATAAATATCATAAATACTTTCAGGTATTGTATGAAGACAATCATTTGATTATTGTAGACAAGCGGGGAGGGTTGTTGGTACAGGGTGACAAAACCGGCGATAAAACCCTAGGCGATTGGGTAAAGGAATATATCAAAGAAAAATATGACAAGCCAGGTAAAGTTTACTTAGGAATCCCGCATCGTATTGATCGCCCAGTATCAGGAATTGTAGTGCTGGCTCGTACCTCAAAAGCACTAGAGCGAATGAATCAGATTTTTAGATCGAGGAAAATTCAAAAAACGTATTGGGCAATAGTGAAAAAGAAGCCTGCCGATAATGAGGGAAAACTGGTACATTGGCTACAAAAGGATGGAAGCAAAAACGTGGTAACCGCTTATGACTTCCCTCAGGATGGTGCGCAAAAAGCAGAAACCAAATACAAAGTGTTGGGAACATTAAACGACCACTGGTTGCTAGAGGTCAACCCAATTACTGGAAGACCCCACCAGATTAGGGTACAATTAGCCGCCATGGGTTGCCCTATCAGAGGTGATGTGAAATATGGGTTTGCCCGAAAAGATCCAGATAACAATATTCACTTGCACGCTCGCCGGATTTATTTCATCCACCCGGTAAAGAAAGAACCTATTGTAGCAGTGGCAGGTTTGCCCAACAGCCAGTTTTGGGAGCAGTTTTTAGTATTTGATGATCCGAGTGACGTGAAAAATAAAAACCTGGATTTTCTATATTAGGAGAGAACTGTCCTACAACATGCAACCATTGAGCAATTGTTGGTGTCTTGCCAACATAAATTGCTCTTTTTTTTTGAAGTTAGGTGAAAAATACTACCTTGCATTACAAACAACCTTGTTTTTACCCTGTTCTAGTTGTAAAGTGTTCATAAGTGGACATTTTTTTGTATGAATTACGAACACTTGGTGCATTTAGTATTCAAATCTGATTGTTTTAAGTATTTGTAAATCAGTGAATTAGTTCTAGTGGTATTGAAGTTGATTAAATTTGTAATGTTTGCCAATGAAAAGGTAATGAGTAATTTGTTATCATTGAACAATGAAATAAGAATGCGTTGTACAGTGCTAAAACATAAAAGATGACTCAAAAAAGTAGTATTTTCGATATGATTGGCCCCGTTATGATTGGGCCTTCCAGCTCTCATACCGCTGGGGTGGTAAAAATTGCGTTGGTAGCCTACGGTTTTTTAGGAGGAAAACCAGAGCAAGTAACGATTACTTTTTACAATTCGTTTGCACGTACCTACGAAGGACACGGAAGCGATCGGGCGGTAATTGGAGGGTTATTGGGGTTTAGAACAGATGATGCCCGCATTAAAAATGCCTTGGATGAAGCCGAAAAGCAAGGTCTGGAGTTTTTTTTCAAATCAGTAGGTAACGCATCGACAATGCATCCCAATACCGTGAAAATTGAGGCCAAAAGACAGGGCTTGGAAGTTGAAATAGTGGGAGAAAGCCTAGGAGGAGGAGTCATTAATATTGCCAGCTACAATGGCTTTCGGGCTGATTTTAGTGCTTCTATGCACACCTTGGTGATTAAAAACCAAGATGTACCAGGGAGTATCGCCTTCATTGCCCAAGTATTGGCGCAGGATGGCTGTAACATTGCTACGATGAATGTTTCTCGAAAAGGTAGAAACGACATGGCTTGCCAATTTATTGAGATAGATTCAGAGGTAGCCCCCATTACGATTAAGTATCTACGTCATTTGGAGTGGATTCATGATGTAGTATACATTCCTTACGCCAAATAATTAAGGAATAATAAAAGGTAACCTTTCGATGTGACAAGTTGGGAACAACCATTTAGTTGATCAAAAATAGTCGTCTGTGGACTATGGACCATCGACTGTGGACTGAAAAAAACGAAACTTTATTTTTTACGAATTACTAAGCATATATTTCAAGTTTGTTGTAAGTTTTTAGCCTAGGCTGATACTAATACAACAGACCAAAAATCATATAACCATTTAGAATAGTTTTAAAAACCGTGTAACCTGTAATCTTATGTTATATTTACTGAAACTCGTTCGCAAAAACTCAAGACAGCTCTCCCTGTTTTTGACAGGGTTGGGTGTCGCTTTTGGTCTTCAGGCTCAGGGTCAAACTGAAGTCAAAGCTTCTGGTAGTTCAGGAGCTTGGTCTATTCAACAGTGCATTGATTATGCCGTAGAGCACAACATTGACATCAAGCAAACTTCGTTGTCCATCAAAACCAATGAATACAATGTAAGACAATCTAAGCTGGCTCGTTACCCCTCAGTGAATGCTTCGATGAGCCAAGGCTTGAATTTTGGTCGTTCTATCAACCCCATCACCAACGAATTTATCAACACCAGAACTTTGACCAACAATTTTAGCATAGATGCCAGCGTAACGCTTTGGAATGGTAACAAATTGCAAAATACTGTAAAGCGTGATCTCAATACCATTGAGGTAAGCAAAATGGACCTGAAAGCATCTACCAATACGGTATCGCTTAATATCGCGGTTTCTTATTTAGATGTATTGCTCAATCAAGAGTTATTGGTAGCTGCGCGTAAACAAGTAGCCTCTACCAAAGAGCAACTTACCAGAACTGAAAAGTTATTTAAAGCAGGGTCAGTGGCTGAAAATGAGGTGATTAATCTACGAGCGACCCTCTCGAACGATGAATTGCAAGTAGTAAACGCTGGAAACAATTTGAATTTGGCTAAACTTCGACTGATGCAGTTGATGAACTTACCTACCAGCGAAAACCCAAACTTTGAAGTGGAACGCATCGACGTGGAGAATTTGGTAACCCAACCCAATAACGAAACTCCACAACAGATTTTTGATGTTGCCAAAAGCTCTCAACCTATTATCAAAAGTGCCGAATTATCGGTCATGAACAGTGATGTAGCCATCAAGATTGCCAAAGCGGATCAATACCCTAATTTGACCCTAAATGCTGGAGTTATCACTCGTTATTCGGATGCCGGAGTTTTGACCCCTGAAACGGGCGAAGTGGTCAATGTACCAGTGGGTTTTGTAGATGGAACCAATCAAGTAGTACTGACTCCACGAAATGTAAGAGAGGAACGTCCTTATACTTTTTCTCAGCAATTGAGTGATAACCTTTCTCAGTATGTGTCTTTGAGACTATCTATTCCCATCTTTAATGGAGGGCAGGTAAAGAGAAACATTGCCACCAGTATTATTCAAAAGCGTCAGGCAGAATTGACTCTACAGAATAGAAAAAATCAATTGAGACAAGATATTGAACAAGCTTACAGTAATGCCAAAGCAGCTCAAAATACTTATGATGCAAGAGTAAAAGCGCTACAATCTCAACAGTTGGCGTTTGAAATTGGCCAAAAAAGATTCAATGCTGGAGCGATGAATTCAGTAGACTTTAACATTGCAAAAATTAACCGCGACCGGGCTCAATCAGATATGATTAGAGCCAAGTATGACTACTTATTCCGTACCGAGGTTTTGAACTTTTACCTGGATAAGCCTCTGGATTTTAAATAGGGAAGAGTAGCCTTCTTGAATTAATTTTTGTAAGCTACATCGATATTTGCTCAAGGTGCTTCAATCTAGCCCTTGAGTAAATATTTGTGTAGCTAATATTTTTTCAGTTCAAGATATTCATATATCTTTCTGATGATCAGTGTAACCTAAAACCTATATTTACTAATTTAAAGATGGCTAAAAAGAAAAAAAGAAGAAGATCACGGCTCGGTAGAAACATTGTCATTGTCGTGGTGTTGATTGTGACAGGATTTGTAGTAGCTCGTGCAGCGGGCTGGATTGGTAAAAAGGAAGTGACCGAAGTTTTTACTGAAAAAGCCAAGAAGGTAACCATTGTTGAGCAAGTAAGTGCATCGGGGAAGATTCAACCTGAAATTGAGGTGAAAATCAGCCCAGATGTATCAGGGGAAATTGTAGAAGTATATGTGCAGGAAGGTGATTCAGTAATAAAGGGGCAATTACTGCTAAAAATCAGACCAGACAACTTGCAAGCTGTGTTGGATAATTCTCAGGCGGTGCTGAGCTCTAGAAATGCCGCTACTGCCCAAGCCAAAGCAGCCTATATGCAACAAAAAGCCAATTATGATCGCCTCAAGCTAGAATACGATCGTAACCAGCGGCTTTACAAACAAAAAGTGATTTCTCAAGCTGACTTTCAGTTGTCAGAAGCCAACTTTAAGGTAGCCAAGCAACAAATGGAGTCCGCCAAACAGAATGTAGAAGCTACCAAATTTAATGCCCAGAGTGCGGCAGCGAATGTAACCCAAAACTTAGATAACCTTTCTCGTACTTCAGTATATGCACCAGTGAGTGGCACCATTTCTAAGCTAGATGTAGAAACAGGGGAAAAGGTAGTGGGTACTGCTCAAATGGCAGGTACCGAAATGCTACGGATTGCCAACCTGAACAATATGGAAGTACAGGTAGATGTAAATGAGAATGACATTGTGCGGGTAGAACTAGGAGACACTACTGATATAGAAGTAGATGCGTACATTACTCAAAATAAAAAATTTAAAGGAATCGTAACTGAGATTGCCAATACTGCCAATCCAACGGCTTCAGCAGACGCAGTGACAGAATTTAAGGTGAAAGTTCGTATCCTACAGGAGTCTTACCAGGATTTGATCAAGCAGAAGAAAAGAATGGCTCCATTCAGGCCAGGTATGACTGCTTCGGTAGAAATAAGAACCAATGTGAAAAACAATGTACTATCAGTTCCGCTGGCGTCGGTGACTACCCGCAAGCCTGAAGATAAGAAAAAAAACAAGGGAAGACGAGGTCGAGGAAATCAAGAGAACACAAGAGCTAAAGAGGCTGAAAAGAAAAAGAAGAAAAAACAGAAACCTCAGGAAGTAGTGTTCGTCTACAATGCAAAAACGAATAAAGTGGTCATTCGAAAGGTAAAAACTGGAATTAGTGATTTTGAGAACATCGAAATTTTGAATGGGCTTAAAGCAAATGAAGAGATAGTAACGGGGCCATTTTTAGAAGTATCGAAGCGCTTAAAAAATGATCAGTCTGTAAAAAAAACCTCTAAAGATAAAGTCGGCAAGAAGTAAAACGTTATTTACTGATGTTACGCAGTTGTTCTGAAATACGACATTTTGATGGTTAAATGGCTATATGGTTCCGCGACGCGTTGCGCAACCATATAGCCATACAACCATTTAACTATAATAATGAAAGCGAAACTCAAAACTTGCGTAACTTCAGTTATTTATATAAAATCAAAACACCACTTTTTATAGCCAGGAAAAGGTGGTGTTTTTTTATGGAATAGGTTTTGAAAAGTTTCGTTTAGTAACAATGTTCAAAATAAGTGTCCGGTTTTCGGAAAAAGTTTGTTTGCCAGGCGACTTAAAAAATCGGCTAATAGCATAGCTATTCGGTTATTTTTTAAGGAAGCATGGTGAGCAAAATTGAAGTGAAAACTGACAATTATTACGCAACTGTTACTTAATCTTGCGATTAAATTGAGTAAATTTGAAACGAGTTCATGTTATAAATATGAGCTTTATTTTTTAATGTATCTATTTAGTACACTGTAAACTAAATATCTTACGGTTTTCTCGGCTTCTTTTGCCCCCTGAC
>ERZ1740067.1663-NODE-1663-length-14797-cov-5.133157_pt1 | contig 14797 bp, 14 predicted proteins | sample MGYA00581736_ERZ1740067 | MGnify/ENA primary metagenome ERZ1740067 (study PRJEB43018, sample SAMN04849236) | marine metagenome | isolation source: floating plastic debris | place: Pacific Ocean | collected 2008-08-27 | study: EMG produced TPA metagenomics... | reverse complement strand
GCCCGAGCGTCAAATCAAAAGTATGGCTGAGTTCATTGACCGCTTCCCAGCGGTAGAGCGGGTCATCATCGACGGTGTTGACCGTCCGATTCAGCGACCTCAGGATGACGTGAGACAGCGTCGGACCTACTCAGGGAAAAAGAAGCGCAACACTCGCAAGCAAATCGGGGGCTGTGACCAAAACAAACGTATCTTAGTGCTGACGCCTATGCATGACGGCAAGTTTCAAGGGCAAGTGTCTGTTGGCCGGCTCAATTCTCGTTGAGCACATTCCTGATAATGTTCCGATTCAAGCAGACCTCGGGTTTAAGGGACTCGAAGCAGAGTACGAAAATATTCACCTCCTGTACAAGAAACCGAGAGGGGGACAGCTCACGGATGACCAGAAAGGGGAGAACAAAGTTTTTAACGGAGAGAGCATTGTGGTTGAATATCTTCAGTGGCATCAAGCGCTACAAAGCAGCGGCAGACGTCTACCGAAACCGCAAACAAGACTTCGATGACCACCTGATGGTGACTGCTGCTGGCCTATGGAATTTTTGTCTGGAAGCGGCATAGGCAATATCAAAGGCAGAAGGGATATCTGATCACTATTCGCCACTATTTCGCAACAGCTCTAAAGTCTTAAAGTTCAATCAGACCAGCGTCTGACCACTCTATCCTTGAGTCAGACTGTTACCTGATGGTGACTACATTTGAATCATGTCGAATGGTTTCAGCAAACTTTTTTGCGAGCAATTGAGTGAAATGTTCAGCACCTTGAGGATTTAAATGATCCCACTCTTTCCGATAGACCACATCAAAAAGGTTTGGATAGTTATCGGGATGATTGAACGAGAGCAAATAAGGAATCTTTTTTAGATAATAGGCTCGATGGAGAGGCTCTTGATTTATCGTTGTAGGTGCCACGACAAAAATGGGCGTAGCACCAGCCTTTTCCACAGCTGTCATAATGTTTGAAAGATGCTGATAGAAAGGTTGTTCTACCTGTTCAAAATAAGGCGCTTCGTCTGGATTAATCGGAACCCGCTTTTTTTCCGCTAGCTGAGCAACTTCTTGCTGATATCGCTCCAAATTATTCAATAAGTACGCTCTTGTAGGCACTTCTTGGTCAAGCGGCAGATAGCCCTCATTAGCCAAATACACAGAGACATCTGCTTTCTCTTCACTAGAAGTATGGAGATTAGGGACCCACTGGTAAAAAACACGACTTACGTTCAGCTGGTGCAGCACAAACGGCAAAAGATGAGAGAGCGTATAGCCTGCTTTTTCAAACGGAGTACTGTATGGCACGCTTAGAATGTATTCAATCGCCAACCGGGTATTCGCAGCCGTGTGCCAGTATATGGCGCTATGGGTAAAAATAGCGCCAACCCGTTCTCCCCCCAAATCAAGAACATCTTCACAAAACACCCATTTCAGGTTAGGGGGCGGATCTTGCAAAATGTCTCGTAGTAAAACATAAACTTGCATTGGCTTAATGCCCGCCACCCCAAAGTTAAAACTTGTGACTGGCACCCCTGCCTCACGGGCAACTTGGTCAAAGACTGCGGGCGAAATATGGTACTGAACGCGGCTAGAACCGAAAAACAGTGCTGTGTACTCGTCTTTGTGGGCCTGATAGTACGCATATTTAGGGCCGATGATAGGCACATTCGGCGGCGCTATCCCGCTTGGAATAATTTGATGTAACAAGCTGGCCGTGACCAAAAAGCTCACAAGGGCAATCAATCCTTGTTTGCAATATTGACGTAGATGAGATGTCTTCGGCGATGACTCGGGCGTAAGCGGTACAGCCATGAACGTCTGCTCAAAAATCAAGTTAACCAATATCTCATGAGAGGTCATTTTCAAGTTGACTAGATTTGATTCTGACCTGCTGCTTCTGAGAAGCTACGCCCATGAATAATCCTTACCGAAGCCATCGCTTCCCGGCCGAAATTATTAGCTACTGTGTCTCGCCGTTATTATACGTTCCCGTTAAGCTTTCTGCTCAATATCCTGATGCAGTGCTGCTGTAAAAAAGCAGCTGTCAAGAAGTTCTTCCGAAAACTGCTCAAACCCGCAGGATTTGCTCCCAGAGTCATCATTATCGATAGCTAAAAAGCTGCGGTGCGACCCCGCGTCGCTTTGCGTCGATAGGGAACGCGCACTAAGAGAATGGCGCAGCCAAGAAGGATAATGGCACATAGGCAGCATAAAGGCCTGAACAATCGAGGGGAAATTCGCATCGCCCAACTCGAATCAGAGAGGGTCGAATAGGGCGATTTAAATCTTTGGGGCATGCACAGCGCTTTCTGTCAGCCTATGAACTGATTCGCGAGCATTTCCATCCTCATCAACACAAACAGATGGCTTCAAAATATCGAGCAACGATGTGCTAATGGATCGTAAAGTTGGTGATCGTCCTACGGACAGGCTGTTCCATCGCTCATAGGATAGCGTGCGCTAGTGGAGCCTCTTACTCAGAGAATCGCATAGCCCAACCGGACAGAATTTTTCCCAACAAAAGCACCTCGTTTTGCCCAGTTCGTAATGAAAATCCCCGCCGCAAGCGAACGGGGTACCACTTCTTGACGCTCACACACTGTGCGGCTCGTCGTCGCTCAGCAGAGCCCTTCGGACACTGCTTTTCCCGGACGCCGCAGAGCGGCGGGGAATTAAACCCAAGCGAGATTAAATCCAGACTATCTAAAGTAGGCCAGACAATGCAAGCTCTGATTGTTGAGCGATCGCTTTTGCTTTGGAGTGACTGTCAGGATGAACGACTGTGACAGAACAGGGAGCACGATGCACAACGTAATTGCTGACGCTTCCGGGAGCTAATTCTTTGAGCATCGATCTATCACGGCTGCCGATTACAATCAAATCAACGTTGTTTTCTTTTGCCACTGTACAGATAGCTGGGCCGGGGCGACCGTAAGGCTGCACGTATCGAACCGCAATACCCATACCCTCTGCTTCTGCCTGCTTTTTTTTGAGCAACGTGTCGTAGCGGCTTGCTGAACCGGTCATTTTTTTTTCAGAGTCTGCTTTAAGCTTTTTCTCATTCTGTATAAATAAGAAAGGATCTACTGACATCAATTGATTTCCATGGGCATTAGATGTCGAAATGTCCAGTACATGTACAAGCACAAGCTCAGCTTCAAGCGCATTTGAGAGCCGTAACCCAGTCTCAAATGCACATTCGCTAGCGTAAGATTCATCAATAGCGACCAAAATTCTGTTTAACATAGTGGTTTTTCCTTTTTATCTCTTACTTATGTTTATAGAGCGATACCTTGAAGAACTTGTGAAGAGAGAACTGAGTGACGATGGACAGAAAGGTTTTCAGAGAGAAATCGACAGAAATTACCCTTGTCTGCTTTCTTCACAGTTTCTTCAGAGTTTTATGAGATAAGTAAGTCGATGAAATGCATAGGCCTTAGATTCTACCCACGCTGTTCGTTAGTCTATGCAAGGAGATTCGTGATGCTGACTGCTGCTGATATTATGACAACGGATGTATTTACGATTCGTAGTTCTGCAAAAGTGACACAAGCTATTGCACTAATGCAAGAAAAGCACGTGCGATCGCTCATTGTAGAACGAGCTGTTCAAGGTGGTGCTTATGGCATTGTTACAGAGCGCGATATTGTGTACAAAGTGATGGCCAAATCTGACGATCCGCTTCATGTTATGGTTTGCGAAATTATGACAAGTGACTGCATTCCAATAGATCCAACTTTGAGCCTGCTGTCGGTGGCAAAGCGCTTTGCTGAAGCAAATGTACAAAGGGCTCCTGTCGTTGATGAAGGGAAGTTAGTCGGCGTTATTTCTATTACGGATATCATTATGAAAAGCGATGTGAGAACCATCGAGCTGCCCTCTGATTGGGCTCATCAGGTAGAAGTCGCTTTGCGACATAAAAAACTCTGTTGGGGCGAAGACTGCCAAATTGAAGAGGAAAGTGCAATCGCTCGCAAAGTACTAGAAGAACTTTCTTCATAGGCAGTGGCTATGGAAATAAGTCAGTTTTGTTTCTAGCCAAGTTCTGTGTATTTGTGTGCTCTAAAGACATTCTGAGCAACTGATTAACGATAGGTTCACCATGTGTTTTCTGTATTTTTTGCAATGCGAGATTTACGCAAAGAGTATTGGCCTACTTGTCAAAGAGACTACGCTGGGCTGATTCCTGCGTGACTGTCATTTTCTTAAATGACTACTGGATTGTTCGTGTAGAGGTGGAATCTGACATTGGAAGAGAGAATCTTCTAAAGGCTGAGTCATTCCTAACTGAGAATGGTTGGTCCCATACCCCTTGCTCACATATTCGACAAGTGCTAAATGAATGTAGCGCAGGAACTAGCCTTCCCGATCTGATGAATCGTTATCACATAGCAGTTGTCTCCTATGGAGAACCTCAGTTTGACGCAATCGGATGTTTTCGAGAAGCCTTCGTAAAAGGGGTAGGATACTGCCCACCCAGTCTGCTATGAAATGGATAATTGTCTTCAAGGTTTCCTCAATTTATCGTCGTAAAGTCTAGATTGAATCAATCCATAGTGACTTGGTTCATAAGAAAAAAAGATGCTGGCAGCATCAAGAACTATTGAACGGCGAGAAGGAGAATGCTCATGTCCTCAGTCCCATTCCAAACCATCATGGTTGCGATTGATTCTACAGAAGTGAGTCATAAGGCATTTGAAAAAGCGATTTCCATCGCTAAAGCTTTAGACGCCAAACTATTTATTTCCCACGTTTTAAGCTTTCGAGACGTTGATAGCCCACAGCCTATTCATAGCTATTCCACACCTGGCACTATTGTAATCGACGAGGCAATCCGCCAGAAATACCAGCAGCAGTGGAATGACTATATCGAACATTACGAAGCGCTGCTGAAACAAAAGCTTGAGAAAGCGCAGTCAAGGGGTGTAGATGCAGAGTCAATACAGCCTCAAGGTGCTATAGGTCGAGTGCTGTGTGAGACAGCTCGTACATTGGATGTGGATTTATTAATTGTCGGCAGCCATCAGCGTCGAGGCATCTCTGAGCTGATGATGGGCAGCACGAGCAATTACATTATGCATCATGCCCCTTGTTCTGTTTTAGTTGTACATCCTTCACACAGTACCTCAAACAACACTTGAAGACGCTGATGCGCCAGCAAGCAGCAAAGAAATAGTTGGCGTTTAAGCATGGACTGAGGTATTGTCAATCGCCTAGGAGTTGCCTTAGCGATTGGGTTGATCATCGGTGCCGAGCGAGGTTGGCAAAATCAGCAGCAGGTCACTGACGCTTCGGCCGCTGGCGTTCGTAGTTTTGGCTTTGTTGGATTACTCGGCGGATTGGCAGTGCTATTGGCGTTGGCCTTGCCCAAGTCTTCGGCCATCTCTACGCCAATAGTTTTGACGACTTTGTTTATATCGTCACCGGGAAAGAACAACGGCGTGACAATGTAAGAATCGCTAGTGAAGGCCAGCCCAGCCGTTCACCCGAAAGGGTAAGACTCGCGCCATCATGTTGCCAGTCTGGATCGGGCGCCAAGGTATCTAAAAACATTTCTTCGATCAGCTGCCGCATGAGCAAGCTACCGCCACCATGAGCCATAAGCACATGAGGGTAGCGTTGTATTTAGCGAGGTTCAACTTTGCGACCTGCTTCGACTTGTTCGCTGGGGTGCAAAATTACCGTTTCTCCAGCTAATAGTCCCGACTCCACTGCTGCTGCTGTCTGACTGCGCTGCCGGATAACAACTTCTCTCGGTTCTGCTCGACCATTCTCCACCCGAAACACACACCACGCAGTATCACAGCGATAAAGCGCACTCACCGGTACCCGCACAGCATCGTCCGCCTCCCAAATAACAATGCGAGCCTCAATCCGGAATCCATCCCCGAGAGAATGCTCTAACCGTGTGTTTGCAAAAGTCCCAATAACATTTACGCGCTGTTCTTCTACGCCCAGCGCGGAGACTTCAGTAAAAGCAGCAGGCTCTATGTAGCTGACGGTGGCAGTGAGGGCCTCAGGACCACCCCACTGTTCTACCAGGATAGTGTCGCCAGGTTTGATCTTGACTGCATCGGCAGAGAGCACATCAATCACGAGTTCCAACTTAGCCGAATCGCCTATTTCTAGAAGCGGGTCGCCTGCTTGCACAAAACGTGCGCTGGCTTCAGGTACGCGCAGAACCGTACCACCAATAGGTGCAGTAATTGTAGTCCGCTCCGCTTCATCAGCCAGGTTGGCAAGTTCGGCTTTGACCCCAGCAATTTGGGCTTCGTATGCATTGAGGAGATAATCAGGATCGCGCTGTTCGGCTCTGAGGAGTGGAATGGCTTCTTGAGCAGCGGCGACATTGGCGATCGCACTTTCTAATTCCTGTTGCGCACTCTCCAGCGCCTGGGCTTGACGGGTTTCAGCAAGCTCGGCGGCTTCTCTTTGCTGACGAGTGATCGCTCCAGCTGCCTCTAGTTCTTGAGCCCGGATGCGATCGCGCTCCGCCTGCGCCAATGCGGCCCTGGCCTCAGTCGCATCCGCACGGGCAGTTTGTTGTTCTGCTGCAGCTGCCCGTAGACGTGCCTCAGCCTGTCTCATCTCCTGCGACTTTGGCCTTTGGGTATCAACGCCTGCCAACTCTGCTTGAAGTTGTTGCAACCTGGCTTGAGCAGAGCGCACCTGCGTATTCAGCGGCAGCGGATCAAGCTGGGCAATAAGCTCACCTGATTCTACCGAGTCTCCAGGTTCTAGAGATATGCGCTGAAGCCGACCGGCCACCGAAGCTGCAACCACATAGCGCTCCTGTACTTGGGTTTTACCTTCTGCATCGATAGTCACCTGGAGCGGCCCTTGGGTAACCTGGCCCACGTCGACGGGTACTGGGGCAGGTCGAAACGCAAGCACAATCAGCGTCACTATCCCTAATCCAGCAAGCGTGTAAAGAATTGGGCGAGGGAAACGACGCTTTTTCAGAGTGTTCTTCTGCTCTGCGTTCTTTTTCTCTTCGGATTTCTCAGGCGAATGTTGTCGTAGTTGAGCGGGTTTTCCTACAATAGTCTCTTTACTCTGAGTCATCACAACCTCTCCTTCACGCTTGAACTGCTTAATAATTAGAATCTGTTTTTTACATACACTTGCCTCCCTGCTCTACTCACGGGTCTTCAGCACTGCCACCAAGTCAAGTTTGTTGAGCTGGTGACGAATAATCGTACCCGACACCACCGCTGCCACCATAATCACTACAAAGGCAAAGGCGTAGCTCGCCGGCGTAATGACCAGGGGAAATCGGAACAGCTCCCAGTCGTAAAGGTGAGTCATCAACGCGGCTAGGCCAAACCCCAGGGAAAATCCAGCGGGAATCGCAATCGCCAATAGCACCGCTTGCTCTCCCAGCAATATGTAGGCGATCTCCCCTTGTGTAAAACCGATAATACGCAAAGTTGCTAACTCTCTACCCCGCTCAGATAGGGCGATACGAGCCGCGTTGTAAACAACACCAAACGCAATGACCGAGGCAAAACCGATGAGAACCACCGTAAAGCCCGCCATGCTTTGACCAATAATGTCCTCAAACTGATCAATGGTGGTTTGGCGTAGGGCAACGCTGGCTACTGCTGGGGTTTGCTTAAGCTGATTGTAGAGTTTGGAGCGTTGGTGGGCATCCACCTGGAGATAGGCCCCAGAAAGGGTGAAGCCTTCTCTCATTAGTCGGTTCAGGGCATGGATATCCATGTAGGCAGAGATTCCCACTAGCTCGTCAAAAATGCCGGTGACGGTGACGGTGCGGTGAGGGCGTGCACCTTCGAGGACTTCTACTGTGATGCGATCACCCAGCTGAGCCTGCAACAAATCGGCAAGCTTGGCTGACAGCACCAGCCCTTCAGGGGGAAATGTCACCGGTCGCTGCTGGCTATCGAGCAGGCGGCGAAGTTCGCTGGTCGGATCTACGCCCGTGATACCTGTAAGTTTATTGTAAAGGCCAAATCGCATCCGGGCAGGCACCACGCGAAATGGTTCGGAGCGCATCACCCCTGGTAAATGGTACAGATCGAATTGGGCTTGAGCAGAGAGGGGCGCGTTAAAAACTAGCGTAATGTCTTCTCGCTGGATGGTGCGGAATTGAATATTTACGATGGCCTCCATGGCATCGGTAAAGTAGCGACCCACCACTAAAATGGCGACCGCCACCGTCAGGCCGATAATAGACATGAGTCCCTGAACTGGGCGGCGCTCCAGGTTGCGCAAAATAATCCGACTGGGGGCTGAAAACCACTGCTGTAAGCCCAGTTTTTCTACCACCGTTGGACGAAAAGTTGCTGGCGGCTCAGGTCGCATCGCCTCTGCCGGAGGAAGGATCACTGCTCGCCGCACGGCTAAGAACGCCCCCAAAATAGAAGCGCCAGCACTGACCATTAGGGCTGCAATGAGTACTGTTGGACGAATTTCATATCGTAGGATAGGAAAATGATAAAAGTCAGCGTATAGGCGCGTCATACCCGATCCTAGCCAACCGCCCAGGCCAATACCGAGGATAGCTCCCATTATTACGACTACCGTCACTAGCTTGAGGTAATGAAAACACACAGCAGCATTGCTGTAACCAAAGGCCTTGATCACCGCAATCTGGTCTCGCTGGGTGCTCACCAACCGGCTCAACAACAGATTGAGCAAGAAAGCGGCAATCCCCAGGAAGATACTCGGCATAATAATTGCCTGAGCTGAGAGCTGGTCTATTTCTGAGGATACGAATTTGTGAGATATTTGGTTATCTCGACCCAAAGCGCCTAGCCCACCATAGATTTCTAGTGCTTGGTCTAGCTGAAAAATTACTTGGGCTTCGCTGGCTCCCGGCATCAGGGACAGACTGATATCGTTAAATGCGCTTTTAAGATCGAAGGCCGTGCTGAGCGCGTCCCGTTGCATCCAAAGAATTCCAAACCGCTGATTGTCGGGAACAAGGTCGGTGCCTCGGATGGCATAAATGTATTCCGGCGACAGAGCAGTGCCAACAATGTGTAAGTCTTGCCAGCGCCCATTGACAATAGCGCCAACCGTATCGTTCAAGGTGAGATTATTCGCCAGCACAAAAGATTCGCTGGCCAGCACCTCATCTCCATGCTCAGGGTAGCGTCCGCTGCGAATAAACAGATCGTTGAGCATGGGGGTGGGTCGCTCTGGAATGCTGATTAGCCGACCAGTGGCAGGCTCTGCTAAGCCTTCGACAGAGATAGTGACATCTTTAACCACGCGAGTTTGCACAGTGCCCACGCCGGGAATATTTTCTAGCTGAGGGATGAGACTCTCGGGTGCCCGCTTCATTTGCACAAATACATCGGCGAAGCGGTACTGACTGTAGTACGTTTCCTGAGTGAGCTTCAGCGAATGATAGGTACTCATCATGGTCACTAGGCTAGCAATCCCACAGGCCACAATCAACACAATTGCCAGTACCTGACCGCGCATATGCAGTAGGTCTCGCAACAGCTTTCTATCCAACGCGTTAAGACTTATTTTGATCACTAAGCTTGCCCTTGCTCACGTCTTCGCTTTGTCTTTTCCTTCCTCCTTTCAGCACTGGTCAAAAAAGTTTTTACCACTCCAGTTCAGCAGGTGATCGCTTGTGCGCATTCTGCCTAATCTCGGCAATATTTCCGCTGCGCATGTACACCACCCGATCAGCCATATCCGAAATGCCCGCGTTGTGCGTGATGACTGCAACGGTGGTACCAAAAGTTTGATTCACCTGTGCCAGAGTTTCCAATACGCGTTTACCCGTCTGAAAATCTAGCGCTCCAGTGGGTTCATCACACAGCAAGAGTTCCGGGCGTTTGGCGATGGCGCGGGCAATGGCCACTCGTTGTTGTTCCCCTCCTGAGAGCTGAGCGGGAAAATGTGATAGTCGATCTTCGAGGCCTACCATCGCTAAGGCTTCTTCGGGCTTCATTGGACGGCGCGCTATGTCAGTCACCAGTGCTACATTTTCTTTGGCGGTGAGGCTAGGGATTAGGTTGTAAAACTGAAACACAAAGCCCACAGAATGACGCCGAAATCGAGTCAGGGTGTGTTCATTTGCACGGGTCATATCTTGATTGCGAAAATAGATGGCACCACCCGATGGCACATCCAATCCGCCTAAGATATTTAAGAGCGTTGACTTTCCACTACCCGATGGGCCAAGAAATACTACAAACTCGCCTTCGTACAGATCTAGATCAACTGAGCCGAGAGCATGTACCTTGACTTCACCCATCGTGTATACCTTGCTGATATTTTCAATATGAAAGACAGCAGGGGTAGGAGATGACTGAGGTGTCGATAGCGTTGGCTGCGATCGCATAGGAAAATAGCAATATAACGGACAGGAAAAACAGAGACTTAGCTAAAGGCTCGGGTTAGAAAGTTGGGCTAATCCTCTAAGCTTAGTTACACAGTTTGAAGAACTCGTGAGCCTGTCATAACAATACACACTCACAATTTTCTCAACTCTTCTCTGTAGGTTAAGTTCAAAGGTCAAAAAGATGTTGTGCCTTTTTGACGAATCATGCAAGTGATCGCTTCGTCAACGCTTTCAAGGGGAGAACACTGATGGAAAAGTCCCGTTTAAACGCATATTTGAACCTTATCCGAAAGCTGTTAACCTGCCCCCATGGAGAAGAATGGATATACCTCAAGCAGAACGAAGAATTGGTCAATGCCGAATTTTTACAGTTTATGGAGCAGGTTGCCATCCAGATAGGGCACGAGGGCGATCTGAGCACCGCCACTTTTTTGCACAACTGGGCAGCTAAGCTACACCATATTTTGATCAAAGAAATAAAACCCATCGAACCAGAAGAAGATAAATCAGAAGCTTACTTAGATCTTATTGATCAGCTGTTGAGCTTTCCAGAAGATATGCAAGAACAGCTCTTGATAGCCCATGAGACATTAATAGGCCCTGGATTGGTCCAAGCACTGCGCAACGTCAGTAAACAGCTCCGACGGCGGGATGAAAACAAAGCTGCTGAGTATTTAGAATCGATTGCCACTGAATTAGGTCAGTCTTGGCTTGAAGAATACGATGTACCTTCGCCCTTATTAAAAAATCCCAAACTGTCAAAAGATCGAACGTCAGCGCCCTACTCTCATGCCTATGATATTGCTAGAACTAATCCTGAAGCAGTAGCGTCTTCAGCGGCCGCTATCCCAATGACGACCTTCGTCCCTCAAACTGCCGCATCAGCTCAAACGACGACACTCTTGAACGATGAAACAGACGATCTATGGTTTTCTCCTTCAAAAGCAGCAACCCTTCCAACGACGTTACCCACTGCGGCACCTGCCCCTTCTAAGCCTTTGCTGTCAAATTCTGAACCGACACCCATGCCACAAAACGACCGCCTCAATCATCCACCAACACATGAAAAAGTTGTCGATGCGGTTGCCGGAGCATCGTTTGCTGAGGCTGCTTCACCAACTTTTGGTGGGCCTTCTGGAGCACAGGCGATCGCAGATGGCTTGAATGCGATCGCCCAAGCCCTACAGCAGCTCAACCAAACCCTTAGCATCCAAAAGTCATCCGCTGAAAAGCAACATCCCTTGCAGCACTTAGAACTGTTAGAACAAGCATGCCAGGCAGAATGGCAGCTCACTACAGAAGAGATAGAGCAACTCCTGGGCGTGAAGCCAAAATGCCATGGGCACGATGCCACTTACCATCGAGGCGAATGGTGTTTTACAAAGATTGGAAAGCTGGGCAATCAAACGGCCTGGCGCGTGTCTAAAGCTATAATGTAAAGAAGCAGACCATAAAGAAGCAGACCAATAGTTCCTACCTTAAAATCCCCTTCCATAGTGCTTGGTATGAAGGGGGTTCAAAGTTTTCAGCTAAAAATTTTCAAAGAAGGGAAAATGCAGGCTTCCTATCTAGATGCAGCAACGGTGAGTACCGCACAAGGTGCATGGTGCAAAATATAATGGCTAATGCTGCCAAGCAGTAACTCGTCTAGTTTAGAACGGTCGGGCTGACGAATAACCACTAAATCAGCGCTCCAGCTATCAGCTAAATGACAGACGACAGCCCCAACAGAGCCTACATTTTGCGAAAATTCGGGTGTGATACCTTCGGCTTGGGCGCGATCACTCAATCCCTTCAACATCTCTAAACCCTGATTTTCCGTTTCTTTCCACCGATTTTGAAACCCCTGCATCAGCTCATCGGTCACGAGTGGGTAACGATAGAGAACAGAATTCGGTAATCCTGGGGCAGTGGGAGCATTTGGGGCAAACACATGTAATAGCATAAGTTCCGCATCGTTCTCTTTCGCTAGTGTCAAAGCGAAAGAGAATATAAGCTCGTCGTTTTCTAAATTTTGAATGGGTGCGAGAATCTTCTTAAACATGTCAGTCGGAATTTCCTACAAACAACTTGTGGATACTTGCCAAATTCTGGACGATGACAGTATCTACAACAGCAGGGATTCATGCCCCGTCACATAACGCCCCGTTAGATTTGGACAGCTATCAATTGTTGTCCATAACGATTAGGGAGTCAGTGCACTATAGACACCGTTGTTGGCAAAGGTGGACGAGCTGGCACCAGCGACCGATTGCGATACAAAACAGCCAGCCGCTGCTCATACTTGGCAAGGTCAGCGGCAATGGCATCCAAAATTTCTGCGGTTACCGGATCGCTCAGCTGATTGCATAGCCGATAGGCATCAATGATACCCGTTTGCAGGTCGCCCAGTGTTTTGCGAATGATAGAGTAGTCATCGCTAGATTGAATCCAGCTTTGCAACGCGGCCAGTGCTTCTCCTCCTAGTGCTTGCCAAGTCACTGCCTCACCGAAGCCATCGTGAAGGTGACCTTTAAGCTGCTGTATATGCTTCTGTTTACTTGCAACGATCTCTCCCAACAGTGAAGCAAGTTCAGGATCTTTTGCGTTATGGCGATACTGCTTCATTTCTTCGAGGGTGTAGCGTTCACCAACAATAGCCGTATTCAGCGCTTTTACCAGGTCTAGTCGGCTCGATCCACCCCAGGATTCACCCAGCGCCCACCAATCATGATGATGAATATGATTAGTTTGCGGTAGTTTTTTTTGATGAGTAGAAAGCTGTAATAGCCTAAACAATGTTGTCATCACAATAGGCAAATCCCCAGGACGTCTAGCTGTAATAAAAGGCGTATCCACCGCAGTGGGTGCGTCTAAGTAAACGGCTCCTGCATTTTCTAAATCTGTTTTGATAGCGCGAAAACCTGTAACCTGCTTACCTGCCAGCCGATGGGTTTCAATCAGGACCTGTGGGCCAAAGCCAATGGCAACTATCCACTTTTGGAGGGCGATCGCATCTTGAATCAGCCTCACCACATTAGGATTCACCCGATTGCTGCCACCCAAAATAAAAAAAGCGTCAAAATCTTCTGCCTTCAGCTCCGCTGCCGTTGCATCCGGTGTCACACTCAAAGTACCGTGATGGCTTTTGTAAGCGTCATTCATCCGCGCGCCTATCACCGTTACGATTGCACCTGTTTGCTTTAAGGCGGTATGAGGAATCTTAAAATCAACATCCTCAAACTCATTTTCCACTAAAATCGCAACCTTTTTGCTCGGCTTTTCATTTTTCTGAGTCATTGTTCAACTACCGTTCTACCAACCTTTACATTGCTAACCACAGTGCTAATTTACGAAATTGTTTATAGTTCTAACTTAGCCAGAAAGTTTGAGGATTTGTTGAGGACTATGCAGCTACGGCACCAGGGAAATCTCACGAAACGTAAAAAAATGCCGCCACTTTAAGCTATTCACTTTAGGATTAACGAACGTTCCTTTCAGATTGTTTTTGAGAGAGAAAGAAAATGGCTACTCAAAAAGATTCAGTAAATAGCAAGCAAGACAACACGCAGCAAACACTTTCTCATTACGACGCGCATCTAATTCCAGCTGAAACTGTAGCGCGCGAAGCCCGTGAGGGCAGCCGCTTCGGGCAGGTACAACATGATGATGTGCAAGACACAGAGCATATTCACACCCGCGATGGCTATACGGTTGATCAAGAAGGGCTAATAAACAATTATGCCGTTGAAGCACCTATGCACGTCGATAAACCAGAGAATCTAGACTGGTGGCGTAAAGTTCGCCAAAATCCAACAGGATGGGGGGCACTGCTTTTGTTTGCGCTCGGCATTAGTACACTGTTGATCATTATGAGAATGATGCCCTATGCAGCATAGCTCAACCTTGAGTGACACAGCGATAGCGATAGTAAGCCGTGCAGGCTCCTTCTGAAGAGACCATTGGTGCGCCTAGCGGATGTTCTGAGCGACAGCGCCTGCCAAATTCGTGGCAGGCGTGAGGTCTCTTCAAGTCTTGTAATACTAGGCCACTCATACACCGATTGTCTTCTTTGGTGTGGGTTTGTCCGCCGCAGATTTCCATAATCTTCCAAGTCCGAGTGATGAAGCTTACGATCGCACTCAAATACCCCTGCATCTTCTCTTCATCGCGATACTCACTCAAATACTTCATCACATAATGCCTTTCGCACTATTGCCATCCTTACTACTGCCATTGGCAATCCAATTCCAGTTTCCCCGTTCTGCTAGGTCGTGAATAAAATATCCAGACTGTCGTCGCCGCTTAGTGCGATCAAGGCATCAAGACCGAGTTGATAGTAGCCTTCTAAGATTTCTTGCGATCGCGCCGGATCTCTCGGCTCACCTTTGTTAAGGGCCCCAAAATGCTGCCGCTAAGAAACTGTAGAATATCCACGCCGTGAAGTAGCTCTGGAATATCAAACCCATGATCTCGCAGGCGCAGTTCATCAGGGTGAAAGCG
>ERZ1740067.1662-NODE-1662-length-14811-cov-6.319463_pt1 | contig 14811 bp, 14 predicted proteins | sample MGYA00581736_ERZ1740067 | MGnify/ENA primary metagenome ERZ1740067 (study PRJEB43018, sample SAMN04849236) | marine metagenome | isolation source: floating plastic debris | place: Pacific Ocean | collected 2008-08-27 | study: EMG produced TPA metagenomics... | reverse complement strand
GGAAATGCGGCGCGTATAGAAAGTCGACTTACTTGGCTGCGGCTTTTTTCGCAGCAGTCGTGACGTCGTTGGTTGCTTTCTTGACAGCAGCCGTTGCTTCTTCAGCAACGTCTTTGCCAGCAGCCATCATCAACTCAACAGTTTCCATCTGAACTTTTTTCGCGATTTCTGCGAAAGCGGCCATGTGCTCGGCAGCTGTTTCGGCAGTGGCCGACGCGAAGTCGGTCATCGCTTTGGTGTAGTCAGCTGGATCTTCTTTGACTTTGGTCAGCTCGGTGACTTTGGCCAGCGTGTCTTTTGTCCACTTGGAGGACAGGTCGTTGGACTTTGCAGCGGCTTCCAGAGCCACTTTCGACATTTTCTCGTTCAGCGTTGCGGACGTTTTGAACGCGTCTTGCATTGCAGCGGTGTCAACGGGGAATGCGCCCATCATGTCTTTCATGACAGCAGTGAAATCTTGTGTCTTAGCCATTTTATTCGCTCCTTTAGCACCTGCGAGACCATCTCGCTTTCCTTGCGCTTAGGAAGAATATGCATGCTGCAGCGCAGCATTTCAAGTATTTTTTCTGCAGCGCAGCATTTTCTTGGGAAATACCCAAATATCAAGCGCTTGGCGTTGCCGTGACGTAAGCTCCCGGGGCCGGAGACAAGGCAGGATGGGTCGAATCACCCGGCTGACGTGCCTTGATCTTCTTGCCAGAACGGGATGCAAGCCACTTGCCCCAGCGCGGCCACCAACTGCCTTCGGTGAAGTCCGCTCCCTCTTTCCAGCTGTCTGCGTCTAGGCTTAGATCTTCATTGATGTAGTGGCCGTATTTATTCTTGGTGGGCGGATTGACGATCCCCGCGATATGACCCGACTGGGACATAATGAACGTCTTGTCGGTGCTGCCCATTTGCTGGACCCCGCGATAGGAATTATCCCAAGCCGCGATGTGGTCGGTCTCGCAGGCGATTGCGCAAATCGGCGTTTTGACATCACCAAGAGTCACGGTTTCGCCGCCGATAGCGAAGCCGTCTTGCGCAAACTTATCGCCCTGACAAAGTCCGCGCAGATACTGCACAGCCATCTTTGCAGGCAGGTTCGTGCCGTCGCCATTCCAATAGAGCAGATCAAAGGCGGGGGGCGCCTCGCCCATCATGTAGCTTTTGATGGCAGGCTGATAAATCAGGTCATTGCTGCGCAGATAGGAGAACGTGCGCGACATGAAAAAGGAAGACAGATAGCCATCTTTGCTGACTTGCTCTTCGATGCCATCCACAAAATCATCGTCCAGAAAGACCCCGACTTCCCCTTGGTCTGAGAAATCAGTGAGGGTTGTGAAAAGCGTCGCGGATTTAATTGGATCCTCACCGCGCTTGTTCAAAAGCGCCATGGTCAGGCTCAGGGTCGTTCCCGCGATGCAGTAGCCGACGACGTTTACTTTCTTGACGCCGCAGATTTCCTGCACTTCACGGATCGCAGTAAGATATCCCTCTTCGACATAGTCATCCAATGCGGTATCGCGGTAGCTGGCGTCAGGATTGACCCAGCTGACGACAAAAAGCGTAAAGCCCTGATCCACGATCCACTTGATAAGCGAGTTCTGGTCTTTCAGATCGAGGATATTAAATTTGTTGATCCACGGCGGAAACAGAATGAGCGGGGTCTGATGCACCTGATCGGTGGTCGGCGTGTATTGGATCAGCTCAAACAGGCGGTTGCGAAAAATCACTTCGCCGGGCGTCGTGGCAATGTTTTCGCCGACAGTAAAGGCAGACTTGTCCGCCAGATTGACCTGCACTTCGCCTTGGTTGGCCTCGATATCAGCGACAAGATTTTCAAGCCCATCGACAAGCGACTGGCCATCCGTGGCGACGGCCTTTTCTAGCGCATCGGGGTTTGTCGCTAGGAAATTCGTCGGTGCAAACAGGTCGACAATCTGGCGAGAGAAATACTCGACCCTTTTGCGTTCACCGGTATCCAGCCCATCGATATCTGCAATCGCTTGGTCTACGGCAGCCGCATTCATCATGTATTGCTGCTTGAGAAAGTTGAAATACGGGTGCGTCTCCCACAGGGGATTCTTAAAGCGGCGATCCCGAGGTGTGTGATCCTCGGGCGCCTCTAACTTACCTTTTGCGAGCGTTTGTTGCGCTTCGACATAATGTGTGACCGTCTGCTTCCAGTAGTCAATCTGGTGCTCGACGATCTTGGCCGGGTTGCTCATCATTTCCTGGACGTAAGCCGTTGCGGCCTTTGCAAACAGTTCTTGATTGGGTCCTTGCAGCGCGGCGGGGATCTGCCGTTTGTGCGACAACGCATCGACCAAACGCTTCGACAACTGCTCTACATGCTCCAAATTTTCGGTCAATTTATCAAGATTTGGTGCGTCAGGATGATCCTTCGCGGATTCTTCAGTTGTCATATCGAGCCTCTCCCCCTAATTTGCAGCCGCAGAATATCGTCGTCTGTTCGGGGGGGCAAAGCGACGAATTGAAACGGGGCCACCCCGAGAAAGTGACGACCATGCGCTACATGTTGACTTATGATCTCATGGAAACGATGCGGAACACAAATCAATGGATGGGCGCGTCTGCTCTGGCCATGGCCTCTTATCCGGCGATGTCACTGTTCCCCAATCCGATGATGAATATGATGGCTGCCTGGGGTGAGGTGACAGAGCGCACGTTCTCGCGCATGGTTGCCAAGCCCGACTGGGGTATCCGAACCTTTACCTGCGAAGACGGCAAAGACCATCTGGTCAATGTGGAAACCGTGGTTGAGCGCCCATTCGGCGATCTGATCCATTTCGCGGTGTCCGGCCGGACAGCCAGACCCCGCAAGGTGCTGTTGGTTGCGCCCATGTCCGGGCATTACGCAACGCTGTTGCGCTCGACCGTGAAAAGCCTGCTCGTCGACTGCGAAGTCTATATCACCGACTGGCACAATGCGCGCGATATCCCAGTGTCTGAAGGCAAGTTCGACGTTGAGGATTACACCCTTTATCTGATGGATTTTATGCGCGAGATGGGCCCAGACACCCATGTGATCGCTGTCTGTCAGCCGGTGCCGCTTGCACTGGCCGCAACAGCCTATCTGGCCGAACTGGACCCTGCCGCACAGCCCGCGACGTTGACGCTGATCGGCGGTCCGGTCGACCCCGATGCCGCTGCGACGGATGTTACCGATTTCGGCCACCGCGTCACGATGGGCCAACTTGAAGGGATGATGATCCAGCGCGTCGGCTTCAAATACCCCGGCGTAGGCCGCAAGGTATATCCCGGCCTGTTGCAGCTGGCGTCGTTCATCTCAATGAACGGAGAGCGTCACGCGAATGCGTTTTCTGATCAAATTCAGACAGTCGCGCGTGGCGAGGGCCGCGACAACGACCGACACAACCGCTTTTACGACGAATATTTGGCGGTAATGGATATGACTGCTGAATTCTACCTGTCGACCGTCCACCGCATCTTCAAAGAGCGTGAGATCGCAAAGAACGAATTTGTGGTCGATGGCCATAGGGTCGACATCTCGAAGATCACAGACGTGGCCGTGAAGACCGTTGAAGGGGCGCTGGACGACATCTCGGCGCCCGGTCAGTGTATCGCGGCACTGGACTTGCTGACAGGTCTGCCGGACAGCAAGAAAGCGTCCCATGTGGAGCCGGGCGCGGGCCATTACGGCATCTTCGCAGGCAAAAGCTGGCGCCACAATATCCGACCGCTGGTCTTGGATTTTATCGACGCCAACCAACGCAAGCCTCAGAAAAAGACCAAGAAAGCTGCGAATAAGAACGCCGCAGCCTAAGAGCTTTTTATGGATGGCAAGACGGGGGCCTTCGGGCCCCTGTTTTCATTCTGCCAGAGGTTCTTAATGAGTCCGTAAGTCTTTAGTGTATTATTATTTATGACTTTTTCACGATATGCGGGGTTTCCGCCGATGCTACTGCGTTCGGGTTGCCGGTCGCCTGAAAACCCTCTTACCTCTGCCTCACAAGCAACAAACAGGCAAATCACATGACCCTCAAATCTCTTCTTGGCGCCATTGGCGCAGCCGTTCTTGTCGCGCCCGTCGCATGGGCGCAGGACACAGTGATCGCGCGCGCAGACATGGCCGACCGGATCACGACATCCGATGTCAGCTTCATGGCCCGCGACAGCGCCAGCGGTGCGACCTGCCATCTGGAGGGCAGCGATCTGGAAAGCCAACATGCGCCATGGTCAACATTCAAGTTACCCAATCTGGTGATCGCGCTTGAGTTGGGCATAGCAGAAGATTTGGACGCCATGCGGGTCTGGGACCAGCAAAAGCGACCAGCAGCGGGGTATTGGCCGAAGGATTGGCGGCAGGATCAGGACCTGCGCAGCGCGTTTCGCCGCTCTGCGGTGTGGTACTTTCAGGACATCGCAGTGGATGTCGGCACCGCTCGCTATCGCGAGGTCTTGGCTGACTGGGATTACGGCAATGCGACTGTGCCCAAAGGTTCGGACAGTTTCTGGCTGGCCAGCGACTTGCGCATCTCGCCCGTTGAACAGGTGGCCTTTGTCGAGGCGCTTGTGACAGGCATGCTGGACGTGTCAGACCCGGCCATCGCCGCGCTGACCGAGGCCAGTTTCGTCTGGCGCGATGATCAGCTGGCGCTTCATGGCAAGACGGGGTCCGGACCAACGCAATCGGGCGCGTTTGAGGGCTGGTATGTGGGCTGGGTCGCGCGCGCGGATGCAGCGCCGATCAGCTTTGCGCTTTATACCACAGCGCCGGCATTTCAGGATCTACGGACATTCCGCAAAGACTTTGCGATCGAGATGCTGAAGGCCTGTGCGATCCTTCCTGACGCAGAGATCAGTTAACGGCTCACTGCAATACGAGCGGTTGTTTCAGCCAACGGGCGAGAACTTCATTGGTCTCGTCCGGCTGTTCAAGCGTCGGCAGATGTCCGGCCTCCGGCACCACGTAAAGCTGCGCATAAGGGATTAATTCGGCCATGAATTCGTGGCGTTTGACCGGGCAAAGCGCATCATAGGCGCCACACATCACAAGGGTCGGTATCTTGATCCCGCGCAAGGTGCGCTGCTGGTCGCGGCGGCGTTGCAGCGCGCGGGATTGGCGAACAAAAACCTCTGGCCCCAGTGTCATCGCCATTGCCATGACGGTATTCAACACATCGACGCGACGCGGCCCAGGGGCAAGATAGTTCGGCTTCATCTCGTCGCGCATCACCTCTTGCAGACGACCCGAGCGGACGCCGATGATTTGCGGCTCCCGTGCGGCGGCGACTTGCGGGGTCTCCGACAGCGGGTTGGTGTCCAGCAGGGCTACACGCGTGACGCGGTCAGGTGCGCGGCGCAGCACCTCCATTGCGACGATGCCGCCCATGGAAAGGCCCGCCAGCGCGAATTTTGCGGGGGCGGCTTGCAGCACGTCCGACGCAATTTCCTCGATCCGCTCGCCTTTCGTGACGGGGGCGACCATGATAGCACGGTCAGCCGAAAAGGCCTCGATCTGCGGTGTGAAAAGGCGCGCGTCGCACATCATGCCGGGCAGAAGGACGAGCGGTTCGTTCACAGGCTCAGACCCGCGCTGAGGCGAGTCTGGTGCCCGCGCTGAGCGCTTCGAGCTTGGCATAGGCGATGTCGGGGTCCACAGCACCAAAGCCCGCGAAGGTGCCAAAGCCGCAGTCAGAGCCCGCGATCACCCGATCCGCGCCTACAATGCCTGCGAATTTGGCAACGCGTTCGGCCACCAGTTCGGGGTGTTCGACGAAGTTGGTCGTGGTATCGACCACGCCCGGCACAAGGATTTTATCGTCCGGAATTTCCGAAGCACGGTCGCGGAACACAGTCCATTCATGGGCGTGGCGGGGGTTCGACGTCTCGAACAGAATTTGCTGCGGCGCAACACTCATCAGGGTGCTGAACACCTTGGCCATGTCGATATCGCAAACATGCGGACCCTCATAGTTGCCCCAGCAGATATGCAGGCGCACGCGGGATGGGTCGATGCCGTCGAGGGCGGCATTCAAGGCTTCAACATGGGAGGCGGCGATCTTGAGGAAATCGTCATCGCTCAGGTCGTTGAAAAGCATATGACGCGAAAGCGCGAGATCGGGACAATCGAGTTGCAGGATGATGCCCGCGTCCACAATGGTGCGATATTCATCGCGCATGGCATCAGCCAGCGCGGCAAGGTAGGCATCCCGCGTCGGGTAGTAATCGTTCTGCAAAAACAAAGAGATAACGCCAGGCGACGCGGCGTTCATAAAGCCTTCCGACGCACCATGAACCGCCATGCCCGCCTTGAGATTGGCAAGGTCTTTCTCCAACTCGCCCTGCCCCTTTGAGGTCACTTCGCCCACACACATCGGCCGTGCATATTGCGGGGTGCCACCGTCATCGGCGAGGCGTTTCAGAAATCCCGGAAAGCGTTTCAAATCCGCCGGTGCGTTGCGCGGGCTGTCGCCATCAAAGCCGGTGTAGCGGTCTTTCACATAGGTCGCGTAGCTGATTTTTGAGGTCTCGCCATCACTGACAACGTCGATACCCGCGGCAACTTGCTGGCGCACGGTCTCGGACGCGGCTTCGGCCATTGCGGCATCAAACGCGGCCGGATCATAGTCCTTGCCATGCTCACGTGCGAAGATGAAATCGACGACTTTCTGAGTACGCGGCAGACTGCCAACATGAGTGGTTTTGATGGTGGTCATATCTTGCGGTCCTCCCCAGACATGTTTGCGCAGACGTTAGCCAAAGCCACCAGGCGCTGCACTCGAAAACCGTAAGCGACGCGCGATTTTCAGCCTAGTTCAGCTGCTCCCAGAAGGTGCCGAGATGTCGGGTGACGATCTCGTTATAGCGCTCGGTTTCGCGCAAAGCGGCAAGGCCCGCGTTGAAGCGGTAAAGATGCGTCGTGCCGCGCCAGTGTTTCTTGGAGATTACCACATGCAGACCTTCGACAGAGACCGGGCGTTGTTCGGGTTGCACCCGACCTTGCAGGCCAAGTTCGTGGATCTTGGTCCAGCCGAGGAATTCATTGACGGTCACAGCGTCGACCTCACCCGACATGAGCGCGGCAAAGCACGCCGCGGGGCTTTCGGCCTGAACCAGCGTGACAAGGCCATCGCTCAGCCAGCGGCGGTCCGCGCGGTCAAGGTCATGGGTGAAGTAGCCTGCGGGGCGACAGATGGTGCGACCGTGCAGATCGGTATCTTCCTCGAATTTCACCGGATCATCCATGCGGGTAAAAAGCAGCACGAGGATCTCGACCAACGGGTCCGAGAAATGGAAATTCGCACAGCGCTCATTGGCCGGGTTTTCATCGCAATTGGGACGCAACCACGGAAACCCCATGTCAAACTGCGCACCGGAATCGAGCATCGGGAAAAGATGTTGGGACCAGTCATCCTCCCACGAAATAGCGTAGGTGACAGGTTCCGGGGTCGCCTCCATCGCGGCGTTCACCAGTTCGGTGACCATGCCCTGCCCCATCCATGCTCGGTCCGAAAATGGGGCGTAGTTCGAGCCGGTAAGGATCGTCATTTCCGCATCCGTCGTTTGTAGGGGCGTTGGGTCGGCAGGGCTTTGTCCCGGCAGGCAGGGGATCGTGACGGTAACGCCTGTGGGCAGTTCCAAAAGCGCTGTGGGCAGCACATTCTGGTTGCCGTAATAGATCACAGACCATTTGTTCAGATCGCCATAGTATTGATCAGCAATGGAAAAAAGCGTCTCCCCTTCAGCGATGGTGTGGGGGATATTGCATTGACCCTGCGCGAAGACCACGCCGGGGATCAGGAGTGCGAGGGCGGCGGCGGCTGCCCTCATAGCTCCGACCAGATCCGCGACATATGACGGTTGATGACCTGCTGATAGGTGCCGTTTTCCTTGATCGCATCCAGCCCCTGATTGATCGCCGCCATCACATTTTTTGCGTTCGGATGGTTCTTGTGGACCAGCACATGCAACCCTTCAATGGAGAGTGGGCGCGTTTGCACGGGGGCAACGGTCGCGCTCAAGCCAAGCTCTTTGATCGCGGTGCGGCCGGTAAACTCGTTCAGCGCGACAGCGTCCACCTCACCCTCGGTCAGCATCGCGAAACAGTCGGCGACACTGTCGGGTTGCTTCAGCGTGATCTTGGCGTCTTTCATCCAGTTGCGCCCGTTCTTGTCGAGGTCGTGGGTGAAGTATCCCGCCGGACGGCAAAGCGTTTTGCCCGCGATATCGGCGTCAGACTTAAACGTGATCGGCTTCGCTTTTGTGGTGAAAAGCAGGATCAGCATCTCGAACATCGGCTCGGAAAAGTGGAAGTTCTCGCACCGGTAATTGGCCGGATCACCGTCGCAATCTGGCTTGTACCATGGAAACCCAGCGTCAAGCATGGCGTTGCTGAGCAACGGATCAAGATGGGAAGACCAGTCGTTCACCCAATTGATCGTATATCCGTTCACGCCAGCATTTTTCATTGATGCATCGACAATTTCAGTGATCAAGCCGCCATTTTCGAGGTCTTCGTCGGTGAATGGCGCAAAGTCTCCTGCGGTGAGCAGGCGCAGGGTTGTGGCACTTGGCATAGGACGTGGCGCGGTCGCTGTTGCGGTTGGTGTCGCGGCCGATGTAACAGCCCCGCCAAAGACGGGCAGGCCCCCGATGCAGGGAATGTTGAGCGCTTGGCCCACCTGAACGCGGTTTGGGCTGTCACCGATCAGCGTGCGGTTGGTGTTGTAGATGACCGACCACTTGCGTGCGTCGGCGTAAAGCGCGTTGGCGATCTGTGAAAGCGTATCTCCGCCGGTGACGGTGTATGTCCCGCCACAGGCCTGCGCCGCAGCCGTGCCTGCGGTCAGAAAAGTTGCGGCGCACGCCGCGGCAGCCGATAAAAACCGCATGGAATCCCCCTATCCCGTCGGCGGAAAATTGCCTGAATATGGTAGGGATGGTCAAGAATTAACGCCATATATGGCCGATCAAACTAGTATTTTGATCCACCTGCGTTGTCGGACGCTACATTTGGTGGTGCGTTTGGTTAATCCGCACGGTGCAGAATTTGCATCCAAACCGCCGTTTCATCGAAAAGCGCGTATTCGCGGCGCAGGCCCCAAGGGCCGAATTCGGCGTGGTTGATGCCCATGATATGAACGCGGGCGCCGGTGGGGGCGCCAAAGCTGCCCCAGCCGTCATGCGTGCCGTCCAGCGACCATCGGATCGCAGCGCGGGGCGGCATCATCGGGTCATCGCGCCCGATCTGGTGGTGTATTTTGAACGTGGCCGAAGGGAAGGCTGCGCGCAGGCCAAGCCAGAATTTATCCGCCTCTGCGCGGCCATGAGCGTTGATCGCGCCGGGGTAATGCACAGCACACGCGCGGTCATATTCGGATTGGATCACAGAGAATTCGGCTGCCATGATGCGGGTCAGCATCGCCGCGTATTTGGCGCCCCATTCGTTGTCGTTGCCAGTACCCATGTAAGGGCCTTCGACTTCGATCTCGGGATGTAAGGGGTTGAAATCAGGCGTAGTTTCCAGCTTGGTACGCGCCCAGTCTTTGGGATCAAACCCCATCTGCCGGACGATGCCGCCGTTGTCGCGGATCAGCCATTCATCGCTGATCATGTTGTCTTTGGCATAGCAATCGGCGATGGCGCGATAGGTGATCTTGCGACCTGTCGCATTGCCGAAGGCGCCGTCGCCCAGATGTGTCGCAGTGTTGATAATGCGGTGCGACGACAACATGCCCGCGTCCGGGTCGCCCGACCAAATCACGTCTTCGCCCATCAGTTGACGGTCGGGAAATTCAACCAGCGTGGACATCGTTGCGGCGGTAGAGCCGGGCTCACCATGGGAGATACCGCCGGGCATGCGCACAATCACGTCGGGATGGTAATAGTCTTTCATGCGCGCACCAAGGCCACGATCTTCCCAGATCTCTCGCGTGATACCAAGGATATAGTCAGGGAAGTCTTTGAAACGATTATTAAATCCGCGCATTACAGGTCCTTTGGCTTGCGGGCGGACCCCCGGACAACAAGAGGTCCGTCGATCGCGATTTTCTGCGGCGCGACACTGCGGTCGACAATCTGGGCGAGTAGTGTTTCCACCGTCGCCTCAACCATCCGGTTGGACGGTTGGCGCATCGTCGTCAGGTCATAAGACGGCCAGGCGGCCATCAGCACGTCATCGTAGCCAATGATGGAGATATCGCCGGGGATGGCTTGCCGCGCCTCGTGACGCAGGGCGTCAATCACGGCGAAGGCCATGTGATCATTGCCAACAAAGATCGCATCCGGCTGCGTGGATTTGAGCATGTCGAGCGCGGCTTTGGCAGCCACGTCGCGCTTGTATTTGCCGTCAGCAAGGGCGGCCAATTCAGCACCATGCGCGGCAAGCGCGTCGATGAAACCGTCCTTACGCTCGCGCCCGGTCGAAGACCCTTCCCAACCGCTGATATGAGCGATTTTCTGGTGACCTGCCGCCACAAGGAAGTCTGCGATTTTGCGCGCGCCAGCGCGGTTGTCAGAGGTGACCTGGCTCAGACGCGTGTCGTCTTGACCACGGTTGAACAGAACCACAGGGATGCCGGCAGCCTCGCAGCGTTTGGTCAGATCATCGGACATGCCAACAGAGGCTGTGATGATACCATCCACCTGATAATCAAGGAGTTCTCCGACCACACGCTCTACATCTGTGCCTTGCCCGGAGGCCATGAAAATCAGGATATGGTAGCCCTGTTCTTGCAGCGCATTGGACAGCCGCTCCAACGCATCAGGGTAGAACTGATTGTCGAGATAGGCGACCACAAGGCCGATGATTTTCGACTGTCCGGTGATCAGGGAGCGGGCGAGCACGTTGGGGCGGTAGCCCAGCGCGTCCGCCGCATCGCGCACTTTTTGAACGGTCGACTTGCTTGCTGACGCACCCGAGAAAACGCGGCTCACCGCAGACTGGCTGACGCCTGCTTTCGCCGCCACATCAAGCGAGGTGATCTTGGGCTTACTCATCTAGCCCGCAGTCCAACCGCCGTCGATCAGCAGCGACGTACCGGTGATCATCGCGCCTGCGTCGGAGGCCAGAAAGACGACCGCGCCCATGATATCCTCGACCTCGCCGACGCGGGGCAGTTTGATCTTTTCGTCGATCCATGCACGGCGGACCGGATCGTTGAACGTCGCCTCGGTCAAGGGGGTACGAATGAAGGTCGGGCAGATCGTGTTGACGCGAATATTCTCGGGGCCCCATTCGATGGCCATGGCTTTGGTCATCCCCTCAACCCCGTGTTTGGTCGCGCAATAGACCGACCGGTCGATACCGCCCACATGGCCCATCTGGCTTGAGATTTGCAGGATCGCCCCGCCCCGTCCGATCATCTGTTTGGCAGCGGTTTGGGCAAGGTGAAAGGCCGCTTTGAGGTTAATGTTGATAACGGCGTCGAAGTCGTCTTCGGCACTGTCCAAGGCCGGGCCATGGCGGGCCATGCCAGCGGAGTTACACAGGATGTCGATGGGGCCGTGTTGGGAAAAAGTCGCCTCAACCGCCGCGCGGTCACCGACGTCAAGCGGGTGCGCGGTCGCCTTCAGGCCCGCGTCTGTCATCTGTTTGACCGCAGCGCGAACAGTGTCAGCCCCGCGCGCGGCGACGATCACATGAGCACCGGCTTCGGCAAGCGCGACGGCGCACCCCAAGCCAATGCCACGCGAGCCTCCGGTGACAAGCGCGGTGCGCCCATCGAGGCGGAAGGCTGGGGTCTTGGGTAGGGTCATCGGCAGTCCTTGCAAGCGATTGCGCGCACGTTAACGGGGACGTTACGGGTATTCAATGCCACGAAACGGCGGGAAATCGGCGTAGCGTTTCCGGCGCTGTGCGATGGGTTCGTCAGGCGCGGCACCGGCAGCCAGCAGCTTGCCTTTGGGCGCAACATAGCTTGAGATCGTGCGGTTCGGCAACTCGCGCCAGCTTAGGTTGAACCCCGCCAGTTTCGGAAAAAACCACATGTCGGAGTAGGGTAGATGGTCGTGGATCCACCATGCCAGATCACGCCAGTCGCGGCCCTGACCATAGCGGTCGGCGAACCACGGGATCACAAGGGACGTGCCCGCGCCCATGGCGCCATCGTCCAGCCGGTCCCAGATATGGTGACCGTAATTGGCATCATTGCGGGCACAGTTGAGGTTATGCGCGTTGCCATAGGCATTCAGCTCGCACGACCGGAACCCGGAACGGATGGCAATGCGTCCAAAGGTTTCTTGCAGCGGATCAAGCAGATGTTCGCACAATGCCCGACCCGCTTTGATCGCGAGGTCGGGATCATCGGGGACGTTCTGAACCCGGTGGATATTGCCAATCTCAGAATACAGAAAATCACGCATGTAGAAGTGTTTAGAGAGCCTGACACGGCCCAGATCTTCCAGCCCGCGCATGGAGCGGGGCCGTTTCACGCCAGTTGCCGCATGCGGGCAAGCACATCGACGCCCAGTTGACGCCACGCGTGCAGCAGATCGACCAGCACCCAGTTTTCAGCGATCTTGCCCTCTGCGACGCGCCAGAAATCAAGGCTGCGCATGGTGATTTTCCGCCCTGATGGTGCAATACCAAGCCAGCCGTCGCCGCTGAGTGTCATCTCCATCCCGGGCCATGCGGTGAAGCCCACGTAATCGCCTTGGGCAAAGAAGTGCCCCTGTTCGACCAGACCGCGACGATTGGGCATGGCGTTCAAGAACGGGATTTGGTGATGCGCGCGAAACCCCTTGATGCCGCGACAGGTCCCGATGCCCGCGGGACCGTACCATGAAGCATTTTCGTGCCAGTAATCCGGCAGACGCATTGCCTCTTCGCCCTCGTCGCTACGGTGCAGTCCGGCCAGCATGTCGCCGACAATTTGCAGAGCCCGCGCTCCGTCGCTCTGCACGCGCAAGCCGTCTTGTGTCGCAGGCCCTAGCACGTGCCATTCGCGGCCCAGCGACGGCCCCATCGGCCATGCACCCGCTTGCATCATCAACTCCGGGATGTCCCAAAGCGCCTGCATCTCGGCGACGGTGCCACCGTCGATCCGGTAGAACTCGTGATAGCGCATCGCGGCCATCCGGCGCGTGGGCGGGATATCAAGGAATGGGGCTGCGAAGGTGCCGCAGTAATAACCACAAACCCCGACCCAAAGCTGGTTGTGGCCGTCGACGCTTTCCATGCGGATTGTGTCGCGGCGCTCCAGATCGGGGAAAGCGGCGGCAAGCTGGTTGAGCGGTCCGTCAAAATACTCTGCCGCCGTCAGCGTTTCAAAGGGATGGGCCAGATGCACCTCGGCCCCGCGTGCGAAAGCTCCGGCATCCCGGTGGCCCGCCAACAGCCCCTTGACCACGTCTTGCCCGTTCATCTCGCGCGCCCCTTCATCTTGGCCAAGAAACTCCCGCCGGTGGCATCCGTCGGAAGCAAAATGCGCTTACTCTGCCGCGTCGCGATAGGGTGCCGCTTCGCCGTAAGGCACATTCAGTCCACCGTAGCGGCGCACACGGACATTACATTGTTCGGCATGGCCCACGAAGCCTTCCAGCATGCACAGGCGCGATCCGTATTCGCCGACCAGCGTTGCGGCCTCGTCCGTGATAACCTTCTGGTAGCTATGCGTCTTGATGAACTTGCCGACCCATAGACCGCCTGTATAGCGGCCTGCTTTTTTGGTAGGCAGGGTGTGGTTCGTGCCGATCACCTTGTCGCCATTGGCCACATTGGTGCGTGGACCAAGAAACAGCGCGCCGTAGTTGGTCATGTTTTGCAAGAACCAATCGTCACGGTCGGTCATAACCTGCACATGCTCGGATGCGATATCCTCTGATGTTGCGAGCATGTCGTCATAGTCATCGCACAGGATGATCTCGCCGTAGTCCTCCCAACTGACGCGAGCGGTCTCGGCGGTGGGGAGTATACCCAAAATGCGGTCGATCTCGGCCATCGTGTCCTCGGCCAGCTTGCGGCTGTTGGTGATCAAAACGGCAGGGGAGTTATACCCATGCTCTGCCTGCCCCAGCAGGTCCGTGGCGACCATTTCGCCGTCCACGGTGTCGTCTGCAATAACACAGGTCTCAGTCGGGCCCGCGAACAGGTCGATGCCGACGCGACCGAACAACTGGCGTTTGGCTTCGGCCACGAAGGCGTTGCCGGGGCCGACAAGCATATCAACCGGGTTGATGCTTTCGGTGCCCAGCGCCATCGCGCCCACGGCCTGCACACCGCCCAGCACCAGAATTTCATCCGCGCCGCCTTCTTTCATCGCGGCGACGATGGCGGGGTGCGGTTCGCCGTTCACAGGCGGGGCCGAGGCGACGACGCGTGGGACACCCGCAACCTTCGCCGTCAGCACGGACATATGAGCAGAGGCGACCATAGGAAACTTGCCACCCGGCACGTAGCAGCCGACCGAGTTCACGGGGATATTGCGGTGACCAAGGATCACGCCGGGCATCGTCTCGACCTCGACATCTTTCATGGAGTCGCGCTGCACCTCGGCGAAGGCGCGGATTTGGGTCTGGGCGAAGCGGATATCATCCATCTCGCGGGTGGTGACCTTTTGCATGGCCGCTTCGATCTCAGAGGGCGACAGCCGGAAAGCGTCAGGCGTGTAGCCATCAAATTTCGTCGACAGGTCCCGGACGGCTGCGTCGCCGCGTGTTTCGATATCGCCCAAAATGCCTTCAACAGTCGCGCGGACCTTTGCGTCGTCATCGGCGCGCTCGCTAGCTGGTTTGCCGCGCTTGAGATATTTTGCCATGGTCTCTCTCCCCTGTGAGGTGGCGTTTGGCGGTAAGATAGCGGATCGCTGGCCCCGCTCAACCCGTTTTTGCATACGCTTGCAA
>ERZ1740067.1659-NODE-1659-length-14823-cov-5.276273_pt1 | contig 14823 bp, 14 predicted proteins | sample MGYA00581736_ERZ1740067 | MGnify/ENA primary metagenome ERZ1740067 (study PRJEB43018, sample SAMN04849236) | marine metagenome | isolation source: floating plastic debris | place: Pacific Ocean | collected 2008-08-27 | study: EMG produced TPA metagenomics... | reverse complement strand
AAAGGCAGGAAGGTGCAATCTCAATAGGTCTCTATGCGAAAGCCGTGCCAAAATGCCTGTGTTGAAAAAGCCATACATTTCAGGGGTAAAGGGTGCAAATTCAAAGGACGATACAGATTTCCAACGGGGCGAAATCAGCCCAGTGGGAAGAATGTGCCGGGCACCCAAATTTGCCATGAAGATTAACGCGCCTACCCAAGTCCAGAGGACTGCGCCGACGAAATCCAGGAAGAGTCCGTCGGGCGGCGCTGGCTTTATCAACGATATTGATGCGCCCTCGGACACGGTGGAAGCTACGGCGGCAAGCGCACCTGCCGCGATTGCTGGCATCGATAGTCTGCTCGCCGCTCAGGCCGTGGATCCAGATGCAGAGCGCCGGGCGAGCGTGGAGACAGCTAAGGATGTTTTGGGCGCGCTAGAGCAATTGCGACGCGGCATCTTACTAGGCGCTATTCCCGTCGGCCGGCTGAAGGCTGTTTCGACGAATTTGGCGCAGCGCCTTGAGGTGACGCCAGATCCAGCCCTCAAAGATATTATGACTGATATACTATTACGGGCCCGCGTTGAGCTTGCCAAAGCGGGTATTTATCGCTGATTTCCATTCCAGCCCAGTTGGTTAGGGCAAAGTCTGATGATTTTGCAACAAATAGCAATTTTGTCATGTGTTTCGCATTGTGTGGCGGCTCTGGAATCATTATAACGCGCAGCGGAGTGGGTAATCGTCGCATATAAGCGACCATAAGGAGGAGTTTGATGGACTCTGAGATTTCTCTTGGAAGAGTGTATCAGCCGCGTGCTGGTGAAGAGTTTATGAATCCCAAGCAGCTCGAGCATTTCCGCACCAAGCTGCAGCAGTGGAAAAATGAAATCCTGAGCGAAGCGAAAGAAACGCTCGATACGTTGCAAAAAGAATCCCTGCGCGAGCCGGATATTGCTGATAGAGCGTCGTCCGAAACTGACTGGTCTATTCAGCTGCGGACGCGGGACCGCCAACGCAAGCTGATTTCAAAGATAGATTCAGCCCTGGCCCGGATTGATTCCGGTGAATACGGCTATTGCGAAGTCACCGGTGAGCCGATTTCGCTGCAGCGGCTTGACGCACGCCCCATCGCGACCATGACTGTGGAAGCGCAAGAGCGGCATGAAAGACGGGAAAAGGTTTATCGCGATGACTAGGCGCGCACGGTAAAGCAGAAAAAATGAAGGGCCGCTCTCCTTTTTGGAGGCGGCCCTTCTGCTTTCCACGCTTGGAATGGGAAACAGTTAGTAAGGGAACAGGATATCCAGCAGCTGCTGACCGTAGCGGGCCTGCTGCATATCGGTGAGTTGGCCGCGACCGCCATAGCTGATGCGCGCTTCAGCCATCTGCGTGTGCGGGATTGTGTTGTCGTCCGTAATATCTTGCGGGCGGACAATACCTGCCACGATGAGTTCGCGTACTTCGAAATTCACGCGGACTTCTTGGCGACCTTGGATCACCAAATTCCCATTGGGCAGCACTTGTGTCACAATTGCGGCCACGGTCAGATTGACGGCTTCAGAGCGCACAACCTGGCCATTGCCGGTGGTTGATGTGGTGCTGTCCGCATCGACGAGGCTGCTTGGGTTCACTGCATCGGGTAGAAAGCTGCCGAAGTTGGATTCAAATCCAAGGAAGTTTGTAATGCCGGCTTCGTCTGAAGATGTCCGGCTTCGGGTCGTGGTGTTATCCACATTGGCATTATCCGCAATATTGATATTGACCGTCAGAAGGTCGCCCACTTTATTAGCCCTCGGGTCAGAGAAAAACGCGCGTGCGCCGGTCCGCCATAGCGATGTGTCGGGCTGTGCCACTGCGATGTTCTGCGGCATTGTTGCCGCCATCGCTGGATTCTGTACATTAACTGGCAGAGAAATCGACCGTTGTTGCGGTGCCACTTCCACCTTGCCAATGGGCGTTAGGTCTGGCGCGCGGCCGATATGCGCGATGCGGTCTAAGGTGCCGCAGGCTGGTAAAATAACTGCCAGTCCCAGCAGTATGATGGCGGTATTTATGGTGCGCATGTCCGTCTCCAAGTTTCTTTCTTATCGTTAACGTAACGCCAGTTGGCCCATGGGGAGGACCTTAACGAGGTTGGGAGCCATGACTTTTGCTTCCACATTCTGGCGGGTTTCGGTGTTCATGACGGTGATGAACGCGCCATCGCCGCCATCTTCTAAGGCTTTGCCTGTAGCCGTCAGCTGCAGGCCCCCGGCGGATAGAACCATCGTGACGCGGCTGCCTTTGCGCACAATGGCCGGCGTTTCAAAATCTGTCAGCCGCAATTGCTGGCCCGGCGACAGCATGCGTCGTGCAGCCATGCCAACAATGTCGCTGGCACTGCGTACGCTTTGATAGTTCACACGGCGGGAATCGACCGTGGCCATCAAGATGTCGCCCTCGGTGACAACTTCACCAGATTTCAGCATTGTTCGCAGCATTGGGACAGAGACCTTGGTCGGTTTTGCAAGGCTCGGGGCAGGGGCCAATAGCAACATAATAGCTGCCACAAAGAGAGTGAGAAAAGTGCGCATCAGCTTAGCCTTTACCGGAGTCTGGAGGTGGTGTTCATCATCTCATCAGCGGTGGTGATGACCTTTGAGTTCATCTCATAGGCCCGCTGCGCTGAGATAAGCGCGGTGATTTCCGCAACCGGGTTCACATTGGAAATTTCCAAAAAGCCCTGCTGTACGGTGCCAAAGCCTGGGGCGCCGGGGTTGCCGGTCAGGGCCTGGCCGCTGGCTGGGCTTTCCCGGTAGAGGTTGTCTCCCAGACCTTCAAGACCAGCTTCATTGGGGAAGTTGGAAAGTTCCAGCTGGCCCACTTGGTTGAACTGCACCTGGCCAGCAATCTGCGCTTGCACTTGGCCCACATTGTTAATGCTGACGTCAATCGCATCCTGCGGAATGGTAATGCCTGGCGCGATAACAAAGCCATCGGTTGTCACAAGCTGACCTTGGTCAGAGATTTGGAAAGAGCCAGCACGGGTAAAGCTGTTCGTGCCGTCTGGCATCTGGACCCGGAAATAGCCCTTGCCAGAAATGGCAACATCATAAGGGTTGCCAGTCTCCGTCAAGCTGCCTTGACCCGTGATACGATACACACCGCCCGCTTTCACGCCGACACCGATTTGAATACCTGATGGTGCCAAAGTGCCATTGTCAGAGGTTGCAGCGCCAACCCGCTCAATATTTTGATACAGCAAGTCCTGAAATTCAGCGCGCTGGCGCTTATAAGCCGTGGTGTTCATATTGGCGATGTTGTTGGAGATCACCTCAACATTCATCTGCTGGGCCAGCATGCCTGTCGCGGCGGTGGATAGGGCTTTCATGGAACGAAACTCCTGCTTCTTCTAGTTGCCGCGCGTTACTGGACGCGGCCCAGGTTGCGCATCGATGAGACGCGCATCTCTTGGTATTTTTCGATTGTGTTGTTGACGCTCTGATAGGAGCGCATGACTTTCATCATGTTGGTCATCTCGACCAACGGCTGGACGTTTGAGCCTTCAATCATGCCAGAGACGAGCGTTGCTTCTTCAGCATCAATGGGCTGTTCTTCACTGCTGAACAGCGTATCGCCGACTTTTTCTAAGAGCTGCTCATTGTCAAACGTGACGAGGCGAATGCGGCCTGCCACGCCTTGATTGGTTGAGACCGTGCCGTCAGCGGCGATATCAATCTTACTAGCATCGGCTGGAATTTCGATCGGCCCGCCGCCAGCCGATAGCACTTCTTGGCCAGTGTTCGTGGCCAGAGTGCCTTGTTCCGTAATTTTAAGGCTGCCATTGCGGCTATAATTGATTGCACCGGTTTCGGGGTTTTGCACTTCAAAGAAGCCGCTGCCAGAAATGGCCAGATCAAGCGGGTTACCAGTCTGCTGCAGGCGGCCTTGGCGGAAATCCCGCGCAACGCCATAATCCTGCACGAAGGCGACATCCTTCATGTCATCGACATCAAGACGGTCGAGTTCTATGACATAGTCTTGGAACATGACTTGCTCACGCCGAAAGGCGGTCGTGTTCATATTCGCAATGTTATTGGCAATCAGGTCGAGCGAACGACGCATGGCTGCCTGATGGGACAGGGCGACATAAAGCGTGGTGTCCATGTCCAACTCCGTTCTGATTGGATGGGCTAGCACAGGCACTGCAATCGTCATGCCAGAAAAAAATATAATGAAAACAAGGGTGAAAGTGAGTTAAATCACTGGGTCAAGGCTATTTTCACCCAGCAGGCGGCAGAATTTGCCGCAAACATGCGCGCTCAATAGCTTGTTAACCGTCGCTGGTTACTTTCAGGCAACACACAGCGACGTGAGAGCTCTTATTCAATGGCCGACCAAGACGACGATATTGACGTCTTTTCCGACGACCCTGGCGATCTGCCAAAGAAAAAGTGGACCGGCAAGAAAATCGTCATGATTGCCGCCCCGCTGCTGCTTTTGATTGGCGGCGGTGTGGGCGCCATGATGTTTATGGGCGGCTCCAAAGAGGAGATGGCTGAAGGCGAAATGGCTGAAAAAGAGCCGGAAGAGCCGACAGCCCTTATCTTCTATGAAGTGCCGGACATGATGATAAACCTGAATGACGGCGGGCGTAAAAGCACCTTTTTGAAGCTCTCGATTTCCCTGGAAGTCGATCGAGCCAGTACTGCGACCACGCTTGAGACGCAGCTGCCGCGTATCATTGACAATTTCCAGCTCTATCTGCGCCAACTGCGCCTTGAAGATCTGTCTGGGTCAGCGGGCATGTTCCGGCTGAAGGAAGAGCTGCTGCGCCGCGTCAATCAAACTGTTGCCCCCGCAAAAGTGAACGATGTGCTCTTTAAGGAGATTCTCGTCCAATGAGCGAAGAGCAAGATGATGACGCCGTCGCGGCAGAATGGGAAGCGATGGCCGATGACGGTGCCGGAGATGGTGATGGCGGGGGCGAAGACGCCGCTGCAGCTGAATGGGATGCCATGGCCGCGGAAGGCGAGGCGGAGGTCGCCACCGATGCCAGTGGCCGTGTCCTCGACCAAGACGAAATCGACAGCCTATTAGGCTTTGACGCCGACGATGATGATGCCGAAAGCCACGGTATCCACGCTATTATAAATAGCGCGCTCGTCTCCTATGAGCGCCTGCCGATGCTGGACATCATCTTTGACCGCCTTGTGCGGGTGATGACCACATCGCTGCGTAATTTCACCTCCGACAATATCGAAGTCTCACTCGACAATATTACGTCAGTGCGGTTTGGCGATTATCTCAACTCTGTTCCGCTACCTGCCATGATGTCCGTCTTCCGTGCGGAGGAGTGGGACAACTACGGTCTTATGACGGTCGACAGTGCGCTTATCTATTCTATCGTTGACACATTGCTCGGCGGGCGCCGGGGCACAGCGGCTATGCGTATTGAAGGACGGCCTTACACCACCATTGAGCAAACGCTGGTGGAACGCATGATTTCGGTCGTTCTCAAGGACCTGTGTGCATCCTTTGAGCCGCTCAGTCCCGTTACTTTCACCTTTGACAGGCTGGAGACGAACCCGCGCTTTGCTTCCATCGCGCGGCCCTCGAATGCTGCTATCCTGATTAAACTGCGCATTGATATGGACGATCGCGGCGGCCGTGTGGAAATTCTGTTTCCTTATGCCACGCTCGAACCAATTCGTGAGCTGCTCTTACAGCGTTTCATGGGGGAAAAATTTGGCCGAGATTCCATCTGGGAAACCCACCTCGCTACTGAACTGTGGCGCACTAAGGTCGATGTTCGCGCGGTGCTCGATGAAGTGCAGCTGCCGCTAAAAGAGATCATGGATTTCAAAGTGGGGCAGACACTGCTGCTCAACGCCACAGAAAATCATCCCGTTGCATTGCGCTGCGGCGACTGCGCCGTCGGAACCGGTCGGATGGGACGTGCTGGAAAGCATATTGCTGTGCGTCTCGAAAAATCTTTCACATCACAATCGCTTGGGGATTGATAGAGATGGCTTCGTTCGTGTCAGTGTCGATGCTTGTTGACCTTGGATTGGCCAGTTTGCTTACTGTCGTGATTGTCTTAGCGCTACGCCTGGATAAGCGGCTGAAGACGGTGCGTGATAGCTCCGGTGAGCTGCGGACCCTGATTTCTGGTCTCAATGATGCAACTGAACGCGCCCATCAAGCGGTGGCGCAAATGAGCGCTGCTGCGAAAGAGCATGAGGCCACATTGGGGATTAGCATCGCCAAAGCCCGCGATTTAAGTGATGAACTCAGCATCATTACCCAATCCGCAGAGAGCATGGCCAATCGTTTGGCCGGCGAAGCGCCCTCTAAACCCGTGCGCGTGGATCCTAAGCCTGCGCCAGCGGTTGCGCCGCTTCCAGGCTCTGAGGATATCGATGCCAATGAAAAAGACGCTTTGCGGAAACTCTTAGCAGGGGTGCGATAGTGATGCCTGATTTGACGCTGTTTAAACGACCGCTTGTGCTGCTGGCGATTGCCGCTGGCGGTGTGTTGATGCTGCGCGTTGGCGATGTGGTAACGGCTGTTTCGTCCTCGTTGGTATCGCCAGCATTGGCTGCTGATGAAAAAGACGACCAAGCGATGGCAGAAAAATCTGACACTGATATGGCTACCAAAGATGGCAATCCGGGCGGTGAAACGGATGCAGTGCTGATTGAAGCGCCTGCAACGCCTGATTTGGTTGACCCTGCAATGATGAGCCAGTCCGAACTGGCGTTGCTGCGGGATTTGGGCAAACGCCGCTCCGACTTAGATGCGCGTGAGCGCGATATTGAACTGCGCGCGCGGCTGCTTGAAGCAGCGGAAAAGCGCGTTGAAGCAAAGATTGAAGACCTCAAAGCGCTTGAGCAAAAAGTGGCGGCTCTTTTGGTTGAGCATGAGGGCCAGGAGAATCAGAAAATCGATAGTGTGGTGAAGGTCTATGAGAAGATGAAGCCAGCTGACGCGGCGCGCATTCTCGAAGGCTTATCCATGCAAATCCAGATTGATGTGGCCATGCGTATGTCTGAGCTGCGGATGGCGCCTATCTTATCGAAGATGAATCCCAAAGCCGCGCAGGCTCACACGACGCAGCTTGCGACGAAACAAGTTCTAGACCTTGGTGGAAACGTCAACTAATCCTTCAAGGTTTCACGGCATACTAGCGCCAAAGTTGACTCGAAGTGGGTAAGAAATAAGGAGACGCTGTGATGTCGCAGGCTGCCGCAAATGGAAAAACCAGCGAAGACTATGCCGCAGAAATCAAGGCAGGCACCGGTATTCAAGGGTCCTCAGTTGCCGTCAATGAACTAAGCTCCGCCATTGGCACGTTGGTTGAGCAATTTCGCGGCGACGCGGAGGAGCTGACCGGCAAGGTTGCCATGGAAGTTAATGAGCTTATCCACTTCATTGAAAGCGCCAAAGCCGACATTGCCAGCATGCAACCAGCCACGCTAGCCAAGCGCGATCTTCCCACTGCCGCAGACGAGCTAGACGCGATTGTAGCGCACACAGAGCAAGCCACCACGGAGATCATGGATGCGGCGGAGAGCCTGACGGCCATCGCAGAGGACTGCGAGGGTGACATGAAGGAGCGCCTGGAAGAAGTGATGACGAAAATCTTTGAGGCGTCGACCTTCCAAGACATCACAGGTCAGCGCATCACGAAGGTTGTCCGCGTCATTAAATACATCGAAGACAAGCTTGATGGTCTTGCCGAAGCGATTGGCGATTTGGCTAAGGACGATGGCATTATCGTGAAGAAAGAGGCCAATATTGCGGAAAGCGATGACGATAATGCGCTTCTCAATGGCCCGCAGCTTGATGGCGAAGGCAACTCCCAAGACGATATCGACGCGCTGCTTGCGAGTTTCGACTAGGTAGCAATGCTTGAGGGGCGCGATGTTGGCCATAGCGATGACGGGAGTGCGCAGCTTCCCATCGTGAGTGTCTTTTTAGTGCTGATCTGCATGATTGCAGCGCTTGGCACCTATGCGACCCCGTCCGAAGGCAATTTTGAAACGGCCCGCGCGTCCTTGAAATCCGTTTTTCAAGGGCGAAATGCCGTTGCAGAAGTAAAGAAGCCCGAACTTTCAAGCCAAATCCTGGAGCGGATCAGCACCATTTGTCAGGATTTCTCCGCAAACTGCAGCACACAGAGTCAAGACGGGTTAGAAGGCCGGTTCTTGGCCTTGCCCGCGTTGAGCCTAGCCCGCGCGGACGGCGGTTTAGACCCTTTGGCGGAAGCTTTTTTACAAACCATGTCAACGCTGGGAGACCTAAAGGACGTGCGGTTAAGCTTCGTTTTGAACGCCGCTGCAGACCTAAACGATCCCAATATTATCGTCGTTGCCGATTTGCTGCGCCGATATACCGGCGTGTTGGTAACAATTGAGCGGTTTTCAGACCCTATTTCCAGGGAGGTCGGCATCCTCGTGATGCCAAAAGGCTGATGCGTCAATCGACTCTTGCAAGCAATTGGCTGCTCACCTTCGGGGATTTATTGGGCATTTTGCTCGCCTTATTTATTTTGATGTATGCCACCAGCGATCAACAGTCTGAACGGCTCAGCCGCGCCGTTGTCTCGCTGGCCGAGAGCATGCGCCAATTGACGTCAGGAGAGACAGGTCCAGTTCTGGCAGGGCTGCAAGGCCCATATGGGTATCAAATCACCTTGCTAGACCGCCATATCAGCACTGTTCCGCGTCTTCGCCTATCAGGGCCAAGCCCTGAGTCTTTAAAGATCACGCTTAAAAAAGCACCGCTGCGCAACACACTTGGCGATGGCCTCTGGCTGGAAAGCTTGGAGCGCTTTGAGGTGCCGATTACCCTAACACTTGCTACTGACAGCTTAGAGTCTCTCGGCGCAGCATTACAGGATGTCGCCGCCTTTGAGGCCAACCGAAAAGCCCTGGGTTTAGAGCAGCCTTGGCGCCTTGAGATTGGACCAGTTGGTAGCAGTGACTATGCTGTCATCTCTATCGACCTCTCCGCTGAGGACGAGAAAGACGCAGGCACTGCTTTTGAGGTCGGTCCATGAAGGCGCTGCTCTCCATAATCGCGGCTTTCACCAGCCTTGCTGTCGCTGGCGCCGCTCATGCTGATGTAACAGGCATCCGCACTGGCATCCATCCTGACTATGTCCGCGTTGTTTTTGATGCCGATGGCAAGCCCGGCACCAGTCTTGAGCAAAGCGGCGGTATGGTCACTTTGACGTCGACGCAGCTTCTTGGCGCCGGTGTCACCTTGCCGGAGCTGACGGACGCTTTTGAGCCCTATGTGAAGCAGTGGCGGCTCGTCACGACTGAGGGCAACACCACGCTTGAAATCGACGTTCAAGAGGGCGTGTCTGCCCGCCTCGTTGAATCAGATGCACTCGCCTATATGGATTTAAAGCGCGAGGACGCACCGCCGCCCGTCAGCGCTGGCGTATCCGCCATCGCAAAGGCCGCCGAGGCGATGAACGCTGCCGATAAGAAACGCGCGGAACAAGCTGCCAAAGCAGCAGCCCAGCCTAAGCCGGAAGAGCCGGCCCAGGTTGCGGAAGAAAAGCCGGCACCAATTGATGATGTAGGCCGCAGCCGGCTCGAAAAACTGGATGTCATGGTGCAAAACCGGCCCTTTGAAAGCCGCTTGGTATTCAATTGGGATGTCACAGTGCCCGCAGCGATTTTTCAGCGCGCGGGGCAGCTGTGGATCATCTTTGAAACGGCGACACAGATTGAGCACCCTGGCGCGGACTTCTCCGCCAGTGAGCGTATCCGATCTGCAAAACAGCTCAGTCATCCCTTCGGCACTGTGCTCGTTTATGACCTGGCGCCCGACCAATCCGTCGTCGCCCAGCGGGAAAACACGCGCTGGGAAATCGAAGTCAAAGAGACCATGGCGCGCCCGCGCGACCCGATTGTGATGACGCGGCAGATGGACCCGGTTGATGGCCACCGTGCCTTCTTCGCTCTGGGCGATGCTGGCAGCCGCTTTGTGCTCAAAGACCCGGTCGTCGGCGACAACATCATCGTTGTACCGTCCAGCGTTGACGGCAAAGGCATGGCCTCGCCGGTCTCTGGCCCCGGCTTTCTTGCCATGCAAACGGCGCAAGGCGCCGCCTTTACCGAGCTTGGCGATGGCATCGATGTGCGCCGCTTCCGCAATGGCGCAGCCGTGTTTGGCGCGCAAGGCCTGCCGCTGTCTAAAACCGGCGCTGAACTGTCTGCCGCTGATGGCGCGCGCGCTGTGCGTCTCATCGACTTAGCGGGCTGGGCAGGGGATCCGGCCGTGCCAGAGACCAAGCGCAATCATGCGCTGCTGCATGCCATCTCGATGGCGCCGGAAGTGAATTTAAATGACCGTAGGTCAGCCTATGCGCGCTTCTTGATTGGCCGCGGCTTTGCGGTTGATGCGCTTGGCGTGATGGAAATCATGAAGGATGCAGACCCCAACCTGGTCAAAAACCCAACCTACCGCGCCATGCGCGGCGTTGCCCAGCTGCTGGCCCGGCGCTTTGAAGGCGCTTATGAAGATTTGATGGCTTCGGCCCTGGATAGCGAACCAGATGCCTATCTATGGCGCGCCGTTGCCGCGCAGGCCACTGGCCGCCATTCTGAAGCGCTCACCTATTTCGAGCGCGGCGCGGACGTACTCTCACTTTATAATGCGAAAGACCAGGCCCGCTTTCAGCTTGCCGCTGTTCGGTCTGCCCAGGCGCTAGGCCAAATTGAGGACGCTGAGGTGGAACTGCGCCGTTTGGAAGCGCTCGATGCCCCCACACCCTATAAGGAATGGGGCCAGCTTGAACGCGCGCTTACCCATCTGCGCAATAAAGCGCCGGACGAAGCGCAAAAAATCCTCGGGGTGTTGGCCACGACGGCGCCGCGCGATGTAAAAGCGCGCGCACGGTTTCACCTGGCCATGATTGCGCTGCGCCAAGAAGAGGCGACGCAAGAAGAAACCATCGACCGCCTTGAAAAGCTGCGCTACGCCTGGCGCGGCGATGATTTTGAGCTAGAGCTGCTCGACACGGTCTCAACCCTCTATTGGAAGGAAGAGAACTTCCGCGAAGCCTTAGGCTCGCTGCGCCAAGCGGTCACCTATTTCAAGCTGGGTGAGCGCACCCGCGCCATGACCCGGACCATGGAAGAGCGCTTTGAAGAACTCTATCTGGAAGGCCGTGCCGACCAGCTCGACCCGGTCACCGCGCTGGCTCTCTATTATGATTTCCGCGAGTTGACCCCGCTTGGCTCCAATGGGGATGCCATGGTGCGCCGCTTGGCAGACCGGCTCGTCAACGTAGAACTCTTTGACCGCGCCGCCCAGCTTCTCGAACACCAAGTCACCTATCGTTTGGAAGGGATTGCGCAAGCCGCCGTTGCTGAACGCCTTGCCATGGTTCACCTTCTCAATGACCAGCCCGATGAGGCGCTGCGCGTGCTGCGCGCCACCCGCGCCAGCAATATGACCAAGGATCTGCGCGCCAGCCGCTTCCGCATCGAGGCACGCGCGCTCATCGACACCAAGCGCTATCAAGAAGCCATCGTCACTTTAGAATCCGACAAATCCCGAGAAGCTGACATGCTGCGCGCAGACGCTGCCTGGGGCGCGAAGGAATGGGGCCTTGTCCGCGATACCTCCAAAGCCCTGCTTGCTGAAAGCGGCAACACACCCGCCAATGACGATGAACGCCGCCACATCCTGCGCTGGGCCATCGCAGCAACCCTCGGCGATGCCCCTGGCGAACTCAAAGAAATCCGCACCCGCTTCGGCGACGCCATGCGCCGCGGTCTCTACTCAGAAGCCTTCGAAGCCATCGCCGGCGCCGGCGTAACCAACGGCGGCATGCCCCGCCTCGCCGGCAACCTGTCCGACGTCGCAACCCTAGAAGCCTTCATGGACAGCTACCGGGCAGCTTTCCGGCCCGATGCAGGTGCAGTTGAGGGGCGCTAGTCTTTTCCTGTAACTAATTTGCGCGCAATCCGTCGCGAACTGTTTGGAAATCGGCGAAGTGGTCTCGGAACGCGTCACGGTCACTTTCTGCCAGTAGCCGAATGTTGCCGTCAGATGCGAACCGGACCCACTGTACCAAACGAACTTTACGCTCTGAATCAACTTCTGTCGCTGTTGCAAGGATTGCCGTCCCTGGCGCGTTGTCGATGTTCACTTCGTAGCTCGTTTCTATGGCGTAGTCATAATAGTTGGTAATGCCATCAAGCATTTGCATCGAAATTAGCATGCGTTGTTCAGCTCCGGGGACACTTTGCTGTGCGCCTAAGGAATGAGAGATAATCATCATCGGTTTATTGCCAGACCCTGCAACGGCCTTAGACAGCATAAGAGCTGACCCACCCAAGGTGTCAGCGATGCGCATATTGCCGATGGACTGGACCCGAAAAGGCAAGCCAGCAACCTGTTCTTCTAGGGATTGTTTAGCGCGTTGAACCACACCCTGGATCAAGTCGCAGGCATTCCCGTTTGTATCCATCGGCATTTGAGCCGAAATGAGACCAGTGGAGGCGTCACCCTCGACCAGCAGGATACATTTCGGAAAGGCCGGAAGGCCTTGTGCCTCCTGCGTTCCTTTAATCCGGAGGGCAGGCATGCCCGCTATCTCCAAGGTTTCTATTGTTTCTGCAGTGATTCCCTGGGTAGCAAGGTTTGCTGGCTGCTGCATCCCGGCAAATAACTCCTTGGCGCCAGCTTTAGGCAATTCGGTAATCATAACAGACCGCAAGGTCTCTCGGTCAATGAAACCGCTAAAATCTGCCGCAGGTGTTGACCCGTCAAAGGGGATTACCCCAAAGCTGGACCCTTGTGGGAAAATGGAACCGTCTTGCCCCCAACTTGGCGCCGCGAGAGTTATCAAGAGGAAAGCAAGGGCGATTTTTTTCATTGAAAATACCTAATGTGAAGAGGCGACCCGCTGGGAGATACTACGTGATCGGCGATTCAATCGTAAACCGCCTTCAGCATACCGTTTTGCGCGCAAAAGGCTCTCCTGATTCGCGGTTCGCACAAACCCTTGCATTGCTTGTTAAAATTTTGTTTCCCAACATCCAGCAGAGCAAGCTCATTCATTGCGAAATTCAGTCGACTTTTGAACCCGTGCTATTTTTCCGTTGCGCAGCGCAAATCAAACGATCATACCGCGCGCTCCTGACAACACGTAGCAATGAGGGAGACGTATGGAGAGTGTATCTAAACACACGCCCGAACGCATGGCACTGCCAGTCCGCGTTTACGAACGCCGCCTTATGTGTAGTCAGAGGTCGGTCCTTATAGCTCAGCGGTAGAGCACCGGCGTTTAAGCCGGAGGTCGCGGGTTCGATCCCCGTTTTGGACACCTACTGGATAGCTCAATTTGGTTAGAGCACGGCACTTCGAATGCTGGAGTTGGCGGTTCGAATCCGCCTCCAAACTGTCCCCTAAAGGGACGGCTACCCTGTCACGGTAGTTTCAAAGCAAACATGGGTTCGGGATCTGGCTTGCTGCGGGTGATCTGCGCAGGATGATGTCGCTTCGGCGATTGACGTTTGCAACGAACGCCCAAAGCCTGCCAGCGTAGCCTGCCACATCGCTGATGGCCACGCCGCCGTATGGACTGTTGGCTTTGATTTCGATCGAAGCCATGCGCTCCAGTCGTCTGCAAGGTCCTCTCGCGATTGGCCCGCAGCGTCTGACAGCCGCCAGGTCCCGGCTCTTTTTTACAGATTTCGATTTTCACCGGTCGTGGCATCACGGCTTCCCATCAACCCCTAACCCCCAACAACAGAAAGGACATTGCCGGTGACGTGAGGAACCAGCACCAGAACAGGGAGTACGTAAGATGATTATGACGACATTAGAAAAAATCATGGGTTTGACGCGGGTGACGCTGTCTGAAACCGAGCGGGCTATCCGCCTCTACAAAGGTGAGATCAAGGGCATCCTGGGTCCGGGCGAACATGTGCTGGACAACCGGCGCGGTCGGTTGACCCTGGAACGGTTCAGCTTGACCACGCCGGAGTTCAAGTCCCGCCTCGAGCGGCCATTGTTTGATAAACTGCCGGGTGTCGCCAATGCGCACCTGACGGTCGTGCAAACCGGCGCTGAAGGTGTCGCTGTCATCGAGCGTGATGGCGCGATCTACACGGTGCTGGGCCCGGATGAGCGGCGTGTTTTCTGTACAGATTCTAGGCCATGGACGCAGAAGACAAATTCATTCTCAGCTGGCATGGCCGTTGAACAGGCGGAGTTCCGAAATCTAATAAAGACGCGGGCGCTCGATCAAGTCGCCGTTGTGCAAGTCGAAGACGGTGCGCGTGGCATGGTGTTCTTGAATAACGTGCTTGACCGGGTTTTGACCCCAGGGGTCTATGGCTTCTGGAAGTCTGACCGGATCATCACGGCCAAGACTATCGACTTGAAGGCGCAAGCGATGGACGTGGTCGGCCAAGAAGTCCTGACCAAGGACCGGGTGACCATCCGGCTCAACATCGTTGCCGACTACCGGGTCACCGACCCCGTGAAGGCGGTGACGGAGACGAAGGACTTTGCCGACGCGCTCTACCGGGCGCTGCAAGTCGCTTACCGGAAAACGGTGGGCGCACTGACCCTTGATGCTCTTTTGGAGCGCAAAGGCGAGGTGGATACAGCAGCGCTTGAAAAGGTGCGGGCCGACATGGCTGGGATCGGCATCGAGGTGCGGGAAATCACATTGAAAGATGTGATCTTGCCGGGCGAGATGCGGGAGATCCTGAATACGGTCGTGGCCGCGCAAAAAGAGGCGGAGGCGAATGTCATCCGTCGGCGGGAGGAAACCAATGCCACCCGCTCGCTGGCAAACACGGCGAAAGTCATGGCCGATAACC
>ERZ1740067.1658-NODE-1658-length-14824-cov-7.735595_pt1 | contig 14824 bp, 17 predicted proteins | sample MGYA00581736_ERZ1740067 | MGnify/ENA primary metagenome ERZ1740067 (study PRJEB43018, sample SAMN04849236) | marine metagenome | isolation source: floating plastic debris | place: Pacific Ocean | collected 2008-08-27 | study: EMG produced TPA metagenomics... | reverse complement strand
AAGAGAAAAAGATGGGCGCGTTTCAGGCGGTGCGCATGGACAGCATGCGGGCCCAGAGTGGAACGAGCAGGGCTGCGACGACAAACATGATCCCGCCGATGGCATAGAAGGAGACGCGCAGGCCGTACCCTTCGGAGATGAAGCCCATCAGGACGGGACCGAGGAAGAAGGCGGCATAGCCGAGCCCCGCGGCCTGGGCGATGGCGGTGAGCCGCAGGCGGCGCGGCACGGCCTGGCCGACAAGGCCCAGCGCGAGCGGGCCGACCACAGAGACGCCGAGGCCGCCCAGCACGAAGCCCGCGTAGACAACGGGGATGTTCGGGGCCAGACCGGCAAGGACAAGCCCCGCACCGGCAAGGCACGAGGCAATGATCATCACCCGGATCGGCGGCCAATTGGCGCCAAAGACGTGCCCGCCCAAGCGGCCCACGGCCATGCCGACAGCCAGGAGCGCCGGACCCATCGCCCCCTCGCCCGGTCCGCCACCGAGCGTGCGTTCCACGTGTAGGGCGGACCAGCCTTCGGACGCGGCCTCGCCCAGAAAGGCGGACAAGACCACAAGGCCGCCGACCCACACGAGCCCGTAGGGCAGGCCGGTGACGGGGCCACCGGCGTCGACCTCTTCGGTCTCGCTCCGGACCGGCATGATCATGAACGGGCCAAGGACCAGCACGGCCACAGCCAGGCCGGAAAAGATCGCAACCGGGCCCAGACCGCCCTCACGGGCGAGCCCGACCAATCCGGCGGCGATGGCATAGGCCAGTGAAAAGAGGCCGTGGTTGAGGTTCATCAAGCTGCGCCCGGTCTCGGCTTCGGCCTCGCTGACCTCGGCATTGGCAAAAACGTCCGCAACGCCGGATCCCCCGGCAGCCAAGAAGAGGCCGATGCCCGTGATCACCGGTGAGGGCGTCGCGCCAGAGATGACAAAGCCCAACACCATGATCGCAAAACCCGCGATCATCGACCAGCGCCCCAGCACCTTGTGTGTCAACGGAGCCAGCCACATCGCCATGATGGCACCCACCGCCGCGATCAGCACCAGCGTGCCCCAGGCACCATCGCTCAGGCCCACCTGGGCCTTGATCACGGGCACCTGGGCCGAGAAACTTGCCCAGCCGAACCCGATCGCGACAAAGCCCGCAAGGCCCCAGCGCGACGCGCGTATGTCGTCGATCATCGCCATATGCCAGCGGTGGCACGGTCGCGCGCGCGCGTCCATCCCCGAATTTTGCAAATGCGCTTTTGCGCTAGCGTACCGGCTCTGTGCAAGTACGCTCCGATGCGTATAGTGCGAACAGAAAACGACCCGGAGACCGAACGCGATACGCTTTCAAGGCATCACTCTGAATGTGACCCGTGGGTTCAGGAGCAGCCCGGACAATCCCAGGCCGTGGGTGCCCTTCACCGGATTTGCAGCGGTGATTTCGTACCACATGTCGACATGGATCAAGACAAAGCAGCTGGACGTGCCGCAGGCAACAGGCCTGATGATCCATCTGGTCGAGCCGCATGTCGGCGACAAGACCTTTTGGTGGGACAACACGTTTTGCGTGGCACTGACAATGCCGTCCGCCACAGAGCTGGACGGGTTGGAAACAGCGGGTGAGATTTTCGACAGCCTCATGCGCGCCACCGCCAGGGGCATCGACCGCGCTGCCGCAACACTCGACCTGGACGCGCACGCGCTGAAGCGACGGCTGTGGCAACTGCCCGAATGCGACCACTCCGTGACCCAGGTTCTGCACACGCGCCGCCCGCGCGGGCTGGGCCTGCAGCTGTCCTTTGAGGCGCGGATGACCCAACATGTTCTGGACGTCGACTTTGTGATCCGGGACAATACCGGCGAGACCTACCGCGAGACGGTGCAGACCAGCGTGCCCTCGACAACCGCGCTCAAAGGTCGGTTCAAACGGATCGACCTGACCGACGGGCTGGTATCGACACCCGGAACGCTTATGCGGCCTGGACAGACGCTTTGCACCGCCAAGATTGGCTATTACGAGTGGTCCCGCGCCCTGTCGGACATGATCTGACGCAGCCCCCCTTTACAAACCGCCCGACCCAGTCTATCGCGCAGCCTTCACGCGGGGTGACAGCCTTGGAGGCACCCTGCCCTTACAACTGGAGAAATATCATGGCTGGTGAGATTCCTGATCTCGAAGCCCTGGAACGGACGGGGACAGGCAAGGGCGCCGCTCGTCAGGCCCGCCGCGACGGGATGGTTCCGGGGATTGTGTTTGGTGGCGACAATGATCCGCTGCCGATCAACATTCCATTCAACAAGCTGTTCAAGATGCTGAAAGCCGGACGGTTCAAGTCCACGCTGTTCAACATGAAAGTGGACGGCCACGACGACGTACGCGTGATCTGCCGTGACGTGCAGCGCGACGTAGTCAAGGACCTGCCCACGCATGTGGACTTTATGCGCCTGCGCCGCACGACCAAGATCAACCTGTTCATCGGGGTTGAAGTGGTCGGCGAAGAGGTGTCGCCCGGCCTGAAAAAAGGTGGCGTGCTGAGCCTCGTGCGTCCCGAGGTCGAGCTGGTCGTGACCGCCGGGGACATCCCCGAAAGCATCACCATCGACGTCAGCGAAGCGGCGGTGGGCGACAACATCACGATCTCGTCCGTAACGCTGCCAGAAGGCGCCAAGCCCACCATTGATCGTGACTTTGTGATCGCCACGATCACGGCACCGTCGGGCCTGCGTTCGTCCGAGAGCGAAGACGAAGGGGAGGCCGAAGAGGCCACCACCGAAGAGGGCGCCGAGGCATAATCGCGCCCCCCCGAGGGACAGACAGGAGGCCGCACCCGACCCCGGGCGCGGCCTTTTTCTTTGGACCTTGAGATCGCCTTCACGCCGCACATCACTCACACCGGAACGAAATCAACGGGTTGCAGCGGCGATGCGCCGAAATTGCGCCAACTTCAGCCACTCAATTGCGCGTCAATTCACGCTGACACTTGACTATGTCAGAATTGATGGCAGCATGGGCTTGGTTTGGTCGTTCAGCGGCCTACCTGAACTTCGTGCGCGTGAAATTGACCTGCGAAGCGTCGGAACACTCCGGTGCGGCGCGATAAGATCGATTCATGGCGCCGCCTCACATCCGGCACGCCGGGTCGAGAGGAGAGACGATGAAGATCATCACCCGGTACTTTGACGCCGCCGACGCCGCCCGTCGCGCGCGTAAAGAGCTGATTTATGTCAAGGGCTTCTCGCAGCGGATCGTGCACCTGTATGACGCCGCCGAAAATGTGGCCGAACAGCTGGCCAATGCGGGTGTCGAGGATGACACCGCCGCCGCCTATGCCAAACGCCTTGCCAATGGCGGCACAGTGCTGTTGGTCGAGGCCGGGTTCAAGCCGCTGAGCGTGGCGCAGATCACCCGTGACGTAACCGCCGAGATGGGCGGTGGGCCCGACGGCGATCTGATCGAAGAGGTGCAATACACCGACAGGATCCACCGCGGCCTCAACATCCTGCATGACCACCCGCTGCTGCTGTCCAAGCCGCGCGACCCGCAGTCGACCAACTACTATATGGCCAACTGGCCGATCCCACTGATCAATCGCAAGCAGCCTTTCACCGCTGCGCTGTTCGAGCCGCATGCGCGGATGGCCAATTGGCCCATTCCGCTGCTGAACCGGCGCAAGCCCTACACCAACTCAATCTTTCCGCGGCACGCACGGATGGCAAACTTTCCCATTCCGCTGCTGAGCAAGCGCAAACCTTACGACAAATTTGCCTTTCCCCGCCACAAGCGCATGGCGGATTTCCCCATCCCGCTGCTGAGCCCGCGCAAGCCCTACACCGGCTCGATCTTTCCGCGTCATCAACGCATGGCCACTGTGCCCTTTCCCCTGCTGATCAACGGCAAAACAGGCCAGAACGCGCTGATGCCGGGCGCGCCGCGGATGGCAAACTTTCCCATTCCGCTGCTGAGCAAGCGTGAGCCCTATGACGCATTCGCCTTTCCCCGCCACAAGCGCATGGCGGATTTTCCCATCCCGCTCTTGAGTGGTCGCAAGCCGTTTACCGGATCGATCTTTTCCAAGCACGCGCGGATGGCGGATTTCCTGTTGCCGCTGGTTGTCAAACGCTCGGCCATGGGCGGTGACAAGCGCAACGCCATGTCGATCTCGGGCCTGTTCGGCCTGCCGATGGTGACGCGGCGCGGCGCGGGCTGACCGCATTCGAGGCCACTGGACCGCACCGCAGCCCCCGCCTATGCTGCGGCGCAACAAGATTGAGGCGGCCCCATGAAACTGATCGTCGGCCTGGGCAATCCGGGCGCGAAATATGCGCGCAACCGGCACAATGTCGGCTTTATGGCCCTGGATGCGATTGCGGCCGACCATGGCTTTCCCGTGTGGAAATCCAAGCATCAAGGCGCGGTGTCCGAAGGGCGGTTCGGCAGCACGCGGGCCGTGCTGCTCAAGCCCGAGACCTATATGAACAAATCCGGAGACAGCGTTGGCGCCGCGATGCGCTTCTACAAGCTCGCGCCCGAGGATGTCATTGTACTGCACGACGAAATCGACCTCGCCCCCGGCAAGGTGCGCTGGAAGATGGGCGGCGGGCATGCGGGCCACAACGGCTTGCGGTCGATACATGCGCATATCGGCGCGGATTATGGCCGCGTGCGCATGGGCGTGGGCCACCCCGGGCACAAGGATGCGGTGCCGGGCTATGTGCTGCGCGATTTTCCCAAGGCCGATCAGGACTGGCTCGATGATGTGCTGCGCGGCTGCGCCGACGGCGCGCCGCATCTGGCAGAGGGTGACAGTGCGCGGTTCATGAATGCGGTAGCCTTGCGCGTGAACCCGCCCCGGTCAGGGACCGGAGAGAAGGCCGCGCCAAAACCTGTGGCAACGCCGGACCCCGCGCCCGACACGCGGTCGGCCCTCCAAAAGCTGATGGACCGATTTTCATGACGTTGGAGCAGGCGTTTCGCGACCAATCCGGGACCTGCGCGCGAATGGGCTCGCCCTTGATGGGGCGGGTCATGGGCCTGCTCGCGGATCATTGGGATCATGCAAGCGCGTTGGGTCAGGCGATGGCCGCCTACGAGGGCGACATTGGCCCGGCGGGCCATTCTCTGCCCCTGCGCATCGGCGGTGGGCTGCATGCGCTGGCGTTGCAAGGGCTGGATCCGGCGCTGGTGGCGGCCTATCCGCCGAACGATGTGTCCGACGCGGCACTCACCACGGCGGTGCTGGAGGCTTTGGCGCGGCACGAAGCGTTCATGCTCGACTGGACGCAGCTGCCGCCACAGACGAATGAGGTGCGGCGCAGCGCGGCCCTGATCGCGATGGCGCAGGTGGCCTGCGCCCGGTTCGACCGGCCCATCGCGCTGTCGGAGCTGGGCGCCAGCGGCGGGTTGAACCTCATGTGGGATCACTTTGCGCTCGAGGCGCGCGGCGCGCGGTTTGGCCCGACGGATGCCGTTTTGACGCTGGCGCCCGCGTGGGAGGGGCCTGTGCCACCTGCCGCGACACCGCGTGTGGTGGACCGGGCCGGCGTGGATCTGAACCCGCTGGATCCGCGCGCGCCTGATGACCTGTTGCGCCTGACGGCCTACCTCTGGGCCGATCAGCCGGAGCGGTTGGCACGGACCCGCGCGGCGGCGTCAGTATTCGATGCAGCTGTGACGCGCGGTGATGCGATTGACTGGCTGTCTCAGCGGTTGGAACAGGCGCCCAAGGGGCACATGCATCTGATCCAGCACACGGTGGCTTGGCAGTATTTTCCTGCTGCGGCGCAGACCCGAGGCAGCGCATTGATCGAGGCGGCAGGCGTGCGGGCAACGGACGAGACGCCGCTGGCCTGGATGCAGATGGAGACGGATGGCGACATTACGGGCGCGGTGGGTGCGGCGCTGACCTTGCGGCTGTGGCCGGGTGATATCACGCTGGATCTGGGGCGCGCAGATTTTCACGGGCGCTGGATTCGCTGGACGGGATAGACCCGCAACGCTCTGGGGAGGGGACATGCGCAGGATCGTGAAATGGACAGCCAGGCTTCTGGGCCTGTTGATCGTTGCCACTGTTGTGATCGCAATATGGAAACGTGAAGAGATCGGGCGGCTGATGGCGGTGAACACGCTGTTCGACGCCGACCGGATTGTGGACAACTTTTCCAACATGGATGCGGCGTTTCTGCATGTTGAGCTGCCCCGGGGCGATAGGCCAGTGAGCGCATTGCCTGCGGGGGCACCGTTGGCGATGCCCGCAGGCTATGAGCGTTGGGTGGCCGCGCGCACGGTCACCTCGGTGCTTGTGCTGCAGGACGGCGCGGTTGTGCATGAGGCCTATTATCAGGGCACCGGTCCGCAGGATCGGCGCATCAGCTGGTCCATGGCCAAAAGCTATCTGTCGGCGTTGTTCGGCATTCTGGTCGACGAAGGTGCGATTGCCTCGCTTGACGATCCGGTGACGGACTATGCGCCGATGCTGGCCGGTGGCGCCTATGACGGGGCGACGGTGCGCAACGTGTTGCAGATGGCGAGCGGTGTCGTCTTTGACGAGGACTATCTGGATTATAACAGTGATATCAACCGGATGGGGCGCGTCCTCGCCCTCGGCGGGCGGATGGATGAGTTTGCCGCCGGGCTCAGCGCGCGCTTTGCCGCACCGGGGGAGGTGTGGCAATACACCTCGATCGACACGCATGTCGTGGGCATGGTGGCGCGCGGGGCAACAGGGCGCAGCGTGCCCGCGCTGATGAGCGAAAAGCTGGTGGCGCCACTGGGGCTGGAACGGTCACCGCTCTATCTGACGGACGGTGTTGGGGTGGCCTTTGTGCTGGGCGGGCTGAACGTGACGACACGGGATTATGCCCGGTTCGGGCAGATGATCCTGCAAGGGGGCATGTGGCAGGGCCAGCAGGTGGTGCCCGCAGACTGGGTCGCGGCATCGACTGCGCCGACAGCACCGACAGAACCCGGCAAAATCGGCTACGGGTACCAGTGGTGGATCCCCGTGGGCGCGCGCGCCGGTGAGGTGATGGGGCGTGGCATCTACGGCCAGTACCTCTATATCGACGCACAGGCGCAGGTGGTCGCCGTGGTCACCGCGGCCGACCGGCAGTTTCGAGGCGACGGCGTGCATGCAGGCAATATCGAGATGTTGCGCGCCATGGTAGCCGCGGCGGAGGAGAGATGATGGAACCCGACGACAGCATCAACGTTCTGGGCAGCGCGCTGACCCTGTGCGGCACCGACCCAGTAACGGGCTTTTTCCGCGACGGGCACTGCAACACCTGTGCAGCCGATCAGGGCAGCCACACGGTCTGCGCAGTGATGACGGCTGAATTCCTCGCCTTTTCCAAATATGTGGGCAACGACCTGAGCACGCCCCGGCCCGAGTTCCGCTTTGCCGGTCTCAAGCCCGGCGACCGGTGGTGCCTGTGCGCGTCCCGCTTTTTGCAGGCCCATGACGAAGGCTGCGCGCCGAAGGTCGCGCTCGAGGCGACGCATCAGCGCGCTCTCGAGATTGTCCCGCTCGACGTGCTGGAGCGGCACAAGGAATAGGCCGACCCGAGGCTGCCCCCGGATCGGCCCGTGTTGTCAGTCCTGCAGCCGGACGATATCGCTCATCAGGCCCTGCGTCCCGTTGTGCACGGTCAGGCGGTCGACCTTCTCGGCGACTGTTTCCAGCGCCTCGAGCTCTTTGAGCCGCAGCATGACGGGGTTGTCCGCCATCACTTTGGCCGTGTTGAGCAGCGACCGGGTGGCGTTCGTTTCCTCGCGCCGCCGGATCACGTTGGCTTCGGCCTCTTTCTGCGCCGCGACAACCTGGTTCAGGATGTCCCGCATGTCGCCGGGCAGGATCACGTCCTTGAGCGCGATCTCACCCACCTCGATCCCCAGCGCGGCCATGTCGGTCCGCACCTGGGTCGCAGCCGCGTCACTCACCGACACTTTGTCGGCAAGCAGCGCATCGAGTGTCAACACGCCCAGCGTCTTCCGGAACGCGAGCTGCACAGACAGGTGCAGCGCCGCTGCAAAGTCCCGCGTCTCGCTGACCGCCCGCATGGGGTCGGTCACCCGGTAATCCGCCGTCACGTTGACCCGCAGCGACACCCGGTCAGGCGTCAGGATCTCCTGCCCCGTGACCTCGTGCGCCTGCCACCGTGTATCGACCAGCTTGACCACGTGTTTGCGGCCCAGCATCCAGAACCAGTGCGTCCCCGACTGCAGCTGGCGCGTGGTCACGCCGTCCACCGACAGGATTCCGACATGACCCAAGGCGACCTCGAACGAGGTCAACGCCTGTGTCAGGCCGGACCGCATCAGCCGTTGCGCGAGTGCCGAAGGAACGGCGTGCCCGGTGCTGAGGTCGATCTGTTCAACCGCCCAAGGCCCCGCATCGGTCCAGACGAGGACCCGCGTGTCGGGTGTCACCACCCGCCAGGCCCGCCCGTCCCGCGACAGGATCGCAACCGCGTCCGCGCCGGTCCGCACCTCGGTGAGGTGGGCCGCGGCCAGATCGGGCCGTGTCCGCATCAGGGCATCCGACATCTCGCTGTCGAAGAGAGGATTGGACATGTCGTACCGGTGCACGTCGGTGTTGCGCCGCGCGATGGCGTGGCGACCGGGGCCCAGGATCGTGTCGAACCGACCATTGCGCATCACCAGCGCCCGCTCGGTCTCCGTCAGGGTCAGCATGCGCCGCCCCAGGATGAAATCTATCAGTGTCATGTCTCGTTTCCTCTTATCTTCAACAGGTTATCGTCGTCGCAAGGTGCGAACTCCTTTTTGATTGCAGTGGGTTGCAGCCCAGTTGGCTGACAGGTGTGGTGCCCGCAAGGGGCGGAAAAAGAACCCGGAGCCGCCCCGCGCCAAAACCAGAGGTGGGGCCGGGGTGAGCGGGTGGTCCGCCGCGGGTCGGGGCATGGGGTAGATCGAAATCCACCCGGCCCGGACGCGTCGGCGTCGCACCGTCAACCCCGCACCCGACCCATGGTCAGAGCAGGTGCGGACCCTTTGGCACGGGCCAGCGCCGCGTGCCGCGTGGCCCGACCCTGCTGGGGCGGCCCCGGATCCGTTAGTCTTGGACCGCTTGCGCGGGCCGGCGTGGAAGGCCGGTGGTGCATAAGCACCTTTGGTCGTTGTGGCAGGAGTCGAACCCGCTACACTCAGATTATAGATCTGATGCTCTACCAGATGAGCTACACATCGGATGTGGATCAAAACCACACGCCCTTGGTCCGAAAGGCCCTGGCATACGGGGCTGGCAGCGCCGCCCGCACCGGAAGAGTGATCACCTCTTGCCGCTAGGGTCTGATCCGGACGATCGGGAGCTGCGGTATCGGTGAGGTTGCAGATTCGCTCAACAGGGGAAAAATGACGCAAGGTCACCCTGTGGCACACACGCAACAAAGTTGCGCAGTTGCGCAATAAATGAAAAGGTTGACTGCGTGTCGGCCTGTGGATGGCCGCGTTTCAGGCATGCAGGCCGACCTAAGATTTCAATGTGATCCGTGCAGCGGCCCGTCCATCAGGTCGTCGATGAAGAGGCTCAGAAGTTGCGGGCGGCCCGTGACGCCCGCCTTGCGGTAGATCGCATTGGTCTGCGCCTTGACCGTCCCTTCGGATGTGGCGCGGATCTGGGCGATGTCCTGCGTGCTGAGCCCCTTGATCGCAAAGAGCGCCACGTCGCGTTCGGCAGGTGTCAGCCCCCAGTCGCGAAAGCGATCCTCGAGCAGTTCCATGAAGGCACCCGAGGCGGCGCGCAGCTGGCTTTCCACCTTGGCCGAGCGGCGCAGCGCAGCGCGCAGCATGTAGGCCCCAACCCCGGCGCCAAGGATCAGGCCAAGGGCGGCGCCGATCTCGATCAGCTCGTGCACCTGCCAGTTGATGGTGGCCACAGGCCAGCCGATGACGGTGATCAGGATGTCCGACACAAAGAAGACGGCGCAGAGGATTTGGATGATGAAAACGGCTGCAAAGAGGATCAGGTTGATCGTGGCGCGATCAGTCATCGTCGCCTCCGTCGCCATCGCCGCCGTCTCCGTCGCCGCCATTGTCGCCGCCGTCATCCCCGCCGTCGTCCCCATCATCGTCGTCGTCATCGTCGTCATCATCATCCGTGTCGTCATCGTCGTCGCGCTCGACGCCCTGGCCACCGCCGCGGGTCGGGTCATAGATGGTGGCTGCGCCGTTGCGACCGTCGAGCGGGCGCCAGAAGTCACGCAGGATCTCGCCCGTCGCGGGGTTCACGATGATCTCGCGATAGAGCGTGCCGCTCTGCGCTACGATACGCGATCGGCCCAGAAGGGTGCGGCGCACCTCGATCTGGGCAAAGCCCTGATCGCGCAGTTGGCGGACGATGCTGTCCTCGATCGGCCCGGCGTTGAGCGGGCTGAGCGCGAGGCCGGCAAGAAGGGCTGCGAGGGCAAGGGATTTGATCATGGGTCACCATGGGCGGGGCCAGCAGTTTGGTGCGGCCCCGCATTGCTTGGTTTCAGGGGTGCGGCGCGCGGCGCGGGTCAGTCATCGTCCCCATCATCGTCGCCGTCGTCGCGGTCAGTGTCGTCATCGTCGTCGTCATCATAGCTGTCGTCGTCGTCATAGCGGTCGCCATCGAACGTTTCGCGCACAGACGCCCAGAGGCCGTTGCCCCCATCGCGATCAAAGAGGCCAGCGAGTTGCACGGTTTCGACCTCGTCTGTGCCGCGGTCCCAGCTGTCAGCCTGAGTCGCGGTGGCCAGCAGGAGGGCGATGGCGGTCAATGTCAGCGTCGTTTTCATCATGTGGTCCTTTCCATGTCAAAGAACAGGGCGACATGCCCGTGCTCTGCGACACCCAGTGGAGAACATCGGGCCGATGCTGGAAATGTCCCAGAGGTTTAAGCCGAAGGATATAAACGCTGGCATGACGGCCCTAAACCAAGGTTTAGGGCCGTCTTTGCGTGTGGTTTGGGCTTATTCGACGTTGCGGCCTTCGGGGCCGGTCATGTCAAAACCCAGATGGCGGGCGACGGTAAAGATATCCTTGTCGCCGCGCCCGCACATGTTCATGCAGATGATGTGATCTGAAGGCAGATCAGGCGCGATCTTCATCACGTGCGCCAGCGCGTGCGAGGGTTCGAGGGCCGGAATGATCCCTTCGGTCGTGCAGCAGAGCTGGAACGCCTCGAGCGCTTCGACATCTGTGATCGATACATATTCGGCGCGGCCAATGTCGTGCAGCCAGGCGTGTTCGGGGCCGATGCCGGGGTAATCAAGGCCTGCCGAAATGGAAAACCCTTCAAGGATTTGCCCGTCATCGTCCTGCAGCAGGTAGGTGCGGTTGCCATGCAGTACGCCGGGGCGGCCGCCGGTGAGCGAGGCGCAATGCTCCATCTTGGCGTTCACGCCCTTCCCACCCGCCTCGACACCGATGATCCCAACCTCCTTGTCATCGAGGAACGGGTAGAACAGGCCCATTGCGTTGGATCCCCCACCGATGGCAGCGATGAGCGTGTCCGGAAAACGGCCTTCGGCAGCGGTCATCTGGTCGCGGACCTCCTTGCCGATGATGCTCTGGAAGTCGCGCACCATGGCGGGATACGGGTGCGGCCCCGCAACGGTGCCGATGCAGTAGAACGTGTCGCGCACATTCGTGACCCAGTCGCGCAAGGCGTCGTTCATCGCATCCTTGAGCGTGCCGCGGCCGGACGTGACGGGGATCACCTCGGCGCCGAGCAGCTTCATGCGGAAGACGTTGGGCGCCTGACGTTCCACGTCGTGCGCGCCCATGTAGACGACGCATTGCAGTCCGAATTTGGCACAAACGGTGGCTGTCGCCACGCCATGCTGTCCGGCACCCGTTTCGGCGATGATGCGTGTCTTGCCCATGCGGCGGGCAAGGATGATCTGGCCGAGGACATTGTTGATCTTGTGCGCGCCGGTGTGGTTCAGCTCATCACGCTTCATGTAGATCTTCGCGCCGCCAAGGTGGTCGGTCAGACGCTCTGCAAAGTAGAGCGGGCTGGGGCGGCCCACATAGTGGGTCCAGAGATGGTTCATCTCGGCCCAGAAACTGTCATCGGTCTTGGCCTTTTCGTATTCCTCCTCGAGCGACAGGATGAGCGGCATCAGCGTCTCGGACACGAACCGTCCGCCAACCTTGCCAAAGCGACCAGCCTCGTCGGGACCGGTCATGAAGGAATTGAACAGATCATTCATTGGCGCGCTCCCTCGCTACGAGAGAACCGTGTAGCGTTCTGCAGCTGTGGGGTAAAGCGATCCTTGCAAGGATCGCCTGACGGCAATTCTTCAAGAATTGCTTCTTCGCAAATCTTGCAAGATTTGCCCTACTCCAAAATCCGCAGCGGTGCCCGGTTGCAAAAGATCACGAAGTTTCCGTTGTTCTCGATCGCCCGGTAGCCCCGTTTGCGCAACTCTTCCCGAAACAGCGGCCGCCCCACCAGGCGGTCTATGTCGCGCACCTTGCGGCGCACGACCCCGCCCTGCAGCGCGCTCTTGGCACTGAAAATCTGGTCGAGCCATTGCTCGGGCGTGAGGTAATCAGGGAAAGCATCCATACCCGCAAAATTGCGCGAGATGGTTAATGCACGGTTAGCGCGGCGCCAAGAAAGTCCCTGATCAAGCCGCTGTCCTTCTGACCCGGCGCGATTTCGACGGCCGAGCTCAGATCGATCTGACGCGCGCCGGTGGCGCGCACCGCGTCGCCGACATTGTCGGTCGTCAGTCCACCCGCCAGCATCCACGGCACGGGCCAGCGGCGGCCTGCGATCAGCGACCAGTCGAATGTCGCGCCGTTCCCTCCCGGACGGTCAGCGCCTTTCGGCGGCTTGGTGTCCACAAGGATCTGGTCAGCGACACGACCATAGGCGTCGAGCTGCGGCAGATCTTCAGCGGAGGCGATCCCCACCGCCTTCATCACCGGCAGGCCATAGCGCGCCTTGACCTCGGCCACGCGCGCCGGGCTTTCGGCGCCATGCAGTTGCAACATGTCCAGCGGGACAGTGGCCGTCAGATCATCGAGAAAGGCATCATCGGCATTCACAGTAAGCGCCACCTTGGCCACGCCCGGCGGGGTGTCGATGGCCAAGGCGCGCGCCGTATCCAGAGACACATGACGCGGTGATTTCGGGAAAAAGACGAAGCCGATGTACTTGGCGCCCGCCTCCGCCGCGGCAGACACGTGTTCCGGGCGGCTCAGACCGCAGATCTTGACCGAGATATCCGACATATGGCCGGGCTTAGCTGGCCTCGTCCAAAAGCGCCAGCACTTCGTCCTGACCTGCATGCTTTTCCGTTTTGAGGCGCTTGACCTCACGCTCGAGCTTGCGGACCTCACGGGCGTTGCGGCTGTTTTCAGCGCGGATGTTATGTTCGCGCAACCACTCCCAGACAAAACCCACCAGAAGGCCAGCGATAATCCCGCCGAATATCACGACAAACAATGGCAATTCCACCGAAGGTGTCACCGCAAAGAGGCCCGCGATTTCGCTGGGCAGCACCTTGAGCGTAACCATGCCACGATTGGCGAGCGCCACAGCAATCAGGGCGACGGCAAAAATGGCGATACAGGCATACCGAATATAACGCATCTACGCTTTCCCGTTTAGACGGTCCCGGAGCAGCTTGCCCGTTTTGAAAAACGGCACATGCTTTTCCTCGACCTCGACCGTTTCGCCCGTCCGTGGGTTGCGGCCCGTGCGGGCGTCGCGCTTTTTGACCGAAAAGGCACCAAAGCCACGCAGCTCCACCCGGTCTCCACGGGCCATTGCGGCCGTCACTTCATCAAATATGGTGTTTACGATCCGCTCTACGTCGCGCTGATAGAGGTGCGGGTTTTCGTCGGCGATCTTTTGGATCAGCTCAGACCGGATCATGGTATTCTCCCCCCGAAGGACGTGTATTTTCGTCGTTTTTCTTTTCGAGAGTATAGGAACAATCGCGCCTTTCGGGAATAGCGCGCTGTTCCCCCCAAACGCTTTTTCGAGGGGAAATCCGGGGGTTGCGAGCGCATTGCCGCCAAATCGGTCACCGGACCAAAGGAAAACCTGCACCCTACGGCTGCGTGTGCCACGCATCCGCAGACGATTCGCGCACTATGCTGCACAACGCAAAACGGGGGCCCGAAGGCCCCCGCGCACACACCCGATTGGGGTGTGAATTATTCGTCGCCCTTGAGGGCTGCGCCAAGGATGTCGCCCAGCGATGCACCGCTGTCGGACGAGCCATACTGTTCCACGGCCTCTTTCTCTTCGGCGATTTCGCGCGCCTTGATCGACACACCCAGACGGCGGGATTTGCTGTCGATGTTGGTGATGCGCACGTCGACCTTATCCCCGACCGAGAAGCGCTCGGGGCGCTGTTCGGCGCGGTCACGCGACAGATCCGAGCGGCGGATGAAAGATTTCATGCCTTCGTATTCCACCTCGATGCCGCCATCTTCGATGGCTGTGACGTTCACGGTGACGATCGAGCCGCGCTTCACGCCGCCCACGGCTTCGGCGAACTTGTCACCACCCACCGCCTTGATCGAAAGCGAGATACGCTCTTTTTCCACGTCCACTTCCGACACGACCGCCTGGACCATGTCGCCCTTGCGGTAGTTCTGGATCGCGTCTTCGCCACGCTCGTCCCAGCTGAGATCGCTGAGGTGAACCATGCCGTCGATGTCGCCGTCAAGACCCACGAACAGACCGAATTCGGTGATGTTCTTGACCTCGCCCTCGACCTCGGTGCCCTCGGGGTGCGTTTCTGCAAACACTTCCCATGGGTTGCGCATGGTCTGCTTGAGACCCAGCGACACGCGGCGCTTGGCGCCGTCGATTTCCAGCACCATGACTTCGACCTCTT
>ERZ1740067.1656-NODE-1656-length-14851-cov-12.687483_pt1 | contig 14851 bp, 9 predicted proteins | sample MGYA00581736_ERZ1740067 | MGnify/ENA primary metagenome ERZ1740067 (study PRJEB43018, sample SAMN04849236) | marine metagenome | isolation source: floating plastic debris | place: Pacific Ocean | collected 2008-08-27 | study: EMG produced TPA metagenomics... | reverse complement strand
ACTTGATTCAAGCATTAGGCCGACTAATTCTCATCATTTCATTACCGCCAGGCTGTAGCTCGTAGTCAACCTGCTCGATACGAACCTGATAGCCAGCGTTCATCAACTTCGTCATAACCGGTGCGATATGAGGAGACTTCTCTTGAGCAAGAGTCAGCAGCGGAAAAATGCGCACTTCTGAGCAAATACGCAGCATTTCTGTAATAGCAGCCAAGTGAAAATCAATATCTCGTTGCTCAGAGTAGAGAAACAGAAAGTGTGAACTCAGTCCAAGATCGTAGCTCGCATCGGGGTAGCTGAGCTGCGGCAATGCCCCGATTGTATAGCGTCCTGCTTGCTTTCCTTGCTCATAGTCACCGCAAAACCGCTCTGCCACTTCTAGGCGGTGCACTCTAAGGCTTTCTGGTGATTTGTGGTAATTCCATACCCAGCTGTCACGGGTACTAGCTACTTGACCGATTATATTGTCCAATACGGTGTAGAAGCGGCTCCGAATTTCATCTGTCCCAAACACATACAGCGGATCGCAAGACTGAATTTGGTATCCCTTCGCCGTCCCTTCTGAATTAAAACTCGCAGGCCCATCTGCCACACTCAAAATCGACTTCTGCAAGTCTGCCTCAGTAAGTGAAAACATATGGACGTATTCATCCAGAGAGCGTCCAAAAGGAACGACCTGATTCAGCTTCATCGCCATAACTAGCTTCCTTGCTTAGCTCACAGATATATACTACATCTATGCTACACAAGCGCTACGTCGTAGACAACCAATCCCAGAAAACCAGTCCTATTCCACCGACTCTGGTTCCAGCTTTTCAGTAGCAGAGGCCTTAGTCGTCTTTTTTGCTGCCGCTGTTTTGGTCGTTTTCTTCGCAGCAGTAGACTTGGCCTTCGTACCAGTCGCTTTAGTTGTTTTCTTAGCCGTTGTTGCTTTTTTCGTCGTCGCTTTCTTTGTTGTTGTTTTCTTAGCTGTCGACTTCTTAGCCGTTGCCTTCTTAGCCGTTGTTTTCTTGGCCGTTGTCTTTTTCTTCGTAGCCTTTTTCTTCTTGACTTCGCCGCCTTTCTCTTTCAGCAGCGCAACAGCTTCTTCAACGGTAACCTCTTCTGGTTTTTTGCCTTCAGGCACAGATACATTCACCTTGCCGTGCTTAATATACGGACCATACGGACCGTCATACACATTAATTGGCTCTTCATCAACCGGATGTTTGCCAATCGCATGAATCGGCGTTGCCGCTTTTCGACCTCTTGTTGACTTGGGCTGCGCCAATATCTCTAGCGCCCGCTCCAACCCAATCGTCAGCATGTCATCGTCGCCCTTGAGCGAACGATAATCATCCTTGCCGTCTTCCTTACCTTTTGTATGAACAATATAAGGACCAAATCGACCCAAATTCGATTTAATGTTGTTGCCTGTGCCTGGATGCACACCCAAAAGGCGAGGCAAGGAGAGAAGTTTTACAGCCATTTCAGACGTAACATCTTCCGGCTTTACGCCCTTAGGCAGAGAGGTCCGCTTTGGTTTCTTGTTCTCTTCAGTAACGTCGCCGAGCTGCACATACGGGCCAAACCGCCCAATGAGCAAGTACATCGGCTCACCTGTTTCAGGATGAAGGTCAATCTTCTCGGGGCCTTCTGTTTTTTGCTTGAGCAGAACTTCTACCTGCTCATCATTCAAATCCGCCGGGCTCACACCGTCTGGAATCGAGGCCCGAACCGTTTCTTCCTCTTGTTCTAACTCAACATATGCACCATATTTACCAATACGCACTTTGGCCGAAAGATCGTCAAGGTCAACAGTCCGAGCTTCTGTTGGATCAATATTCCCTTGGCGCTGTTCTACCTGATTGGCTAGCCCTTCTTCACCACCGTAAAATCCTTTTAGGTATGGTAGCCACTCAGCATCGCCCATAGAGATTTCGTCTAGGGTTTGCTCCATCTTGGCCGTAAAGTGTACGTCTACTAAGTCAGGAAAGTTTTTCTCCAACAGCTCAGTCACCGCAAAGGCCGTAAAGGTAGGCACCAGGCTATTGCCAATAAGTTCAGCATAGCGACGAGCAACCACTGTACTGATGACGGTTGCATATGTACTCGGCCGACCGATGCCCTCTTTCTCCAAAGTTTTTACCAAGGAAGCTTCGGTATAGCGTGCTGGCGGCTGGGTTTCGTGACCAATGGCATCGAGCCCAGCGCAGTCTAAGGCATCGCCTTTTTTCACGGCAGGCAGCACAACTTCTTGATTCTCGATAGCCGCGTCGGGATTGTCTGAGCCCTCGACGTAGGCGCGGAAAAAACCAGGAAAGTCGATACGCTTACCAGTGGCCTTAAAGATCGCATCATCCACTTCTATTTGCATGGTGATGTTAGTTTGCCGCGCTTCGGCCATTTGGGTGGCGACAGTACGCTTCCAAATCAGGTCGTAAAGCTTCAGCTCGCGCTCTTTTAGCGGAGTATCTTGAGGCGTGCGAAAAACTTCGCCAGAAGGACGGATAGCCTCGTGAGCTTCCTGCGCACCTTTGCTCTTGGTAGAAAACTGGCGGGGTTTTGGACTGAGGTAATCTTTGCCATATTTATTTTCTACACAGCTACGGGCAGCGGCGATCGCCTGCTTACTCAAGCTGGTCGAATCCGTACGCATATAGGTAATAAAACCCTTCTCGTACAAGCCTTGAGCCGTTCGCATTGTATCGCGAGCCGAAAGACCCAACTTACGATTTGCCTCTTGCTGCAATGTAGACGTCGTAAAGGGAGGCGCTGGCTTACGCGTATTGGGCCGCTCATCTAGGCTTGATACGGTCCAAGCACTGCTTTCTAGTCGGGTACGTAGAACCGTAGCTTCATCTTCGTTGAGCAATAGAACATTACGTCCTACTTTCACTTTGCCTGTCGACTCATCAAAGTCACTGCCGTTAGCAACACGAGTGCCCCCCACCGAAACCAACTTGGCATCAAACGGATTACTTTTGCCCTTGAGCAAAGCAGCCTTAAGATCCCAGTAAGAACCGCGACGGAAGGCTCTTCTAGCACGCTCACGTTCTACTAGTAGACGCACAGAAACAGACTGCACACGACCAGCCGAGAGACCAAAAGCGATTTTCTTCCAAAGCAGTGGAGAAACCGTATAGCCGACCAACCGATCTAAGATGCGGCGTGTTTCCTGCGCGTGTACAAGCTTGTCATCAATCGTGCGGCAGTTAGAGAGAGCATCCTGAATCGCCTCTTTCGTAATTTCGTGGAACACCATGCGCTTAGTGGGCACTTTCGGCTTCAGCACCTGAAGCAAGTGCCAGCTAATGCTTTCACCCTCGCGGTCTTCGTCAGTCGCCAGAATCAGTTCGTCAGCACCTTTAAGCGCATCTTTAAGCGTCTTAACGACCTTCTTCTTATCCGCAGGAACGATGTACAGCGGTTCAAAGTCTGCATCGGTGTTAACCCCAATTTGAGCCCACTTTTCTTTTTTCACCTTCGCCGGAATTTCTTTGGCCGACTTGGGCAAATCACGCACGTGCCCCATCGACGCCTCTACCTTGTAGCCTTTTGGCAAGTAGTTGCGAATGGTTTTTGCTTTGGTGGGGGACTCAACAATAACAAGCGTAGACATACGACCTATGCGTTCTCAACTGAGGTGGACGGGCGGCAACTATAGGGAAGAAGCCCCAGAAAATATTTGGCGAAACGCCTTATCAAACGGCCTGATCAAATACGGGTGATTCAGCTGGCTAAAGCATTCCCAAAAGCTCATCGCGGGAGGTCACATGATTAAAGCCACCTCTATATATAGCGATAGATCAAAATGGTTCGATCCGTCTACCCTGACTTTTTCGCTTTCCTTTCTCACCTTGCTAACTTTTCGCTTCAGCGGGCACCTTTCGGGGCCGTTTTGACAGGCTTGACTTAGCTTTTGGGCTCTCTTTTGATCATCGACATATTTTTCTTTGTAACGCTACTACACAAAGTCTGTCTATTAAATTTTTAGCGTAATCACCGAATAGAGCGCCTCACTTAGTAACTGTAACCCCAATAAATACTTGGCGTTGGTCGCACAATATTCCTTGTGAAAAATATTTTTGATATCTGTAGGCCGTGATATTTCTACAAAGGTTTCTGCAAAGAACTGCTAGAAAAAAACAGCTGCTGCAATTCCTCCGCAAGCAGTATTTCTACAAAAAACTTGGACTAGGAGTAGGGTAATCGGAAAATCCAAGGTAAGATTTCAAGTGGAAAACGTTATCTGGCCAATTTGCTGGGCCGTACTCGATGGACTTTGCCAATATTGCCGCTCAGCTAAATGCAGGCATCATCCTGCCAGAAGGAATCGTGATAGTCACGATCATGGCAGTTATCGTGACAGATATTATTGGGGGACGCAGCGTTACCAAGTGGATTCCCTATCTAGCAATTTCTGGCTTACTCGCAGCCGTTGTCGACCTTTATTTTCAGTGGGGCGCAGCCGAACCCATCGCCTTTTTAGGCAGCTTCAATGGCGATGATCTCAGCATTGTGTTTAGAGGCATTATTGCCCTCTCAGCTGCTGTCACAATCCCGATGTGTATTCGCTACGTAGAGCGCTCAGGAACCGCACTAGCTGAGTTCTTGGCCATTCTGATGACAGCAACACTAGGCGGTATGCTGCTCTCCGGAGCCGATGAGCTGGTCACAGTATTTGTTTCACTAGAAACACTCAGTATTTCGTCTTACCTGCTTACGGGCTACATGAAGCGCGATCCCCGCTCGAATGAGGCGGCGCTGAAGTATTTGCTGATTGGTGCGGCGAGTGCGGCAATCTTTTTGTACGGGATGTCTTTACTGTATGGATTGTCGGGCGGTGAAACAAATTTGAGCGCGATCGCAGATCAACTCGCTCTCAACAACGAAGAAGCCCCTATCGGCCTCATCATCGCTCTCGTATTCGTCATCGCTGGTATCGCTTTCAAGGTCGCAGCCGTGCCCTTCCACCAGTGGACTCCCGACGTTTACGAAGGTTCTCCTACCCCGGTTGTTGCCTTTCTCTCAGTAGGCTCCAAAACCGCTGGCTTCGCCCTCGCCATTCGCCTACTGCTCACCGCGTTTCCCATGGTGGCTGAACAGTGGCGCTTTGTATTCGCGGCGCTTGCCATCCTCAGTATGATTCTGGGTAACGTCGTCGCCCTCGCCCAAACCAGCATGAAGCGTCTGCTGGCCTATTCTTCTATTGGCCAGGCTGGCATTATCATGATTGGCTTCATCATCGGTACCGATGCAGGCTACTCCAGCGTTATCTTTTATCTTTTCATCTACCTCTTCATGAACCTAGGTGCGTTCACCTGCGTGATTTTGTTCACGCTGCGCACAAGAACCGACCAAATTAGCGCCTACAGCGGCCTCTATCAAAAAGACCCTCTACTCACGCTTTGCCTGAGTATCTGTCTTCTGTCCTTGGGCGGTATTCCACCCCTATCTGGATTCTTCGGCAAAATCTACGTCTTCTGGGCGGGTTGGCAGGCTGGGGCTTACACCCTGGTACTCGTCGGGCTTATTACCAGCGTCATCTCCATCTACTACTACATTCGTGTTGTGAAGATGATGGTCGTCAAAGAACCACAGGAAATGTCTGACGCAGTGAAAGCTTACGCCGATAACGACTGGTCATTGCCCGGTATGCGGCCTTTGCAAGTCAGCTTAGTACTAGCAGTTGTGGTGACAGCGCTATCAGGTGTGTTAGCCAATCCGCTGCTAACCTTGGCCAATAGCTCAGTAGCTCGTACGCCTCTACTACAGCGCTCTGTACTCGCTCGCTCCGCCGAATTGGCCGCTGCCAAGAAGGCTCCCCTCGCTTTACAATCAGCGGCTCGCTCATCAGTCCAGGTCGCTGAAGTGGTCCCCACCGTAGACTAAGTGCCTCACAACTAGGCCTCACAGTAGCAACCTATGTCAGTCTCCGTCACTGGCTAGGTCACGCCATTAGCGCATAATCCAATTCATCCTGATGGCTACGCTGCTTAGCAAGGATATTTTTTACGTGCTTTTTCACAGTGTCAACGCTAATCCACAGTGCTGTAGAGATTTCTTTGTAGGCAAGGCCGCGCAACCGCATCTGCCAGATCTCTGTCTCTCTCTCGGTGAGGCTATAGAGCGCTGCGTCAGAAAGTGCCTTGTTGCGAATGCTCTGCTGGCGGTCTTCTAGCACGATGAGTAGTGAAGACGCTTGACCGATGCTGATATTTTGCACGCGAATGCGAACCGGGCCGATCTTCGGCAAAATAATGTCGGCATCAATGCCAATTTTATTGAAGGAAAGAACGTCCTTATTTTTTAGGGCAGATTGGCAAACGTGCCAGATTTCAGTAGGCAGCTGATTTTCGTCATCTTCTATAGAGTTGCAGAGCGAGCTGCAAATACGCTCAGCGGGCAGATTAATTTGCTGAATTTCGCCCGTCTGGCTAGCAATGATGAATCCATCCTGCAAATTGCCTAGAACAGCGCGAAGAATTCCAATATGGCCCGCAGGTTGAGGCTCAGTAGGCCGAGAAGAGCCTTTAGACGGGTCTTTGGACCGGTCCTTAAACCGAGCTTTAAACTGAGCATTTGTAGGATTTGTATTGCTGACAACGGATAAAGAGGCTGCTTTGGGGAGAGCAGTTTTCATTTTTAAGCGTCCTTGTAAGGTCCAGAAACATGCTGTATGTGGACCTATCAGGCGCATATCGGTAAGTTCTGCACAAATACCGATATGTAAGGTTTCTCTTAACGTTTCTCTTAACGTTGCTCGGTGCTGCCGCTCAATATTTGCCGCGCTGTAAGGTTATAGCTCAGTTATTGCGCCACACCTCCAGTAGCGCAGTAGCTCTTTCCATACCGGTATTGTCGTCTTGTCTTTCGTAAAGGCGGCGCGACTGTTCTAGCGTTTCTATAGCAGCGCGGTTGTTCCCCTGCCCCCAAAGCGCGAGGCTTAAGTTATAGCGAACGCCTGCATCATCAGGAAAGGTTCGAATTAGCTGCCGATAAGCCAATACAGCGCGCAGGTACTGTTCCCTTTGCAGCAAAATTTCTCCCAGCGCGGCTTGGGCAGGTGAAAGCGATGGATTGGCTTCCACAGCTTGCTCAAAATGATTGAGCGCAGCGGTAACCTCACCTCGTTTTTGCAGAATTGCCCCAAGTTGGTATTGTGCTTCAGCGTCATCAGGGTTAAGGTCTACAGCTCGCTGCAAAGAATTAAAAGCGCGAGACTCGTTGCCCATCTCCAGCCAAATCTTGGCAAGATTTGCATGGACACTGCTGCGATTGCTATCGAGAGAACGCGCGCGTTCTAGAGGCCGAATAGCCGCATCGAAGTTGTCTTGTGCGAGGTAAAGCATACCAATAGCCTCGTGCGCTTGCGCATTGTTTGGCGCTATGCGGACGGCCCGCTCGTAGGCAGTGCGAGCGTCGTCGTAGTTTTCCAAGCGAAGCAAAGAACCCCCTAGACCAATAAAAGCATCCGCCTCGCGAGGAGAAATATCTAGCAAATTGCGATAGGCATTGGCCGCTTGATCGTAGCGCTCGTTCATGAATAGGCTGTGAGCCAAACCATAACGAAAAGACAAATTGCGGGGTGCCCGGTCAAGTGCCTGGCGATAATATTCGGCGGCGGCTTCAAAGTTACCCTGCTTGACCTGTAGAAAGGCAATGCCGGAGTAGAGCCGGGGGTTAGCACGGTCGACCTGAGTGGCCTGCTGGTAAAGTGCGATCGCGCCTGCATAGTCACCCGAATTAATCCGCCTTTGAGCATCACCCAATAGCTGCGACAGTCGCTCAACTTGAGCATCCGTCAAATTATCGCTCATTTGCTTACTGCGATGATCTGCGAGCGATGACTGCACCGCTAGAGACACCGTTAAAGCGGTAGGTAACCGCTCAGCAACGATTTCGGCGGCGACAGGTCTTACCGGAATCAAAGTCGCACTTCCTGCTAACCCAGCTACAGCGAAAACTAATAGCTGGCGCGCTGTTAATTTGTACGGCATAAACATGTGCAGATAGTCCATGGACTATCCCCTCCTAAATACTGAAACTAAAAATTCAAAGCAAGCCGCTAAAACATTAGCGGGCTCACATAGAAGTAATAATGAAAAGCACTGGCAACATGCCATCTTATTAAGGACTGATCTCAAGCAGTCACCGACAATGATTAGTCGATGTAACTGCTGAGAAATTAACTGCGTTTGGGTTGACTCATGATTCTATCAACAACTGACTCACTTCAAGGAGAGAATATCCAGAACTATCTAGGTATTGTCACGGCTGAAGTCGTATATGGCAGTAACGCCTTACGAGACTTTTTTGCGGGCATCCGGGACGTTTTGGGTGGACGAACGGGCGCATACGAGCGCGTTTTTGAAAAAGGTCAAAAAGATGCACTCAAAGAACTAGAAGCTAGAGCCAAACGGTTAGGAGCTGACGCGGTGATTGGTGTTCACATCAAAACAGACACCATCAATATAGATGAGCACGGCGTACTGATGCTGATCACCGCTACAGGAACGGCCGTCAAACTATAAACCAAGTCGACCGAGAGAGCCAGAGCGCCGGCAGAGCCCTGCTAGAACATTGTGAAGATCCCCTACTGCCGATGAAATACAACAGAGAAGTTGTTAGCAGGCATAGGCACAATTTGGCTAAGCTCTAAGCTGTGCTGCTGCGCGGTTTCGCACACAGTTTCCATATCCCGAATCCCCCACTGCGGGTTGCGGCTTTTTAGCATCTCATCAAAAGCTTCATTGCTAGGCGCAGTATGCTCACCCTTTTGCTTGTAGGGTCCGTACAAATACAACACACCGCCCTTTGGCAATACGCGTTCAGCGCCAGCCATTAGCTGCAAGCAGCTCTCCCAAGGCGAAATATGAATCATATTGACACTGACGATAGCAGTAACAGCAGGCGCAGCTAGATGTTCAGGTTGACGCTCGACAGGCCAGGGGGAAACATTCACATCAAGTGTTATGGGCTTGCGTAAGTTTGGCGCTGGCAAGGCAGCTGCCCAAGCTTGAATACTGTCAATCAGTAGGGGGTTCATTTCACTGGGCTGCCAAGATAAATGGCTCAGCCTTGGAGCCATAAATGTAGCGTGCTCGCCCGTCCCACTCGCAATCTCTAGCACCGTGCCACTGGTGGGCAACACCTTTTTCAATACCGCTAAAATAGGTTCCCGATTTCGCTCAGTGGCAGATGCATACTGACGAGCATCTGGATGAATATTGTGCCGAGCAACTGACAAAGCATCCGACTCTGTATCTGATTTATCTATAGGCATTGTTGGTAACCCTTAATGACTGCGTTCCTAGCTGTTATTTTCAGCATAAATAATTGTCCTGCAGAAGCGCTTTTGGGCATCCTACATCAGTGGCCTTTCTAGGGCTTGCTGCAGTCATCCTACAAGCCGCTGCTATTTCCATGCGAATTTTTCGTAAGAAGCTCATCCGCTTCCTCGCCTGCACCTGTATCAAAAGTGGCATCGCATTCATTGCTCTAATTGGTGTGACTCAGCAAGCAATGGGGCAAGTAACGCCCAACGAAGGCACAACTGGAACTGAGGTCACGCTCACCGATACAGAGAGTACGACAAACATCGATATTACGGGTGGTCGACAGTCAGGCGACGGCGCAAACCTCTTTCACAACTTTGAACAGTTTGATATTGACGCTGGGCAATCTGCCCGTTTTATCACGACCCCCGATGTTCAAAATGTCTTGAGCATTATTACGGGTGGTCCTTCTACCATTGATGGCCTCCTACAGGTTCTAGGATCTCAAGCCGATCTGTATTTGATCAATTCAGCTGGGATTTTGTTTGGGCCCAACGCACAGCTGAACTTGCCCGGGAGCCTAAGCGCAACAACAGCCACAGGAATTGGCTTCGACGAGCAGTGGCTGAGCACGCTAGAAAATTCTTTGCAGCCAAGTGACTACAGCAGGTTCGTCGGGGATCCAACGGCATTTGATTTTTCTGGTGAGTCCGTAAATATTGGCGCAGTGGTTAATTTAGGAGATCTGACTCTAGGGACCGGTCAGTCTTTATCACTCATAGGCGGAACAGTGGTAAACACGGGAGCAATCGTAGCGCCGGGTGGAAAAATTACGCTGACAGCGGTAGAAGGAAATCAGCTAGTCCGTATTGGTCAGGGCGACCAACTTCTGTCTTTAGAGGTATCTCCTACAGCGGCAGCTCGAAATAGCCATTTGGGCCTTGGTGCCCCCTCGGCGGCACCAACACTGAGTGAGCTGCTCACAGGCGGCTCTATTCAGGCTGTCGATACGCTAATAGAAAATGCTGACGGTACAGTGAGCCTAGTGAGTACCGGAACGGTGATTCGTGAACAGAGCGGGACCGCTGTTATCTCGGGCCAGCTCTCTACAGAAGGAGAGTTCGGCGGCGAGATTAACATTTTTGGGACGCAGGTGGCACTGCTGGCAAGTGAGCTGTCAGCAGCAGGAAGGCAAGGAGGCGGAACGCTGAGACTAGGCGGCGATACCCGAGGCAGCGACCAAGCACCCACAGCTCAGCAGACCTACATAGGTAAGGGAGTGGTGCTTAATGCTAGCGCAACGCATCGAGGCGATGGTGGTCAAATCTACATTTGGTCGGACGAGTCGACCAATTTTTATGGCTCACTGAGGGCGCAGGGCGGCTACCAGGGTGGCAATGGCGGCTTTGCTGAAATCTCTAGCAAGCGCAGCTTGGCGTACGACGGAGAGGTGAGCCTTTTGGCTAATCAAGGCGATATTGGTACGCTGCTTTTCGATCCTAACTACGTCCTTATTAAAGATGGCGCTGATCCTGGAACAACGACAGGCAACTCTATCTGGTTTACGCTGTACGAAAAAACTTTGGAAGCACTCTCTGAAAGTAGCAATATTGAGATTGAAGCCAACATCGATATTGTTATTGAAAACTTGACAGACAATGAACTGACGCTATCGCCAGGAAGCAATCTAAGCATTGAAGCAGACGTTAATGAAAACGGAACGGGCGGATTTTCGATGGACGCTAGCGATACCATTCGAGCACCGGGTGGCACCGTAGAAATTAGCGCTGGCTACAGTACAGGATACGATCTCCGTGCCGGTGCGATTGATACGAGTCCTGTCGCTGGGCAAGTAGCCAATGGCGACATCGTTTTGAGCGCTTCCCTTTTTGTTCAAGCAGAAGCACTGAATGCAGGAAACGGAACAATTGAGATCAACAGCAACAATATAGATTTGAGCGGCGGCGATGATTCTGTCATAGCTTCGAGCGTTACGCTACAGCCAATGTCGCCCAGTGAAAATATCTTGATTGGGGATGACGATGATATTTCTGATGCACTCAATATTTCTGTTGAAGATATTGCAGCGCTAGCTAGCAGTATAAAACTGATTAATATTGGGCGTAGTAATGGGACTGGGCAGGTGACACTGCTAGCAGATACTGCAGATGGTACCGGCAACGGCTTTATGAGCCCGACGCACATTCGAGGCAGCAAGATTACGTTAGCTGGCCCCAATTTGGATACCGTTTGGACATTGGACTATTCGTCAGAGAACGAGCCGGTTAACACGCTTTCGACTCATAGCAATGTGTTGTTTTACGATGTCAGCGGCATTGTAGGCGGCAACGGTAACGACACCATTAACTTTCTCGATTACAGACCACAAATCTCTGATCTCATTGATGGCGGTGCTGGCGACCTTACCTTGGTGGGGAACGATCTATATATTCCTTCAGAAATTTCAGGAAAGGGAAATCTGTTTATTCGTACCCGAAGCCCCAACGTTGCTATTGAACTTGGAGGAACGGTTGATCCGGGCGCAGCCAACACGCTTAACTTACTAAACGAGGAGCTATCGTCTCTATTTGGAGCGGCCTTTGAGAGTGTTACCATTGGCGATGAAAATAGTGGCACAATTACCCTAAGAGATAATCTCGCGGGAGACTCTTCACTTACTTTGCAATCTAGTAATAGCATCAATGCGCTTGGCAGAGAGGTATCGACCACAGGGCGATCGCCGCTAACATTACTGGCCGAAAGCGATATCAGTGCCGGACATATCAGTACAGAAGGCGGCGACATCACCATTGAAAGCACAGAAGGCGATGTTACAGCAACCTCTATCGATGCAACAGGGGCAACGCCAGAGGATGGAGAAGGCGGCGATATTGTTGTTTCTGCTACCAATGGCGCTGTTCAGATAGGAGGATATATCGATGACAATGCCAAAAATCCCAGCATAGAGACGAACCCCAGCAATACTATCGACATCACCCATGGTGGAAATGGCGCAGTTCCTTTCATCGTCGGAAGCGCTAGTGCTAACGGTACAGCCGGAACAATTACAACTCAAACTAACACCATCGGTGAAGACAGATTCCTTGATAGCTTCGTCGATGGAGACATTAGCGTACTGACGCAAAATCTAGAGGAAGCAATCTCGCTGTTACCGGTAGCTATTCAAGCCGCGCTTCGTATCAATGCCGATGACTCTTCTCGCAGCAGTAGCCTAACCGTGCTTTCGCCAAATTTGGAGTCAATGGCTTCTCAGGAGGTTTTTAGCCGAATTGAATCAGCGGCCAGTGCGCAGTTTACCCAGTTTCTGTCGACGGGCGATCGCGAGATACCCACCAAAGTAGCCACGCTACAGCAGGTACAAGATACACTCTCTAACGCACAAAAGAATCTGTCGATAAAGCCTGCATTGGTATATGTCTACTTCGTACCCGATGCGGAGACCTCTGGCAATGTGAAGCAAAATACGGATGACCCAAAGGCTTTTTTACAGCAGAGCAGCCCTAACGATCAGTTAGAAGTAATGCTAATTTCTGGAGAAGGCGAGCCTATCAGGCGGCGACGGTGGGGTGTAACGCGCGCCGAGGTAGAAGCCGTTGCCAGCTCGTTGAGATATGAGGCCACTAGCCAGTTCTCTCGCCCTCAGGATTACCTACCGCCAGCGCAGCAGCTGTATCGCTGGATTATGCAGCCCTTGGAATATGAGCTGGGCGAACTACAGATAGATAATCTGGCGTTCATCATGGACGATGGACTGCGTACAATTCCATTGGCTGTGCTGCATGATGGCGATGCGTTTTTAGTAGAGCGCTATAGCTTGGGGCTAATGCCAACTTTTAGCCTGACGGATTTGGTCACGTCTTCTACTGAGCAGATGGAAAGAGACAATAGTCAGGTATTGGCGATGGGAGCATCTCGCTTCTCAGCGCAGCCACCGCTTCCAGCAGTGGAAGCAGAGCTGTCTTTGGTGGCGCAGGAGCTATGGCAGGGAGAAGCTTTCCTAAATGAACACTTTACGCTAGATAACCTTAAAACAGAATTAAGTCGCGATCGCTACGACATTCTCCACCTGGCTACCCACGCCGTTTTCAACTCTGGCGACTGGGACAACTCCTACATTCAGCTGTGGAATGAGCGGGTCACGCTTAATGAACTAGATGAGCTAAATCTTAAAGATAGTGATATTGGGCTGATTATCTTAAGCGCGTGTAATACAGCTTTGGGCGATCGCGCATCGGAATACGGCTTTGCAGGCTTTGCGGTAAACGCAGGCTCAGAATCTGCCTTGGCCAGCCTTTGGCCCGTCAGCGATGAAGGCACGCTGGGCTTCATGACCCAGTTTTATCAACAGCTTTCCGCTGGAAAACTGCGCTCAGACTCTCTAAGACAGGCTCAGATCAGCATGCTACAAGGCGAAGTAAGTATCGTAAACGGACAGGTAATAGGCCCCGACGGAGAAGCAATTGCAATGATTCCTGAATTAGCAGAAAGCGGCAACTGGGACTTTGCCCATCCGTTTTACTGGTCAGCATTTACGATGATTGGCAACCCTTGGTAACACCTAGCTAGAGCTATTTGACCTCTCTCTATCATTAGAAAGAGTTGAGCGATCTCTCTGTGCAGACCTTTGGTGCAGACCTTTGGTGCAGACTTTTGGTACAGACTTTTGGTGCTACAGCATTTGCAAGGGAATAGATTTTTTTGGCGCAGGAAAAGCAACCTCTAAGGTTTCGAGTTCTTGAGGACTCAGCGCGAGGTGCTGTGCAGCGTAGTTTTGCTCTATGTGGTCAATACGACTGGATTTTGGAATGATAACAACATTGGGCTGTTGGAGGAGCCAGGCGATCGCAATCTGCGCAGCACTCGCATCTCTCTCTTTTGCCAGTTGTTTTAAGGTAGCGTTGTTCAAAATTCTGCCTTGTTCTACTGGAGAATAGGCCATAACAGGCATTTGACGCTGCGTGCACCAGGGCAGCAGGTTTCTCTCTATGCCACGTCGGCTCAGGTTGTACAACACTTGGTTAGTAGCGATAGCGTCCCCGCCAGGCACTTGCATCGCTTCTTCCATATCGTCAGTATCGAAGTTGCTGACACCGTAGTCGCGGATTTTGCCTGCTTGCTTGAGCTGTTGAAAGGCTTCTAGGGTTTCGGAGAGCGGGTAGGAGCCGCGCCAGTGAAGGAGGTAGAGATTAAGGTAGTCGGTATTTAGGCGCTTTAGGGTTCGGTTACAGGCTGCAATCGCACCGTCCCTAGAAGCGTTATGAGGATAAACTTTGCTAACAAGAAATACAGACTGGCGACGACCTTTAATAGCTTCAGAAACAACTTCTTCTGCGCCGCCCTCACCATACATTTCAGCAGTATCAATCAGGGAGAACCCAAGACCTAGTCCATGACGGAGTGCAAGCACCTCATCGTCAAAATCTTTGCTATTTTCGCCCATGCGCCATGTACCCATACCGAGAGAGGGAAGGCTTTGGCCAGATTTTAGTCGGATGGTTCTCATTGTTGTCCTGACCAAAATAAATACTAATATTCTGTTACTCAAGAAGCCATCTAGTCTTACTTAATTC
>ERZ1740067.1654-NODE-1654-length-14860-cov-25.816211_pt1 | contig 14860 bp, 1 predicted proteins | sample MGYA00581736_ERZ1740067 | MGnify/ENA primary metagenome ERZ1740067 (study PRJEB43018, sample SAMN04849236) | marine metagenome | isolation source: floating plastic debris | place: Pacific Ocean | collected 2008-08-27 | study: EMG produced TPA metagenomics... | reverse complement strand
AATAGTCCGCGGACAGTCCGCGGACAGTCCGGGGTTCCGCGTTTTCCAGAACCCGATCAAACAAGGCACTCTGGTGTGCACGTCACCATCACACCACGGAATATTTATCACAATCACTATGCTGACTTTTATATTATTCTGAAGTCTATTATTCTATCTATATGACTATGAGAATGGATTGTGTATTACACAGAATCAACTCTTTATGGTTGTAAGTAATTATTAATCTCTATTTATGTTTGTGTTCAACATTTTTATTGTAAATTGTCAAACTGAATATTCACATGTATAAATTGCAGTAATGGATTATTGTGGCATTATCTCGTTTTATTGCTGTAATGATAAATTGTGAATTGTATTAAATTGTGTAATTTTCATAGATTCTTAGGAACTGTAAATTGTTCTTTTTAGACTGCTGGTTAGAGTGTCTATCTGTATCTGTATCTATTTATAAACCAGAGCTGTAACTATCGTATGTTTAACAGAGGGGCAGTATTTTGTAAGTGTTATTATTATTAGGATAATCTCTGTAGAATCGAATGTGTGTGTATCATTGAATTATTGACAGATTTTATCATGTCTGAATTTTGCTGCGATAACGGTAAATTGAGTTCCGCATTGCATTTGTCACAGTTGCTTACATTGTTTTATTGCCGCTTTGAATTTAACATCATTTTGCCAATTATTTTTATTATTCACCTTGTTGATTTTATACAGGGTACCAGTTGCTCCAGTTTGCTCCAAATGCACAAATAAAAGCCTGTGTTGCCGAACCTCATACTTGTTAACATACCGATACAGTACCAAAATACTGGGAGCGCCACAGAGATCGTGTCACACCCAGTGCTATTTGGAGAATTAGCTACACCGTCAGGTACTCTTATATCGTCATGGATGCGACAGGTATTTATGACCTCAAACAGCGACGGACTCGTCTCAAAGCTAAAGTAACCACTCTCGCTAATAGAATTCTATCACCATCGAACAATGTTGATTTAGAATCGTTGAGAGATCAACTCAACACAACCTTTGACTCATTCAGTGATTTGCATGTAGAATTTGCTGAGCATGTGTCGACGGAAGAATTTTCAAGTCATGCTAAAGTTAGTGGTAAAGATCCCGACCAATATTTTGCTGAAGTTCAGGCATTGTATGACTCAGCCTGTAGTAAATTTAACGAGCTTCAGCTTTCTGCCATTATCAGAAGTACACTGAATGATTCTAATTTGGCTATTATCAAAGCTAATAGTATTTTGTCTGCAACTGTTGAGAATGAAAGCTATGCTTTTTCTATTATTGAGCAATGTGAACGTTGTTTATCTACTCTGCAATCAAATAATGATAGCAATGCACATGATACTAGAATAGGAGAGCTAACCACTATTTTATCTAAACTTAGCAGTAGTCTTAACAGTAGAGATAATGCTGTAGATATGAATTCTGCCCCTCAAACTCAAGACTCAGAGCCCAATGCCAATAGCACTGACGATGCAGCGGTTAGGCGGCCGGGGTCGGGGGATGGCGGGGGCGTAGTGGTATCATCTCTCTCGGGGGGACAGGGAGCCACAGTCAACCCAGTAAGCTCAAATAATGATGTCACTCAAGTTGCGGCTACTACAACACAATCAAATCAATCTAATAGTATATCAGTAGGCTCTAGTGCTACGAGTAGCGGCCCGCCTCATGTAACTATTACTCAAAGCACATCTACGCCAGTAAGTATTACACGTAGTGCCCCACCACCACGTTCTATACTGCATGTAACTGATCTCAATCCAAATTCTGGTAATCAGGGAATGACACAATCAGGCAATTTTGTGTCATCAGTTGTTAGTGCCTATGATCAATTACCGAATGGTACTATACATTCACCTATTCCTGCTATTCCTGTCATACAGTATAATGATTCGTATGCACCTAATGGTAGACACAAGCGTATTATTACGCCCGCACCCTTTGCGGGTGACAGGAGACAGTGGCCTGAATTTCGATCAATGTGGTTGAGATATGCTAGTTCTGAATTATATGATGATTATGATAGAGTTGTCTCACTCAAAGAATTATTGCGTGGTGAGGCCAAACAGCTTGTACAATCAATTTATGCTACACAGCCAATGGCTTATTCTAGAATATTATCTAAGCTTGATGATCACTACGGTGATGCAGGATTGTGTGTAGATTCTGTGCTTGAAGATTTACTTAGAATCCGTCCAGTCAAGGACAACGATAGGTCAAGTCTGGTTAGCTATGTAAATTCAGTCGAAGCAGCATACTGCCAACTCGGAGAAGTTGGGCATATCAGTACTATTACTATGCCTCATGTAGATAGATTGGCAGATCTTTTGCCAATGATGCTTCAACGTGATTGGATGAAAATAGTATCTAATATGACACCAGACAGCAGAACCAAACCATTCAGACAGTTTATGGCTTTCCTCGACGCAGAGCGTAGCATGGTCATACGATGGGCAGAGCGTGAGAAATCTCATAGCTCAAGTAGGCAGGTCATTCAAAAACCCCCACCAAAGCGTGTTGTAAATACTCATTATGGTGAATCTGATTCTGATGAGACTAATAGTAGACCGATTGATGATTCGGGAAAGCATCCCTCTGTATATTGTATTATTCATAGGTGTAAGACCCACTCATTGGAAAAGTGTCAAAGTTTCCTAGGATTTACTGTAGCGCAGAGGTATGATATCTTGAGATCCCATTCATTGTGCTTTCAATGCTTTGGCCAACACCCCAAACCATCATGTACAGAGTCAAAATTATGCCCTGAGTGTGCAAAACCGGGTCACCATGCTCTGCTGTGTCGGGGTAAGCAGGAGAAATCAAGTACAAGTAGTAAGTCAGGTAACTACTCGAAGCCCACAGGTTCTTCAACTTCATATAGAAATAAGGAGCCGGACAAAGACAAGGCTAAACAGGAGATTACACCAAAGACTACAGTCTCAGCTAAGAGTAATCATGGGAACTTGGAAAGGAATTCTTCAGTATTTCCAATTCAACATGTCAAGGTTGTCAAGGGTCACAGAAAAGCTACTGTCTTCTTTGACGGAGGGTCAAATGCTACATTTATCTCCAATAATGCCGCCAAGCGGTATGGCGCCAGGAGATTACATGAAGTCGATCTGGACGTCACAACACTAGGAAACTACAGCAAGACGGAGCTAACATACCAGTACATTCTTGATTTGCTCACAGAAGATAACACATCAGTGTCTATCAAAGCATATGGATTGGAACAGATCACATCAGAAGTTGAAGAGTTGAATCTCAAAGTTCTCGCTGAACTCTTTCCGACCATCAATGTCAATCTATTGTTGAGGGAGGCTGGTCAGGTGGATATACTGGTGGGCAATGATTACTTTGGGCTGCACCCGAAGAACGAAATTGCTAAGGCTGGTGAACATCTGAGTGTACTCAAAAGCCCATTTGGATTGTGTCTCCAAGGAAGCCACCCTGCTCTGTCCAATATGACTTCTCACTTCTCCATTACAGCTCATGCCAGAGTAAGAGCACGGCCAGCACAAGTATCGCCTAACAGTCCACAACATGTTCAGTTTGCCAGAGTTACCACATGTCTGACCAAATCTGAAAAGTGTGCATTGGGGGATTTTGTGAAGGGCGAAGAGCTAGGAGTCGAGGTTGAACCCAGATGTGGAGCATGCCGGTGTGGAAAATGTCCCATCAAAGGCCACACTTTCTCCTTCAAAGAAGAACAAGAGCTTCAGATGATTCAGAACAACTTAGAGTATGACAAAACCAACAAGCGATTCATCACATCTTATCCCTGGTTGATAGATCCTTCTACCTTACCCGATAACTTCTCTTCTGCGCTAGCTACCTTGCGCAGTACAGAAAGAACATTGGCAAAGGACAAGCAATGGTCGCAAATCTATTCAGGACAGATCCAGGATATGATTGATCGGAAAGTTGCCCGTCAGCTCACTCAGGAAGAGATCTCAGAATGGAAGGGACCTGTATACTATATAAGTCACTTGGCGGTGCAAAACCCTAAATCTGAATCAACACCCGTCCGAATAGTATTTAACTCCTCTCAACTCTATAAAGGAGTCTCTCTCAACTCATGTCTCGCCAAGGGCCCAGATTCTTACCTCAACAACATTCTCGGCATATTACTCAGATGGAGGGAAGAACAGGTTGCTGTCGTGGCTGATATTACCAAGATGTACAATTCCATATTCACTCGTGAGGTAGAGCAGCATACACATAGATTTCTTTGGCGCAACTTTGAACAGAGGAAACCAGACGTGTTTGTTATCACAAGAGTTAATATGGGAGATCGCCCGGCTGCTGCTATAAGCTCAGAGGCAATCAAGAAGACAGCTGAACTTTTCCAAGACGAATATCCGAGGGTTAGTGATCTACTCAGAGACAACAGCTACGTCGATGACATCATAGATTCATTTCCATCTAGAGACACTGCTGAAACAACTGCTAAAGAGACAAAGATCGTACTGGATCAGACAGGATTCAAGATCAAGTGTTTCATTTTCAGTGGTGAAAATGGAAAGAGAATCAATCTAAGTGATGTTCCTGCACCTACAGAAACACCTTTCCGGATGCAAGTTTTAGGAGTTCACTGGATTCCCTTGCATGACAAGATCACCTTTACTACTAGCCTTAACTTTTCCTCTAAGAAACGAGGTGTCTACACTGAGCCGGATCTCACTATTGAACAGTTACCGAAGTCAATCCCTGATGTGCTGACTCGAAGGATAGTGCTTGAGCAAACCATGAAAGTGTACGACCCTCTGGGCATTTTATGTCCGTTCACCTTCAGAGCGAAGTTCCTATTACGGGAAACTTGGACTCTAGACCTATCATGGGATGATCAACTGCCTACAGAGATGAGGAAGAAATGGATTCAGTTCTTTCTGGAGATGTTTCAAGTAGAACAGCAGCAATATGACAGGAGGTTGAAACCTGATGATGCAGAAGGACAGCCAATGCTCATCATATTCTCTGATGCCAGTCAGGATGCTTATGGATTCAGCGCATATGTCCGATGGCGGCTTACAAACGGAAAGTACTGGTGTCGTCTCATTTTGGCAAAGTGTAGGATAGCTCCCCTCAAGCAGAAACTTAGTATTCCCCAGATGGAGTTAAACGCAGCAGTGCTGTCCAAGCGTGGAAGAAAGGTTATAGAGGAGGAGACTCGCTTTGACTATGATACAACTCATCAACTGATAGACTCATCAACAGTCCTATGTATGCTGAACAGGAAGTCTACAAGATTCAAGCTCTACGAGGGGATTCGGATCGGTGAAATACAGAACGCTACTGACGGTGACATGACCAGCTGGAAGTGGATCAAGGGAGCAGACAACACCGCAGACTGGCTGACAAGAGGGAAACCTGCTAGGAACATCGGACCAGATTCTGAATGGTGGTGCGGACCTCAATTCTTATATCTTCCAGAGGAGCAGTGGGGCATGAAGAGTGAAGTAGATCCAGTGATACCTCTGCCTGGGGAGAAAAAGATCTCAAACACTACCAATGCTGTTCCGGCTGTCTCGATGATCAGGTATTCTAACTTCAGGACAGTGACATCGCTAGTATGGACTGTAGCTCGAATCAGGAATCTTATGAGAAGAGGCAAGTGGGAAGACGGGAGAACAGTCAACATTCGAGTGAAAGATCTACAGGATGCTAAGACATGGATTATCAGGGATGTTCAGAATGAAATGGAGAGCGAACTAAAACGGGATAAAGGGCGCTATTCAAAACTGAACCCTATCCAAACTGAGGACGACATCTGGATAGTGGGCTCAAGATTAGCGAAAAGAAACCCTATGACTGCTATTAAGACCAGCCTACAGAAGATTTTACCTCCATCCCATGACTTCAGTAAATTAGCTATCATGCAGGCTCATATAGATTCAGGGCATCGGGGACGTGATGCTACACTCGCAAGACTCCGTGAAGAGTACTGGATACCTCAAGGCTCTAAGATGGTGAAAAGTGTGATACACCACTGTCAGGCATGTAAACTTCAATGTCCAAAGCTTCTCAGTCAAAATATGGCTCAACTCCCGGAGGAAAGGCTGACAACTGGACCTCCATTTAATCATACAATGCTCGATCTATTTGGACCATTCATCATCAGAGGAGAAGTCCAAAAACGAACATCGGGCAAGGCTTACGGAGTGCTATTTACAGATATGACATCGAGAGCAGTACATATTGAAGGTGTGTTTGGTTACAGTACAGAAGCATTCCTGTTAGCTCTCAAGCGGTTCGTAAGCATGAGAGGATGGCCACAACTCATTTATTCAGATTCTGGAACTCAACTGATCGGAGCGGAGAAAGAGCTGAGAGATGTTTGGAACTCTCTAGATGAAGTAAGCATCAAGAAGGTCAGCACAGAAAATGGACTGGAGTGGCGCTTTGGACCAGGAGACAGCCCCTGGTACCAGGGTGCAGCGGAGTCACTTATCAAGACCATCAAGAGGTGCTTGAAAGTCTCTGTAGAGAGCAAACGGCTTTCAGCTAGCGAATTCATGACTGTGTGCTATGAAGTGGCAAATCTGGTCAATGAACGACCAATCGGCACTCTTCCCTCAGAAGATTCAGATGTGTCTGTGCTCACGCCTAACTGTCTTTTGATTGGACGCCCATTTTCGAGGAACCCAGGAGAATGGAAATCAGAAGATTCTCTGAAGAGTAGACTTCATTTAGTGGTGCAGATTGTGGATGACTTCTGGAGAAAGTGGATGGAGCTGTATGCGCCTACTTTGATAGCCCAGAATAAATGGTTCAAGAAGTCAAGAAATCTGAAGGTAGGTGATATCGTGCTTGTCACTGACTCCAATCAACTCGGTAAGAAGTATCGCCTAGCACGGGTACACAAGGTGTTTCCCAGTGCTGATGGCCAGGTAAGGCGTGTTGCTTTATGTTACAAAAACTACAAAGTCCAAGGTAAGGCCATTGAATATACAGGTGGTGGGGACACTATAATCACTAGGAGTGTTCACAGGTTAGCACTTCTTGTCCCTGTCGATGATTAGTTAGGCGATGGACAGCCACAGTAGGTAGTATGGTAAGTGATTGAAATCCTTTCTGGTGGGAATGGGGTTATCTGTCTACTGTGGGGGGTGGTCCCAGTGCTCATCCCGTCCTCTCCTTGCCCGCGCCACGCTGTTTTTTCGGTGCTTGCGGAATGGGTTCTGAAGATTGAGTCTTATTACAATCAGTAGGTAATTAGTCTTATATGTAAACTATTATTTTAATTTTTGACAGACTTCATCTGTCAAAACCCTAGGTATGTGATGTATCAGTATATTCAGAATATCTGATTCTAACAATTTTACTCTCATTCAGATGATAATTACTTAGCTTTCTTTTGTTAATACACTGGCAATGCCTACCATTTGCCTATTCATGTCAGTGTCAATTTAGCCATCAAACAAGGCACTCTGGTGTGCACGTCACCATCACACCACGGAATATTTATCACAATCACTATGCTGACTTTTATATTATTCTGAAGTCTATTATTCTATCTATATGACTATGAGAATGGATTGTGTATTACACAGAATCAACTCTTTATGGTTGTAAGTAATTATTAATCTCTATTTATGTTTGTGTTCAACATTTTTATTGTAAATTGTCAAACTGAATATTCACATGTATAAATTGCAGTAATGGATTATTGTGGCATTATCTCGTTTTATTGCTGTAATGATAAATTGTGAATTGTATTAAATTGTGTAATTTTCATAGATTCTTAGGAACTGTAAATTGTTCTTTTTAGACTGCTGGTTAGAGTGTCTATCTGTATCTGTATCTATTTATAAACCAGAGCTGTAACTATCGTATGTTTAACAGAGGGGCAGTATTTTGTAAGTGTTATTATTATTAGGATAATCTCTGTAGAATCGAATGTGTGTGTATCATTGAATTATTGACAGATTTTATCATGTCTGAATTTTGCTGCGATAACGGTAAATTGAGTTCCGCATTGCATTTGTCACAGTTGCTTACATTGTTTTATTGCCGCTTTGAATTTAACATCATTTTGCCAATTATTTTTATTATTCACCTTGTTGATTTTATACAGGGTACCAGTTGCTCCAGTTTGCTCCAAATGCACAAATAAAAGCCTGTGTTGCCGAACCTCATACTTGTTAACATACCGATACAGTACCAAAATACTGGGAGCGCCACAGAGATCGTGTCACACCCAGTGCTATTTGGAGAATTAGCTACACCGTCAGGTACTCTTATATCGTCATGGATGCGACAGGTATTTATGACCTCAAACAGCGACGGACTCGTCTCAAAGCTAAAGTAACCACTCTCGCTAATAGAATTCTATCACCATCGAACAATGTTGATTTAGAATCGTTGAGAGATCAACTCAACACAACCTTTGACTCATTCAGTGATTTGCATGTAGAATTTGCTGAGCATGTGTCGACGGAAGAATTTTCAAGTCATGCTAAAGTTAGTGGTAAAGATCCCGACCAATATTTTGCTGAAGTTCAGGCATTGTATGACTCAGCCTGTAGTAAATTTAACGAGCTTCAGCTTTCTGCCATTATCAGAAGTACACTGAATGATTCTAATTTGGCTATTATCAAAGCTAATAGTATTTTGTCTGCAACTGTTGAGAATGAAAGCTATGCTTTTTCTATTATTGAGCAATGTGAACGTTGTTTATCTACTCTGCAATCAAATAATGATAGCAATGCACATGATACTAGAATAGGAGAGCTAACCACTATTTTATCTAAACTTAGCAGTAGTCTTAACAGTAGAGATAATGCTGTAGATATGAATTCTGCCCCTCAAACTCAAGACTCAGAGCCCAATGCCAATAGCACTGACGATGCAGCGGTTAGGCGGCCGGGGTCGGGGGATGGCGGGGGCGTAGTGGTATCATCTCTCTCGGGGGGACAGGGAGCCACAGTCAACCCAGTAAGCTCAAATAATGATGTCACTCAAGTTGCGGCTACTACAACACAATCAAATCAATCTAATAGTATATCAGTAGGCTCTAGTGCTACGAGTAGCGGCCCGCCTCATGTAACTATTACTCAAAGCACATCTACGCCAGTAAGTATTACACGTAGTGCCCCACCACCACGTTCTATACTGCATGTAACTGATCTCAATCCAAATTCTGGTAATCAGGGAATGACACAATCAGGCAATTTTGTGTCATCAGTTGTTAGTGCCTATGATCAATTACCGAATGGTACTATACATTCACCTATTCCTGCTATTCCTGTCATACAGTATAATGATTCGTATGCACCTAATGGTAGACACAAGCGTATTATTACGCCCGCACCCTTTGCGGGTGACAGGAGACAGTGGCCTGAATTTCGATCAATGTGGTTGAGATATGCTAGTTCTGAATTATATGATGATTATGATAGAGTTGTCTCACTCAAAGAATTATTGCGTGGTGAGGCCAAACAGCTTGTACAATCAATTTATGCTACACAGCCAATGGCTTATTCTAGAATATTATCTAAGCTTGATGATCACTACGGTGATGCAGGATTGTGTGTAGATTCTGTGCTTGAAGATTTACTTAGAATCCGTCCAGTCAAGGACAACGATAGGTCAAGTCTGGTTAGCTATGTAAATTCAGTCGAAGCAGCATACTGCCAACTCGGAGAAGTTGGGCATATCAGTACTATTACTATGCCTCATGTAGATAGATTGGCAGATCTTTTGCCAATGATGCTTCAACGTGATTGGATGAAAATAGTATCTAATATGACACCAGACAGCAGAACCAAACCATTCAGACAGTTTATGGCTTTCCTCGACGCAGAGCGTAGCATGGTCATACGATGGGCAGAGCGTGAGAAATCTCATAGCTCAAGTAGGCAGGTCATTCAAAAACCCCCACCAAAGCGTGTTGTAAATACTCATTATGGTGAATCTGATTCTGATGAGACTAATAGTAGACCGATTGATGATTCGGGAAAGCATCCCTCTGTATATTGTATTATTCATAGGTGTAAGACCCACTCATTGGAAAAGTGTCAAAGTTTCCTAGGATTTACTGTAGCGCAGAGGTATGATATCTTGAGATCCCATTCATTGTGCTTTCAATGCTTTGGCCAACACCCCAAACCATCATGTACAGAGTCAAAATTATGCCCTGAGTGTGCAAAACCGGGTCACCATGCTCTGCTGTGTCGGGGTAAGCAGGAGAAATCAAGTACAAGTAGTAAGTCAGGTAACTACTCGAAGCCCACAGGTTCTTCAACTTCATATAGAAATAAGGAGCCGGACAAAGACAAGGCTAAACAGGAGATTACACCAAAGACTACAGTCTCAGCTAAGAGTAATCATGGGAACTTGGAAAGGAATTCTTCAGTATTTCCAATTCAACATGTCAAGGTTGTCAAGGGTCACAGAAAAGCTACTGTCTTCTTTGACGGAGGGTCAAATGCTACATTTATCTCCAATAATGCCGCCAAGCGGTATGGCGCCAGGAGATTACATGAAGTCGATCTGGACGTCACAACACTAGGAAACTACAGCAAGACGGAGCTAACATACCAGTACATTCTTGATTTGCTCACAGAAGATAACACATCAGTGTCTATCAAAGCATATGGATTGGAACAGATCACATCAGAAGTTGAAGAGTTGAATCTCAAAGTTCTCGCTGAACTCTTTCCGACCATCAATGTCAATCTATTGTTGAGGGAGGCTGGTCAGGTGGATATACTGGTGGGCAATGATTACTTTGGGCTGCACCCGAAGAACGAAATTGCTAAGGCTGGTGAACATCTGAGTGTACTCAAAAGCCCATTTGGATTGTGTCTCCAAGGAAGCCACCCTGCTCTGTCCAATATGACTTCTCACTTCTCCATTACAGCTCATGCCAGAGTAAGAGCACGGCCAGCACAAGTATCGCCTAACAGTCCACAACATGTTCAGTTTGCCAGAGTTACCACATGTCTGACCAAATCTGAAAAGTGTGCATTGGGGGATTTTGTGAAGGGCGAAGAGCTAGGAGTCGAGGTTGAACCCAGATGTGGAGCATGCCGGTGTGGAAAATGTCCCATCAAAGGCCACACTTTCTCCTTCAAAGAAGAACAAGAGCTTCAGATGATTCAGAACAACTTAGAGTATGACAAAACCAACAAGCGATTCATCACATCTTATCCCTGGTTGATAGATCCTTCTACCTTACCCGATAACTTCTCTTCTGCGCTAGCTACCTTGCGCAGTACAGAAAGAACATTGGCAAAGGACAAGCAATGGTCGCAAATCTATTCAGGACAGATCCAGGATATGATTGATCGGAAAGTTGCCCGTCAGCTCACTCAGGAAGAGATCTCAGAATGGAAGGGACCTGTATACTATATAAGTCACTTGGCGGTGCAAAACCCTAAATCTGAATCAACACCCGTCCGAATAGTATTTAACTCCTCTCAACTCTATAAAGGAGTCTCTCTCAACTCATGTCTCGCCAAGGGCCCAGATTCTTACCTCAACAACATTCTCGGCATATTACTCAGATGGAGGGAAGAACAGGTTGCTGTCGTGGCTGATATTACCAAGATGTACAATTCCATATTCACTCGTGAGGTAGAGCAGCATACACATAGATTTCTTTGGCGCAACTTTGAACAGAGGAAACCAGACGTGTTTGTTATCACAAGAGTTAATATGGGAGATCGCCCGGCTGCTGCTATAAGCTCAGAGGCAATCAAGAAGACAGCTGAACTTTTCCAAGACGAATATCCGAGGGTTAGTGATCTACTCAGAGACAACAGCTACGTCGATGACATCATAGATTCATTTCCATCTAGAGACACTGCTGAAACAACTGCTAAAGAGACAAAGATCGTACTGGATCAGACAGGATTCAAGATCAAGTGTTTCATTTTCAGTGGTGAAAATGGAAAGAGAATCAATCTAAGTGATGTTCCTGCACCTACAGAAACACCTTTCCGGATGCAAGTTTTAGGAGTTCACTGGATTCCCTTGCATGACAAGATCACCTTTACTACTAGCCTTAACTTTTCCTCTAAGAAACGAGGTGTCTACACTGAGCCGGATCTCACTATTGAACAGTTACCGAAGTCAATCCCTGATGTGCTGACTCGAAGGATAGTGCTTGAGCAAACCATGAAAGTGTACGACCCTCTGGGCATTTTATGTCCGTTCACCTTCAGAGCGAAGTTCCTATTACGGGAAACTTGGACTCTAGACCTATCATGGGATGATCAACTGCCTACAGAGATGAGGAAGAAATGGATTCAGTTCTTTCTGGAGATGTTTCAAGTAGAACAGCAGCAATATGACAGGAGGTTGAAACCTGATGATGCAGAAGGACAGCCAATGCTCATCATATTCTCTGATGCCAGTCAGGATGCTTATGGATTCAGCGCATATGTCCGATGGCGGCTTACAAACGGAAAGTACTGGTGTCGTCTCATTTTGGCAAAGTGTAGGATAGCTCCCCTCAAGCAGAAACTTAGTATTCCCCAGATGGAGTTAAACGCAGCAGTGCTGTCCAAGCGTGGAAGAAAGGTTATAGAGGAGGAGACTCGCTTTGACTATGATACAACTCATCAACTGATAGACTCATCAACAGTCCTATGTATGCTGAACAGGAAGTCTACAAGATTCAAGCTCTACGAGGGGATTCGGATCGGTGAAATACAGAACGCTACTGACGGTGACATGACCAGCTGGAAGTGGATCAAGGGAGCAGACAACACCGCAGACTGGCTGACAAGAGGGAAACCTGCTAGGAACATCGGACCAGATTCTGAATGGTGGTGCGGACCTCAATTCTTATATCTTCCAGAGGAGCAGTGGGGCATGAAGAGTGAAGTAGATCCAGTGATACCTCTGCCTGGGGAGAAAAAGATCTCAAACACTACCAATGCTGTTCCGGCTGTCTCGATGATCAGGTATTCTAACTTCAGGACAGTGACATCGCTAGTATGGACTGTAGCTCGAATCAGGAATCTTATGAGAAGAGGCAAGTGGGAAGACGGGAGAACAGTCAACATTCGAGTGAAAGATCTACAGGATGCTAAGACATGGATTATCAGGGATGTTCAGAATGAAATGGAGAGCGAACTAAAACGGGATAAAGGGCGCTATTCAAAACTGAACCCTATCCAAACTGAGGACGACATCTGGATAGTGGGCTCAAGATTAGCGAAAAGAAACCCTATGACTGCTATTAAGACCAGCCTACAGAAGATTTTACCTCCATCCCATGACTTCAGTAAATTAGCTATCATGCAGGCTCATATAGATTCAGGGCATCGGGGACGTGATGCTACACTCGCAAGACTCCGTGAAGAGTACTGGATACCTCAAGGCTCTAAGATGGTGAAAAGTGTGATACACCACTGTCAGGCATGTAAACTTCAATGTCCAAAGCTTCTCAGTCAAAATATGGCTCAACTCCCGGAGGAAAGGCTGACAACTGGACCTCCATTTAATCATACAATGCTCGATCTATTTGGACCATTCATCATCAGAGGAGAAGTCCAAAAACGAACATCGGGCAAGGCTTACGGAGTGCTATTTACAGATATGACATCGAGAGCAGTACATATTGAAGGTGTGTTTGGTTACAGTACAGAAGCATTCCTGTTAGCTCTCAAGCGGTTCGTAAGCATGAGAGGATGGCCACAACTCATTTATTCAGATTCTGGAACTCAACTGATCGGAGCGGAGAAAGAGCTGAGAGATGTTTGGAACTCTCTAGATGAAGTAAGCATCAAGAAGGTCAGCACAGAAAATGGACTGGAGTGGCGCTTTGGACCAGGAGACAGCCCCTGGTACCAGGGTGCAGCGGAGTCACTTATCAAGACCATCAAGAGGTGCTTGAAAGTCTCTGTAGAGAGCAAACGGCTTTCAGCTAGCGAATTCATGACTGTGTGCTATGAAGTGGCAAATCTGGTCAATGAACGACCAATCGGCACTCTTCCCTCAGAAGATTCAGATGTGTCTGTGCTCACGCCTAACTGTCTTTTGATTGGACGCCCATTTTCGAGGAACCCAGGAGAATGGAAATCAGAAGATTCTCTGAAGAGTAGACTTCATTTAGTGGTGCAGATTGTGGATGACTTCTGGAGAAAGTGGATGGAGCTGTATGCGCCTACTTTGATAGCCCAGAATAAATGGTTCAAGAAGTCAAGAAATCTGAAGGTAGGTGATATCGTGCTTGTCACTGACTCCAATCAACTCGGTAAGAAGTATCGCCTAGCACGGGTACACAAGGTGTTTCCCAGTGCTGATGGCCAGGTAAGGCGTGTTGCTTTATGTTACAAAAACTACAAAGTCCAAGGTAAGGCCATTGAATATACAGGTGGTGGGGACACTATAATCACTAGGAGTGTTCACAGGTTAGCACTTCTTGTCCCTGTCGATGATTAGTTAGGCGATGGACAGCCACAGTAGGTAGTATGGTAAGTGATTGAAATCCTTTCTGGTGGGAATGGGGTTATCTGTCTACTGTGGGGGGTGGTCCCAGTGCTCATCCCGTCCTCTCCTTGCCCGCGCCACGCTGTTTTTTCGGTGCTTGCGGAATGGGTTCTGAAGATTGAGTCTTATTACAATCAGTAGGTAATTAGTCTTATATGTAAACTATTATTTTAATTTTTGACAGACTTCATCTGTCAAAACCCTAGGTATGTGATGTATCAGTATATTCAGAATATCTGATTCTAACAATTTTACTCTCATTCAGATGATAATTACTTAGCTTTCTTTTGTTAATACACTGGCAATGCCTACCATTTGCCTATTCATGTCAGTGTCAATTTAGCCATCAAACAAGGCACTCTGGTGTGCACGTCACCATCACACCACGGAATATTTATCA
>ERZ1740067.1652-NODE-1652-length-14870-cov-114.212757_pt1 | contig 14870 bp, 17 predicted proteins | sample MGYA00581736_ERZ1740067 | MGnify/ENA primary metagenome ERZ1740067 (study PRJEB43018, sample SAMN04849236) | marine metagenome | isolation source: floating plastic debris | place: Pacific Ocean | collected 2008-08-27 | study: EMG produced TPA metagenomics... | reverse complement strand
AGCGGCCTTTGTCGCCAACGTCGCACAGCGCCGCGCCCAGCTCGAAGGGCTGGGCTTCACTGCCGAGCAGGGCAATGTGGTGCGTTTTTTCCTGTATGGACTTGCCTTCACGCTCATCACCGTTTGGGTGTTTTTCGGTGCGCCGTTTTCGTTGTTTCAAAACCCATTCACAGGTCAGCTCGGAGCGCATTACTACCGAGTCCAAGAGGATGGAGACGAGACTAAATCTCATCTCGCAGAGCTTCCCTATGCCATCGTCAAGGATGCGCATTGGTTCGGACTTCTCTGTCTTGTCGCACTCTTTGTGTCTTTCTTCATTTGGGGCGGTTTTTCGATTGGAACGACACTTGCCAGCTTTGTTGCTTTCAGTATCCCTGCTGCATTTTTTGCGCATCCTGCCATATGGCTCGGTGGGCGGGAGATGATCGAAGAGCACCCGTTCATTCAAAAATACTTCCGAGGTAAATTGCCTGATGCCCGCTTTCAGGGGCTTTGGAATTTTGTGCGCAAGGATTTCGGTTTCACCTTTTTTCGCAACCGCGAAGGCATCGTCAGATCAGAGACCAGCGATATCTACCTAGGGCGCACAAGTTTTTCTGATGACTCCCGCATGTTAGGCCGCCATGTCGGTTTGATAGGCTCAGAGCGCCATATGCTCACCGTTGCTGCGCCGCGGTCAGGGAAGAGCCGTGATGCCATATGGAACACACTTTTGAGCTATTCAGGTGGGCTTGTGTGCTTCGATCCGAAGGGCGAGCATTTCCGCGTCACAGCCAAACGCCGTGCCACTTATGCCAAGACTTATGTCATTGATCCGTTTGGTTATGTGAGTGACATCGCGGAAACGCATTTTTGGAATCCGCTGGATGAAATCGACCTCAACGATATCAGTGCCAAGGAGCAACTTGAACAGGTTGCCAAGGCATCAATTTTTGCAGATTTCAAAAGCATTGATACGTTTTTCGAGGACAATGGTGCGCTGATTTTTCGGGGCTTCATTGCCCATGTGCTCACCAAGTACAAACCCAAGGATAGGCATCTCGGCACAGTTTACGATTTGCTCAAAACAGGCGAACCGGAGGGCAAGTTCTACACCAAACACAAATGGGATTTGTTGCTTGAGCGGATGAAAATGAATTATGCGCTCGGTGGAGCTGCGCGGGATGCCGCGTCCCTGTTGAGCCAAGTCGGAGAGCGGGAGCGCGGAAGCTATCTCAGTACGATGGCGCGGGGCATTGATTGGGTGAACTCGAAAGCCGTGCGGCGAGTCATTTCTAAGCCGAGCACATTCAGCCTGCGCGAAGCCAAGTCTAAAGAAGCGTCTGTATACTTGGTTTTGCCCGAAGATTTTATAGAGTCACAGAAACGCTTCTTGAGGACGTTCTACAGCATCGGGTTGATGGTGTGCGGGGAGTATTTCACACCCCAGCCCAAAGGCTCAAAGCGCCGTGTTCTGTTCCTCTTCGATGAGTTCAATGCGCTTGGAAGATTTGATCCAGCCGTGACCGCCATCAATGTGAAGGCGGGGGCTTTCATCAAGTGCTGGTTCATCTCCCACAACATCGGGCAGATCGACACGACCTATGGCAATCCAGCGAATTTCTTCTCTGGTTGCGACAAGCAGTTTTTTGCGGTTGATGATGAGAGCACCTTCAATCTGATGCAAACGGCTATGGGCGATTTTTTGGAAGGGGAGGGAAAATATGGCTCACCTGTTCCGAATGAAAAGCCACGCACTCTCATGTCTAACCAATCTATCCGCAAGTGGACAAATGACGATTCCAACGGTCAGATTGTTATCCCGATTGGGCAAGATCCTATGAAGATCGAGCGCGTCCCGTACTATAAGAATTTTGGAAAAGACCAGTATGGATCACAAGAGAAAGGTGAGCTGAAAACTGTTTTTGAAGAAGGCGATATAGTGGATGAACACGAACCGCCCGAGCCAGATTTGCCCGAAGGCATGAGCGAAGAGGATGTACGAAACATCATCAATGAGGCGGTTCAGAAGAAGACCACGCAGGACGAGGACAAGCCAAAGCGTCGCCGCCGTAGACGACGCAAGCCACCCGATGAACCGGAAGGCATCGCCTAAAGTGTCGCCTCATCCGTATCAGCATCAGGTTCCGTTGCCGCGATCTGCGGCTGGTGGCGTTCGAACAGGTTTTGAAGTTCATCCTCATTCAACCTGTCTACGGCATCCATGATGGTTTGCGTTGTGGGTTTTGTTATTTGCCTGACATCTAGATAATGCTCTACAGCGCCTTGAAGATCATCCTGCGCTATGTCGGGAAATCGTCGAATTGCCTCTGAAGCAAACGACACCATGCGCTCTTGTCTTCGCGCCATTGCTTCCCCGTAACGGTATTGATCCACTACGTCGATAAATGGCTGTGTAATTCGTCCGAGAAACCGGCCTACGGCTGTGTGTCCCGCTTCTTCATTGAAAGGATTTGTTGTCCTATAATCCTCTGGAATACTCATAATTATCACCAATAACTTGTTAAAAAATTCAATAAATTTAGCATGTTAAGAGAAATTGGTGCAAGAAAAATTCTGAAAGGGAAGTAGATCGTGGATGAACACTTTAGAGCTATGGCGCTGAAACTGGCGCAAGCGTTAACGGACGCAGGTGTCTCACTTGATGCCCCAGCCGACGAGATCAAAGCAGCGGTGAAGGAGCATCCAGCCTTCACAAATATGGGTCGTCGCGAGTTTGGTTCGGTTGTCTCAACTATGCGCCAGAAGCAAGGGTAGGGGGCTGAGGGGCTGCGTGACATGCGGGGGCATCGATGTAAGACTAGGCCACTGGAGGAATGCTCATGGGTTTAATTTCAGGTTTGTTAGATTTTGGGATCAATTTAGCTTCGGCAAAAGCGATCCATGACATGGAAGCAGGTAGCGGTGAGGCGTACCAGACGGGTTTTGATGATGGGAAGTCGGGTCAGCCACGAAAGTCGTTCGACGCGCGTAGAAAGATGGAGGCTTCTAGTCGCCGGATGCGTAATCCCAATGAGGCGACTAAAGCTGTTGATGCGGCGTTTGAGCGTTTAATGGCGGCGTATGATGAAGGCTATCAGGACGGCCAGAACGCCAAATAGTTTGATCTAAACAACTAAAAAAACCCCGCAACCGCGTCAGGGTGTGACGACGGACTACGGGGCTGGTTTTCACCGTTCACGCAGGAAGGCTTCCCAGCCTGTGCGCACCCAGATCATACCTTGCTTGTTATCATTGTTCCAGAAATATCCTAGCGGGGTGAATGCCCGCGCATGCGGGCAGGGGGTCGGCAATGAGACCCCCAGCAAATTAAAAAGGCGTTCCCATGAAGAGAACGCCCGCATCATATATGACCAATATGTCATACATTCTGACATATTTTAGGGTGGGGTGTCAAACGCCCGCAGGCGACCGTTTGACAGGGGCGAAAATTCCCGATCAGCCAAGTCTCACATGCATCGGTAGCTTAACGGTGAAAGCATGTATATGACCAATACAGGGATGCGGGTTCGACCCCCGTCCGATGCTCCAGCTCCGTATGCTACCGATGTTCGACTAAGCTTATCAGAAATTTTCGCCCCTCTATTTGGGGGCTTTGGATAGGGGAGGGAGGCCAAGCATTTTGCGATCCCGTGCCTTTGTCGTGTGGCGATCGAAGAGAGGCGCAAGCGTATCCTCTAATCCCCGATCGTCAGCGTCATCCAAAGCCTTCAGGACAGCCGCGCCGACAATTTCACAGCGGCGCTTATGCAGCTCTGCGGCCTTCGCCCGTTCCTGTTTTTTCGCAGCGGCAATCTGCTTTGCCAGCTCGTCTTTCTTGCGTTCGAGGGCTTCAATTTTGGTTGTCGGTTTTGCCATGAAAAACAGGAATTTGTGCAGGTTGAGAATACTATGATATTATAGAGCATACGGTGATTGTGGATAGATTTCCAAGTCCTAACTTTTCAGACTTGATTAACCTCTGTTTGTCGTAATAATGTTCATATCAAGAGCGTAGCTAGCTGTAGAAATGTACGTACATTTCTGCTCGGCAAGGGGAAGGCGTTGCACTTTCCCCGTTGCATCCCCAGCCGCTGCGCTTGTTTCAAATTTGATGATTTGGAGAAACAAGCTTGACGGACAAAACCAAACCAAGGCGCGAATTCTGGCTCCCGAAAGTTCGGGTGACAGAAGCCGAGCGAGAAGCCATTAAACTGAAAGCCTCGGATGCTGGGTTGTCACTCAGTGACCATACCCGCGAGGCTTTGTTGAATGGCGTGGTTGTTATCCGTGAGAATGCTTTTGATGTGCGGGCGATCACAGAGTTATCGCAGGTGAGCCAGCAGCTTGCCGCCATCGGAAACAACCTGAACCAACTCACCAAGCGGGCACATATTCAGAATGAACATGACCCCGTGCACCTGCAAAACATTCTCGCCGCCATTGAAGCTACCACCGACCAAGCGCAAACCCTCATTGCCAAGGCTATCTGATGGTTCCGCAGATCAATGATCGTGGTCGGAGCTTCAAAGGCGTTACGGCCTACTTGTTGCACGACAAGCAGGCCGAGACATCCGAACGGGTAGAGTTCACAGCAACCCGAAACTTGCCCTTTGAGGATGTCGAACGCGCTTCAAAATTTATGGCGTGGACGGACATAAATTCGGAAACGCTGAAGGACAATTATGCCCTGGCACAAGGCATGGATGCTCCGAAGTCAGGGCGTCCACGCGATGCGGGTGCAGTCCTTCATTGCTCGCTGTCTTGGCGTGACGACCAAGAGCCTAGCCGCGAACACATGACCCAAGCGGCTGATGATTGGGTCAAGAACGAGGGTTGGAGTGAGCACCAATATTATTTGGTGGGTCACAACGATACGGATCATGCTCACATCCACATCGTTATCAACCTTGTTCACCCCGTGACGGGGAAGATCGCCGACCAATCAAACAGCAAACTGAAATCTGACCGCCATGCCAATGAGTATGAACATGAGATGGGTGAGATAGTTTGCGAAAACCGTGCAGCGAAATACAAGGCTATGGAGCAGGACAGGCCGGCTTTTGCGGAAAAGGAGCACCGAGAAGAGGCAGGCCGGTTAATCTCTGAGGCATACCATGCTAGCGATAGCGGTGCCGCCTTCCGTGCTGCTCTTGAGGAGAACGGCTTCGACCTTGCAGAAGGCCGAAGCCGTGCCATCGTCGTTGTCGATCAGGAAGGCCATGTCTACTCGCCATCCCGTGCCATTGAAGGCGTGAAGGTCAGGGATATCAATAAGCTCTTCAAGGATGTGGACAAGGACAAGCTGCCCTTTGCCGACGATCTTGAATATGAGCGAAAAAACTATGGTCGGGATCAAGCCGAGGCTGACCGACAAAATGCTATGCTGGATGCGGCAGACGAAGCAGCACAGCGCAAGATTGCCGCCGAGGATGTTGACCTTGCCGGAGGCTTTGACAACGCCACGCATGAGCCGCACGAGGTGGGCAGTATTGTCCAGCTCACGCGCGGGCGGGCGCAGGGCGAAATCACCGGCTTTGATAAAGGCCGATACGAAGTGACCTTTACAAATCGCCGCTCCGGCCGCGAGAGTTTTGGCGCTTTCAAGCCTGATGACATTCAGCTTGTTCGTACCCGTCAACAGGAAGAAGAGTACCAATACCAACGCGAGCGGCAGCGAGCGCATTGGGAGCATTGGAACATCGTTCGCGAACGCCAGATTCAGGAGCGCATCGAGGCGCGTCATGAATACTGGCAGATCGATAAGTTGCAGCAGGAGCGAGACCAAGCCAAGCAAGCTTTAGACGACCGCTCTGGTTGGGTTGATCGTTATGTGCTGCGTTGGAGGTACAATGCTGCCCGCGACGAGCTGGACGCGAAACAGAAGACGCTAGACCATGCTCAGGAGCGCTGGCAAACGGACATTGATGCCATTCAGGTCAAACGCACCGACGAGCTACGCGACAAGCTGCAACGCGATATGTCGGAGAAGGAGCTTGCTGATTATGCCAAAGTTCTTATGGCTCAGGCCGAAGAACGGATAGAGCGAGAACGCGCCGCCCGTCATGCAGGCCGCTCCAAGGGCTTTGCGCTTGGTCAGGGTGTTGACCCTGAAATCGATAACGAAATCCGTGGCCGCGAACGTGACGGGGTAGGGGGTGTTGCTGCTGGAGGTGATGATGGCGGCAAGGATCAAGATTTACGCGCAAAAGCCGAGAAAGAGGAAAAACTACAGCGTGATATGTCTCAGGAAGAACTGGACGAGCTGGAAGCCCGCTTGATGGATGAGGCACAGCAAGAAATTGAAATCCAAACAGAAGAGAACGAGGTCTGGCAGCGCCACATGACCGAAGAAGAGCTGGAAGCTTATCGCGACCGTTTGCTTTCTATCGAGGAAGAAGCACGGGAGCGGGATGCTGATCTTGATCGGCTGGACGAAAGCCCTGATCAAGGCCGTGATTTAGAGTGAAGGTTTTTACTTTAGGCTCACCAAAGAACAAGCAGGCCATGCCAGCCCCTCAAATCCACCTACGCTTTATAATGCCTGAGAAATCCCGAACCGTGAGCGCAAGGGCGCTTCGCGTCAGCAAAGCTGATAAAACCCTTGCCCTCAGAACCTTGATATCTCCGAGACGGCATCAGCGAAGGCGGCTCCGAGGAACAGGCATTTAAACTTTGCGCCGAGCCATCCAGCCGAGGCCGAGCAGACCAGCGGCAAGTAATGGGAAACCAGCAGGAAGCGGGACAGGGGTGATCGCAGTCGCATCTGCCAAGAAGACACCTGACGCGGAATTAATCTGTGCACCACCCAAGTCCGTAATGCTCAGTTCAGATGTGTTGAAAAAGTCTACAACACCATTTGTTAGGCTCAGCCCATCAGCTGATGCATTATCTAAGCTGCATGTGCGCAGCAAGATACAAGCAACGATTATCGCGGTTCAGCGGCGTATTGTGTCGCCTCGCTCCATCGGCTCTAGCTTTCGGTAAGCATGTTTTCTCCGCTCGCGGCGAGGGCAAAAATCGGAATCTGATAATACCTGTTATGTTAAATAAGTCAGCATTACTGACATAAAAAGCTAGGTTTTCGTAGCAACCAAAACTTCTAGAAGTGACCGATTCCTTGAAGCGATTTAGGCAACCGCCGTTGTCGACGTCACAGATACCGTGGGTGGGCTTATGAGGTTGGAAAATCGTGAAGTGAAGCTGGGTGCGCAATATTATTAAAATGGCGCCATGACCCAGTTATTTTTAATATTATGGGATAGCCCTATCTTGGGTAATATTATTACCAGGACGGGTGAGCGGCGTTTTTTTTAAGTGACCCAAACCTATGATGACACCGCACAACGTGAGCACCGATGTTGCCGTGTTTGCCACTGCTTCTGTCAATGAAAGCACCAAGTCCATGGACATAGGTTATCAAATGCTAGCTTCATCTACCACCCGGAGCATGCTTTGATGTGATAAGGTTTCATATGGAAAGTCGCGTGAAAAAATAGGGTGGAATGGGTCTGCTGAAAAGATGGACATCCGCTTTCTGGTTGAGGCACCTTTGCTGCATTGGTTTATGCAATGAGGAGATACACTTTGGTGGATGGCGTGGAAGTCTGGGTGCCAGTTTTGGCTGCATTTGTCGGCCTGGCTGGAGGCGTCGTCACTACAATATTGTCTCTCCGCTCCGAACGCCGGAAAGTCCGCGAAGAACTGGCATTCGAGCGCACAAAGTTTGAAGAGGAAATTGCTTCTCAACGCGCAGCTTTGAAAGCAGAGTTTGGTACTGAGCAGTCTGCCGAATCCGCTATCAGACACTTCCTTGACATTCATGAATTACCCTATCGCACGTTCCCAATGATACGGCATCACATTGGGGGGTTTGAGAATAATGAACTTCGCAGACTTCTTGTTCGTTCAGGAGCCGTTAGGTTCATGGCTCAAGATGGAACCGAGCTTTGGGCGTTGCGAGATCGAGTTTCAGACCACTTCAAGCGGGGGAGGTGGAAGCATCCGCAATCACCTCAGAACAAAGTCGCAGATGCAGAGCTATTCCCGGGGGCCTTCGATAAGGAAGGCGAGCACTAACGCATAGGGGAGGCCGCCACATGTGATCCGCACCGGACCGGTGCACCGCTCTACACTGTTGATTTTGTTAATGTGTGCGGATGGTGCGCAAAGCATGATTGATGCACCAAAGCACTTCGCAGCGGGCATCTAAACTTCGATGTCAGCGAGCAACCCTCATCGGATCGATCCCATCAACCCAATCTGACGATGGAATCTCCTCTGCGGATGCCACTACAAACTTTTTTAATCGGTGTTCCACCGTTTCTACTCTTTGAACTACAAATCTTATTGTGCCTCTTCGACCAGACGCGAACTGCTCCATACTGGCAATCATGGTCGATTTTGTCCCTTCGCGTGGGCTAGAGCTGAGGCTGAACGCAGCCGTACCCTCAGTTTCAGGGTCATACAGACGACCATTTCCAGTTAGCACATTGAATGACGTGACGTTGGTATCAATGGTTTCAAATGCATCGGTCAACTTCGCATCTAAGTAGGCTTTTGTATCATGGTTCAATTCGGCAATATCTGTTCTCTTGGACTTGAAGGTGATTTTATCGGCAGTTTTCCCTATGACTGCGTGAGCGCGGGTCAAAGGCGGTTCAATCCGGGTGACGAGCTTGTCAAGGTCATCGCCATTTAGTTTACGGAGAAGCCTCTTGGCCCCAGTCGGAAATTCTCCGCCTTCCCCCAAAGCTTGCTTGAACGTGTATTTGAGTAGCCCATTAATATATGGCGTCACGGTGCCGACCGTGTAAGCACCTACCGTCGCAACCAGAAATGGATTTTCTTGAACAAGAATGTTGAGGTCATTTAGGACACTGCCACGGCGCGGTGGGGATATGAATATTTTCGCTGATCGAGATAGGTTTCCGCGACCCCTTACATCACCTGTGACACCGAAATGTAGTGTCAGGCCAAGCGCCCACGTTAGGCCTTCGAGTGATTGGGCGGCAGGATAGGCTTCTAGCCTATGCTGATCTGCATCTCCTCCGTCAAATTTGATCTTATACTTTAGGTTAATTGTTTCCGACTGTGGCAATGAAAAACCCCCAATTATGAAGGGATTATTGCGTCATCCAGTACACACCCGCAAGCTGCTTATAGTTGGAGATTTGCACCGTTTTGGCGCATAAGCCCTTGAATGTTCACTTAGGCAGAAAACCCTGCCCTGCCGTCATGCCGCTGTGTGATAACTTACAGTATGGAAATGTGTGCCTCAGTTGCCTTCAGTTCCATCGCTGTCTGGCGGTGGAAGCTGCTTCGTTTCCTCTGGCGCTGGAAGCTCATCATACGATTTTGTCTTTGATTGTGTAATCTTTCTAACTTCGGACATCCGATCTACAAGCGGCTTGGCTCTCTTTCCGAACTTTCCTAACGCCTCTCCAAAATCCACAACGCCGCCCAGGATTGCATCAAACCGGCCTTTGTCCCGATAGACCTCGAACTCGATCTGTGAAAGTCGCTCAAGCAAGCGTTTTTTATGCGGTTGATCGAAGTACTCACTGTTTGAGATTATGAAACGCATTTCAGTTGTTTTCTCAAGAATTGCTTCAACCTCACTCGCCTCCAGCGAAAACGTACTATCGCTGAAATACTTGGTTTTACCTGAGAAATGTGCATCCAACCTGTGTGTTTCTATGACATCTCTAATTTGCTCAATATTTGCCCTTATTCGCGTAACAACCTCATCGTCTAGGTTTTCGGTTAGCTTGCTTAGAGGGCGACGCAAATCAGCTGCGTAGTCTAATCGTCTTGCTGCAATCGCCAAAATCTTGAGGTTTCCAGCTACGGCTACACGTAAGGCAGCAGAGAACTTTCTTCGTTGTGACTGTTGGAATTGTTCTTCAAACCACTCAATTACATAAATGCATGCTGCTTCGGGATCAGTTGGTAAGTCCTCAACTTGTATTTTCACACTTCACCTTTCACTCAATCATTAAATTTTACGGGTCTTGCTCGTCGCCGCGAGACTTTAGCGTGATAATCATCAGTATGGAAAATGTTTTGAAGTCCTCAGAGGCCGAATCCAAGTAACCAGGCGACCCCCCTGCCCCGTTACTTGCCTGGCCAAGTATTCGACCCCCAAAATGGTGCGCTGCACAACGCGCGATTACTTGGCCGCTGTCTCAAAATCCGGCGGCAGTTGGTGAGCATGTCTCACGGTGATGATGTTCACCAGCTCGGCTACCTGATCCACTTCATAGAAGACAACATACGGATAGCGGGTCACAATCAAACGCCTGATATCGCCCTGGTACACCTGCCCCACTAGCGGATAAGTTTCCAGCGTCTCAATCGTGCGTCTGATTTCAGAAGCCACACGCGCAGCAGCGGCGATGTTATCGACGGCAATATAAGTTTGGATGTCACGGATATTATCACGCGCCAGGGGCGCAAAAACGATCTTCATTCGATGCCGAGTTCTTCCCAGACTTGGGAGGCAGGTATCCCCTGCCCCGCATCGAGCTGCGCCTTGCCCTTGGCTAGTGAGGCTTCCAGGTCTGCCTCGTATCCGGCCACAGGCTTTGCGTCTGGATCATTCTCGACCCATGCAGCGCTGTTTTTTTTGATCGCCTTCATTTCCATGCCAAGATTATATCACAGCAGGGCTTAAGATTTCAACTTGCCCCCTACCCTTCTTCAAATCGATCCATGAGAATTTCCAGCATATCCACGTAGCTGCGACGGTCATCCTTACACATTGCTTTGAAGCGGTCGAGGACGGCCATGCGGCCTTTCATGTTGAGTTGGCCGTCTTCTGAAGCTTCCCGGCTTGGGAAACCTGACACGCTGTCTACGCTTCGTTTTACGGCCTCCTGTGGCTTTGACGCGGCCTTTGGCTCGAAGTCGCTCAGGTCGTCAAAATCCATATTCAGAGCTGTTCTGTCATCCCCTGCCATCATGCCACCTCGCTCGCTGGTGCGTCTTCACGTATCACCCTCAGTTTTCGAATAACCTCATCACGGAAGGCTTCGATGTTACCTAGAGCATTCTCTAGGCCGTTTACCTTCGAAGGATTCATGTCGCGAACGGTGCCGCCGATGGTGAAGATCGCGGCATAAGCGTCACGCTCTACAATTTCGACAGTGAACGTATCGATTTTGGGGTTATCTCTGAACTGAGATGCGATGTGCTTGGCCGTTCTCGACTTCACCGCTGCGCGGCTTTGTGTGAACAGAACAGCATACGGGATTTGCCGTCGCGTCGCCTTCATATCACGGTGTATCTCTTGAATAACATCGAGAGCCGCCATCGCGTCCTGTTGCTGTTCTTTCAGCGGAATAATGACGAGATCGGATTGGCTGATCGCGTAGCTCATTAAGCGTGATGCCGTGCCTTCAAGATCGATGATGACGAAAGGGTCTTTTGCTGCGGCGCTTTCGATCTCATCTAAGATCGTCCGTTCGGATTCGTTGGTTATGACGGTTAATGCACTGGGCTTCCCGTCCATTTTGCTCCAAGTCGTCACAGGGTGGCGAGGGTCGGCATCAATTATCGTTGTTGGTTTCTGTTCTGACAAAGCACAGGCGAGCAGAAGCGCGCTTGTGGTTTTACCGCTGCCTCCCTTGGAGTTGGCGAAGGTGATTACTGGCATATTGATGTCCTGTATGTTGTTAACTGCTCTTTGATTTTCTTGTCTTTCACGAAAGTACCAAAAGGTACTATAAGATACCATAGCCTAGCGTTTGGTATGGTACCGTACCATATGGTACCAAATGGTATCTTACGCATTTCCTCTCCTTTCGTACCATTTTTTGCAAAACCCTAAGAACGCAGCGTCAGCGTCTCGCGGAGGCTCTGTCATCCATCCGCGCCACTCCCCTTCTAGCATGTAAATGTCCCATGTCGGAGCGACTTCACGCGCCCGCTCATACGTTGCAGGGCGTAAGGGTGGGGCAATCTGCTCTGTTACGATAGGCGCATAAGCCTCCAGGAACTCAGCCTTTGGGCGCACCGTCAAAATATCAGCCTCAAGGGAGAACTCATAGTCTGGCATATGATCCTTTTGCTTATCCGTCTCGATGATTGATTTCAGCATTCGTTTGAACTCTTTCAAAGTAGACGAAGAGCCTGTTTTTACGTGCAATTTTTCAAGGCCAATCTGCCATGATGTTTGTTGCCCGCAGTGTTTTCGCGCGAGTTCATACAACCGCCGTTCCAAAGGCTTACGCAGGCGGAAATACCTTCTGTTGAGCGTCAGAACCTCACGACCATTGATCGCGTTGAAGACCCAATCGGACAAGGTGATTTCAAGCTCTTGCATTCGGCCTTCGCGTGTTTCGCGGACAACCCTTGCTCTGTCGATCAAACCAAAGGTGTCAAATTGCTCGACACCGCCTGTTGTGATGTTTGTTGAAATCGTCGTACCCCGAAGCCTTTCCAGAGCCGCGCGTAGTTGCTCATACCCTCGACCGTCCGTTCCACGATTGGTTGCAAGTTGCATGTCATGGGCAACAATTTTCAAGGTTTTTGAACTCTGGCGACCACTCTTAAGCCCCGCCATGACCTGAGAAATGCAGTAGATGAGAATGTCTCGATCAAAGACCGTGGCCAGCCCCTCAACACTTGGTGTGACTTTGACGAACGATTTCCCATCGGGTGACTCGTAGGTTCGAACTTTCGTGTCGGGTTTGGTCGCAAGACTGAACACAGGGTGCTCCATCGAGGCTGCATCGCTCTTTGGAACAGCATCGAAGATATCGCACACGAAAAGATCATCCTGCCCGTTGCGTAACGGGAGAAGGGGAGAGCGTTCGACATTCGTGTTATTACCCACCATGCAGTGACTTTCGTGCTTTTGCCCACCAGACGCAAGATTTTTCGTGCTATCACCCACCACAGACTGTGGATAAAATAGGAGAAAGCTTTCGTGTTATCACACACCGAACTTCGTGCTTTTACACACCGTTCAACGTGTTATCACACACCAATTTTGTGGATTTCACTTGTAACTGACTGATTAAAAATGTGTTTTCAGTCCACTGATTCGCTTAACACTATATCTAACACTAATTAACACCAACCCAGACCCTGGATAGGAACATCCTCCTAGTGCAGATCGTTCAGTGAAAACGCAGAATTATTCGATGACAGCTATCGGATACATAGTTCTGACGTTTTTCTTCATTGGCATCGTTGTGATTAATTTTGCAATGAATGAAGGGCAGGGACCGTTACAGCCAAAAAGATACCGCGGAGTGGTGGCATACGTCTGTGATGGCGATTCCTTGACGCTCAGAGGCGGTATGAGTTGCGGAATCCGTCTTTGGGGTGTGGATGCACCAGAGAAAGGGCAGAATGGCTCAGAAAGGGCTAAAATCGCCTTACAGCGCCTAGCAGAAAATCAGCCTGTTACCTTTGTGAAAATGGATACCGATAGACATGGTCGCACTGTTGCCCGTATCTTCCTGAAGGATGGCCGCGAAATCAACCGCATGATGATCGAGAGCGGAGCGGCGAAAGAGTTCTTCCGATACTCAAAAGGCTTTTATTCTACAGGGAGTTGAGTCACGCTCAAACCATTGGCCACAGGAGGTTTGAGATATGGGAATTTTAGACGGTTCAGAGCCACTCGACCACAACGAATTACAGATTGAAACCCATCAAGAACAGCTCGCCGAACAGCAGGCGGAGCTGGACAAGCTGGATGGCGTTGACACACCGAATGCAGAGTTACGCCGCAAAGAGCTTCGCGCAGAAATGCGGCAAACCGCGATTAACATTCACCAGCTTCGAGATCAGGCTGAAAAAGCAGGCCATGAGATCAAAAGCTATGAGAAAGATATTAGCCTCTTTCGCGAATAGTCAGCATGGCAAGGCGTGTCCCCTCGGCGCTGCGCAGCGTCGGATTTTTGTTCCTGCGCAATTATTTCCTCGGTGTTCCCGCTGCGCTTTTGTGGCTTTGGTTCATCTCGCTTCCGATCATGAGTGTCCAGACGGGGATTTTTTCGGAGTTCTCGAAAGAGAGGCTGCTTGCAGCTTTACCTGCTGATCCTGAAGGTGAGGCCGTCACAAGGTTTCCTGATCCAGAGCTTCCGCTGGTACTCGACATCACGGAAACGGATATCACTGCCATGCGTGAAGCTGCGCAGGCCGAAAGAAGCATTAATCAGCAAGTTGTTGATGTTGTCCGACAGTGGAGCAGTGAAAACGACCCCATCACGTTTCTTAGCCGCCCCTTTTTGAAGCCCTATGAGGGAGAGGACAGCTTGCCTGAAGCGCCATATGATTTCAGCAGTCGGCTGCAAAATCTGGGACGTACGGCAAGCGATAAATCAATCTCAAACGTCCTAGCAGACGACGATTTTCGGAGCGTTTATTGCCGCGCAACCTTTGTTCCAGATAGCAGAGGGTTTTCTAACCGTGCGAAAGACATCGCCGGTGAGCTTGGGAAAAGCCCGGATTGGCATATCGAGTTTTTCTATAGGCTCCAGCCGTCACTAGACATGCTACGGACGGACGGAGAATGGGTTAGATCACACAGCTCTGAAGAGGTCGCACAACGCCAAGAGCAATGTCTTTCCGAACCGCTCTATCTCAATGAGATCATAACGGGGCTTTGCATTGTGTCAGACACGCAAGCTGCCCCTTGCGGTGCTGAATTTCAGGCTTTTGTGCGAAGCATTGCCGAGCTGATAGACGACAACAAAGCTGCCGCAGCGCTTGACCTTGGTGCGGAACAAACCGCCTTGCGCGCTCTGGAATTACAGCTCGCAAATCGTGAACAGGTTTCGGCGCAATATGAGCTGAATCTTTCCAATGTGGAACAAGCCCGAGCGGCCTTTGTCGCCAACGTCGCACAGCGCCGCGCCCAGCTCGAAGGGCTGGGC
>ERZ1740067.1651-NODE-1651-length-14877-cov-6.007286_pt1 | contig 14877 bp, 13 predicted proteins | sample MGYA00581736_ERZ1740067 | MGnify/ENA primary metagenome ERZ1740067 (study PRJEB43018, sample SAMN04849236) | marine metagenome | isolation source: floating plastic debris | place: Pacific Ocean | collected 2008-08-27 | study: EMG produced TPA metagenomics... | reverse complement strand
GTCGTCTTCGGTGTAGCTTGGAAGGCGCTCTTCAATTTGACTATCTGTTGCTAGGTTCTTTGTTGCCAAGTCTTCTGTTGCTAAGCCCTCTGTTGCTAGGTCTTCTGTTACCAAGTCCTCTGTTTCTAAGTCCTCTGTTTCTAAGTCCTCTATTTCTAGGCGACCGATGTCCGGGCTCTCTTGTGATGTCTGCTCAGCAGGCTCGAACGGCAAGCTTTCTGATAGGTAGTCAAAGTTAGGGATTTTGGTCAGCAGCTTAACTTTGGTAGCGCACATACTTTGTAAGATAGCAACGCACTGCTCTCGCTGTTTTCCAGGTGGTAGCGTTTTCAGCGTATTAGTGACGGTACTTAGCTGGCTGAGAGAGGCTTTCATATGCGATCGCACCTCATCAATTAAGCCTGCCTGTTCGTTATTCAGATGACCTCTGAACTTTCTCACTTCTTCTTGCAAAGCAGCAATCGTAGCTTGCTCCGTTTCCTGTTGTTCTGCAAGTGCAGTTTTCTTTTGCAACCTAGTGTCGATTGCATTGATCACCTCTAAGCAGGTAAACGGCTTGGTAATGTAGTCATCAGCCCCTAGGGTCATTCCTTTGCGGATGTCACCTTTATCGGCCAGCGCCGTTAAGAAGATAAAGGGTGTGAGCGCCGTTTCTGGCTCCTGCCTGAGCGCCTCTAAAACGTCATGCCCATCTAGCTCTGGCATCATGACGTCACATAGGATAATATCCGGCTTACACTCCAGGGCACCGATAAGTCCGGTGGCACCATTATCTGCGCTGATCACGTCGTAGCCTTCTAGCTGCAAGAGCTCTAGCAGATTGGCACGAATCTCGGTCTCATCTTCGATAACTAATACTTTTACCATGGTGTTTACTCTGTAGGGTTACGCTGTGGGGTAGGGAGTGTGCGGATAGTTGTGAAAGACTACGCTGCTGGCTGGGCAACGGGATCTAGCACCTGCTGTCGCTGCGTTTGGGGATTTTCTTCCTGCTGCTGCGTGGGTAAGCGAATGATAAAAGTGGTACCTTCGTTAACGGCGCTTTGGCAGTCAATGGTCCCTTGATGGAGATCCACTGATTTTTTGACAATCGCAAGGCCCAATCCAGTACCTGAAATGGTTCCAACGTTGCTGCCACGGACAAAAGACTCAAACAGGGTCGCTTGGCTTTTTTCGGGGATGCCGATACCCGAGTCCGATACTTTTAGTTCTATTTCATGCTCATGGCTATCGAGTTCAACAACAATGTCACCGCCATTGGGTGAGTAGTTAATGGCATTTGACAACAAATTCGTGAGGATATGCCGCATCAGCTTTCGATCGATTGGGATACGAGACTCGCTCAGGCGTGATCGCATAATCAACTGATGATTCTCGGTCGTAATCTGTAGCTCCTCAATGATTTCGCCACAGAAGTCATTTAAATCTGAAAGCTGGGGCTTGAAAACAACCTTATTAGCATCGGCTTTATTGATAAGCAAGACATCATTGAGCAATGTCGTCATATGCTTAGCAGCAGTTTTAATTTTCTTCAAATACTGCGATTTTTTCTCAGCGCTACAGCGATCGCCATAATGCTCGATCAGTTCTGCCGACGATAGAATTGTTGTTAGAGGCGTCCTAAATTCGTGCGAGGTCATTGAGACAAATCGAGTTTTCATCTCGTTGAGATCTCGCTCTCTATCGAGTGCACCTCTAATTTCTGCCTCCGAACGCTTACGCTCAGTAATATCCCGAATGATCACCATCGTTTCATTCGGAGCACTCACGGCAATGCGCGCTTCAAAATAAAATATATCGTCGCTGCTGTCATCGCCTGGCTTTTCTTGACTATGAAGCTGAAACGCTAGCACCTGCATCAGCTCTGTCTTTAACGCTTCACTGATACAGAATTGAATACTATCGGCAACGTCATCAGGCAGAAATTCTGATAAGTGACGGTCAACGCACTGGTTAGGGTCGAATGTGAGCGTGTGGTGTTTTGGGACTTTAAAGTTGACGAAATTACCCAGGTGGTCGATCCGAAACATGGGATCTGGAAGTGCATTCAGCAGGGCTCTGTTCGTCGCGTGGCTAGCAAGAAGGGCTTTTTCTTCCTGCTTGAGGCGACTGCTGGCTTCGTTGAACTGTATCGTCCGCTTCTCGACGGTTGCAGCTAGTTCCTTGTGCAAATCCTTAATTTCATTTTCGGCGCGCTTACGCTCGGTAATATCGACCAAATAGCTACGAATCAGTTCACTTTGTGGAATGTATGTCAGCGACTGCTCAAAAACTTGCTCTCCAATAGAAATTTCCCGAACGAACTGGTTTTTCCTATGCTCGGTAACAGTTTCAATGACGCCTGCTAAAACCGGATGACTCAGCTTTTCTGCGGTGAGTTTTGGGAACTTCTGAATAGCTGCGGGGTTGCAATAGGTGATATCGCCCGCCAAAGAGAGTTCTACGATGGGATGAATAAACAGCTCTGGGAAAGACGCGAGGCGAGCCAAGATAGTGTAGTCCAGCGAGTCTACCTCAAAACTGCTGGTACTATGGGACGGTGCAGAGGTAAACGTCAGCAGATGGTCGATTGAATCTTCTTCGCCTGAAAGCAGCTTATCGAGATCAACATTCTCTTTGACCGTGAGATATTGAGCACTGACTTTTGTTCCTAAGATGATCTCATCTCCATGACGCAAAATACAGGAATCGGTCCGCTTCCCATTTACAAATAGGCCGTTGGTGCTGGGCTTCCCCTGAAGATTACCGTCCGTAATTCGGAACATATATTCTGTTTTTCCAGGACGGGTCACTCTTAGCAGCATGGCGTGTTGCCTAGACACTTCATAGGAATCTATGGTGATAGAGTTACCCGAATCCCGACCTATCGAGCTCGAAGCTTCGTCGAGCTCGACAGCTCGACGACTTTCATTCTCTGTAATGATGAGAAAATGCTGCATAGCACTAGCGAACTTGAATAAACGCCTAAATGATTCGGCTTACAAAAAGCCTTTTTCTTACTTTATGCACAAGCAATTTCTAACTTTTCTTACATTGTCTCCGGATGAGCAAAAACGCGGAACTACACCCTGTGATCAGTGAAAGCATGGGCGTATAAAAGCGTAAATTTTAAAGTTGTTTGATCGTTAGCGAGCGATGCCCGTGCTATTGCAGGCGTCGAAGTCGCTGTCCCATTGCGGCATGCATGCATTGCTCATTCATGTTGAGAGCAATGCATGCACGAATGATGTAGGAATTTTTTAGCCCAGGACTTGCTTGAGTAAGTAGAAGCGCTAGCTGAGTATGGTTTGCACGGGAAACCAATTGAGCGAAGCGATCGCGCACTCATCAGCATAAAACCTGCACAAACACTTGGATTGAATCAGCTATCTGATGTATCTATTTAGCTGACTATGTGAAGAGGCGGAATTCACGCTAAGCAGATATCAGCTGATTCACCTAGCTGGCTCAATCGGTCAGATTCAATCGTTCAGATCGGCGGTTCAGAGTATACGTACCTTTCAATGTGTACTTTTAATATTTGCTTCAGTGGATTCCACTACAGCTGGAACATTTTGGGATAGTTGAGCATAAGTTCTTCCTCGGTGAGGCTGTCGCTTTCATCTTGAGGAGACCACAGCACCTCGTACACCATCATGTAGTCGGGTGTGATAGATCCTAGGCGCTTGAGGGCCGCACGTAGCTCCTCGCTCGACATCACAGGCGTATCGATGACGGCACTGTCGTGGGCGGTACCGACAAGAAGCGTGACGATAATGTGAGAGGCGACCTCTTCGGCGCGTTCGATGATGCCTCGGCGGGTCACTTTGCCGTCGACATTCACCATTGACTCTACGTCGAATTTGCTGCGCTCTTCGATGGAGAGAGATTCAAAGTGTTCTTTGGCTTCTCGCTTGGTATTGACGGTTTTGGTCGTGGCGATCGCATGGGTCCAGGTTTCGGGTGAGCGCAACAACGTCACCACCGTTTCTCGCAGTGCCAGCGTAATTCCCTCTGGTGTACTCATATCGCCTTCTGCCGCAATTTGGTTCAGGGCCTGCTGTACATGACGCGCCTCAGAGATCATCGCGACCTGAACCTGGGTAATCGTCACAACATTGTTGGTAATTTCGCCCGACAGCTGTCTGGAAATAGTTGATTGGGTAGACACGGGCCGTGAAAGCGTCGTCGGAGAAGATGAATATGAGGCGGTTTGATTGCTTCTACTAATGGCGTTGGCACTATCGAGCTGTAGCTTTTTGTAGGCAGTAACGCCGCATACGCCAATAATAGCCAGAAAAACCAAGCCCTCCATAAACGTCATTGGGCGAGAGGGCTCGGATGAACGATAAGCATGATTGTCGTCATAGCTCGAAGAACGCCGAGACGAGTTTGAAGAGCGGCTTGAAGAACGCCCAGAGCTACCGTTATTTGAGGAATTACTGTCGCTACTGCTCGGAGGCGGTGTGTCATCACCAAAGCCACCGCCCCGGCTACGTCCACCTGAAGTGGTGGCCTGTGCCATCTGTGGCGCTGGGTCCCACAGTCGGTGCGGCATATCCAAACCGCTGAGAATGGTGGCCAAAGCTAAGGCTGAGACAGCAATGCTTGTGATTCGGGACCCAAAATAGCGCTGAGATTGCCGGGACATGGTGAAAGACGCCAAGGTAAAGGACGCCAAAATGAAGAATGACAGTCCTCTCAGCGTTCCCGCCTCTTAAAACAAAGGTGGTTGAGGATTGTACCTAAATTGCAGCGATCGCGAATAATAGGAACTGCATCTTAGAGACGACTTATGGGAACAACTTATCTTGTTAAGCACGGGCTTTCCCCGATACACTAGGAAGCCCGTGCCTTACTAAACTGAGTAGTTCACCTGAGATGACTTCGCCAAATCCTCCCAATATCAAGCAGGGCATTGAGCAGTACAAGCCTTGGCTCATCGGCCTGGTAGCGCTGTTGATCTTTGCAGGGGGTGCTACGGCACTCCTGAGAAGACAGGCTCGGATAAGGCAGGCCGCTGAAGAAGAAGCCAACCGTCCCCTGCCGGTGCAAGAGAAAGTCGCTGCGCTAGGGAGAGTAGAACCTGCTGGCGGCGTGATTGAAGTCTCTTCGCCCGAACAAGGCATCATTAGCCAAATGCTGGTAGAAACAGGCGCGCAGGTTACCCAGGGGCAAACGCTCGCTTACCTCAACCGCTACGATGTTCGCCTTGCTGAGCGCAACTACGCCGAGAGTCAACTGATCGAAGCTAGGGAAAAGCTTGATGCGCAGCAGCAACTGGGAGAAGCGCAAATCGCAGAAGCCGATACACGAGTGAATCAAGCTGACTTACCACAGGTTCAGGCCCTGCAAGCACAGCAGGCGCAGATTCTGGATCTGGAGGCGCAGCTGAATCTGGCCGTTATTGATCTCAATCGGTTTGAGGCGCTGGCAGCGAGGGGCGCGATTACACAGCAGCAGCTCGACAGCCAGCGAGCCCAGGTCATCCAGCTAAACCAAAAGATTGCCGCCGCCGAGGCCACCCTCAGCCAAATTGCCGCCACCCGCAGAACCAATGTCAACAATGCAGCGGCCCAAGTCAATGCCGCCGAAGCCAATCTCTTGCTCTCTCAGGCCAGCGCTGGTGTCCGCTCAGCTGAGCAAAATCTCGCCTTGGCAGAAGCTCGCCTAGCGCAAACCATTATCCGAGCGCCCATCAGCGGCCAGGTCATTGAAGTTTTTGTCGAGCCGGGGGAAAGCGTTGAAAACCGCAGTGTGCTGTCTATTGGCAACACCGAGAAAATGCAGGTCGTGGCGGAAGTCTTTGAAACGGATGTAGGACTGGTCGAGGTTGGCCAAAGTGCCACCATTCGTAGTCGCAACGGAGCCTTTGATGAAGTTTTGACGGGAACTGTGGAAGAAGTCGCACTGCAAATATTTAAAAATGATGTGCTCGACGATGACCCAGCTGCAAATGCCGATGCAAGGGTCGTCGAAGTCGATGTCACCGTAGACCAGCCTGATATCATCGACAGCCTGACAAACTTGCAGGTCGATGTTGTTATCGATATCAGACAGTGAAAACAAAGACTATGAAAACAGACTGTGAAAACAAAGACTGTGAACAAGGACAGTAAGCGAGGAGGGTAGCCCCATGCGTCGTCGGGTGTCGGTGGCTTGGCTAAATTTGATGCACGAGCGCACGAGGCTGTTGGTTGCGATCGCAGGTGTCGCCTTTGCTGTTCTTCTCATCTTTATGAACCTTGGCTTCCTCGGCGCGCTCACCACCACCACCATTAACTTCTATGAACAGTTCAACGCCGATATTTTCCTCTCCTCACCCGAAACCCTAGAAGTAAGCACAACCACCGTCTTTCCCCGTGAGCGCCTATACCAAGCCGAGGGCATCACAGGCGTTCGCCGAGCCATGCCCCTGTACAGCGGCTACGTCCTCTGGCGCAATCCAGAACCGCCGAACGAAAGCAAAGCGATGTTCGCATGGGCCTACAACCTAGACGATCCGGTCTTCCTGATGCCCGAACTTCAGGGCCCCGAAGCCAAACAGGCCCTGCAACAGCCCAACGTTGTCTTTTTCGATCGGCTCTCACGGCCTGAATATGGCCCCAGCGACATTGGCACCGTCACCGAAGCCGACCGCCGCCAGGTCACCATCGGGGGCAACTACAGCCTCGGCGGTGGGTTCGCCGCCGACGGCACCATCATCATGAGCGACCAAAACTTTGCCCGCTACCTCTCACCCCGTCCACTCAGCACCGTTGATACGGGGCTCATTCAGCTGGAGTCAGGCGCCAACCCCGAGCGCGTCAAGCGTGCTCTCGAAGCAGCGTTGCCCGCCGATGTAGAAGTGTTTACCAAAGCTGGCATTATGCGGCGAGACCAAACCTTCTGGATTTCTTCTACCTCCATTGGCTTTATTTTTGGCCTGGGTGTGCTGGTCTCCTTTGTGGTTGGCATTGTGATCGTGTACCAAATTCTGTACACCGACATTCGCGACCATCTGCCCGAATACGCCACCATGAAAGCCATGGGCTACCGCAATCGCTATCTGTTCCAAATTGTGTTGAAAGAAGCCCTGCTGCTGGCTGCTATGGGCTACGTACCGGGCTTTATCATTTCACTTGGACTCTACGAACTCACGCTCAATGCCACAGCTGGCGGACTGCCGGTGGCGATGAACTTTAGGCGAATGGTGTTTGTGCTGTTGCTGACGATTGGGATGTGCAGCGTGTCGGGGTTGATTTCTGTGCGCAAGGCACTATCCACAGATCCGGCAGAGGTGTTTTGAGCGATGGCATTCTTCTCCTTTAAACGGGTGCCACTGGCCTGGCTGAACCTTACCCACGACCGCAAAAAATTTGCTACATCGCTGGGCGGCGTGGCTTTTGCTGTGCTGTTGATGTTCGTTTTCACGGGCTTTATGAATGCGCTCTACGACTCCCAGGTACAGGTGCTCAACAGGCTCAATGGCGAAGTGATTGTGATCAATCGACTGAAGAACAACATGTTTGTACCGCGGTCTTTCGCCCGTCGCCGGCTGTATCAGGTTCGCGCTTTCGATGGCGTCGCCGATGCCTACCCGCTGTATATTAGCGACGGCAACTGGAAAAATCCAGAAACCAAAAAATCCTTTGCCGTTCGCACCTTAGCCTTCAACCTTGGCGATCCGGTACTAGACATGCCCGAGGTCAATGAACAAATCTCAGCCCTTCAGCTACCCAACACGGCACTGATAGACACCCGTGCCCGCGCCGAAATCGGGCCTACTGATGCGGGCATTGTCTCCGAACTCGCCGAAAGAGAGCTCAAGATTGTTGGCACCTTTGAGCTGGGGACCGACTTCGCCGCTGGCAATGGCAACCTGATTATGAGCGATATTAACTTCTTGCGCTACTTTGCCAATCGAGGCCCTGAGGAGGTCAACCGTAGCTTTGCCACTGCTGATGTGGGGGTCGTCAAGCTCACGGCTGATGCTAGCCCAGAAAAAGTGGTTACCGCCCTCCAGCAGGCCCTACCCAACGATGTGCTGGTCCTCACCAAAGAGGGTCCCAATGGCTTTGTTAATCGCGAGCGCACCTACTGGCAGGAGAATACCAGCATCGGCTTTGTTTTCACGCTGCTCACGACCATGAGCTTTTTTGTGGGCATTATTTTGGTGTACCAAATCCTCTACACCGACGTGGCCGATCACTGGGCCGAATACGCTACGCTCAAGGCGATGGGCTACAGCAATTTGTATCTGCTAGGCGTGGTTTTACAAGAGTCTATTTTTCTATCTGTTCTGGGGTTTATCCCTGGCTGCATCATTAGCTATTTGCTCTACACGGGCGCAGCCAATGCCACGGGATTGTTCTTTCAAATGACCTCAGAGCGAGTGGTGAATTTGTTTCTTGCGACTTTTGTAATGTGCTTGGTGTCGGGGGCGATCGCAGTCCGAAAAGTCCAAGCCACCGATCCTGCTGAAGTCTTCGGCGGTTAATCTCTTTTTTACAATCCCTTTTTCGACGACTCTTACAACAGAATTTCTCAACAGAATCTTTCAAAAGATATGGTCTCACCCGCTGCTGAAATAAGCACTACTCCCTTCGCGCCAGAGCTGGCGATCAAAATCGAGCATCTCAACTTTTACTTTGGGGAAGGCGAGCTTAAAAAGCAGGTTCTCTTCGACATTTCACTTGATCTACCCCAGGGACAAATTGTCATCCTCACCGGGCCTTCTGGCTCTGGTAAAACCACCTTACTCACTCTTATCGGTGCCCTAAGAACGCTCAAAGAAGGTAGTTTGCAGGTACTCGGTCAAGAAGTTGTCGGCCTCTCCAACCGAGCGCTGATTCCCATCCGTCGCAATATCGGATTTATCTTTCAGGCGCATAACCTGTTCGAATCACTCACCGCCAGCCAAAACGTAGAAATGTCGGTAGAACTCACCTCACACCTGAGCGACAAACAGCAAAGAGCCGCTGACATGCTCAGCAAGCTAGGTCTGGGCGATCGCATTCACTACAAGCCCAACGCGCTGTCCGGCGGACAAAAACAACGGGTTGCGATCGCCCGCGCCATGGTTAACCACCCCAAAATCATCCTGGCCGACGAACCCACCGCCGCCCTCGATAAAGCCTCGGGCCGAGACGTGGTTAACCTGATGCGCCACCTCTGTGAAACAGAAGGCACTACCGTGCTGATGGTCACCCACGACAACCGCATCCTCGACGTCGCCGATCGCATCATTAACCTGGTGGACGGTCGGCTAGAATCAGACTCGAACCCCGAAACATACAAGCAGAGCCACTAAATCCTTGCAGCCCCACAGCCCTCACCAAAATCACTGTCAAAATCCCTCTCCAAACCCTTTTGCCAGCCCCGAAAAATTCATCCCAGCAACCGATCCCCATCCAGGCGCACCCACTCAAACCAAAACCTGGTGGTTCGTATGCAAAGGGTCTAATCTGGTCGTCCTCACCGAATCCGTCACGCTCCCCCAAGCAGTTACACCAGACGAACTGAACATCCGTACAAAACGATCGCAATTTCTAGGGTATCTAGACGGACAGCCCTGCATCGCGACAGAGCTTGAGAGCGGGGATAACCTGCCTGAGGGTTTGGCGCTACGAAACCTGCGAGCGCTCTATGGTGAGCTACCTGAGGAGCTGTTTGCGATCGCAGCTCGCGCCGTCCAAATCGTAGAGTGGGATCGCACCCACCAGTTCTGTGGACACTGCGCCACACCGACCATCCAGCTCCCCACAGAACGCGCCAAACGCTGCCCCAGCTGCCATCTGCGCCAATATCCCCAGCTCTCACCTGCGGTCATCATGCTCATTTATCGCGGCAGCAAACTTTTGCTCGCCAGGGCCCCACGGTTTCGAGCTGGCATGTATAGTGTCCTCGCTGGATTCGTAGAGCCCGGGGAATCCCTGGAAGAAACCGTCGCCCGCGAAGTGCAAGAAGAAGTGGGTATCGAAATCCAAAACATTCGCTACTTTGGCTCACAGCCCTGGCCCTTTCCCAAATCGCTTATGATCGGCTTTATCGCTGAGTATGCCAGCGGCACCATCACCCCGGATCCAGCCGAAATCGAAGCAGCAGACTGGTTTTCGGTAGATAACCTGCCACCAGTACCGGGAGAACTTAGCATTGCCCGCAAGCTGATTAACTGGTTTGTCACACAGCAAACTCAAAATAATTAATTCGTCAAAGTAGCTAATTGGTCAAAGCTAATTCGTCCAAGTAGCTATTTCGTCACGCTCAAAGGCTGCAAATCAAAAGTCAAAAAAAATTGCAGGGGCCTTCAAAGCACTTCATAATTACCGTGTTTTCACGTGAACCCGCCATGTACGTAGAGCGCGCCAAATCCTATACCAGCCAATACTTACGTAATTTTCATCGTCTTATCTAAGTAATTCAGCATCATTTCGTAAACATCCAGTGAAGTTTCGCTACACCCTCCAGACGTATCAGTGGAATCGATGATTATGGTGATGTAGCCGCTTGTAGTAACGATGGCACAAGTCAAATCAATTTGCCGGTTGATAGAGACTCAGCTATCTCAGCATCAAGCAATCAGTGGTGTTTCTTCCGATCTGCCCTAAGGCAGATCTTGACTGTTTAACTTTTTGGATTTTCATCTAATGTCCTTACGTAAAGCTATCTATAGACTGGCAGCCATTGGCTTCACTTCTACGGTTTTGCTTTCACTCACTGGTGTTGCGGCGAAAGCGGCGACCTTTGACTTTTCCTACAGGTTCAAAAACGGCACGGCGCTTTCAGCGTCCCTCGAAGGCGAACTTGAAGAGAACGGCAATGTCGTTTCTATCAGCGCACTAGATTCAGCAACGTTGACCGATAGCACAGGCAACTTGCTGGATTTTGAGCCTGAGGGACTTGCTTTTAAATCCACGCTGACGCTCAACGGTGGCTTTGCGCTACTCGGTGCAGGCTCACCCGATCACAGTGAACCCGATGCGGTTGGCTTCAAAGTGTTTAACAACGCTCAAGTCGGCAACAGAGAGTTCTCTTTTGTCAATCTCGTGTATCAAAGCAGTCAGGGAAAGGTCAATCTGGCAGAGGCGTTTAGCTACAATGCTTTCGCGTTCAAAAAGAGAGACATTCCTGAAGGCTCTTCTACCGGTGTTATGCTCACAGCGCTAGCAGGCTTAGGCCTTGCCGCTGCCAAAAAGCACAGTAACCGACAGGAAGCATAGCGCTACTTGGCAATATCTCGTTATTGGCAACAGCTATAATAAGCGACGGCGTTCGTTGAGAATCCCGTCGCTTTACTATTGCCGTATCCGCCGTATTCAAAGCAATATCAAACACACCGCAGCATACACACCGGCACACACACACTGCTCAATCCGAAGTACACAGGCACAAGCCCCCTGGGAAACAAGCCTCCTGGTAAAACTGATACCATGGCACATGTTCACTAGGAACAGGATGTCTGAATGATGGAAGGGAGCGCTAATCTTTTGGGCCTGCTGCTGGCAATATCGTTAGCGACCATTCATATCTCTGTAGGGGGGTCACAGTGGCTGGCCAAAATTCCGCAAAACCTATGGACATCATTTGCGGGAGGCATTTCTATTGCCTATATTTTCTTAGATATTTTTCCAGAGCTAAACAAGGCTCAGCAAGCGGTGGAGCAGAGTGGCAGCCAGCTTGTGAGTTACTTTGAAAATCACGTGTATCTGCTTTCGCTGATAGGATTGGCAATATTTTACGGGCTAGAGAAAGCGGTGGTGCGATCGCGCGCTCACAACAAAGCAATGACAGGAGAGAGTGCCACGGAGCCCGGTATCTTCTGGATGCACATTGTCTTTGTTGCACTGTACAACGGCATCTTGGGCTACTTGTTTAGAGAATCTGCCGTTCATGGCTTACGCAACTGCATCATTCTCTTTTTTGCACTGGGGCTGCACTTTTTGGTCAACGACATTGGTCTGCGCCAGCACAACCGCAAAGCATACAAGAAAATAGGGCGTTGGATACTGGCAGTGGCCATTATTTTGGGATGGGGCATCGGGCAGGCCAGTCATTTTAATGAGGCGGCTGTCTCAGCGATTTGGGCACTGATGGCAGGCGGAATTGTTTACAACGTGTTGAAAGAAGAAATGCCTGACAATCCAGATAGCCACTTTGGGGTGTTTTCTCTGGGCGCTGTTGTCTACGCTATTTTGCTCACGCTTTAATCTATCAGATTAATTCATCAATCCATTAATCCATCAACCCATAAACGGCAGACTCACGAATCCACCGGCCACTAATCCGATCAAAGCAGCCACACCGAACTGCTGATAAAATCTCTTCTGTTCGATTCGCCGTCGCCGTCGCACCCAAGGATCAGCTTCTCGCTTTTTATTCGGGACGATTTTTCCTAATTCCTTAGAGTCGCGCAGTAAGAACAAGAAACCAAATACAGCCGTAACCACACCCAAAACGGTTAGCAAGCGAAGATTAAGCACAACAAAACACAACGCACACAGAAAAAGACCATCCTGCACAGTCTTCTTAAATCGCTGGCCTAGGATACTCCCGTAAAAGAACAGTCCACCAATGTTCAACACGATCAGAAGTCCTGTTAGAACAATGTTTATCAGGGACAGATCTGCAAATAAGGTTGCGATCGCAGCCGCTGTCACGGGCACCACCCACACCGACTCCGGCTTGCCCTCAGCAATAAAAATACTTGCCCACACCACCAACCAAACCGGGAACGGCACGGCGCTTACCTGCAAACTTGCACCAAAGCACAAGAAACCGGCAATCACCCCGGTCATCCCGCGGCACCACAGCGGGTCGTTTGTATCGAAAACGGGGATTTTTTCCAGCTGGGCGACGGCAGCTAGCTCACAGGCTTCTATTTGCGATCGCAACAGCTCAGCTTCCGCCTCACCGACCACTGGCACCTCCTCCAACAGCAATGCTTCAGGCGCATTCTCTGCTGGCATCAGTTCATCTTTATATTTAGCGTTTTCATATTTAGCATCTTCAAACTCAGCGTCTTCACCCTCTGCGTCTAGCAGGGGTGATTCGTAGACAGAGCCGTCTGGCAGCTTCGCCCCTCTCAGCTTGGTCTCTTCAAGGCACACATCCTCCATGACTGCACCCAAAAGATCCACTTTGCACAGATTAGCCGCCGTCAGATCCGCACCGTTAAGATTCGCCTGGACCAAGCTAGCCTTAAACAAATTCGCCTTCGAAAGATTGGTACCTTGCAGATTGGCTCCGGCCAAATTCGCCCGATATAGGTTAATCTCAGATAGATTTTGATGCGAGAGATCGACGCCCTGCAAATCTGACCAGCTAAAATCTCGTTTACCGTTTTCGTAGCGCTGCAAAAGCATCTGCGGATGCATGAGATTCTCCTGGGTAGACGTGTCAACTCAAGAGTACCCACAGCACCTATAGCTTTGGCCACTTAGCTCACTACATCCGTAATCGCTAAAACCGCTGATTTCTGCGGGCTAAGTGGCACGCAAGTTTACGAATGCATCCGTAAGCTTGCTATATCAGTAGACCTTGAAATACATAGGCGCAACGGCATCGGTCAACCACACCCCATTTTCGGAGCAGTAGAATTGATGGCCGTCTGCACTCATCTTTTTGGCATCAATCACCAAAATTACGAGTTTTCCATGACGCTTCCCGACCTTTTCAGCGGTTTGTAGATCTGCTGAAAGGTGAACATGGTGACGGCTTTGGCGGGTAAGCCCTTTAGCCTGAATACTTGGTAAAAATCGAGTCGCTGTGCCGTGATAGAGCACATCTGGTGGTGTCTCCGCCGCTAAGCTCAGGTCAATCTGGACAGAATGGCCTTGATTCGCTCGAATGCGATCGCCATCCTCACTCAAGCTAAACCGCTGCTTGTCATTATCACGAACTGCCTGGGCAATCCGCTCGCGTGTAAGCTGCTTACCTTGTTTGCGAGCACACTCAATCAGTTCATCAACAGATGCCCATCCCTGAGCATTCAGCTGAAGCCCAATGGAGTCTGGCTTATGTCGCAGCACGTAGCTGAGAAACTTGCTAACTTTTACGATTTCTTGGTTCATACGAACAAACTACAGCTCGCCTCATCTGCGTTCCTTATAAATCGGTGACATTGCCCAAAAAGTCACCGCCAATCTATAGCGTTGGTCACTTGACTGAGGTACAGTTGCCAAACTGGAAACCTTATATGTCAGCAGGTCAAGTGACTCGCGTATACCGAATGTATCCGGTGCACGCTATATCAGGAAAGTCTCCTCAAAGCTGGGAATGATATAGACGTAGCATGTTTAATTGATTCGTATGGATGCGCTGAAGCCCGTTCTCATGGCTGCTTTTCTGGGATTTATCGCCAGCGTGAGTTATGGCATTGCCCTCAATACGCTGAACCTACCGACCTCGCTAAACGAAACGATGGGTCACGACACGACAAATCCGTCTTCTTTCAACAATTAATTCGCTGTAGGCTACCACGCCAGCATGATAGCGTTTTAGCAGCGAGCGAGAGGCTGCCATGATTGTGACCGAAGCGTTAATCTACGAAGGCGATAAGGAAAGCGATAGTGCTATTTTTGAAGGCACTATCAGCTGGGACGATACGCAAACAGGGCCAAGACCGGCTGTGATGGTAACGCCTACCTTTAAGGGACAGTCTGCTTTTGAAACGCAGAAGGCAGAGCAGCTGGCGGAGCTAGGGTATGTAGGCGTGGCTATTGATATTTATGGGCAGGGGAAGCGAGCGAGTACACCAGAGGAAGCGGGGAAGCTGATGGCTGTTTTGAATAGCGATCGCGCCCTACTCCTCAAGCACATGCAGCTAGCCCTGCAGGCGACTTGCGCACTCCCTCAAGTAGACCCTGAAAACAAAGCCGCACTCCGGTAATGCAAACGCAGCAAAAGCGTACTCGACTT
>ERZ1740067.1649-NODE-1649-length-14885-cov-3.932434_pt1 | contig 14885 bp, 19 predicted proteins | sample MGYA00581736_ERZ1740067 | MGnify/ENA primary metagenome ERZ1740067 (study PRJEB43018, sample SAMN04849236) | marine metagenome | isolation source: floating plastic debris | place: Pacific Ocean | collected 2008-08-27 | study: EMG produced TPA metagenomics... | reverse complement strand
GATCAGGGAAATTGATCGGTGCCCAGAGCCAGTAGAATTGTGGCAATTGCAGCGGCAGCACAGGCTGCTCGTCCCGCTGTCCAATTGGACGGACGCCCCAGCTGCGATCCCTTGTGCCAAAGAAATCTTTCACTTCGATCGCGTCGCCATCGGCGCTGAGCGAACCTTGCCAATGGCCATTCTGGGTCATCCGCGTGCAATCAATCAGCATGCGCGGGCCCTGGCGATAGGTGAAGCGGGGCTCCTCAATCGGAAAGTGGCGCCCCGTGAATTGGACATCGAGCGCGATCCCGTCGGTTTCCTCAAGGCGCAGCCGCACTTGCTTGAGCGGCGCGACCACCTCGACGCTGAGCGGGCCGACGGTCGTGTCCATCCGCTCCATACCCAGCAGACGCGAGACATGGATCGACTTCTGGACCCCATCCTTGAGGATAGAGACTGCGCCGTCCATGACATTCAGATGCGGATAGACGCCAAAGGCGGCGGCAAAGAAGACCGATCCATCGGCGGAATAGCCATTGAAGAAAAACCGGTCATAGAAATTCCGGTCGGATCCGGAAAACGCCACCGGTTCCGGCGTCTGGTGGATCGGGTATTCATCACCTTTGGTGAGCATGGTCTGGACCTCCCGTGGCGTGATCTCTTTTCGGATCGGCTTCGGTCTATAGGTTGGCCTTCAAGCCAAGCGCACGTCAATGCCTGTCTCAGGGAAAAGCCGGAGGGAAAACATGGCCAGCAAAGTCTCGGTCGAAGAGGTCAATGCGTTCTACGATTCGGTGTTTCAAGGCGCTGGTGAAGCCGAGCGCGTGCTGGAAGTGCGGGAAAATTATGCCCGCGTGCGCCAGCCGGTCGACAAGGGAAGTCTTCGGCCTGGCGGCTACATAAATGGCCCGACGCAAATGGCGATTGCCGACAGCACTGCCTATATCGCCGTCTTCACCCGGATCGGGATTGTGCCCATGGCGCTGACCAGCAATCTCAATATCAATTTCATGCGCCCCTGTATTGGTGAGGCCGTCGTGGCGGAGGCGCACCTGCTCAAACTGGGCCGGACCCTGGCGGTGATCAGCGTCGATGTTCGCGCCGAAGGCAGCGACAAGCTTTCCAGCCACGCCGTGGTGAATTATTCTATCCCGCAGGAGGCGGGCTAGATGATCACCCTGTTCAGTGCAATTGCCGGATTTTTTGCGGGCGCCCTCGGGGCGTTTGGCGCGCATGCGCTGAAAGACGGCTTTGGCGAAGAACAGATTGGCTGGTGGGAAACCGCCACGCTCTACTTGCTGGTCCATGCCGCTCTGGCAACGGCCATCTCCGCGGCTGACGCAGCCCGTTTCGGCACCGCCGCCCTCATTCTTGTGCTGGGCGCAATGCTGTTTTCAGGGACGCTCTATGTCATGGCGCTGGGTGGCCCGCGCTGGCTGGGCGCGGTGACCCCGATTGGTGGTTTGGGCCTGCTGGCAGGTTGGGCTCTGATCGCGGCAGCCGCGATTAGAAGCTGACCTCGCGAAACCCTTTTCGAATGCGGGCGCCGCGCGTATCACCAGCGCAAAGTTCAGATATTTAGAGGGAGGGCTCCGATGAGCTTGTTCGATCTTTCAGGAAAATCCGCCATTATCACAGGCTCCTCACGCGGCATTGGCAAGGCGATTGCCGAACAGTTTGCCGCCGCGGGCGCCAAAGTTACGATCAGCTCGCGCAAGCCCGGTCCCTGCCAGGAAGTGGCGGGCGCACTCAATGACCAATATGGCGACGGCACCGCCATCGCGATCCCGGCCAATATCTCTGAAAAAGACCAGTTGCAGGCCATGGTCGACGCCACCAATTCCGCCTTTGGCAAAGTCGACATTGTCGTCTGTAATGCTGCCTCAAACCCGTATTACGGCCCGATGGAAGGCATCTCGGATGATCAGTTCGAGAAGATCCTGTCCAATAATATCATTTCCAATCACTGGCTGGTGCAGATGTGCGCGCCGCAAATGCGCGAGCGCAAGGATGGCGCGATCATCATTGTCAGCTCAATTGGCGGCCTGCGCGCGTCGCCCGTGATTGGCGCTTACAACATCTCGAAAGCGGCAGACTTCCAGCTGGTCCGCAACCTGGCCGCGGAATACGGTCCGGACAATGTTCGGGTCAATGCGATTGCGCCTGGCCTGATCAAGACCGACTTCGCCCGCGCACTTTGGGAAAACCCGGACACGCTGAAGCGTGCCACGTCGACCACGCCGCTGCGCCGGATTGGTGAGCCGATCGAGATTGCAGGCGCCGCCCTTTATATGGCGTCGGCTGCCGGCAGCTTCATGACCGGACAGATGATGGTGGTCGATGGCGGCCAGACGGTGGTCTGATATGCCGGACATGATTGTTCCTGCCAACCTGAAGGAGCGCACCGCGCAGATGCAATTCGCCCCCGCCGTGCGCGCGGGCGATATGGTGTTCTGCTCTGGCGTCATCGCGGCGCTGCAAGAAGGCGAAGCAGCCTCGGACGAAGCTTATTTCCGCGGCGCGGACGAAGCGTTTGCGGAGATTGACATGATCCTGCGCGAAGCCGGTGGCAGCATGGCGGATGTGGTCGACATTACGGGTTATCACGTGGATTTCGAGAAACACATGGGCCCGATGTTCCAGGCCAAGGCAAAATGGATGCCGGGGCCTTTCTTCTCGTGCTACACGCTGATTGGTATTTCGTCCCTGTTCAACCCGCTCGGCTTTGTCGAGCTGAAAGCCCGGGCCTATATCCCCGCATGAGCCGGACCGAACTCTCAGACGAGCAGAAGGGCTTTTTCGATCGACTGAAATCGAACGCATGGGAAAAGCCGCCGGGCATCCAAAATCTCGGCATCCGCCCGGAGGAATGGTTGAAAGAGGTCCGATACGGCTATGTCCGGTATGATTGGCCGAATGGCGGTGATCGCGACATTTCCGATGGCCGCGTGTTCGGCGGCTGGGTGGCGGGCTTAAGCGACCATATTGTTTCCATGTGCATGGCATCAGGCCTCGAGGATGGCGAATGGTTCACCACGACGGAGTTGCAGACCCGGATCTTCCGACCTGTGCCGCATGGCCTGATCACGATTGAAGGCCGCCTGGTCTCACGCGGTCGCACCACGGGCTTTGTCGAAGCCGACTGGCGGGATGAGAGAGGCCGGCATCTGGTTCGGGTGAGCGCCGCGAAAGCGATCCGAACGCGGGTGGAACTGGGGATCGGGTAAGTTAATCACTCATTACCTGCGTTTCCCATCCATCATAGAGACCATTGTGCTCACGGGCTCGCCGCGAAAGTTTGAGCGTGTGATGCGTGATATCGTTCAACCGCATCGTTCCATTGTGCGTCAGTCGTACAAGCCACTGTGAGCGTGCGAGCAAGCCATTCTTTTGCCGCGAAACATCGATCTCTTTATACGAAGTTTGGTCTGCCCATTTGGCAAAGCTCTCCGCATCTTTCTTGCGATCAAAGTATACCCAGTGTTCGACCGGTCTTTCGGCATTCTGATCGTCTCCGTGGTCTTCCAGAGATCGCAGGACTTCCATATCCACCATAACTTGGCGGTCATCATCCGTGGGATACAGATCTTGCCAATACGCTGCCTTATCTGGGTCGGGTTCGACAAATACTTCATACCGAAAGTCATGCTCTTCGCTGCCCGCCAGGAGCGCATTTTCGATGGGTTTCACGTCATTGGGGACTAGACCGATATTCCATCGAACCGAGTTCGTCGTTACACGTCCTAAAAAGAGGCCGCCACTTTCAGTGATGGCGCTTTCAATAATTGGTCCTAGACGCATCAAGCGTTCTCCCTCGGCTGAGGATGGAAAGCCATAATTCCTCACATCGTCTAGGTAGAGCTTTATTTTGATTGAGTTTGCCAGTTCAACATCATCGATCGATTCCGAAATGCCATCATCAAATACGGTCATGGCGGGATGTCCGCCCAAATCCGAAGTGTACATCCCCCATACATCGCTAGATTCAGTCTTTTCGATTTGGACGCCCCCTTTGGGTGTTGCCACGACTGATGCGGATGTGAACAGACACCAAAAAATCAGGACCATTAAATATCTAGGCATTCTTATCTCTCAACGCCAGTTGGAACAAAGATCTACACTCCAATCTATTCCCGCACCATCCGCAACCATGTTCGCGGCCGGCTTGAGCGCTCGCCGATCCCTCGCGCGCTGCGCGTCAGGCACATATGAGCACATCCCTGTGCAGCTTCCCCTGCTCGATGCTGACCGTCAAATGTGCCCCAAGCAACCATTCAATCCGGCTGAGCCGAATTTCATATTCGCTCGCCAGCGGACGGCATTGAGGATTGGGTAGGGTTCCAATCTTAATGTAATCACGTGAGACTGGCGCGCCTTTTCTCTGGGCGGACCGGCTCATATACTTCGCTAGCCCGACCTGTTAGTAAACGCGTCGAAGCTCTGAGCTAGAAACATTGATGACGTATAAGGACAAATTTCGTCAGCGACTCGCCGCCGCGCAGCCAAAGGAAATTTTGGATGTCGGATGCGGTGAAGGCGCCCTCCTCCAATATTGCGAAGCGCTCGGGATTAGCGCCATCGGAGTCGATCCCGATCAGGACGCAATTGCAGAATGCCAACGAAAAGGGTTGCGCGCCATTTGTGGGGGGGCAAAACATCTCGATCTTCCCGACAATTCGGTCGATTTTGTCGCCTCGGAATTCAGTCTTCATCACTATGCAAGTCTCTCAGGCTATTTTCGCGAAGCCATCCGCGTCGCGCGCAAAGGGATTTTCTGTCTGGATGCCTGGTATGACTTATCCATCCCTTCACAGCGTTGCGCATCTGATTTTGATCGCTGGATGAAGCGCATAGATCGCGCCGCCGGCGACGTGCATCATGATGTCTACAATATAGATCAAATCCTTGACGCACTGCCGGAATCTGATGCGGGACAAGAGCTTGAGGCTGAGTATTGGTTGGATTTGCGCCCGCTTCCACCTGAAAAGCTGGACCGGCTAAAATCCATCAGTCTCGCGAAGTCGGATGATAGCGGCTCGATGCAGGACGCTTACTTAGAAATCGAGGCATCGATCAAGCAGCACGGCATATCGGAGGACGGCGCGATATTTTTCCAACTCACATAGATGAATGAATGATCCATGCCGGTTGCAAAGCCGGCAATCGAATACCACCACCGCAAATCTCACGCGATCGTGATCCGCCCGGATAGATTTCATATACCATTGCAAGCGATTATGCCGGTTCAGCGCGCTGGCGGGGACTTCGCTATGAACACAATTGACGACCTGAATCGCACCGGCTGGGATACGATCACGCCTTTGATCCAGGCCAAGCACGAACAGATGAACGAGCATCGTCGAATTTCGGAAGCAAAGGCATCCCTCGCGCTCACCAAAGATCAGGAAGACGGATCGGGCACGTCGGCCCAAGACGCCATTGAAGCCGTCCGCGAACAGGCCGGTTCAGATGAAAACCGCGCGCCGGGCGCGCTCAGCGACGAAGACCAAGCGCAAGTCGACCAATTGAAAAGTCGCGACCGGGAAGTCCGCGCGCATGAGCAGGCCCACGCCAATGTCGGCGGGCAATATGCCGGCGCCCCGACCTATACCTATCAAACCGGACCCGACAATCAGCGCTATGCCGTTGGCGGAGAAGTCGCGATCGATGTGACCCCGGTCAAAGGCGATCCGGAAGCGACAATCGATAAGATGAGCATCGTTATTGCCGCTGCTCTGGCCCCCGCCGAACCGTCTCCGCAAGATCGCAAAGTCGCCGCGCTGGCACAAAGCCAGCTGGCCCAAGCCATGGCGGAACTGATGAGCCAACGGGCCGAGGACCGGAACAATGGTGACTATGATAAAACCCTGTAGGGGTGTGGCAGCAGGCCTAAATCCGCACCATCCGCAACAGCCCCTCCACCGTTGCCTCAACCATGTTCATCGTGGGTTTGAGCGCCAACCGATCCATATTCACGGGTAGCGCCAGCGCTCCATGCACCCCGGACCAGAGCAATTGTGTCAGCTCTGCCGGATCGCCCGCGACGATGGTCTCCAGCGCCTGCCCGTCTTCAATCGCCTGACGGATCAGAGACGGAAAGGAATACCCGGTTAAGGCCTCCTTATCCGGCACGTCTGCAGCCGCCGGACGCACGAACATGAGCGCATTGCGATAAAGCTGCGCCTGCTCAATCCCAAATCTCAAATAAGCCTCAAGCAGCGCTTCAATCCGGTCGAGCGGAATATCATATTCGCTGGCAAGGGCTCGAAAAACATCTTCCTGTCGGGCCACGGGGCCTTCCCAAAGCGATTGTCCCAACCCTGTCAGATCCCCGAAATAGGAATAGATCGTACCGACTGAAACTCCGGCTTTCTTTGCCACGGCGCGCGCCGAAATCGATGCCAAGCCTTGCGCGCGATAAAGATCCAGCGCGGCACGCTGGATCGTCCGCCGAATTTCAGCGCGTTGTTCGGGGGTCGCCTTGGGTCTTGCCATACAGCCGTTTAGGCGGCTTTCGCAATCTGACGCAAGTTCATTTCGGATTGCAGCGCAGATAGCGGTTCGCCCAGGCGCTCTTCCCATTTCTCGAAATTGATATTGGTCGAGTTGCGGCCATAATACCAACCATCAACAAAGGCATCCATGCTCGGCACAACGCCTTTCGGGGCGACAAAAGCCGTATGCCCCATTGTGACGGCGAGTCGGATGGCATGATACGGGCTGCGCATTTGCGACAGATAATATGAGGCCAAAGCCAGCTCGCCCGGAATGGTCGCGCCATAGCCGGTCAAGACATGCATGAAATCATGCAATTGCGTGCCGCGGATCGACATATAGGCCATCTCTTCCGGCATCCGCTTGAGCTTGCCAGAGCTCATCAGCTGTTTCTGGAAGACGCGATAATCGCGCCCGAAATTTTCCATCAGATTATTCTCGACGACAAAGTCGCGATAAGCGGCGCCCAAGGTGCCGGGGGCATAGTCTTTCAGATCCTCGACCACCATCGGGTCAGCGATATAGCGTTCTTCCAGGAACTTATCAGCGCCCGGTATGGCGTAGAATTCGTGCATATAGGCATCGATCGATTCCGGCGTGGCCACTTCCCACCAATCATTGATCAGAAAATAGACGCCATAATCGAGCGGTCGGTCCACCGCTTTCATGAACTTTTCGGCAAAGTTCCGGTCAACGATGGGCGGCTTGTCCGTGATGGGTCCTGGCATGTTTCTCTCCTGTCATTATTATCTTCATAGCACACAAATTCAATTTTGTGAACATGTTCATTTTATATCTCGTGTCCTGAACCCCTGCCAACATTGACAGGCGCGCAATTTTATTTATTATCACCGTTATGCCAAAAATAGTTGATCATGAAGAACGTCGCCGCGCCATTGCTTCGGCTGCGGTCGATGCCATCGCCGCAAATGGGTTGAGCGGGGTGAAACTGACCGACATTGCCCGCACCGCCGGTGTCACCACCGGCTCCATCGCGCATTATTTCGCAGACAAGGATGCGGTGCTTGCCGCAGCACTGGAAGAAGTCTGCACACGCCTGTTCATCCAGATCGGCACCCCCGACCGACCGCCGACCGCAAACGACATTGCCGACGCCCTTCCGATCAACCCGGAAAGGCGCAAGGAGTGGATTGTCTGGCTGGCCTATTGGGGCCGCGCCCCGCATGCCCCCGCTTTGGCGCAGATTCACCGCCAGTATTATGCCGAGATCGAAACCGCCGTGGCCGAAAACATGGCCGGCACGCATCCTGACCCTCAGCTTGCCGCAGCGGCGATCATCTCCGCAGTTGATGGCATTGGCACGCGCGTCACCCTGGAGCCCGATCTATGGCCCGCAGACCGCCAGCGCGCCTTGCTGAGTGAACTCATTTCGCCGATCATTGCCGCATTCCAACCAAAACGATAACGACTTAAGGGAGACCATCATGCCACTCAAATACCTGCCAGCGGACGCAAAACCCGAAGCCCTGGTCGAAGCGCTGAAATCGGATGGCGCTTGTATCGTCGAAGGCGTGCTGGATGCCGCCGCCCTCACCCAGATGAAGGCCGAGTGCATGCCTTATATCGACGCGACAGAACCCGGCCGCGAAGACTTTACCGGCCGCAAGACGACCCGCACCGGCGCGCTGGTGGCGCGGTCACCCACCTGCCGCGATGTGGTGATGAACCCCACCATCGTGGGCGGCGCGAAACAGTTTCTGAAACCCTATTGCGAAACCATCCAGCTGCATCTGACCCAGTTCATCCGCATTCAACCTGGCCAACCCGTCCAGCCTCTGCACCGCGATCGGCTCGCCTGGGGCGGCTATTTGCTGCCCGACCTGGAACCGCAATTCAACACGATCTGGGCGATCACGGATTTCACCAAGGAGAATGGCGCGACCAATGTCATCCCGGGCTCGAACAAATGGGATCCAGAACGCCATCCGAGCCGCGATGAGGTAGATTATGCCGAAATGAAAGCCGGATCCGTGCTCGTCTATTCCGGTTCGGTCGTCCATAGCGGCGGCGCCAATGTCTCGGATCAGGAACGGATCGGCCTCAACATCACCTATGCGCTGGGCTGGCTGCGCCAGGAAGAGAACCAATACCTGTCGTGCCCGCCAGAAATCGCCAAGGATTTTGATCCGGAACTACAAGCCATGCTCGGCTATGCGATGGGGTCTTACGCGCTCGGCTATTTCACGCCGCCTCTGCCACCCGGCAAAGGCCCCGAAGTCGTGCCGCCAGAGTTTCTCTTCAATGGCAAAGTCGCATCCTGGGGTGATGATATGTACGAGAAAGTTTCTGCCCGGGCGCAGGAAGGCGCGGTCTAGGCACGTAAGTCTTTCGGCGAGCCGAGCGAAATATGTGACGTGATCGACGCCACTTGCGGCAATACGCCAAGGATATTGGCATGAAAGTCTTTGTACGCGGGCAGGTCTGCTACCTCGACGCGTAACATATATTCGACCGCACCGGTAATGTTGTGGCACTCGCGCACTTGCGGTGCGGCGGTCATGGCGCGTTCGAAGGCGCGGGCATCCTTCGACAGATGCGCGGATAGGCCGACCATGACGAAAGCGGTGATGCCGATGCCCAGTTTTTCTCGGTCAAGGATAGCGCGATAGCCTTTGACGAGCCCGGTCCGCTCCAGCTCTTGCACCCGCCGCAAACAGGCTGAAGGCGACAGACCTACACGTGCTGCCAGGTCGATATTGCTGATCCGTCCATCTGATTCCAGCTCACGCAATATATTCTGCGATATAGTGTCTATGTTCGTCATATATTGCAGATAACATATCTTTCGTAACGTATTAAGTGAGTAATTGCGCCTCTTTTCACTCATAATTGCAAGACAATGAGTTTGGAGGAAAATATGCTGACTCTCGCCGATTATGACATGTCCCCCGAACGGGGCTTTCTCTCTCAACACAATGCCGATGAAGTCATTCTGAGCGGTGATCTGGCCAAGGTGGCTGAGATTGCGCTGCACTTACCCGAACTGTTGCCGACCGGACGCGTCCGCGAATTGCTGTGCGCGCGATTGCCGGAGACAGACTTACCCCTCGCGGACATGACGGACGCCGAGGCCCGCATGTGCATGGTGCATTATGCTTTCATGGTGCAAGCCTATGTCTGGGGCGAGCCTAAGGCGCCGGACATCCTGCCGCGCAAGCTCGCCATCCCCATGGTCGCGTTGGCAGATCATCTCGGGCAACAGCCTTTAATGCCCTATTCCGGCTATGTCCTCGACAATTGGGCTTTGATCGACAAGGACGATCCGATCGACCTCGACAATATCTTCATGATTCAGAATTTCCTGAATGGTCAGGATGAGAACTGGTTCGTGCTGATCCATGTCGCGATCGAAGCGGCCGCAGGCGCCGCGCTCGCCCGGTTTGGCGCGATTGTCGACGCCAGTGCAGCGGGCGACATCAACACCACACGCATACATCTCGAAGCCGTCGGCGACACCTGGAAACGGATCAATGCTATTTTTGATCGCATGCCAGAGCGTTGTGATCCTTATATCTATTTCGAACGTGTCCGGCCCTATATTCATGGCTGGAAAGACAATCCGGCGCTGCCCAATGGTCTGATCTATGAAGGCGTCGACCGCTATGGCTCAGAGGCGCAGGCCTTTCGCGGCCAGACCGGATCGCAATCCTCAATCGTCCCGGCAATGGACGCCTTGATGGGCGTCGGCCATGCCTCAGATCCCCTGCGTGAGTATCTCGATCAATTGCACATCTATCGCCCGCCGGCGCATCGGCGCTTCATTGAAGATACCAGAGCGGCCAGCCAGCTGCGCGGCTTTGTCGAGGCGGCCCGAAATCATGGCCTGACCGAAGCCTATAATGGCATCATCCAGTCCATGGCGGATTTCCGCACGCGGCATCTCGAATATGCGGCCAGTTATATCAATAAACAGAACCGCGCCGCGTCCGGCAATGATACGGATGTCGGCACAGGCGGCACGCCCTTTATGCGGTATCTGAAAAAGCACCGCGATGAGACGACCGCGCGGCTGATCGGGGCAGCGGCCAACGCAGCTTAAGCCTGGAAAGCCTAGACGCGGGTGCACGTTGGCCCCTCCGTCGAACGAGTCGCGCGGCGAATTAGCACATTCTTATCGAAAGACAGGGCAAACATCTCTTGCGGGACAGGAGAACGGTGATGATCAAACCCGCGGCTGACCCCGTCAAACCTGACAAATCCACTGCACTTTCGACCTATCAGAAAGGCATCATTGAATATTATTCCGAAACGGGCATGGACTATGAGCCATGGAGTCGAAGATTCAATATGCATTTCGGCTATTATCGATGGGGTCTCAATCCGTTCAATCGCGAGCAGATGCTTGATGAAATGAACCGGCAAGTGATCGAAAGACTCGACCTCGATTATGCGCGGGAAAACACATTGGGCGACCTTGGTTGTGGCGTCGGAACAACCGCGCGTTTTGCAATTGAGCATTTTCCAAGGTTGAAAGTGACCGCCGCCACAATCGTTCCTTGGCAAATTGAGATCGCAAAGCAGCTTACCACCGAAAGCAAATATGATGGACGCTTAAACTATCAACTTTCCGACTATTGCGATCTCGACTTGCCAGAGGGCGCTTGCGATGGTGCGTATGCGATTGAAAGTAGTTGTTATGATAAAGGCAAAGACAAACTTGGGTTTCTGACCGAAGCCTATCGCATTCTCGCCCCAGGTGCACGTCTGGTGGTGGCGGATGGTTTTACCAAAGGACGAAAGCGCACGCGCTTATTCAACTATTTCTATCGCAGAGTCTGTAGGGGATGGGCGCTACAGGATTTTGCAGGGCGCGATGAATTCGTAGATGCGCTTGAACAGCTCGGTTTTGAAGACATTCGCGTGCAAGAGGCCTCCTGGAGGGTTGCGCTTAGTGTGTCTTATGTGCCGTGGGTATCGATAAAGTACTTCTTTAAATCGATCTTCCTGTCCAAATCTGATCGGCGCATTCAAATGGGCCACTTCATTGCGCCAGTCTATGGCATCCTGATGGGGCTTCATCGTGGTCAATATGGCTACCATATCATCAGCGCGCGGAAGCCCGAATAAGGAGGCGAGCGAATGGCTACCTCCACGTTTATCGTCTACCAGCACGCCCAGTTGGAAAAGCGGCTATGACCAGATCGACATAACCGCTTTCGCGTGGGGGCTCAGGCTAGCCGATCTGGACAGAAGCGAGCAGATAACAGCCCGCTGCTGCAATCGAACCAACCGTTCGGATCGTGTTCCAGCGGGTCCAGACCCGGCCATACGTCAGCCAGTAATCGGCCGCCGCCGCGCTGGTCGGATCCATCTTGTCCAGCTTCTCATTCATCGGCACATTGCCGAATGCTGTGACCAGAAAGACCAAAGGCAGATAGAGGATTGTTGCGAGGATGATCAGGCGTTGCGGCATGCCACTCAGGACTATCCAGGCATAGATTGCAAAGCCGAGACTGATCGGCACCAGCGCCAGAAAGGTCGCGATGAAGATCGACCGAAACACGGTCCGGTTCAGCCCCTGCATCGATTCGATGCCGCTTCTGGGCGCTGACCGGATCAATCCGGCCATGACGAAGTCTGAGAAGGATTGGAACACCCCGCCCACCAGCGCCGAAGACAGTCCCAGAAACAGGCAGATATAGATCAGGATTTCATGTGTCATATCGAGCTCCTTTTTGGTTTGGATTGATAGAGGCGATGCCTCAATCTGCGCCTTGTTTCTGGCCGCGCTCCAACAAGGCGAGCGCGACAAAGGCGAGCACCGCTTCAAGGATCAGTGCTCCGACCAGAGAGGCCGACGGAACGCCATCCACGACCAGACTGAACAGACGCGCGATGCCATACATGCCGAAGACGAAAACGGCGGTGATCAGACCAGGTTGCGCCAGCTTTCGATTAAAGCCGCCCGCGACCATGGCCAGGGCCGCCGCCAGGAGCAATCCGCCCGGGGCGCGAATTTCCGACATCAGGTTCGGGTCCGCTTCCAGCGTGATGTGATTGGTCGCGAAGAAGGCGCGCGGGACGAGCAGGATGCCAGCCCCGATCAAGCCTGCCAGACAGCCAGCCACAACGAGGAATATTGGGGTCAATCGACGTCTCATGCGACCGCCCTCCAGACCCCGGTCGCCGCGACCTCACGCGCAAATTGCACAAAGTCTTTCGGCGGACGGCCTAGCGCTCGCTGAACGCCATCGGTGAGATGCGCATTGCGTCCATCGAGCACGGTGGAGAACAGATAGTCGAGCATCCAGACCACTTCTTTCGGTGCACCGGATTCGGCGATGCAGGCGACAAAGGCCTCATGCGGCACGGACACAAAGCTCACCGGTCGGCCCAGAGCAGCCGACAGGTCTGAAGCGACATCTGACAGGGTCATCAGTCTTGGGCCCGTCACTTCGTAGATTTGTCCATGGTGGACATCCTGGGTCAGGGACGCGAACGCGACATCGGCAATATCGTCAGCATCGACAAAAGGCTCGAGCTGATCACCCGCCGGCAGCGTGATCGTCCCGGCCAGGACCATGTCGAGAAAGGCTGCTTCCGAGAAATTCTGATGAAACCAGCTCGCCCGGACCACCGTCCATTCGAGGCCGCTATCTTGCACGATTTTCTCACAGGCTTGCGCTTCCGGCTCACCGCGCCCAGACAGGATGACCAGGCGCTTGACGCCAGCTCGCTTGGCTTTGTTGACAAAGGCCTGAATGGCATCCGTAGCGCCAGGCATGGCAAGGTCCGGCGAATAGGTGATGTAGGCGGCTGTGACGCCTTTAAGACAGGCCTCCCAGCTCGCCTCATGATCCCAGTCAAAGGACGGGACGGCGGACCGGGATCCAATCCGGACAGCATGGCCGCCCGCCTTCAGCCGCTCGACCACGCGGCGACCGGTTTTGCCAGTGCCGCCTAGGACCAGAGTCAGCGGTTTCTTTTTGAGGAACAAGTTCATTGGTACACTCCTTTCTTTCATGGTGCGCGCCAATGGGTACGGAAATCAGGGCGCCGTTTCTTGCTCCGGCACGACAGAGTTTTGTCAGATCACGACAATTACGGGGTCGCCGGTCAATCGGCAGCCAGTCGATAAGACCGCGGCGTTTGACCGGACCAGCGCTTGAAGGCGCGGGTAAAGCCGCTTTGCTCGGAGAAGCCGGTCAGGAAAGCGATTTCGGCGAGACTGTAATCGGTTTCAAGCAAGAGCTGTTGCGCCAGTTCCCGCCGTGCCAGATCCACCAAGCCCTGAAAGGACTGGTCCTTGTCCGACAGCCGCCGCTGCAAAGTACGCGCGCCCATGCCGAGGGCAGTCGCAATTTCCGTTAGAGTTGGCACGCCTTCACTGAGTTTTTCCGACACGGCGCGCCGCACCTTGTGTTCCAATTCGTCCTCGTCCGGCAGGCTGGCCAATTCCTGCTCGAGATGGCGATCAAAGAAGCTGGCAATGCTTTCATCGCCCAACCGATTGGACACATCGAGCGTGGCCGTCTCGATCTTCAAAGCGTCGCGATCAGCACCAAAGTGTACAGGGCATCCAAAATGATCAGTGAAGACATCAAGATCGCCGCGGGCGGCATGTTTGAAATAGACGGCCAGTGGCGCAAAGGGCTGGGCGCTGACTTCCTGACTGATGGTCAGGACGGCGGACAAACTGGCTTCATTCGACAACTGCTGGCCAAGGCTGCCATCGCCCGCTTTCTCTAGATTGAAATAAGAGTCATCGCCGGACCGCTCCAGCGTGTATCGCTCAGCGCTGCCCAGGACCCGGCCATAGCGCTCCGAGCGGATATAGGAGCCGCGCAAGTCCGGTGCCGACTTCCAGGCCAGGCCGAACGCGCCATAATCATCGCATCGCATCGATGCCCCGATCCGGAGCGCCAGCCCCAGGCCTGCTGGATCGCGCTCGGAAAGAGCGGCGAAGAATTGATAATACTCGTCCGAAGAGACCATTCTCGCAGCGTCCACGGGATCATCCGGCGCAAGCCCTAAATCCTCAAGCAGGTCGCGCGTCTCAACGCCTTGGCTGGCTTGCGCCAGCACTTTATGGACATATAGCGACGTAATCTGGGCCACGCTCCATCGTGTACGGGGCCATTCGCCGAAATCAAGCCTCGTGGCAACGCAGGGAAGGACGGATACGAAAAAGCCCGCCCCAAAACGGAGCGGGCCTTTTGAGTTTGCGAGGTGCGCTTTAAGCGCTCTGACGGTTCTCGTCGTCGACTTCTTCAAAGTCGGCATCGACCACGTCTTCGCCATCCTCTTCAGCCGCCGCATCAGCAGCCGCATCCGTCTCGGCGGCTTCAGCTTGCTGCGCGCCATAAATGGCTTCGCCGAGCTTCATGGCTGCAGTCATCAGGGCCTGATGCTTCTCTTGGATGTCAGCAGCGTCATCGCCTTCTGCA